>Ga0076929_100359_pt1 | contig 50517 bp, 48 predicted proteins | sample HotLakConUCCSL28_FD_87104 | JGI IMG/M metagenome (GOLD analysis project Ga0076929, IMG submission 87104) | Hypersaline microbial mat communities from Hot Lake, Washington, USA - Hot Lake Consortium UCC-SL28 (version 3) (version 3) | ecosystem: Environmental > Aquatic > Thermal springs > Hot...
GCGGCTCCTCCTCGGAGCCACTCTCCCACCGGACAGATCACGCGCTACAAACACCGGACAGATCATCCGCTAGCGACACTTGCCGCCGAGGCGCCTTGCCTGCGCCCGATTCGCGCGGCAGTCTCGTTTCAAGAACGCAACGAGAGGGGGTTCGGTCGGGGTGGGCCGCTCCTTCGGTGTCATTCCGGAACGACGGATCATCCATGAGCCTCAAGCTCAGAGCGCCCGACGCGCTCGATCTCTGGCGCCGCGCCCTGGTGGAGACCGTGCGCCGCGACCAGCCCGACCTGTCGGCCCGCCAGCTGGCGCTGATGCTGACGGTCTACCTGACTCCGCCGCCGCACACCGTGCGCGGGCTGGCGGGGGTGCTCAACATCTCCAAGCCCGCCGTCACCCGCGCCCTCGACCGCCTGTCGGCGCTGGACTACGTCCGGCGCAAGACGGACGAGAGCGACCGCCGCAACGTGCTGATCCAGCGCACGGTCAAGGGCTCGGTCTACCTGTCCGACTTCGCCGACCTTGTGATCGCCGCGGCCGGCGGGCCGGCGGCGGAAGGCCAGGGGGACCAAAGCGGCAGCGGCGGCAGCGGCCCGGCCGCGGCGCCCGCAGCGGGGGCCCGGCCGGCGGTCGCCGGCACCGGCCGATGACCGGCGCCCCGCGGGAGGCGCTCGCGTCCACGCCCTCGGACGGCCTGCCAGAGGGTTTCGATCCGGTCCTGACCCCCTGGCGAACCGACCTGGCGGCACGGCACCTGGAGGGAAAGGTGCGCGCCGACCGGTTCGTCGACGGCACGCCGGCCGAGGCGGTGCGCGGCATCGCTCCGGTTCGCGCGGCGCCCGACGCGGGTGCCACGCAGACGACCGAACTCCTGTTCGGCGAGCGGTTCACCGTCTACGACCGGTCCGGCGGCTGGGCCTGGGGGCAGGTCGAGGCCGACGGCTATGTCGGCTGGTGCGAGGACCGGGGCCTTGCCCCCCCCGGTCCGGCGCCGACCCATGCGGTCTCCGCCCTGCGCTGCTTCCACTATCCGGCGCCTGACATGAAGCGCCCGCCGCTCAAGGCGTTCAGTCTCGGCGCCCGGGTCGCGGTGGTCGGGTCGGAGGGGCGCTGGCGCGCCATCTCCAGTGGCGGCTGGGTCCACGAGACGGCGCTGCGCCCGCTCGACCGACCGCTGGCCGACTGGACCGCGACCGCGGAGCGCTACCTGGGCGTGCCCTATCTCTGGGGCGGCCGATCGAGCCTGGGGCTCGACTGTTCCGGCCTGGTGCAGGTCTGCCTTGCGGAGGCCGGGATCGCCTGCCCGCGCGACACCTATATGCAGGAGAACGCGGTCGGCACCGCGCTGCCGGTCGACGATGCCCGCCTCGCCGCCGGGAACCGAGCCGCGGCGCTGACCGCCGGCGGCCTCCGGCGCGGCGACGTCGTATTCTTCCCCGGCCATGTCGGCCTGATGGTCGACCAGGATCGCCTGATCCACGCCAACGCCACCGCCATGGCCGTCTCGATCGACCCGCTGGCGGAGGTCGCCGCCCGCGTCCGCGCGGAGGGGGGCGTCGGCGTGACGGCGGTGCGGCGGGTGGCGTAGGCCGATCGACCGGGCGCCAGGCCGACAGCAACTTGGCAGCCGAGTGGGGACTAAGGAAATTTCTCATTTTGGGAATGATATTGGTGCCAATTGACCTTGGTGAGTCACTATCTTGCATTTGAATAAGTAAAAATTTCACGAGAACGGGAATAATGAGCCATTTCATCGCAGAATTCTGCAATTATTTGCTTGATGGTTCGTATTTAAGTCCAGACCAATACCTTGTTTGATTCCGCGTGATTGGCTGGTATTCTATCCTCCAAAGTGGAGGGTCAGATGGGATCGACACGTTTTCCTGTTGTTGTTTTCCTGCTTTCGATGGCGGGCTTGTCAATGGATGCGCCGGCGCAGGACGCATCCGATACGTCGGACTCAATCTACGGTAGAAATTTTGGCAGTGACCGCAGCGCATCAGCCGATGCCGGCGGGCCGGGCACGATCATGGACATGATCATCCGGCATCAGGAGGAGCGGGAGCGGGAGGCCGCGGAGCTTGAGGAACTGCGCCGCCGCAACCAGGAACTCGTCGAACAGATGCGGCGCGAGGCGCTGGCGATCGACCTCATCATCGCGGAAGCCCACGCCCGCTACGCCGACAGCGCCTGCCGGCTGGCCACCGAGACCCGGATCCTGATCGACCGGCAGACCGCTGCGCTGCGGTCGCACCTCGCCGAGATCGACGCCCAGTGTGCGGCGGCTTCCACCGCCGAACAGGTTGCCGCCCTGTGCCAGGAACGGCGGGCCGACGTCGAAGCCGAGATCGCCCGTCTGACGGCGCTCGATGCCCCGCCCCCGGAGGACTGCGCGACGGAAGCCCCGGCCCACGGTGCTCCGACCGAGGAGGCCGAGTAAGATGGTGATGCCCCGTCCAGCCGGCCTCGTCGTCCTGATCCTCGCCGTCCTCGCCGCCACGGCGCCGGCGGCCCTAGGGCAGTCCCAGGAGGTCACGGTCGAGGACGCGCTCAATGCGAGAGACGAAGCGAACGCCGTGATCGAAGGCCTTCGCGACCGGGATCTCGGCGTCGAGACCCGGGAGGTGCGGCGGCAGATCGAGGTCCTCGCCAGCGAATGGGAACGCGGCAATGCTTTCCTGCAGTCGCACGCTGCCCTGACGCTGGAGTTTGACCGCTTCACCCGCCGTCGGCAGACGGTCGAGAGCGGCTGTCTCGATCTGAGCCGGGACATGGAACAGCTCGCGGGCAATCCCTTCGCGCGCAGCATGCCGCTACGGGTCGAGCAATGCTGGCAGACGATGGAATGGGCCAATCAGGTCTACGCCGGTTACTCCCGGTACCTGAGGCAAATGCGCTGGTTTGTCGACCAGGCGCGCGGCGCCCTGGAGACCAACCGCGGTCAGGACGAAATCCTCCGACAGCAGTTGGACCTTCTCGATCAGGACATGTTCCGGCTGCAGGACGAGACGGACAGGGCCCTGGACTCCTTCCTGGGCCGGACGAGCTGATGACCGGCGCATGCCAGGGCCGGACCCGGCCGGGGCGGGCCGGTCGCTCGGCCGCTGGTCCGGTTGCAGCGGCGCTGCTGGCCGCCCTTCTGGCCGCCACCCTTCTGGCCGCCACCCTTCTGGCCGCCGGGCCGGCGGGCGCCGATCGGCAGGGGACTCTGGTCGCGATCGACCGCAACCTGGCATCCAGCCTGGCGGCGGAAAGTGCAGTCGCCTCCGATGCCGCCCTGGCGGAAGCGGCGCGCGCGCTGCAGGCCGCGCGGGAGGACCAAGCGACCACCGACCCGACGGCACCGATCCGGACCCTGATCGAGGCTCGTCGTCGGATTGCCCTCGCAGTCGCGGAACTTCTGTCGCCGGACCGACCAGCCGAGCCGCTGGCCCGAAGCGAAGCCCTGGTCTCGCTGACGGACTTCCTGCGACGCACGGCTGATCTGGAAGCCCGGACCGGCCATTCGGGCGACCTCGACGCGGTTCGGGCCGGCGTCTGGGACCGTTTCGGAGAGCCGATGCTTCGGGCCGCCGAGGCAAGCTCCATGATTCCCCTCGCCGAGGGCGCCGGACCGGTGGTCGAGCAATGGTTTCAGGGCCGGCCGGGCGAGGTCGTGGTGCTGGAGCTTCGCGCACGGCCCGATGACTGGGTGATGACCTGGGCCGCCCGGCGGTTCGACCAGCCGGCGCCCGAACCCGTCGGCGCATTGCCGGTGCTGGTTTCGTCCGGCGCCAACGGAATCTCCCTTGACGACGCCCGCCTGCGGCTTCGGGTCGACATGTCCGGAACGACCGAGGCCGATCGCGCCCGGCTCGCGACCTTGGCCGAAGCGGCGCCGCGCGCGATCGCCGTCGCGCTGGTCGATCGTGCCGGCGCCGTGGCCGCCTGCGCGGCGGTCGAGCGCGAGCACGCGGCGGCAGGGGCGGCGGCAGGGGCGGCAGCAGGAGCCCAGTCGCCGGAGACGGGGGCGAGCGGGGCCGAGCGGCAGAGGGGGCTGGCGAATGGCGAGACTGCTGACCTTGCCGATGCGGCGCCGCCCTCTCCACCGCCCTCGCTGCCGCCTGTGCCCGACTATTGTCCCGTGCCGGGGCCCGATCCCGGCGCGGGACAGGCCGTCCTGATCGATGCCCGGCGAGGCCTCCTGATCGACACCACGCCGGTGGAGGCGGTCGCCGCCGACGTGCCGGGCTATCTCGCCCGGCTCGGCTGGCTCGCCGGCCGATGGCCGTAGGAGGACCCGATGCGTCCGGCTGCCCTGGTCCTGGTTGTTCTCTGCGGGCTGTCCGCGGCGCTGGCCGCGTGCCAGTCGAGCTATCGCCCGGCCGTCGATCCGAACCAGGTCGGCACCATCGCCGACGACATCGGCCAGCGCCGGGTCGCCGGCGGCATCCTGCCGGCGTGCCCTCTCACCGGGCGGTCCGCGGAGTCCCGGGCGCGCATCCGCTCGGCGATCGAGAGCTGGTACGAGGTGATGCGCCACCTCGATCACTGCGACCTGTCCCGCCTGCGCTACTACACCGGCCGGCAGTACGAAGCGGCCTTGCGGGCACGGGCGCAGCAGCTTGCGGTCGAGGCGCAGGGGACCTGCGCCCGGCAGGCGGCCGCGGTGGATGCCCGGCTGGCACGGAGCTTCGCGACGCTGAGGGCATGGACCGGGAACAACCTTGCCTACTGCACACTGCCCGACGAGATGGCCAGCCTGCTAGACAGCAGCATGCCCCTGGAAGGAATGCGGGCGGCTCTGGATCGGCAGTATGCGCAGACGGTCGCCAATGCCTTCGCGGGCCTTGGCGTCGCAGCGCTGCAAGGGCCGTGAGGGAGGCCGGCAGCGTGACGGTCATGCGCGAGACCCCCGAAGCCGTGGTCGGGCTGCTGCTGGCGTCGCTCGGCGCCATGTCCCTTTTCGATGACCTGCCAATGCGGCTCGTGGCAGCCGTCGGCGTCGTCCTGGTCGTGAATTGGATCATTGACACGCCGCTGCCTTGGCTCAGCCGGGCCAAGGCCCCAGCCGCTCGCACGTCCATCATCCTGATCGTGTTGCTTTACACGGCATGGCCCATCGTGCCCGCAGGGCTGCATGCCTTGCTGAAGGCAGGTGGGGCCGTCGAGGGGCGGCCGGACGATGCGGCCGGCCTGCAGGTACCGTCGGCCGCTTGCGATGCACAACTCCTGGTGGCCGGCACCCTGCGAATTGCCAGGCTTGATCGCTGCATCACCGAGAGCGGCTGCGCCGGTACCGCGACGGCTCTGCGTGACCAGATCGACGCCGGCGCGCCGTTCAGGGACCGGGACCTCCATCCCGCCATCGTCACGCTGCGCAACGCCGCCGACGCGCCTTGCGTCTATCCCCTTCTCAAGGTCGTCGAATCGCTCCGCGAACCCACCGACAGGGCCAGCGGGCTGCAGGTTGTTGCCGATGATCTGTGCGCGAGGATCGGTGCCGCCGCCTTTGGCCGCGATCGCGCCGCCGCCGGGGTGCTGGACCGCCATGGCGTGACGGCCTGGTGTCCCTAGCCGTCCCAGAGCTTCGAATCCAGGAGCCCCCGCCATGCCCTTCGCCGTTCGCACCTTCGCCCTCGCCGTCGCGGCTACGGTCGCCCTTGCCGCGTGCACCACCGACCCATTCACCCGCGAGCAGAAGCCCTCGAACACTGCCACGGCCGGCGCCGCCGGCGCGGCGATGGGGGCGGCGGCCGGGGCCGGCTATTCGGCGATCACGATGCTCGATTCCAACCCCCGAAACGACGTCGACCCGCGGGTCGCGATCCTGGCCGGCGCGGCGGCCGGGCTGCTCGCCGGGCTGATCGCCGGCGCCCGGATGGACGAGCAGGAAGCTCAGCTGCGCGAGGAGTTGGAGGCGACCGGAGTGTCCGTTACCCGACGCGGCGACAATATCGTGCTCAACATGGACCGGGCCCTGCAGTTCCGCTCCGGGGCGACGGAGGTTTCCCCGGAGGGTCGGCGCGTGCTGCGCTCCGTGGCCCTGACCCTGGTCGAGTTCGACCGGACACTTGTCGATGTGCTGGGATTCACCGACAACCGCGGCGCGGCGTCGGCCAACCAGCGGATCTCGGAGCGGCGGGCGCTCAATGCGGCCAAGGTCCTGGTCGATTTCGGCGTCGACGGCAACCGCCTGGCCGTCGCCGGCCGTGGCGAGACCGAACCGGTCGCCTCCAACGACCTCCCGGAAGGCCGCGACCGCAACCGTCGCGTCGAAATCCACATCAAGCCCCTGACCTGAGGTCGGCGCTGGGTCGATCCGGGAATTGAGGATCGGGACAGCCCCGGCCCGGTCGCCCTGCCGGACCGCAGCCGCGCCCTGCCAAGCCCTCTACACAGCCGTCGTGCCTCCCGGCTTCCGCTCCGCGTTCTCGGCGTCGGGGACCAGGGTCAGCGACGCGGAGTTGATGCAGTAGCGCAAGCCCGTCGGCCGCGGGCCGTCGGGGAAGACATGGCCCAGATGGGCGTCGCAGGCGGCGCACTTGACCTCGGTGCGGACCATGCCGTGGCTGCGGTCCTGCTCCTCCGCGATCGCATCGTCCGAAACCGGGCGCCAGAAGCTGGGCCAGCCGGAGCCCGATTCGTACTTGGTGTCCGAGCGGAACAGCGGGGTGCCGCAGCACACGCAGGCATAGGTCCCTTCGGTCTTGGTGTCCCAGAAGCAGCCGGTGAAGGCGCGCTCGGTCCCGCCCTGGCGGGCGACGGCATACTGCTCCGGCGTCAGCTGCGCGCGCCATTCCCGATCCGATTTCTCCACGCGCTCGACCATGGGGAGGACTCCTCGTTCCGCGAAACGTCAGGCGAACCCAGGATATCGCGCGCCGCGGCCGGTCCGGCAAGGGCGGCCGGCGCGGGCGGCGCGACGGACGAAGCGCACATCCTCGTGACCGGCCGGCGGTTCCGGCCGGCGATGCCGGGCCTCGCGGCCGGCCCGGCGGATCACCACCTTCGGGGCGGTTCGATTTCGCGACGAGGGAAGGGACCATGACCGGCTTCTACGAGAGGACGATCCTGCCGAGATTGATCGATTTCGGCTGCCGGCAGCACCAGGTGACCGACCAGCGCCGGCGCGTCGTGCCGCAGGCCGAGGGCCGCGTGCTGGAACTGGGCATCGGCTCCGGCCTCAACCTGCCCCTCTACGACCCGGCCAAGGTGACGTCGGTGGTCGGCGTCGACCCGGCCGAGCCGATGCTGGACCGGGCGCGGCCGAAGCTGGAGGGCCTCGGCTTTCCGGTCGAGCTACGGCCCGTGCCGGCCGAGGCGGCGGGGCTGGACGCCGCGGAGTTCGATACGGTGCTGGTGACCTACAGCCTGTGCACCATTCCGGGCGCGGCGGCGGCGCTGGAGGCGGCGCGGCGGGCGCTGAAGCCGGGCGGCCGGCTGCTCTACTGCGAGCACGGGCGCGCCCCCGACCCCGGCCCGGCGCGCTGGCAGCGGCGGATCGAGCCGCTGTGGAAAAGGATCGGCGGCGGCTGCCACCTGACCCGCGACCCGGCCGCGCTGCTGGAGAGGGCGGGGTTCCGGACCGAGCGGGAAGACCGGTTCTACATCGCCGGGGCGCCCCGGGTGTTCGGCTATCACTATCTCGGCAGCGCGCGGCCGGGGTAGAAGGACGGCCATGGCCGATCCCGCGCCTTCGACCGCGCCGCCGGACCTTGCCGGCCGCGTGCTCCACCGCGACCGCTTCCTGCTGGTGATCGACAAGCCGGCGGGCCTCGCGGTGCATCCGGGGCCGGCGACGCGCGAGAGCCTGGAGGACCTGCTGCCGGTCCTCGCCTTCGACCGGCGGGAGCCGCCGATGCCGGCGCACCGGCTGGACCGCGACACCTCCGGCTGCCTGGCGCTGGGGCGCACGCGCGGCGCGCTGAAGCGGCTGCAGGCGGCCTTCGCGGCCGGACGGGTCGGCAAGACTTACTGGGCGGTCGCGGTCGGCCGCCCGCCGGCGGAGACCGGCCGCGTCGACCGGCCGCTCGCCAAGGTCTCCAGCAAGGCCGCCGGCTGGCGGATGGTCGCCGACCCCGCCCTGCCCGGCGCGAAGCCGGCCGCCACCCGCTGGCGGGTGCTGGAGGCCAGGGGCGGGATGGCGCTGGTCGAACTGACGCCGGAGACCGGCCGCACCCACCAGCTTCGCGCGCATCTGGCCTGGCTCGGCTGCCCGATCCTGGGCGATCCGGTCTATGGCGGGGATCCGGCGCCGCGGGGCCGGCTGATGCTGCACGCCCGCCGGCTGACGATCCCGGCCGCGGTGGCCGACCCGGAGGCGCCGGCCGGCGCGCCGCCGATCACCGTGGAGGCGCCGGTGCCGGAGGGGTTTCCGCTCCAGGCGCGCGGCGGCGCCGCCCGGGGAGAGGATCGGAACTGAGGTCGGGGTCGCGCGGCTCATCTCCGACCAATCGAAACTCGATATCCCGGTCGAGTGCCCAGGCCAGGGCGGCGATCGACTCCATGGTCATGTTGCGCCGCCGGCCGCCCAGCAGCTTCGTCAAATCGGACCGGTGCACGCCCAGTTTCTCCGCGACCGCTGCCCTGGTCAGCCCGTTCCGGTCATGGTCCCTGGGAACAGGTAGAGGCATCGCTGCGGTTGCTGTCGCCGCCTGAGGCTTCCGGTTTATGGGCAAAGCTCCCCGCCACGCACAAGCTGCAATATTGTTGACATATATGCCAACCTTCGTGCGAAAGGCGAGGCCATAGGGAGCCACGTGCCGATGAATCCGGCAGCCTTTCGGATCCTCGAGGTCCGGATGCGGCGGCCGCCGGCTCACACCCCCGCCCGGGCGATCAGCTTCCGCAGGAAGCCCTCCCCCGCCGCCAGCTGGGCGACCTCCAGATACTCGTCGGGCTGGTGGGCCTGGGCGATGTCGCCGGGGCCGAGGACGATGGTCGACAGTCCCGCGGCCTGGAACAGCCCGCCTTCCGTGCCGTAGGCGACGACGCCGGCGCCGTTGCAGCCGGTCAACTGGCAGGCCAGGGCCTCGGCCGGCCCCGCCGGCTCCGGCGCGAGGGCGGGGACATGGGCGATCCGCTCGATCTCGATGCCGCCGTCGGGGGCCCCCAGCTTCAGCCGCGGCAGCACCTCGCGCATCGCATGGTCGCGCAGCCGGGCGATCACCGCGTCCACATCGTCGGTCGGCACCGGGCGGTAGTCGAACTCGAACACGCACTGCCGGGGGATGATGTTGAGGGCCGTTCCGCCCTGGATCTGCCCGACATTGAACGACGCGTAGGGCGGCACGAACGGGCTCCGCGGATCGGCGCCGGCCGCCGCCTCGTCCTGCAGGGCATAGACGACGCTCACCAGCTCCGCCGCGTGGCGCACCGCCGAGGCGCCGTCCTGCGGCCGCGAGGAATGGGCGTCGCGACCGGTCACGGTCACCCGGAAGGCGTTGACGCCCTTGTGCGCATTGACCGGCTGCATCGTCGTCGGCTCGCCGACCACGACGATCTCCGGCCGCGGCAGGTCGCGGGCGATCGCCTCGACCAGCCGCGGCGCGCCCAGGCAGCCGACCTCTTCGTCGTAGCTGAAGGCGAAGACGATGGGCCGGGTCAGGTCGGCCGCCGCCATTTCCGGCACCAGGGCCAGCGCCAGGGCGACGAAACCCTTCATGTCGGCCGTGCCCCGGCCGTACAGGCGGCCGTCGCGCTCGACCAGGGTGAACGGGTCGTGGGTCCAGGGCTGACCCTCCACCGGCACCACGTCGGTATGGCCGCTGAGCACGATGCCGCCCGGCACCTTCGGCCCGATCAGGGCATGGAGGTTGGCCTTCCGGCCGTCGTCGGACGGCACCAGCGTGGCCGCGACGCCCCAGCCCTTCAGGTAGTCGACGACGAACCGCATCAGCTCGAGGTTCGAGCGCGCGGAGACCGTGTCGAAGCCGACCAGCCGGGCCAGCATCTCCTTGGGCGTGTAGGTCTCTCCGGCCATGACGCCCTTTTTAGTCCTTCCAGAAGCCGGGGGCCAGAAGGATCAGCACCGTGAACAGCTCCAGCCGGCCGATCAGCATGCCGAAGGCGAGCAGCCACTTCGCCCCGTCGGGCAGCGGCGCGAAGGTGCCGGCCGGTCCGATCACCGGTCCCAGGCCGGGGCCGACATTGGCGATCGCCGTCGCCGCGCCGCTGACCGCGGTGATGAAGTCGAGCCCCATCAGCCCGAGAGCCATCGCCAGCGCCGCGAAGCAGATCACGAACAGGAAGAAGAAGCTCATCACCGATTCGGAGACGCCGGGCGGGATCGGCTTCCTGTTGTAGTAGGCGATGAAGACGCCGTGCGGATGCAGCAGCTTCTTCATCTGCGCCTCCGCGGTCGCGTAGAGCACCTGGAAGCGAAAGATCTTGATGCCGCAGGTGGTCGAGCCGGCACAGCCGCCGACGAACATCAGGAAGAACATCGCCCCCACGGCGAAACTGCCCCACAAGCCCCAGTCCGACGTGGCATAGCCGGTGCCGGTGACCACCGAGACGACATTGAAGGCGGCGAGGCGCAGCGCCTCGGCGAGGCCGATCTCCTCGGCGCGGTGGACCGCGAGATAGAGTGTCATCGTCGCGATCGCGATCGCGACCACCGCCAGGAACCAGCGCACCTGGCTGTCGCGCCACAGCACGCCCGGCTGGCCGCGCACCGCGCGCAGGTACAGCACGAAGGGCAGGCCGCTGAGAACCATGAAGACGGTCGCGACATAGTCCACGCCGGCGAGGCCGTACTTGCCGACCGACAGGTCGGAGGTCGAGAAGCCGCCGGTCGCCACGGTGGTCATGGCGTGCGCCAGGGCGTCGAACCACGGCATCCCGGCTGCCGCGTAGGCGATGATGCAGGCCAGCGTCAGCCCGGCATAGATGAAGCCGATGCCGGCGGCGATCTGGGCGACCCTTGGCAGCGCCTTCTCGGACGTGTCGGTGCTCTCCATCCGGAACAACTGCATGCCGCCGACCCGCAGCATCGGCAGGATCACGATCGCCATCACGATGATCCCGACGCCGCCCAGCCACTGCAGGATCGACCGCCACAGCAGCAGGCCCGGCGGCGCCCGGTCGAGGCCGACGATCACCGTGGAACCGGTCGTGGTGATCCCCGACATCGCTTCGAAATAGGCGTCGGTGTAGTTGAGCTCCAGTTCGGAAAAAACGAAGGGCAGGGCACCGAAGGCGGCGATCGTGACCCAGACCAGGGTGGTCAGCAGGAAGGCCTGGCGCACCCCCAGGTTGAAGGTCGGACCCCGGCTGGTGATCGCCAGCGCCACGCCGACGAACAGCGTGATGGCGGAGGAGCCGACGAACACGCTCCAGTCCGGGTTGCCGCTCGCCAGGTCGACCAGCGCCGGCACCAGCATCGCCGCGGCCAGGATCGCGAGCAGCACGCCGATCACGAACAGGACGGGGCGGAGGTCGAACATGGGGGGAACCCGGGCGCGGCGGCGTCAGCGGCGCGGGTGGCCCGCCCGGTCCCGCCTGCCGGAGGCGGCGCGAGGGGCGGTGGCGCGAATCAGGGTTTGGCCTCCTGGCGGAGCACCTGGATCAGGCTCGAGGTGTCCCACCGGCTGCCGCCCATCGCCTCGACCGCGGCGTAGAACTGGTCGACCAGGGCGGTCACCGGCACCCGCGCCGTGTTGCGGCGCGCCTCGTCCAGCACGATCGACAGGTCCTTGCGCATCCAGGCGACCGCGAAGCCGAATTCGAACTCGCCGGCCAGCATGGTCTTGCCGCGGTTGTCCATCTGCCAGCTCTGGGCCGCGCCCTTGCCGATGACGTCGAGCACCTTCTCACCGTCGAGCCCCGCCTTCTGGGCGAAGTTCATGCCCTCCGAGAGGCCCTGCAGCAGACCGGCGATGCAGATCTGGTTGACCATCTTGGTCAGCTGCCCGGCCCCGGCCGGGCCCATCAGCACGCAGCTTTTGGCGAAGCAGTCGATCGCCGGCCTGGCGCGGTCGAAGACCGACGGCTCGCCGCCGACCATCACGGTCAGCACGCCGTTGACGGCACCGGCCTCGCCGCCGGAGACCGGCGCGTCGAGAAAGCCGACGCCGCGCTGCCGGCACGCCGCATCCAGCTCGCGCGCCAGGTCGGCCGAGGCGGTGGTGTGGTCGACCAGGATCGCGCCGTCGCCCATCCCGGCCAGCGCGCCGTCGTCGCCGTACATCACGCTGCGCACGTCGTCGTCGTTGCCGAGGCAGGCGAACACGATCTCCGCGCCCTGGGCGGCCTGCCGTGGCGTCGGCACCGCCCGGCCGCCATGCCTGCCGGTCCAGGCCTCGGCCTTGGACAGGGTGCGGTTGTAGACGGTCACCTCGTGGCCGCCCTTGTCCGCCAGATGCCCCGCCATCGGGGCGCCCATGACGCCCATGCCCAGAAACGCGACCTTCATGCCGTCCCCCCTTTGTCGTCGCCCTTGTCGTCGCTCCGCCGGCCCCGCGCCCTGGCCGGGGCGAGGCGGGGAGACCATAGCGGTCGGGCGGGGCCTTGTGCATCCCCTTCTTTCCTTGCGCCGCCGCCGTTGCTATCTGACGGGCCATGAACGACTCCCCCGCCCGCCGCTTCGCCGGCGACACGCTGCTCATCGCCAGCCACAACCCCGGCAAGGTGCGCGAGATCGCGGACCTTCTGGGGCGCCATGTCGCGCGCTTCCCCTCCGCCGCCGACCACGGCGTGCCCGAACCGGAGGAGACCGGGGCCACCTTCGTCGAGAACGCCGTCCTGAAGGCGCGCCATGCGGCCGAGGCGACCGGCCTGACGGCGCTCGCCGACGACAGCGGGCTGGCGGTCGCGGCGCTCGGCGGCGGCCCCGGCATCTATTCCGCGCGCTGGGCGGACGGTCCGGGCGGGCGCGATTTCGGCCGGGCGATGGCCCGGGTGGAGGCGGAACTGGGCGACGCGGAGGACCGCCGCGCCCATTTCGTCTGCGCCCTGGCGCTCGCCTGGCCCGACGGGCATGTCGAGGCCGTCGAGGGCCGGGTCGACGGGACGCTGGTCTGGCCGCCGCGCGGCGGCCGGGGCTTCGGCTACGACCCCGTCTTCCTGCCGGACGGCCGGGACCGGACCTTCGGCGAGATGGCGCCGGAGGACAAGCATGCGATCAGCCACCGCGCCGACGCCTTCGCGAAGCTGGTCGCGCGCTGCTTTGCCGACGGGGCGCCGACGTGACCCCCGCGGCCGTCGCCACGGCCGGAGATCCTGCTGGAGATCCTGCCGCCGAGGGGGCGGACGGGCGGGGCTTCGCGCTCTATGTCCATTGGCCGTTCTGCCGGTCCAAGTGCCCCTATTGCGACTTCAACAGCCATGTCCGCGCCACGGTCGACCAGGACCGCTGGCGCGCCGCCCTGCTGGCCGAACTCGATCATTTCGCCCGCGAAACGCGGGAGCGGCGGCTCGATTCCATCTTCTTCGGCGGCGGCACCCCGTCGCTGATGCCGCCGGAGACCGCGGCGGCGGTGATCGACCGGGCGGTCGGCCACTGGCGGCCGGCGCCGGACCTCGAGGTCACGCTGGAAGCCAACCCCACCTCGGTCGAGGCGGAGGCCTTCGCCGGCTTCCGCGCCGCCGGGGTGAACCGGGTGTCGCTGGGCGTCCAGGCGCTGGACGACGCCGACCTCGCCTTTCTCGGGCGCGAGCACTCGGCCGCCGAGGCGCTGGCCGCGGTCGGGATCGCGCAGCGGCAGTTCGACCGGGTCTCCTTCGACCTGATCTACGCCCGCCCCGGCCAGACACCGGCCGCCTGGTCGGCGGAACTCGAGCGGGCGCTCGACCACGCGGTCGGCCATCTCTCCGTCTACCAGCTGACGATCGAACGCGGGACGCGGTTCGAGGGGATGGTGCGCCGCGGCGAGTTCACGCCGCCCGACGAGGCCGCCGCGGCCGATCTCTGGGACGCGACGCAGGAGACGCTGGCGGCGGCCGGCCTGCCGGCCTACGAGGTCTCCAATCACGCCTGGCCGGGCGAGGAATGCCGGCACAACCTCGTCTACTGGCGGACCGGCGACTATGCCGGAATCGGGCCCGGCGCCCACGGCCGGCTGACCCTCGGCGGCGATCGCGTGGCGACCCGCACCCATCGGGCGCCGGAGGCCTGGCTGGATCGGGTCGGGCGCCTGGGCCACGGCGAGCAGCCGCGCACCGCGGTCGACGCGGCGTCTCGGGCGGAGGAATGCGTGATGATGGGCCTGCGCCTGTCGGAGGGCGTGCCGCTGGCGCGGATCGAGGCCGATGCCGGACGGCCGTGGGACGCGATCCTGGACCGGGCCGCCGTCGACCGCCTGTGCTCGGCCGGCTTCCTGACGCTCGCCGACGGTCGGCTGGCCGCGACGGCCGAAGGCCGCCCGCGCCTGGACGCCCTGATCGCGCGGGTGCTGGCGTAGGGCGCACCCGCCGTCCCGAACGACCGGGACGGCACGGCGGCCGGCAATCGCCGTCCGCCGCACCGCCTGCCGGTCTCAGGCCACGGAGCGACCGGTCATTCCCAGCCGGCCCTGTCGTAGACGCGCACCGCCGCGTCGGCGTTTTCGCCGTACACGTTGGCGTTGACTTCGCTGGGGATGAAGTCGGAATAGGCGCCGATCGGGCCGGCCGGCTCGATGCCCTCCACGACCGGGTACTCGTTGTTGCCGTCGGCGAACAGCTGCTGCGCCTCGTCGCTGGCGAGGTATTCCAGGAAGGCGACGGCGTTCTCGGGGTTGGGCGCGGTCGCGATCAGCCCGGCGCCGGAGATGTTGACATGGGCGCCGCGGTCGTCCTGGTTCGGGAAGATGATGCCGATCTGCTCCCCGATCTCGCGCTCCGCCGGATCATCGGACGCCATCAGCCGGCCCACGTAGTAGGTGTTGACCAGGGCGACGCGGCATTCGCCGGCGGCGACGGCGTTGATCTGGGCCGTGTCGTTGCCTTCAGGCGGGCGGGCGAAATTGGCGACCACGCCGCGCGCCCACTCTTCCGCCACGTCCTCGCCGTGGACATCGAGCAGCTCGGCCATCAGCGAGATCTGGTAGATGTTCGACGACGACCGGATGCAGACCATGCCTTCATAGGCCGGATCGGCCAGATCCTCGTAGTCCTCCAGCCCTTCCGGCGCGCCGAGATCCTTGTCGTAGATGATCACCCGGGCGCGGGTCGACAGTCCGAACCAGTGGTCGTCGGGGTGACGGTACTTCGCGGGAATGCGCTCGCGCAGCAGATCGCTGTCGACCGGTGCCAGCACGCCGGCCTGGTCGGCGCGCCACAGCCGGCCCGCGTCGACCGTGATCAGGAGGTCGGCCGGGCTGTTCGCGCCTTCGCTGCGGATCCGCTCGATCAGTTCGTCCGATCCGGCCTCGATCAGGTTGACCGCGATCCCCGTCTGCTCGGTGAAGTTGTCATACAGGGCGATGTCCGTATCGTAATGCCGGGACGAGTAGACGTTGACCTCCTGCGCCTGGACCGGCAGGGCGACCAGCGCCGCAGCGCCGGCGAGAAACATGGTTCGGATCATGGGGGTGATGCTCCCGTTTCGCGTGCATTTCTTGACCATGAACGATCATCCTGCTCCTCCGATTCGCCGGGCGAATTAGAGAATACAAATGATAATCATTCTCAGGGCCGGATCATGGCCAAGGCGGCCGCGAAAGGCAAGCGCATCTTCGGGTTCCGGCGATCGGGACCGACCGGCGTGGCCGACCGCGTATTCGACCGCGGGTGCGGCCGCCGGGGAGACGACCGCCGATCCCTACGAATCCGTCCGCACCATCGGCAGCGGCGCGACCGGAATGCCCTCCTCCAGGAGGTCGCGCGCCTCCTCGAGCGTCGCTTCGCCGTAGATCTCGCGCTCCGCCGCCGCGCCGTCGTGCATCGCGCGCGCCTCCTCGGCGAAGCGGTCGCCGACATAGTCGTGGGTCGCCTCGACGTGCCGGCGCAGCGCCAGCAGCGCCTCGCGCAGGGCCCCGAGCCGTTCCTTCCGCTCCGCGGCGGGGCGCGGTTCGGGCTTCGGATGGGTCTCGACGGGGACCGGAAGCGCCGCAGCGCCGCGCGACCTGGCGATGTTCGGGGCCATCGGCGCCTTGGCGACGGCGATGCTGCCGCAGTCCGGACAGGCGACTTCGCCTGCGGCCGACAGGCTGTCGAAGCTCGCGGCATCCTTGAACCATGCTTCGAAGCCGTGTCCACTGTCACACCGCAACGCATAGACGATCATGACGACGCCGAACCCTTCCCGCCCGATGGCCGTGAAACATTCATGAAAAATGGGGAGAAATCGCCCTCCGGGCAAGCGGCACCCGTGCCGGCCGGCCCGCTGCGGCCGGCGCCGTCCGACTGGGTCGTTCGATTCGCACCGCTGATCCCGGCCGGGGCGCCGGTACTCGACCTGGCCTGCGGCGGCGGCCGGCACCTGCGGCTGTTCGCCGAGCGCGGCCGCCCGGCGGTCGGCATCGACATCGACCCGCGCGGCGCCGCCGATCTGGCCGGCCGGGCGGGCATCCTGGTGGTGCGCGGCGACCTGGAGGGGCCGGCGCCCTGGCCGTTCGCGGCGGGCGTCTTCGCGGGGGTGGTGGTGGCGAATTATCTCTGGCGGCCGCTGTTCGACCGGCTGGCGGCGGCGCTCCGGCCGGGCGGGGTGCTGATCTACGAGACGTTCGGCCGGGGCAACGAGGCGTTCGGCCGGCCGGCGACGCCAGCCTACCTCCTGAAGCCTGGGGAACTGCTGGAGGCCGTGGCCGGCCGGCTGCAGGTCGTCGCCTACGAACATGGCGAAGTCGCCCGGCCGCGCGCCGCGGTGGTCCAGCGGCTGTGCGCCGTCCGGCCGCCAGCCGGCACCGGCCCCGCCGAGGCACCGCCGTCACCGATCCCGCCGGCCTGACGACGGCCGACACTGAACCAATGGGAGGGGAGCTGAAGCCATGCGCAAACTGAAATGGGGCATCCTGTCGACCGCCCTGATCGGCACCGAAAAGGTGATCCCGCCGATGCAGAAGGCGGAGCTGTGCGACATCGTCGCCATCGCCTCGCGCGACGAAGCCCGGGCGAGGAAGGTCGCCGGCGAACTGGGCATCCCGACGGCCCATGGCAGCTACGAGGCGCTGCTGGCCGACCCGGAGGTGGAGGCGATCTACAATCCCCTGCCCAACCACCTGCACGTTCCCTGGACCGTCAAGGCGGCGGAGGCCGGCAAGCACGTGCTGTGCGAGAAGCCGATCGCGATGTCGGCGGACGAGGCGATGCAGCTGGTCGAGGCCCGCGACCGGCACGGCGTGGTGATCCAGGAAGCCTTCATGGTCCGCACCCACCCGCAATGGCTGAAGGTGCGCGACCTGGTCCGGGGCGGCGAGATCGGGGAACTGCGGGCGATCCAGGGATTCTTCAGCTACTACAACGTCGATCCGCAGAACATCCGCAACATGGCCGACATCGGCGGCGGCGGGCTCTACGACATCGGCTGCTATCCGATCACCACCTCGCGGTTCGTGACCGGGCGGGAGCCGGCGCGGCTGGTCGGCACGCTCGATGTCGACCCCGACATGAAGATCGACCGGCTGGGCAGCGTCATCCTGGAGTTCGGCGGCGACGCCTTCCCGGTGCAGGCCACCTTCACCTTCTCGACGCAGCTCGTGTCGTATCAAAGGATGCACTTCTTCGGCACCCGGGGACGGATCGAAGTCTGGATTCCCTTCAACGCCCCGCCCGACCGTCCGTCGAAGATCTTCGTCGACGACGGCAGCTCGCTGGCCGGCGACGGCATCCGGACGATCGAGGTCGACACCTGCGACCAGTACGGCGTCGCCGGCGACGCCTTCGCCCGCGCGGTCCTGGACGGCACGCCGCCGCCGGTGCCGCTGGAGGATTCGGTCGCCAACATGAAGGTGATCGACGCCCTGTTCCGCAGCGCGCGCGGCAACGGCTGGGAGCGACCGTGACAGGCGCCGTCGCGCCGGCGGCCGCGATGGTCTAGGATGGCGGCCGCCCCCCACCCCCTCGCCGACAGACCCCTCGATGCTGACCCGCGAAAACCTCAAGAACGGCTTTCTCCAGGACTATGTCCGCCACCACGATCCGACGGCGCGAGTGCTGGACGAGCACGAGCTGGCGGCATCGATCGAGGCGACGCTGGCGTCGCGGCCCTCCGGTGCCGGGGGGCTTCGGGTGTTCGGCTACGGTTCGCTGATCTGGAACCCGGCCTTCCACTTTAACGACCGGGTGGTCGGCCGGATCTGGGGCTGGCACCGGCGGTTCTGCCTGTGGGTGCGCGCCGGCCGGGGCACGCCGGAGAACCCGGGGCTGATGCTGGCGCTGGAGGCCGGGGGGTCGACCCGCGGGCTGGTCTACGGCATCGACGACGCCGCGGCCGAGGAGGAGCTGCTGATCATCTGGCGGCGCGAGATGGTGACCGCCGCCTATCGGCCGATCTGGGTGACCGCCCATACCGACGCCGGGCCGGTGCCGGCGATCACCTTCGTGATCAACCGGCGCCACGACCGCTACGCCGGCCTCCTGCCGGAGGACCGCGTGGTGGAGACCTGCGCCAGCGCCTGCGGCGCGCTGGGCGGCTGCGCGGAATACCTGTTCAACACGGTCGAGCACCTGGAGGAGATGGGGCTGCCCGACCGGCACCTGGCCCAGCTGCGCGACCAGGTCGCCGCCCGGATGAGGCAGCTGGGCTGCGCGCCCTAGAGCACCCTGCGCCCCAAGGGGCGCAGATAAGTTGCTCTAGACCTTTGAAGATAGGGCAATTCCCGAACTGATGATTCCATGGAATTGCCCTAGGGTGTCCTGTCCATCGAGGGCCCCGCCTGCGCGGGTTGACCCCCTCTCTTTGAAACTCAGCACAAGAACGGTCATGCCCGGCCGGGCGGGCTCGTCCGCGGCAGGGGCGTCGCGGCCGGTCATCCGAACGCCTGGATGCCGGTCTGGGCGCGGCCGAGGATCAGGGCGTGGATGTCGTGGGTGCCCTCGTAGGTGTTGACCGCCTCAAGGTTCATGACGTGGCGGATCACGTGGTACTCGTCGGCGATGCCGTTGCCGCCGTGTATATCGCGCGACACGCGGGCGATCTCCAGCGCCTTGCCGCAGTTGTTGCGCTTCATCAGGCTGATCGCCTCCGGCGGGCAGCGGCCGGCGTCCTTCATCCGACCGAGCCGGAGCGCCCCCGCCAGCCCCAGCGCGATCTCGGTCTGCATGTCCGCCAGCTTCTTCTGCACCAACTGGGTCGCCGCCAGCGGCCGGCCGAACATCGTGCGCTCCAGCGTGTAGTCGCGCGCCGCGTGCCAGCAGAACTCCGCCGCCCCCATCGCCCCCCAGGCGATGCCGTAGCGCGCGTTGTTGAGGCAGCCGAACGGCCCCTTCAGCCCGCGGACCTCCGGGAACGCGTTCGCCTCCGGGCAGAACACGTCGTCCATCACGATCTCCCCGGTGACCGAGGCGCGCAGGCTGAACTTGCCCTCGATCTTCGGCGCCGACAGCCCGTCCATCCCCTTTTCCAGCACGAAGCCGCGGATCGCCCCCTCGTCGTCCTTCGCCCACACCACGAACACGTCGGCGATCGGCGAGTTGGTGATCCACATCTTGGTCCCGGTCAGCCGCCAGCCGCCCTCCGCCCGGCGCGCCCGCGTCTTCATCGCCGCCGGGTCCGACCCGGCATCCGGCTCGGTCAGCCCGAAGCAGCCGACCAGCTCCCCCGACGCCAGACCGGGCAGCAGGCGCCGGCGCATCTCCTCCGTGCCGAACGCCCAGATCGGCCACATCACCAGCGAACTCTGCACCGACATCGCCGAGCGATAGCCGCTGTCCACCCGCTCCACCTCGCGCGCGACGAGGCCATAGCACGTGTAGTTCAACCCCGCGCAGCCGTACTCCTCCGGCAACGTGCAGCCCAGCAGGCCCAGCGCGCCCATCTCGCGCAGGATCTCCCGGTCGAACCGCTCGTGCCGGTTCGCCTCCAGCACCCGCGGCATCAACTGCTCCCGGCAGTACTGGTGCGCCGTGTCGCGCACCATCCGCTCCTCCTCCGTCAGGTCCGACCCGATCCCCAGCGGATCGGTCCAGTCGAACACCGGACGGCCCGACTCCTTCGGCGCGGCGGCCGCAGGCGAGGCTTCGGAGCGGGCGGACCCGGTCTCGGGCGCGGTCTCGGCGGTCATGGCGACAATCCTCGGAGATCAGGGAAGCATGACCTGAAAGTCCGTTCCGATCCGCGGACTGTCAAGGCGGCAGGGTGCCGGAAGACGGGACGGCGCGCGCTATGGCGCAGCTTCGTCGAGCGCCTCGATCACCCCCAGGATCCAGGCGATCGAGCCGTCCTCGCCGATCAGCGGACAATCCAGACTTTCGAATGGAATCAGCGCCGGTCGCTCGGCCATTTCGATCTCTCCGACGCAGTACCAGGGCCGCCGCCCGGCCGCGACCTGCTCGAGATACCGGGCGAAGTTCCCGAGATAGCTCTGCTCCCGGCCGTCGAACACGTGACCCCGGCCATTCCTGCCGACAATGGCAATCGCCTTCTCGCCGGCAAGGCGGTATTCGAAGACCCCCGGCTCGCAGCGGCGGATCAGGTACAGATGGGCGGCCGATCGGGCATGCGCCGCGATGTCGAAGGCCGACCGCGGCGCCGGTGCACCGGCGTCCCGCCACCATTGGAACAGCGCCCGCGCCCGGTCGCTGCGCAGGGTTTCGGGCAGGCTCGCGACCTGGCGCCGAATGCCGCGAAAATTGGTCTGCCGGTTGATCTCCTCCTCCGCTTCGCTGGCGAAGGCAACCGGATCGATGGGCAAGGTCATGTCAGTCCGGGCACTGGATCGGTCGCATTGAAATCAAAGCTTCATCAGGAAACGCCCTAGAGACTAATTCCTGGTGAAGACGGTCGCGTGGCGCACCGGCCGTCATTCACCGCCCCCCCCCCCCACGGAGGCGCCGACGATCCGGGCAGGCATCCGATCCTCCGCGGACAGCGGGACCATCGAGGTTCTCGACCCCAACTCCCCGTCGTCGGAGCGGCGGGCGCGAGGGACTGGGCAGACAGCCGCGCGGCAGGCGCCGCCTACGCCAGATGGCAGGCGGCGACGTGCCGGGCTTCGGCATCCATCGGGCGCAGCATCGGCGCCTCCTGGCGGCAACGGTCGATCGCGCAGGGGCAGCGGGTGTGGAACCGGCAGGCGGGCGGCGGGATCTCCGGGCTCGGGATGTCGCCGGCGAGGATCATCCGGTCGCGCCGCCGCTCCGGATCGGGCTCGGGGATGGCGGAGATGAGGGCCTGCGTATAGGGGTGCTTCGGCTCCCGGTAGAGGGTCTCGGCCGGCGCGCTCTCGACGATCTGCCCCAGATACATCACCGCGACCCGGTCGCTGACATGCTCGATCACCGCCAGGTCGTGGGAGATGAAGACATAGCTGAGGCCGAGTTCCGCCTTCAGGTCCTGCATCAGGTTCAGGATCTGCGACTGGATCGACACGTCCAGCGCCGAGACAGGCTCGTCGGCCACGATCAGCTTCGGCCCGAGCGCGATGGCCCGGGCGATCGAGATGCGCTGGCGCTGCCCGCCGGAGAACTCGTGCGGATAGCGCTCCGCCGCGCCGCCCGGCAGTCCGACCTGGTCGAGCAGCCGGCGGACCCGCCGCGCCCGCTCCGCCCGGTCGCCCACCCCGTGGATCACCATCGGCTCCTCGATCAGCCGCGACACCGTCATCCGCGGGTCGAGCGAGGCGAACGGGTCCTGAAAGATCAGCTGCATGTCCCGCCGGCGGCGGCGCATCTCGCGCTTGGACAGGCGTTCCAGCGGCATGTCCTCGAACCGGACGGTGCCCTCGGTCGGGTCGATCAGGCGCAAGGCGAGGCGGGCCAGCGTCGACTTGCCGCAGCCGCTCTCACCGACGATTCCCAGCGTCTCACCCGGCATGACGTGGAACGACACGCCGTCGACGGCGGTCAGCGTGCCGCCGCCGGAGAGCGGGAATCGCTTGACCAGGTCCCGGGCCTCGAGCAGCGGGGTCATGGCGTTGCCGCCTGCCGCGCGGCGGGAAGCGGCTCGGGATTCCAGCAGGCGACGCTGCGCCCGGCAGCCTGGCCATCGGGCGGAACGGCGAGCGGCGGCATCTCGGTGCGGCAGCGCCCGAGCACCCGCGGGCAGCGTTCGGCGAACGGACAGAAGTCGCCGCGGTCGGCCGGCGACGGCACCATGCCCGGGATCGTCGGCAGCCGCTCGCGCCGCTTGGCCAGCCGCGGCATCGAGGCGAGCAGTCCGGCGGCATAGGGGTGGCGCGGCGCACGGAACAGCTCGACCGCGGGCGCCGTCTCGACCACCCGGCCGGCATACATCACCACGACGCGGTCGCAGAATTCCGCCACCACCCCCAGGTCGTGGGTGATCATCAGGACAGCCATCCCCAACTCGTCGCGCAGCCGCTTCAGGAGGTCCAGGATCTGCGCCTGGATCGTGACGTCGAGCGCCGTCGTCGGCTCGTCGGCGATCAGGAGCTCCGGGTCGCAGGCGATCGCCATGGCGATCATCACCCGCTGGCGCAGACCGCCCGACAGCTCGTGCGGATACTGGTCGAGCCGCCGATCGGCGGCACTGACGCCGACCAGCCGCAGCAGCTCCAGCGCGCGGGCGCGCGCCGCCCGCCTGCCGACCGGCCGGTGCAGGCGCACCGCCTCCGCCAGCTGGAAGCCGACGGTCCAGACCGGGTTCAGGCTGGTCATCGGCTCCTGGAAGATCATGCCGATCCTGTCGCCGCGAACCCGCCGCATGGCGCCTTCGGAGAGCCGGGCCAGGTCCTCGCCCTCGAACAGGACGCGCCCGGCGAGCAGGCGCGACGGCGGCGACGGCAACAGGCGCATGATCGACATCGCCGTCACCGACTTGCCGCAGCCGCTCTCGCCGACCAGGCCCAGCGTCTCGCCGGGCGCGATCGTGAAATCGACGCCGTCGACCACGGTGATCGGGCCGGCGTCGGTGTTGAAGCCGACGGTCAGCCCGTCGACCTTCAGAAGCGCGGTGTCGGAAGCCATCACTGCCCGGGGTGCCGGAGGGAAGGCGGCGGGGCCGGCCCGCGAGGACCGGCCTCCTGCCGTCAGTCGAAGACGCAGCGCGGGAAATAGAGCGAGACGATCCAGTTCGGCTGGTCGACGATCTCGCTGATCCTGAGATCCGCGCAGACGCTGCACAGCATATAGGCCTCGACGGCGCTCATCCCGTGCTCGGCGGTCAGTCGGTCGATCATCGCCGACACGGCCGCCCGCGCCCCTTCGAACAGGTCGGGGCCGACACCGGTGGTGACATCGAAGCCCTTTTCGTCCTTGTGCCGGCTGACCGGCCCCGGGGTGCGGAACTGCGGGAACGGGATGTCCGCCCCCTTGACCAGGTCGAGCTTCAGGGCAACGGTCATCGGGCTTTCGATCGCGGTGCCGCAGACCTCTCCGTCGCCCTGACAGGCATGGGTGTCGCCGATCGAGAACAGGGCCCCCGCGACCTCGACCGGCAGCAGCAGCTCGGTCCCGGCGGACATGTCGCGGATGTCCATGTTGCCGCCCATCCGGCGCGGTGGCACCACGCTGTGCAACCCCGGCTCGGCCGGCGCCAGGCCGATCGTGCCCGCGAACGGCTTCAGCGGCACCCGGCCGCCCGGACCGTACATCGCCGGCGCCATCGTCCCGGTGTCGTATGTCCAGACATGGATCGCCGGGTCGGGGAACTGGTCCGCCAGGAGCCCGAAGCCCGGGATGTTGGCGGTCCAGCCCCAGCCGGACGGACCGTATTCCAGGAGCGTGATCTTCAGCGCGTCGCCCGGCTCGGCCCCGTCGACGTAGACGGGGCCGGTGACCGGGTTGACCTTGCCGAAGTCCAGCGCGGCGATGTCCGCGACGGTGCTGTCGGGGGACAATTGGCCCCCCGACGCATCGACCGTCTCGAACGCGATCGTCTCGCCCGGCGCGACCCGCAGCTTCGGCTCGAACGCATTGTCCCAGCCGTTGTGGTGGTCGTGCCGGTGGATCGTATGGGTGCAGGCTGTCTTCATTCCTCGATATACACGTGGTCATAGTTGACGGGGATGTGGACCGGGTCGACGAAGATGGCGTCGGCCCCGCCCAGCCGATCGGCGAACATGGTGAAGCGCTGCTCGTTGAAGACCGGCGCCCACGGGGCGTCGTCCATCACCGCCAGGAAGATCTGGCGCCACTCCTCCAGCCGCGCCTCCTGCTCCTCGGGCTTGACCATGGCGTCCGCCTCGGCGGCGCGCTGGTCGAGCTCCTCGTTGCAGTACCATGCCCAGTTCCAGCCGCCAGGCACGGCGCCGCCGCAGCCGAGGATGGGCCCGTAGAAGTTCGACGGGTCCGGGAAGTCGGCGATCCAGGCCATGCCGCCCGACCAGATCATCGGCGCCTGGTCCGGCTCGCCGCCGGCCGCGATCACCGTGGACTGGGCCAGGGTCTGCAGCTCCGCCCGGATGCCGATCGCCGCCAGGTCCTGCTGGATCGCCTGGGCGATGCGCGGATTGGGATCGGTGTTGTTGGCGAACAGCTCGGTCTCAATGCCGTCGCCGTAGCCGGCCTCGGCCAGCAGCGCCTTCGCGCCCTCCGGATCGTAGGCGTAGCCCTCGTAGTCTTCCGCATAGCCTGGCATGGCCGGCGGCAGCGGCTGGTTCGCCGGCACGGCGCGGCCGTTGATGATCCGGACGATGCGGTCCTTGTTGATCGCCATGTTGACCGCCTGGCGAACCCGGGCGTCGTCGAATGGTGGGATGTTGATGTTCATCGTGACGTAGCCGGTGTGCAGCTGGCCACCCTCGACGATCTCGGTGTCCGGCGGCGGGTTCTGAGACACGTCGACGAAGCGTGCCGGCGGAATGCCGTCGCCCAGGATGTCGACCTCCCCGGCCTCCAGCCGCAGGAGCGCCACCGACGGGTCCTGTCCGACCTCGAACACGATCTCGTCGAGCTTGGGCAGCCCCTCGCGGTAGTAGTCCTCGTTGCGCTGGAACACCAGGCGCTGCCCCAGGGTCCATTCGGCCAGTTCGAAGGCACCGGTGCCGACCGGGTTCTTGCCGAAGTCCTCGCCGTACTCCTCCACCACCTCGCGCGGCACGGCGAAGGAGAAGTTGATCGCCATGACGTGCAGGAAGGTGGCGTCCGGCCGCGACAGCCGGAAGACGACCGTGCGGTCGTCCGGCGTGGTGATGCCGGACAGCGCGTCCGCCTCGCCCGCCGCCATGGCGTCGAAGCCTTCGATCATCGCGAAGAAGCCCTGGCCGGGGCTCTTGGTCTCCGGGTCGACTGCCCGTTCGACCGAATACTTGATGTCTTCCGAGGTCAGCGCCCGGCCATTGTGGAAGGTGACGCCGTCGCGCAGCGTGAAGGTGTAGGTCAGCCCGTCCTCGGAGATCTCGTAGCTCTCCGCCAGGTCGGGGGTCAGGGTGGTCGTCCCCGGCTCGTAGTCCATCAGCCCGTTGAACAGGCTCTTGATCATGGACCAGTTCTGCCAGTCGTAGCCGATTGCCGGATCGAGGGTGCTGACGTCGTCGTTGTAGGTGACGATCATCGAGCCGCCGATCGGCGCATCGCTCTGTGCCATGGCGGGGCCGGTCAGCGCCGCCAGGCCGAGGGCGGCGGCCGAGGCCGTCGCGAGCATCCAGGTCTTCACCGTATCTGCCTCCTGTTGTCGTACGCCGCCCCGGCTCGGCGGGGTGGCCCCCCTCTACCGCAGACGAATCCGCGGATCGACGAATGGCGCCACCAGGTCGGCCAGCAGATTGCCAATCAGGATCGCGATCGCCGCGACCAGGGTGACGCCCATGATGATCGGAATGTCGAGCCGCTGGATCGCCTGCCACGCCAGCTGGCCGATCCCGGGCCAGCCGAATACCGTCTCCACCACCACCACGCCGCTCATGAAGATGCCGACGTCGAGGCCGATCATGGCGATCACCGGCAGGATGGCGTTGCGCAGGGCGTGGACCATGACGATCCGCCCGCGGCCCGCCCCCTTGGCGCGTGCCGTGCGGATGTAGTCCTGGCGCAGCACGTCGATCATGCTGGACCGCATCATCCGCGAATACCATCCGCCGCCCAGGATGCCGAGCGTGACTGCCGGCAGCACCAGGTGCTCCAGCGAGCCGTAGCCGCGCAGGGGGAACCAGTGCAGCTGCGCCGCGAAGACGTAGAGCAGCAGGATGCCGACCACGAACTGCGGCGCCGAGACGCCCACGAAACTGACCACCATCAGCGCCCGGTCGGCGCGCCGACCGCGATTGACCGCCGCCAGGACGCCGAGCGGCAGGCCGATCGCCAACTCGAAGAAGATCGCGCCGGCCATCAGCTGCAGGGTCGCCGGCAGCCGGCTCATGATCAGCTCGGCCACCTCCGTCCGCTGGAGGTAGGACCGTCCCATGTCGCCCTGCAACAGGCCCCAGAGATAACGCAGGTATTGGATCGGCAGCGGCTGGTCGAGACCGAGCTGCTGGCGGATCGAGTCGACGGTCTGCGGCGACGCGTTGCGTCCGGCCATCAGGCGCGCCGGGTCGGCCGGAATCAGGTAGGTCAGAAGAAAGGTGATCAGCGTGATGCCGATCAGGATCAGCACCGCCTGGCCCAGCCGCTGGGCGAGAAAACGGGCGAGCCCCCTCACTGCCGACCTCGCTGGGTCGGGTCGAGCGCGTCGCGCAGGGCGTCGCCGACCAGATTGAACGACAGCGCGAGCAGCAGGATCGCCGCGCCGGGGATGAACACCAGCCACGGCGCCGTGGCGAAGTAGGTCTGGCTCTCCTGGATGATGTTGCCCCAGCTCGGCCGCGGCGGCTGGACGCCGATGCCGAGAAAGCTGAGCGTCGCCTCCAGCAGCACCGTGGTGGCGATGCCCAGCGTCGCCCAGACCAGCATGGTCGGCACCAGGTGCGGCACGATATGGACGAACAGGATGCGGACGTCCCCGGCGCCGAGGTTTCGGGTCGCCTCGATGAACTCCCGCTCGGCCAGCGAGCGGGTCTCGGTATAGACCACGCGCGCCACCTGAACCCAATTCACCAGGGCGATCACCAGCGCGACGATCCACAGGCTGGCGCCGATGATCGCGGCCAGCGCGATCGCGAGAAGCAGCGCCGGAAACGCCATCATCAGGTCGGTGAACCGCATGATCGCGATGCCGGTCCAGCCGCCGAGATAGCCGGCGGTGGTGCCGAGCACCGTGCCGATCAGCACCGCCGCGCCGTTCGCGACCACGCCGACGATCAGCGATGTCCGCGCGCCGTACATCATCCGGCTCAGCAGGTCGCGGCCCAGAGTGTCGGTACCGAACAGGAAGTCCTCGCTGGGCGGCAGCGGCGCGCCCTGAAGCGAAAGGCCCTCGAACATCTGTTCCTGATAGTCGTAGGGCGCCAGCCAGGGCGCGAAGACGGCGACAACCACCGTCAGCGTGATCAGGAGGATCCCGAACAGCGCCGCCTTGTCCCGCCGCATCCGTCGCCATACGTCCCGCATGCCTCGCCTTGTCGCCTCTCTTGCCACCTGCCGTCGGTCGGGTGCCGAATCTCCCTAATCGGCATATGGTTACCCGTGAAGCGGCCGGCGCCAAGCCGTCCGGCCGTCGTAAGTCGAACGAGACGCCGCGCAGCTCAGCGCCCGACCGCGTAGCCCTGCATCTGTCTGGGGTTTGCTGCGGCCTTCAGCACCCCGCCGTCGCGTGCCGCCGCACTGACCCGGCCGAGCGACCAGTCCTTCTCGACCGTCACCGCATGGCCGCGCCGTTCCAGTTCGGCCACCGCCGCCTTGGGAAAGCGCCCCTCCAGCACCAGCCGCCCCAGCTCTGCCGCGCGCGGGTGGAAGGAACTCGGAAAATGCGTGGTGTGGAACTCCGGCGCGTCGATCGCCTCCTGAAGGTTCAGCCCGAAATGGACGTGGCGCAGGAAGACGTTGAGCGACCACTGGTCCTGCTGGTCGCCGCCCGGAGTGCCCCAGGCGAGGTAGGGCTCGCCGTCGCGCAGGGCGAGGGACGGTGTCAGCGTCGTGCGCGGCCGCTTGCCGGGCGCCAGCGCGGCCGGGTGCCCCTCCTGGAGCCAGAACATCTGGCCGCGGGTGGTGAGGGCGAAGCCCAGCTCCGGGATGACCGGCGAGGAGGAGAGCCAGCCGCCCGACGGGGTCGCGGAGACCATGTTGCCCCAGCGATCGATCACGTCGACATGGCAGGTGTCGCCTCGGGTGGCGCCGGTCGCTTCGACCTCCAGGTGATCGTGGCGGGCGACCGTCGGCTCCCCCGCCCCGGCCGCCGCCTCCCGTCCGGCGGAGAACATCGGCGGCGGGGCGCCGTAGCCGGGGATCGGCCCGGGCCGCAGCTCGTGTGAGGCGGTGCCGGGATCGATCAGCCGCCGCCGCTCCGCCGCATAGTCTGCCGAGAGGAGGTGGCCCAGCGGCACATCGACGAAATCCGGATCGCCGTAGAACGTCTCCCGGTCGGCGAAGGCGAGCTTGGCGCATTCGGCCACCGTATGCACGAAGTCGGGGTCGTCGGGCGCCATGCCGGAAAGCTCGAAACCGGCGAGCAGCGCGAGTTGCTGCAGCGCCACCGGCCCCTGCCCCCACGGGCCCGTCTTGCACACCGTATAGCCGTGGTAGTCGAGCGTTGCCGGCCGCTCGACGCCGGCCCGCCAGCCTGCCAGGTCGTCGCCGGTCAAGAGGCCGCGGTGGCGCCGGCCGCTGGTGTCCATGGCCTCGGTCCCCCGGCAGAACCGATCGATCGCCTCGGCCACGAAGCCCCGGTAGAAGACCTGCCGCGCCACCTCGATGCGGTCCTCGCGGGTCTTGCCGACCGCCTTCGCCTCTCCGACCAGCCGGCGCCAGGTTGCCGCCAGCTGCGGGTTCCGGAACAGGCTGCCGGTCGCCGGCACCGCGCCGCCGGGCAGCCAGACGGCCGCGGAGGTCGGCCATTCCGCCTCGAACATCACCTTTACCGCGGCGATCGCCTTCGGGATGTTCGGCACCAGGGGGAAGCCGCCCTCGGCATAGCCGATCGCGAACGCCATCACGTCGGCCAGTTCCATCGTGCCGTGGTCGCGCAGCAGCGTCATCCACCCGTCGAAGGCGCCCGGCACCACGGCGGCCAGCAGGCCGGTCCCCGGCACCCGATCGAGGTCCAGGTCGCGGAACGCGCCGATCGTCGCCGCGGCCGGCGCCACGCCCTGGCCGCAGATCACCTGCACCCGGCCGAGCTTCTCGCTCCAGAACAGGATCGGCACCTCGCCCCCCGGGCCGTTCAAATGCGGCTCAACGACCTGCAGCGTGAACCCTGCGGCGACCGCCGCGTCGAACGCATTGCCGCCGCGCTCCAGCACCGCCATGCCAGCCGCGCTGGCCAGCCAGTGGGTCGACGCGACGACCCCGAAAGTGCCGGCGATCTCCGGCCGGGTGGTGAAGGGCGCCATGGGCTGGGGTATCCTCCGAAACAGGTTCTTGTTCTTGCGGTGCTCAGGCGTTGCCGGCGGTCTCGCGGACGTCGAGGAAGTCGCGCAGGGCATCACCGATGAAGTTGATCGACAGCACGGTTAGCATGATCGCCACGCCGGGAAAGATCCCCAGCCACCAGGCCCGGGTAATGAAGCTGCGGCTCTCCGCCAGGATCAGCCCCCAGGTCGGCGTCGACGCCTCGACGCCGAGGCCGAGGAAGCTGAGGCTCGCCTCGGCGAGGATCGCGTAGCTCACGCTGACCGTCGCCTGGACGATGATCGGCGCGGTGGCGTTCGGCAGGATGTGGCGCAGCATGATGCGCAGGTCCGAGGCGCCGACGGTGCGGGCGGCCTGGACGTACTGCTCCTGCTTGATCGACAGCACCATGCCGCGGGCGATGCGGGCGAAGTCGTCGACGAAGGCGAGCGAGATCGCGACGATCAGGTTCCACATCCCGGTCCCGAACACGGCGACCAGGTAGACGGCGATGATGAAGTTCGGGAACGCCCACTGCAGGTCGATGTAGCGCATGATGACCTGGTCGATCCTGCCGCCGCGGTAGCCGGCCAGGACGCCCAGGAAGACGCCGACCACCAGCGACAGCGCGACCGTCGCCACGCCGATGAACAGCGACACCTGCGTGCCCACCACCAGCCGGCTGACCAGATCCCGGCCCAGGTCGTCGGTGCCGAGCGGATGCGCCAGGCTGGGCGCCGCCATCATGTCGAGGGTCATCTCGTTGGGATCGTAGGGGACCACGAACGGCCCAACCGCTGCCAGCAGCAGGAAGCCCGTGAGGATGACGAAGCCGACCAGCGCCTTCCGGTCGGCCAGCATCATCGCGCGAAATCGGCCCCAGCGGGTCTGGCGCCGGATCGGCACCTCGCCGGCATCGGCCGCGGCGGCGGGCGGGGGAGCGATCGCCTCGGTCATCAGTCGTACCGGATGCGCGGGTCGATCAGCGTGTAGAGCAGGTCGACCAGCAGGTTGGAAAACACGAAGATCGCCGAGACCACCAGGATGGCGCCCTGCACCACCGGATAGTCGCGGTTGAGGATGCCCTGGATCAGCAGCCGTCCGAGGCCCTTGATCGCGAACACGTTCTCGACCACCACCGCGCCGGCCATCAGCAGGGCGAAGGCGATGCCGACCACCGTGACCACCGGGATCAGCGCGTTGGGCAGGGCGTGGCGCAGGATCAGCACGGAGTCCTTCAGTCCCTTGGCCCGGGCGACGCGCATGTAGTCGGTCTTCAGGACCTCCAGCATCGCCGAGCGGATCATCCGCGCGATGATCGCGGAGAACGCCGTGCCGACAGCGATCGACGGCAGGATCAGGTGCTCGAGCCAGGGCCAGAAGCCGTCCGACAGCGGCACGTAGCCGATCGCCGGCAGCCACTGCAGATTGGCGGCGAACACGATGATCAGCAGGATGCCGAGCCAGAAATCCGGCATCGACAGCCCCAGGAAGGCGACGAATGTGACCGAATGGTCCCAGCCCGTGTTCCGCCGGGTCGCGGCGATCAGCCCAGCCGGGACCGCGATCACCAGGGCCAGGACGAAGGACAGGAAGGCCAGCGACAGGGTGCGCGGCAGGGCCTCCGCCAGAAGCTGGGTCACCGGCACCCGGCTGCCGTAGATCGACGCGCCGAGATCGCCCTGGAACATGTTCCAGAACCAGATCAGGTACTGCATCCACACCGGCTGATCGAGACCCATCCGGCGGCGCAGGTCCTCCACCGCCTGGGCGTCGCCCGCGTCGAACAGCATGGCGCCGATCGGGTCGCCCGGGACGATCCGTAGCATGAAGAAGACCAGCGTCGCGACCGCCCACATGACGATCAGGGCGCCGATGGTCCGCCTGACGAGATAGCGCGACATGGACTGGCTTGGCTCCGCCGGCCGTCAAGGGAACGAATGCGACGGCGGGACGGCACGACCGGCCGCCCCGCCGCATGGGCGCTAGGAGACAGTCACCCGGTCAAGGTCGACCAGCCCGGGGATCCGGCTCTCGGCCGGGAAGTTGACCGAGGTCGAGTGCACCAGGATGTCCGCCGGATGGTAGAGGAAGGCCCCCGCCACCTTGTCCGACGTCAGGCGGTTCGCCTCGCGCACGAGCTCGCGTCGCGCCTCGATGTCCGCCGTGGCGCTCTGCTGTTCGGTCAGCTCGTCGACCCGGGCATCGGAGAAGAAGCCGAACGGGTGCACCGACGTGTCGCGCAGCCGGCCGTTGAACTTCGAGGTGGTGGTCATCCAGTCGACCAATCCGTCGTCGGGATCGAAGTCGCCGCCGGAGCCGAGCCGCACCAGGTCCCAGTCCATCTTGTCGAAGTCCTCGATCAGGACCGGGAAGTCCTTGGTCTGGAGTTCGACCTCGATGCCCAGGTTGCGGCTCAGGATGTTCGCGACGACCAGGCTCTCGCGCCGGTTGGCCGGCGTGGTCAGGAGCCGCAGGGTCGGGAAGCCCTCGCCGTCCGGATAGCCGGCGTCGGCCATCAGCTGCCTCGCCGCCTCGACGTCGAAGGTCTGGGCACTCTCCTCGGGCAGGCTTTCGTCGAAATAGTAGCCCATGGCCGGGTTGATCGTGCCGTAGGCCGGGGTGCCGCGGCCGAACTGGGCCTGCTGGATGTAGGTGTCGCGGTCGAGCGCCTTGGCGATGGCGAGGCGGACCTTGAAACCCGGCTCCTCCATCAGTTCCTCCAGCGGCTTGTTGAAGTCGTTGACGGTCATCGCGTCGTGCCACGGGTTGATCCAGACCGCCTGGAAGCCCGGGGCCGGCACGTCGTCGACCACGATGTCCGGGTTGTCCACGAACCGGTCCACCAGCTCGCCGGCGATCGGGTTGCCGCCGATCAGCTGGATGTCGCCCGACTCCATCGCCGCGGCCAGCGGCTCGGCGTCGATGATCGGCTGGATCACGACCCGGTCGAGCTTCGGGCGCTCGGGATCGTAGAAGTCGGCGAACTTCTCCAGCACGACGCTCTGGCCGAGCTGGTGCTCGACCACGCGGAACGGGCCGGTGCCGACCGGCATCAGGCCGTAGTCGCTCTCGCCCATCGACTCCAGCGCGCCGCGGCTGACGATGGTCATCGCCCGGCCGGACGACCGCTCCAGCGTCTTGACCAGGAACGAGGCCTGCGGCGCCGCGAGGGTGAAGCGGACGGTGTAGTCGTCGATCTTCTCCACCGCCTGGACGTTGGTCAGGGCGCCGGAATGGATCGACTGCTCCGGATCCTTCGAGCGGTTGTAGGTGAACACCACGTCGTCGGCGTTGAACGCATCGCCGTTGTGGAAGGTGACCCCCTCGCGCAGCTTGAAGGTCCATTCCGTCCCGGTGTCGGAGACTTCCCAGCTCTCCGCCAGGTCGCCCTCCGCCACCAGGTCGGCGTTGATGTGGGTCAGCCCCGACAGGACGTTGGACGCGATCTGGAACTGCAGCACCTGGTTGATCTGCGCCGGGTCCAGGGTGACGATCTCGCCGACGCCCGACCAGCCGCAGCGCAGGGTGCCGCCGGACTGGGCGCTCGCCGTCGAGATGCCGCCGGCGCGGCCCGGCAGCAGGTGCCAGGCGGTCAGCGTACCGGCCGCCGCCATCAGGCGCAGCACGGTGCGGCGCTCCAGCCTGGGCCCGGAAAGGTCGGCCTTGGCGAGGCCGAACAGCGGATCGCGGCGATCGAAGTCGTAGGCGTCCTTCAACTCCGCCTCGATGAGGGCGCGGGTGTCGCCGTCGGGCTTGGTCCTCTTGCGGATCATGGTTTTACGAAGCCTCCTTGTCAGTCCTGCGAATCGAAGGGCGAAGCGGGGGATGGCGCGGCCGGGTCAGCCGACCGCATCCTCCGGCCGGCCCACCTTCAGACAGGCGGCCAGATGGCCCGGAGCGACCGCCCGCCGGTCGGGGCGCTGCTGCCGGCATTGCGCGTCCGCCAGCGGGCAGCGCGGATGGAAGACGCAGCCGGGCGGCGGGTTCATCGGGCTGGGGATCTCGCCCTTGGCGGCTCGGTGGGCGCGGGCGCGCTCGATTTCCGGATCGGGCACCGGCACCGCCGACAGCAGGGCCTGGGTATAGGGGTGCTGCGGGTCCTCGAACAGGGCGTCCGTGTCCGCCAGCTCGACCAGGTTGCCGAGATACATCACCGCCACCCGGTGGCAGATATGCCGGACCACCGACAGGTCGTGACCGATGAAGAGGTAGGTCAGGCCGAACTCCGCCCGCAGGTCCTCCAGGAGGCGGATGATCTGGGCCTGGATCGACACGTCGAGCGCCGAGACCGCCTCGTCGCAGACGATGAAGTCGGGCTTCAGTGCCAGCGCCCGGGCGATGCCGACCCGCTGGCGCTGGCCGCCCGACATCTCGTGCGGATAGTGATCGGCGAGGCGGGACGGCAGGCCGACCGTGTCGAGGAGGCCGCGAACGGTCGCCCGGCGATCGCCGGCGATGCCATGGACGACCAGCGGCTCGGCGACGATCTCCTCCACCGTCATGCGCGGGTTGAGCGAGCTGAACGGGTCCTGGAACACCGCCTGGACCCGGCGGCGGAACGCGCGCGTGCCCTCGCGGTCGAGCGTCGCGACGTCCCTGCCGTCGAATCGAATGATGCCGTCGGTCGGCTCCTCCAGCTTCAGCAGGCAGCGGCCGATGGTGGTCTTGCCGCAGCCGCTCTCGCCGACCAGGCCGAAGGTCTCGCCCCGGCGGATCGAGAAGCTGACGCCGTCGACCGCCTTGACCTGCCCCACCGTCTTCTCGAACAGGATTCCGCGCTTGACCGGGAAGTGCTTCTTGAGCCCGTCGAGCTCGACCAGCACCTCGTCGGCTGGCTCCGGCGGGGTCCGCGGCGCGGCGGGCCGAGGGACGGTGGTCGCGGTCATGTCAGGCGGGTGCTCCGGCCGCGGTTCGGGTGTGCGGGTGCTCGATGCCCAGCCGGTCGAGTTCGAAGCAGGCGCTGCGATGCGCCAGCGTCGCCGCGTCGGCGACGGGCCCGACCGGGGTCAGCGGCGGCACGGCTTCGGCGCAGGATGGCCGGGCGAAGGCGCAGCGCGGGCGGAAGGCGCAGCCGGCCGGGCGGTTCAGGATGTCCGGCGGGTTGCCGGGAATCGGCTCCAGCGGCGCGCCGCGCGGTCGGTCGAGCCGCGGCACGGAATTGAGCAGACCGATGGTGTAGGGGTGAGACGGCCGGTGGTAGATGTCGTCGGCGGTGCCCTCCTCGACCACCCGGCCCGCATACATCACCGTCACCCGGTCGGCATAGCGGGCGACGATGCCTAGGTTGTGCGTGATGATGACCAGCGCCACGCCCAGCCGACGGCAGAGGTCCTGCATCAGCTCCAGGATCTGGGCCTGGATCGTCACGTCGAGGGCGGTGGTCGGCTCGTCGGCGATGATCAGCTCCGGCTTGCAGCTGAGCGCCATGGCGATCATCACCCGCTGGCGCATGCCGCCGGAGAGGTGGTGGGGATACTGCTTGAGCCGCCGCTCGGGTTCGGAAATCCCGACGAGCCCCAGAAGCTCGACCGCGCGGGCCCTCGCGGCCTTGCGGTCGAGGCCGAGATGGTCGCGCATTCCCTCGGTCAGCTGCCGGCCGATTGAGAGCACCGGGTTCAGGCTGGTCATCGGCTCCTGGAACACCATGCCGATGCGCCCGCCGCGGACATCGCGGATCGTCTGGTCGTCCGCGGTCAGCAGGTCGGAGCCGGCGAACCGGATGGAACCGCCCGAAATCCGGCCGGGCGGGGTCGCGACGAGCCGGAGGATGGTCAGGGCGGTCACCGACTTGCCGGAGCCCGACTCGCCGACCACTGCATGGATTTCACCGGGCGACACGTCCCAAGAGACTTGGTCGACCGCCCGCACCCAACCGGCCGGCGTCTTGAATTCGACCACCAGGTCGTCGATCGCCAACAGCGTGCTCATCGCGCGCCCTGTCGACCGGCGGTTGAAGGCGACGCCGGGCCACCCTTCCGCCGCCCCGCAGCGGTCGTGACACCCTTCATCTCTTGTCCCCTCCGGACTGCAACTGAAACGGTCTTCGGTTGCGCCCACCGGTCCGATCGTTATTATTATCGATATTGAGACTCCCTCGCCACGGCTGTCAACCATGTCCGATACCACCGCCCGATGGGCGCATCTGCTGGCCGGCGACGGCTTGCCTCCCCTGCCGCGCAGCAAGGGTGAGGCGGTCTACCATGCCTTGCGCCGGACCATCCTGCTGGGCGTGCTGACGCCCGGCGGAGCATTGATCGAGCAGCAGATCGCCGGCGCGATGGGGTGCAGCCAGGGGACCGTGCGCGAGGCGCTGATGCGCCTGGAGCAGGAAGGGCTGGTCAGCCGGCGCGGCTATCAGGGCACCATCGTCTCCACGACATCGCCGGAGGAGGCGGCGCTGATGGTGCGCATCCGCATGGACCTGGAAACCGACGGTACGCGCCGGGCGGCGCCGCGGCTCGGCCCGGCGGAGCGGCAGGCCCTGGAAAGGCTGGTCGACCGGATGGCAGAGGGCGAGGCCGAGGGCGACGCCTACGCGCTCTCGGAACTCGACCGCGATTTCCACCTGACGATCTTCCGCGCTTCCGGCCTGACGGCGCTGGAGCCGATCCTGCTGCGCTGCATGCTGCACATCCACCGCCACACCTTCGGCGTCGGCAAGGACGTGGTCACGACGGACGGGGGCCAGTTCGACCGCGGCTCTGTGCAACACCGTCGCCTGATGGAAACGGTGCTGACCGGCGACCCCGCGATCGCGTCAGAGGCGATGCGGGCGCATATCGAAACCGTTGTCAGCTACTGGTCGCCGGAGGTCCGGCGCGCGATCGGCGACGGCCGGGCCGCTGCCCTGCAGGCCTGACCTCGGTCGTCGCGTCACCGCTTGCGCAGCCCGTAAAAGACATAGCCGTATTCCCGGCCGTGGGCGCGGTAAAGCGCGATCTCCTGATCAGTCTCGGCGATCGCGGCCTCCATTGCCTCGGTCAGGCCGCCCTGGCGCCTCAGCGCGTCGATCCGCGCTTCGAGAGGGGCATAGTACCCTTCCGTCCAGGCCACCTGCGGCAGCGGCTCCGCGAACAGCACGTCGAACCCCGCCGCCGCGGCGCGCGCCCGATTCTCCACGATACCGCCGATCGGCGGATAGACGGATTTCCAGTAGCGTATCGCCTCCGCCGACGGCGCATCGGTCAGCCAACTGATCTCGCTGAGCGCCATGACCCCGCCAGCCGGCAGGAGCGGCCGCCATGCCGCGAGGGCGCCCTCGAAGGTCAGCAGATAGGCCGAGCCCTCCGCCCAGATCAGGTCGTAGGCGGCGTCGGGGTCCGGCAGAGCGCCCATGTCGCCGACCCGGCCCGAGACCCTGCCCGACAGCCCGCGCCGTTCGGCCTCGGCGGTCAGCGACTCGACGAACGCCGGATGGATGTCGATCCCGACTATCGTCGCCTCCGGCAACGCCTCGGCCAGGGCGAGGGTCGACGCGCCGCTGCCGCAGCCCATGTCGGCCACCCGCGGCGCCGGGGACAGATATGGCCGCAGCCGGTCGAGCATCGCGCGGGTGACGCCGTCGGTCCCCGGCCCCTGGCGCGGCAGCCCCTCATGCAGGCGAAACAGGGCGTCCAGCGCTGCCTCTTCAGTAATGTCGGTCATCGGGACTTTCCGGTGGTGTCGCGCGGCCGATACATCCGATATCGGATGTGTCTCTGTCAAGCCCGATCCGGCGGCGACCTTGACCCGACCAGGATCGGGCCGCCAGCCGGCGCCTCATTGCCGCCGCGCCGGACGCGGGCGGTGGGGCAAGTTGCCGTGCTTGGGTCTCTGCCTTGCCCCTCCCAACTTCAGGAAGGGCGAGCACGCCAAGACATCGCCGCCACCGTTTTGCCGGCTTGCGGGCGTATCCGTAGGGGATGCCTTGGGTTTCCCCGATTCGCCTTTCCCTGCTCCTTGTCGCTCTTGCGGCGATGCTGCTGGCCGGATGTCTGGCCGCGCCGACCAGCGGGCGTACCGGCACGCCGGCGACGGGCCTCTTCGCAGCCCCGGCGGCGGCGGCCCTGCCGGGCCGACGGTTCCGCCGGCCTCGTCGAGCCGGGGAAAATCCGTGCAGGCCGTGAGGGCGAGAGCGAGGACGAGGGCGCGCATCGGGCCTTTCCTTTCGCCGCCAGCCTAGCGGCCGGGCGCGGGCGGGCAAGGGGCGGGTTGACGTGAACGCGCGTTCAGTAAACTGTCGGCGCGATGGCGCGCAAGACCGGCAGCAAGGCGGAGACGACACGGCCCCGCATTCGCGAGGCCGCCGCGCGGCTTTTCTCGGAGGCGGGATACGACGCGGTGACGATGCGCGGGATCGGCGCGGAGGCCGGCCTGAGTGCGGGGGCGCTCTACCGCTATTTCCCCGACAAGGAGAGCCTCGCCGCCGCGCTTCTGGCCGAGGCGGTGGAGGAGCGCGACCGGGTGCTGGACCGGGCGCTCGGGGCCGCCGCCACGGGCGGCGGGACGGTGGAGGCGCTCGAAGCCTTCGTGCGGGCCTATCTCGGCTGGCGCATGGCGTCCGGCAGCGGCCCCGCGCTCATCGCGCTGATGTCCGGGGCGCTTGGTTCGGACGCGGACCGCGCGCTCGAGGACCGCATCGAGACGCTTCTCGCGGCCGGCCAGGAGGCGGGCGCGGTCCGGCTGCCCGACACGCGGGCCGGGGCGAGGGCGGTTCTCGCCGTGCTCGACCGCGTCGCGCAGGATGCGCGCCTGACCGAGGACCGCCGGGTGCGGATCGGCTGGCGCTTCGTGCACCGGCTCGTCGGGGCGTGACCGGGGCCCTTCTTCGTTCCCGAAATACTCATGATCCGGCCCGGGCGGCGGGACGCGGGCGCGGCGGGGTCTGTGCAACGGCGCCGGCGCGCGCTATGTCGCGCCGATGGCGGATCTTCTGGCAAGATTGCGGGTGCGGAGCGCGCGGCGGGTCGTCGCGATCGTTTCGCTGACGCTGCTCGGCGGCGCGCTCTTGTGGCTCGCGGTCTCTCCCGGCATGGGCTTCGGCTGGCGGTCGGTGCTGGTGGCCTTCGGCGCGACCGCGCTCTGGGCCGCCTGGGCGGTGCAGAAGGCGACCGAGAACGACATCCTGCTCACCCGCGACGGGCTTTTCGACGAAAGTGGCCGGGTGCTGGCGGCGATGCAGGATATCGAGAGCGTCGACCGGGGGGTCTTCGCCTTCAAGCCGTCGAGCGGGTTCGTGGTGAAGCTGTCGCGCCGGATGACGGCGGGCTGGGCGCCGGGGGTCTGGTGGCGGTTCGGCCGCCGGCTCGGCGTCGGCGGCTCGGTCTCGGGCTTCGAGGCGAAGGCGATGGCCGAGATCCTGGAACTGGCCCTGGCCGACCGGGACGGAAAGCTGAAGCGGGATTAGGAGGAGAATGGTCCGGGGAGCCCGTCGGCAATGGCAGGCTCCCCGGGTGTCGGCCGCGCCCCCACGCGGCCTGACGGGTACGCGTTCTACTGGGTCAGCTTGAGCTGGTTGATCGTGTTGGCGATCGCGTCGAACGCATAGGCGATGTCGAAGGTCTCGGAATCGACCCTGAAGAAGTGGTTGGCGCTCGAGGCGCAGTTCTGCATCACGCCGGCGGAGTAGTCCGTGACCTCGAAGCCGATGGTGAAGATCACGATGCCCGCGTCCTTCGCCGCCGAGCAGATAGTGGCGAGGCGCGCGTCCTTGGTGCCGGCGAAGACGTTGTCGCGGGTCGCGTCGCGGGCGTCGTAGTAGTCGTCGGCGTCCCAGTATCGTTCGTAGAACTGCGCGTAGGCGTAGTCGTTGACCGGCATCCGGGCGAAGACTTCGGACCAGTCCATCTGGTAGGCGTTCCGGTCCGAACCAGTGGCCACGTCGCCGTTCTCGTCGACATCGTAGACCTCGGCGGCCCATTCGGAGGCGTAGTTCTCGTTCCAGCCGTCCGCCAGCCAGTAGGGTTCGTTCCAGATGCCGTCGCCGTCGCGGTCGCCGTTTTCCTCCGAGGCCCGCGACAGCCGGCCGCTGTCGGGGTCGCGCCAGATGCCCGAAGGGCCGGAGCGGTGGGCGTCGTCCATCTTGAACTGGGTCGTATTGATGCCGTCGGTCATCAGGATCATGAACTTCAGCACGTCCGGCAGGTTCGGGTCGTTCCCGACGTTGTAGGGGGAAGGACGGCCGGCGAGGTCGCCGTCGATCTCGCCCGCGGCGATGAGGTTCGACAGCACCGGCGCGGTGGAGGGGTCGAGGAGTGCGGTGCCCCATTTCGCCGCGATGTCGATCGAGGTGTTGCCCTCGGCGGTCAGCGCGTCGATCTGGTCCCTGAGCGTGGCGGGTTCGTTCGACCAGGGCGTGATCTCGACGGCCTCTTCGGTGCGGCAGACCCAGGTCGGCGACCAGTCGCCGCCGTCGGCGACAGGCACGCGGCCTTCGGTGTAGCTCGACCAGGGGTCGAAATGCGCCGCCTGCTGGAGAAGCGCGCCGGGCGGGAGCGCCGTGGTGGCGAAGTCCGTCGCGTCGAAGTCGACGCAATGGGAATAGTCGTGCTCGCCGGTGAGGTTGAATTCTCCCGCAAGCGTCGCGCCGGCGTTCACCTGGGTCGAGTAGGGCACTAGGGAGAGCGAGACGCGGCCGTCTTCGGTATTGGCCAGCACCTCGTCGATGAAGTCCTTCGCGGCGTCCTGCATGTCGGGCAGCTTGGTGCCCCAGCCCATCGAGCCCGACACGTCGAGGACGAGCGAGATCTCGATATCGTTGATGCCCTCGCTCGCGCGGGTGTTCACCGGCACGGGAAGGTCGGGGGTGCCCATCAGGTGCATGAAGTAGGTGTCCATGCGGGCATTGGAGGTGACGAAGACGGTGCGGCCGATGACGTCGTCGCCGACCGTGCTTTCCTCGACGTCGACCGTATAGGCGAGATCGCCCATGCCCGCCTTGGCGAGGTAGTCGTCGACCACGTCCTGCGCCGTGATCGAGGGGTCGAGGTCGAGATCGCTCGCCGCGAGCACGGCGCGGTCGATGGTGTTCTGCATCTTCGTGCGCAGGTTCTCGTAGCGCATGATGTCGATCGCGAGGCCGCCGATCATGATCATCACCATGAAGATGAAGAGCGAGAAGATGATGAAGGAGCCGCCTTCGTCGCGGCGGTAGTGCGACAGGGCCGTGCTGGAAAAGAGCCGCCGGACCGTTGCCGTCCTGAAATGCTTGCCGACCATGTGGGAAACTCCCGAACTCGTGAAATACCTGGCACACACCGGAAGCGGCGCTCCGTCCCGACCCGGACCGGTGAACCAATTCCTGCCACGTTTCTAACGCAAAGGAGGCGGAATCGCGAAACCGGGCCGCGTGATTTCAGCTCTGTCGGGGAGCAGACGGCGGCACGCGGCGGCATTGTCGCCAGGCCGGCGACGATGGCCGGTGCGCCCCCGGCCAATTGTGGCAAACGAAAGGCGCCCGCCGGAGGGGCGGGCGCCTGACTGAAATGCCGTCGCCGGGGCGGGCGCCCCCGGCGGGGGCGGATGCGCCGCGCTATTGCGTCAGCTTGAGCTGGTTGATCTGGTTGGCGATCGACTTGAAGGCGTAGGAGATGTCGAGCCCCTCGACGCGGTAGAAGTGGTTCGCCGTCGAGGCGCAGTTCTGCATCACGCCGGCGGAGTAGTCCGTCACCTCGAAGCCGATCGCGAAGATCACGATGCCTTCGTTCTTGGCCTGGGTGCAGATCTGGTTCAGCCGCGCATCCTTCTCGGCGGCATTGACCCAGTTCCAGGCGGCGTCGCGGAAGTTCCAGTAGTGGTTCGCGTTCCAGTAGCGCAAATAGAAGAAGTTGTAGGCCACGGTGTGGAGCGGCATCCGCGCCCAGACCTCGGACCAGTCCAGTTCGTAGGCATTGCGCTGCGAGCCTGTGGCGACGCTTCCGTTGGGCCTGCGGTCCCAGATGTCGTTGTTCCAGAACCGGCCGAAGGACTTGTTCCAGCCCCCGGCGATCCAGTAATCCTCGCGCCAGCGCCCGTCACGGTCGGTGTCGTTCGATTCCTCGTCTTCCATCGAATAGCGGCCGGAGTCCGGGTCGCGCCAGATGCCGGAGGGACCGGAGGCGTGGCTCGGCTTGATCCCGTATTGCGTCGTGTTGATGCCATCGGTCATCAGCACCATGAATTTCAGCACGTCGTTGTTGTTATGGGCCGCCGGCCGGCCGTCGAGGTCGGCATCGACCGCGCCCGTGGCAACGAGGTTCGACAGGACCGGCGCGGTGGAGGGGTCGAGAAGCGCGGTGCCCCATTTCGCCGCGATGTCGATCGAGGTGTTGCCGCTGGCGGTGAGGCCGTCGATCTGGTTCTTGAGGGCCGTAGAGCTCGTCGACCACGGGGTGATCTCGAAGTCCGCCTCGGTGCGGCAGACGAAATTCTGCGGATCGTCGCGGGTGTAGCTCGTCCAGGGGTCGAAATGCGCGGTGCGCTGGAGCGGGATGGTGTTCGAGAGCCCGACCGTCGCGAAATCGGTCGCGCTGAAGTCGACGCAGTGGGAATAGCCGTGTTCGCCGGTAAGGTTGAACTGGCCAGCGAGCGTCGCGCCGGCGTTGACCTGGGTCGAGTAGGGGACGACCGACATCGAGACGCCGCCGTCGAGCGAATTGGTCATGATCTCGTCGACGAAATCCGTCGCCGCGTCCTGCATGTTCCGGAGCTTGTTGTTCCAGCCCATCGAGCCCGAAACGTCGAGCACGAGGGAGACCTCGATCTCGTTGATCGCCTCGGTGGCGGCGGTCGTCGCGGGCACGCTGATGGTGGGGGTGCCCATCATGCTCATGAAGTAGGTCTTCATCGCCACTTCGGAGGAGATCGCCACCCGGCGGCCGACAACCGTGTCGCCGACCGTGTTCTCGACCACGTTGACCGTGTAGGGCAGGTCACCCATGCCCGCCTTGTCGAGGTAGTCGGCGACGACCTCCTCGGGGTCCATCGTCTGGTCGAGGTCGGCGGCGGCGAGCACTGCGCGGTCGACGGTGTTCTGCATCGTCGTGCGCAGGTTCTCGAAGCGCATCACGTCGATCGCGATGCCGCCGATCATGATCATCACCATGAAGATGAAGAGCGAGAAGATGATGAAGGAGCCGTCTTCCTCGCGGCGGAAAAGGGACAGCGCGGTGGACAGGCGAAGCCGTGACCGCGAACGGGATTCCGGGACGGGATGAGACATGGCGCCATACTCCTGGCAACTCGTTACACAACGGCGCCCACACCCGGCGCCACACGCTCCGGGACACAAGCGGAACGTCTGGGCCATTCTCCCGAGATGTTCGTCCAAATTAGGGCGAAGGTGAGGAAATATTTACGTGAATCCGTGTGGCGCCGCGACCGGCCGCACATACGGAAAGCGCCCGCCGGGACGGCGGGCGCTCTCATGGTCGGCCAGGGGGAGCCGTCAGGTGGCGGTAGGTTCTTCTTCGGCGCCGTCGTCGGTATCGTCGTCATGGTCCGAGCCGGTGCCGAGTTCGCCGCAGACCTCGTAGCAGAGCTGGGGGGCGAAGCGGGGGCTGGTGACGATGAAGTTGTCATAGGTGACCGAGGGCAGGCCGATGTTCACCGTCGGCTCGTAATAGGCCCAGGTCTCGACGAGGATCGCGGTGTCGCTGTCGGCGAGGATCGGGATACGCTCGGCATATTCCGCCTCGACCTGGGTCTGGGTGAGGTCGAGCTTGCCGCGCGTGCCCTTCGACCAGACGAGAACGTGACGGTCTGTGTCTTCGTCCCAGTAGACGACGCTGACGCGCACCTGGGTCGGTTCGGCCGACATGGTGAGAAAGTCGAGCACCCGGTTCAGGCCCTCGATGTCGTTCCAGCCGATCACGTCGACTTCGCGCGACAGCATGTCCGAGACCGTGTAGGCGGCCTTGAGGTTGATGTTCTGCTGCCGGTAGGCGTCGAAGAAGAAATACATCCCCATGTAGGCCCAGGCGAGAAGGGGGAACACCATGATCGCCTCGACCGAGAGGGTTCCGTCGGACCGCCGGGCGAAGCGCCGTAGTGCACGGCCGAATGGTTTTTGTGCAATTCTTGCCATCGGACCCTCCTTACGTGGGCTCGTTCACGAACGCGGTCATCGACACGAGCCGATAGCCGCCACTGGCGTCCTTGGGCATCGTGTAGCCGAGGCCGAAGGACGGAAACAAAGGATCGATCACAGCGCAGAAGCGGATCATCATCATCTCGTTCTGAAGGCCGTTCTCGTACTTGACGACCGGCTGGATGGCTTCGTCGCGGTCGATGCAGGACGCCTCGCGCGGCGGCATCGCCCAGGTCGCCTTGTCGACCGACTGAAGCTCGATCTCGAGCACGTTGAGGCAGTCGGGAATGATGCCGGCGCCGTTGCACACCATGCGGCGGATGTCTTCCTTCGACGGCGGCGCGCCGGTGTTGAGCCGGATCTGGCGCACCGCGAGGTCGGTGCCGCGCTCGAGCATGACGTGGCGGACATTGGCCATGCCGATCTCGTAGGTCGAGGCCAGCAGGAGCATGAACGGCATGAACAGGATCACGAACTCGATCGAGGCCGTGCCATCCTCGCGGCGGCGGAAACGTCTGGAAAGGCGGCGAATACGCGTCATTGGGTCAGCTTCAACTGGTTGATCTGGTTGGCGATGGACTGGAAGGCGTATTCGATCTCGAGGCCCTGCACGCGGTAGAAGTGGTTGGCAGAGGAGGCGCAGTTCTGCATCACGCCGGCCGAGTAGTCGGTGACCTCGAAGCCGATCGAGAAGACGATCATGTCGCTGCTCTTCGCGGCCGTGCAGATCGAGTTGAGACGGTTGTCCTTGGTGCCGGCGTTCACCCAGTCGAGCGGCGCGTAGAGCGCGTCGTAGTAGTGGTCGGCGTTCCAGTACTGCTCATAGAAGTGCGAGAAGGCGCGGTGCGAGACCGACATGTCGTTCCAGAGCTGCGGCCAGGTCAGTTCAAAGGCGTTCTCGGTTCCCCAGTCATAGATGTCGTCGATCCAGAAGCGACCCTGGCTGAAGCCGTAATTCCGCGCGTACCAGACGTCTTCGCGCCAGTCGCCGTCGCCGTCCCAGTCGTTGTATTCCTCGTCGTACATCGAGTAGCGGCCGGTGTCGGGGTCCTTCCAGACGCCGGAGGGGCCGGAACTGTAGGCGTCGTCGAGCATGAACTGGGTTGTGTTGATCCCGTCGGTCATCACGACGATGAATTTCAGCACGTCGTCGTTGGGGTCGTGGGCGTAGGGGCGTCCCGCGTCGAACGCGCTCGAGACGACGCCGGCGTCCTGAAGATTGTCGAAGACCGGCCGTGTCGACGGGTCGAGAAGTGCAGCACCCCACTTGACCGCCACGTCGATCGAGGTGTTGCCGCCGGCGGTGAAGCCGTCGATCTGGTTGTGGATCGCGGTGATGTCGTTGGCCCAGGGCGTGATCTCGAAGTCGCTTTCGGTGCGGCAGACCCAGACCGGCGAACGGCCGCTGGCGGCCATGGTCGCGAAGGTGCCACGCGCATAGGACGTCCAGGGGTCGAAATGCCCGGTCTGCTGCAGCGTGGCGGTCGGGTCGAGCGCGACGGTCGAATAATCGGTCGCCCCGAAGTCGACGCAATGGGAATAGTTGTGGTCGGCCGTGTAGGCGAATTGCGAGAGCAGCGTCGCGCCGGCGTTCACCTGCGTGGAATAGGGGATGACGTTGATCGACACCTGGCCCGGCTCTGTGTCGGTCAGAACCTGCGAGACGAAGGTCTTGGCGGCGTTCTGCATGTCCTGCAGCTTGGTGCCCGACCCCATCGACCCCGAGACGTCCAGCACGAGCGAGATCTCGATCTTGTTGATCCCCTCCTCGGCGGTCGAGACGGCCGGCGCGACTATGGTGGGCGTGCCCATCATCTTCATGAAATAGGTTCCGAGCGTTGCCTCGGCGGAGACGGTGACCTGCCGGCTGGTGACGACACTGCCGGCCTTGGTTTCGGTCACGTTGACCGTGTAGGCGCCGGCCGGCATGCCGGCCTTGGCGAGATAGTCGTCGACGACGGCCTGCGGCGTGACGCTCTGGTCGCGGTCGGCCGCCGCGAGCACCGCGCGGTCGACGGTGTTCTGCATCGTCGTGCGCAGGTTCTCGAAGCGCATCACGTCGATGGCGAGACCGCCGATCATGACCATCACCACGAGTATGAACAGCGTGAAGATGACGAACGAACCCTCCTCGTCGCGGGCGAAGATGCGCGTCGAGTTCCTGAGCATGTTCAGGCAATCGGTCCTTCTGGCCATTCGAGTACCCTCTCGGTCAGGTTGGGCGGCCGAGCAGACGGGAGGCCGCGCGAAAGACAGAAAGCCGGGAAAAAATGGCATAAGAATGGCAACGCAACGGGCGTAATCGGGCGTTAACCCTCAAGCGGCGACAACGCGGCGCCACGGCGGGTTCTGTTGCCGGTGCACGATGCAATCATGGCCTCTCGCCGGGAGTGGCGGGCGGAGACGGGGGGGGAACGCCGGTTTGGGCGTTGCAGCGGGCGGGAGTAGGGTGACTTCAAAACGGCCGGGAACGGCCGATTCGATTTACTGGAAGGATGAGCCAATGACCGATCAGTCGCGCCTGAGGGAGCCGAGTTTCCGCGAGAGCGTGGACGTGATGTTCAATCGCGCGGTGGCGCTGATGGACCTCTCTCCGGGCCTGGAAGAGAAGATACGCGTCTGCAATGCGACCTATACCGTGCGCTTCGGGGTGCGGCTTCGGGGTGCCATTCATACCTTCACCGGCTACCGCAGCGTGCATTCCGAGCACATGGAGCCGGTGAAGGGCGGCATCCGCTACTCGCTGAGCGTGAGCCAGGACGAGGTCGAGGCGCTCGCCGCGCTGATGACCTACAAATGCGCGCTGGTCGAAGCGCCCTTCGGCGGCTCGAAGGGGGGCCTCTGCATCGACCCCCGCGACTGGGAGGAGCACGAACTCGAGCAGATCACCCGACGCTTCGCCTATGAACTCGCCAAGCGCGACCTGATCAACCCTTCGCAGAACGTGCCCGCCCCCGACATGGGCACCGGCGAGCGCGAGATGGCCTGGATCGCCGACCAGTACCGCCGGATGAACACCACCGACATCAACGCCAATGCCTGCGTGACCGGCAAGCCGCCCCATGCCGGCGGCATCAAGGGCCGCGTCGAGGCGACGGGCCGGGGCGTGCAATACGCCTTGCAGGAGTTCTTCCGCCACCCCCGGGACGTCGCCGCGGCAGGGCTTTCGGGCACGCTCGACGGTAAGCGGGTGATCGTGCAGGGCCTCGGCAACGTCGGCTACCACGCCGCGAAGTTCCTCTCCGAGGAGGACGGCGCGAGGATCACCGCCATCATCGAGCGCGACGGGGCGCTGGTGGACGAGGACGGGCTCGACGTCGAGGCGGTGCACAGATGGATCTCCACCCACGGCGGCGTGGAAGGCTACCCCGAGGGCCGGCATGTCGCCGACGGCGCGAAGGTGCTCGAGCACGATTGCGACATTCTCATTCCCGCCGCGCTGGAGGGGGTCATCAACCTGTCCAACGCCGACCGGATCAGGGCGCCGCTCATCATCGAGGCGGCGAACGGGCCGGTGACGGCGGGGGCCGACGAGATTCTCAGAAAGAAGGGCAAGGTCATCATTCCCGACATGTACGCCAACGCCGGCGGCGTGACGGTGAGCTATTTCGAATGGGTCAAGAACCTCAGCCACATCCGCTTCGGGCGCATGGGGCGGCGGCAGGAGGAGTCGCGGCACCTTCTCATCGTGAACGAGCTCGAACGGCTCAGCCGCGACCGGGACCTCGGCTGGACCCTCTCGCCCGATTTCAAGGACCGCTACCTGAAGGGGGCGGGGGAGCTTGAACTCGTGCGCTCGGGCCTCGAGGACACGATGCGCATCGCCTACCAGGCGATGTCGGAAATGTGGTGGTCGCGCGAGGATGTCGCGGACCTGAGGACGGCGGCCTATCTCGTGGCGATCGAACGTGTGGCCGCGTCGTACCGCGCCAAGGGGCTCTGAGCCGGGTCCGCAGGAGGCTCACCGGCGGACTACATGGGGCGGCGGCCTCGCCCGGGGCCCGAAACCGACGCGGGATGTCGCGGCAGGATGTTGCCTGCCCGCCCGGGAGTTGCTTTGCTCGGGGAAACGGCGGAGCGACATGCGCTATTCGGGGTTCAGGGTATTGCGGGAGGGCCTGCGCGGACAGCGCGGCTGGCGGCCGGTCTGGCGCGACCCCGAGCCGAAGCCCGAGTACGACGTCGTCATCATCGGCGGGGGCGGGCACGGGCTCTCGACGGCCTATTACCTCGCCAAGATCCACGGGATCACCAATGTCGCGGTTCTGGAGAAGGGCTATCTCGGCGGCGGGAACGTGGGGCGCAACACCACGATCATCCGCGCGAACTACTTCCTGCCCGGCAATTCGGAATTCTACAGCCATTCGCTGAAGCTCTGGGAAGGGCTCGAGACGGACCTCAACTACAACGCGATGGTGTCCCAGCGCGGCCTCGTCAACCTCTTCCACTCCGACGGCCAGCGCGACGCCTTCGTGCGGCGCGGCAATGCGATGCTGGCGCAGGGCGACGATGCGGTGCTTCTTGACCGCAAGGGCGTCGCGCGGCTCCTGCCGTATCTCGATTTCGACAATCACCGTTTTCCGGTCTACGGCGGGCTCTACCACCCCAGAGGCGGGACCGCGCGGCACGACGCCGTGGCCTGGGGCTACGCGCGGGGGGCTGACAGCCGGGGCGTCGACCTTCTTCAACGCTGCGAGGTGACCGGCATCGACATCGAGGGCGGCCGGGTGCGGGGCGTGCGGACCACGCGCGGGACGATCCGGGCGAAGAAGGTCGCGATGGTCGTCGCGGGACGGTCGGGCCAGGTCGCGGCGATGGCGGGGATGCGGCTGCCGATCGAGAGCCATGTGCTGCAGGCCTTCGTCACCGAGGGGCTGAAGCCCCTGATCGACCACGTGGTGAGCTTCGGGATGGGGCATTTCTACATCTCGCAATCGGACAAGGGCGGGCTCGTCTTCGGCGGCGACCTCGACTTCCACGCAAGCTACGCCGCGCGGGGAAGTCTGCCGATGGCCGAGCATGTGATGGAGGCGGCGATGAGCCTGATGCCCGCGATCGGCCAGGCGCGGGTGCTGCGATCCTGGGGCGGGATCATGGACATGAGCCCCGACGGCTCGCCGATCATCGACAGGACCCATGTGGAGGGGCTCTATCTCAATTGCGGCTGGTGCTACGGGGGGTTCAAGGCGGTGCCGGCCTCGGGCTTCGCGCTGGCGCATCTCATGGCGACGGGGACCCCCCACGAGACCGCCGCGCGGTTCCGGCTCGACCGGTTCGCCACCGGACGCGGGCTCATGGACGAGGAGGGCACCGGTGCGCAGCACAACCTTCACTGACGGGAGGGGCTCCGTCGAAGGCAGGGGGCTGTCCGCCCCCTCTGCCGCCTGCGGCGTCATTCACCCCCGAGGATATTTCGGGGCCGATGATGGGGGCAAGGGATGCGCCTGACCTGTCCGTTCTGCGGGGAACGCGACCGGCGGGAGTTCACTTACCGGGGAGACGCGGTTGGACTTTTGCGACCGGAGGGGACCGAGTGGTCGCCTCAGTGGGACGATTACCTGCACAATCGCGACAATCCGGCCGGCGAGACGCGCGACCTCTGGTTTCACGACCCCTGCGGCGCGTGGCTGGAGGTGACGCGGGATACCGCGAGCCATGCGGTGGCGGGCGTGCGATGGGTCGCGGAGGGAAAGGCGTGAGGCTCGAGGGCCGGGGCCTTGTCGACCGCGATCATCCGGTGCGGTTTTCGTTCGATGGAAGGGACTTTCACGGGTTCCGGGGCGACACGATCGCCTCCGCACTTCTGGCCGCCGGCGTGAAGGTCGTGGGCCGCTCGTTCAAGTATCACCGCCCGCGCGGCGTGGTGACCGCGGGCAGTGCCGAGCCCAATGCGCTGGTGACGCTCGGAGCAGGGGCGGAGCGGCGGCCGAACTGCCGCGCCACCATGGAGGAGGTCTTCGAGGGGCTCGAGGCGCGAAGCCAGAACGCCTGGCCCTCGCTGCGGTTCGACGCGATGGAGGTGAACGATCTCGTCTCGCCGTTTCTCGCCGCCGGCTTCTACTACAAGACCTTCATGTGGCCGAGGCGCGCCTGGGAGGCGGTCTACGAGCCGGCGATCCGCCGCGCGGCGGGGCTCGGGGCGCTTTCGGGCATCTCGGCGCCCGACGAGAGCGAGAAGGCCTTCGCCCATTGCGATCTCCTGGTGATCGGGGCGGGGCCTGCGGGCCTGATGGCCGCCCTTGCCGGGGCAAGGGCCGGGGCCGACGTGATCCTCGTCGAGGAGGAGGCGCGGGCCGGGGGGCGGCTTCTGTCGGAGGACGAGGAGGTGGGCGGGCTGCCCGGCGTGCAATGGGTGGGCTCGGTGCTGAACGAGCTTGCCGCGATGCCGAACCTGCGGCTGATGGAACGCACCACCGTGACGGGCGCCTACGACCAGGGCACCTTCGGGGCGCTCGAACGGGTCGCGCGGCACGTGCGCGAGACCCACGGCGCCCCCCGTGACTGCTTCTGGCGGATCGCGGCGAAGGCGGCGGTGCTCGCGACAGGTGCCCTCGAGCGCGGCGTCGCCTTTCCCGGCAACGACCGGCCGGGGGTGATGCAGGCGGGGGCGGTGCGGACCTACCTTCACCGCTACGGGGTGGCGGCGGGCAAGCGGATCGCGGTTTTCGGCAACAACGACGACGCGCACAGGACGGCGCGCGACCTCGCCGCCGCGGGCGTGCAGGTCGCGGCGCTGATCGACAGCCGGCCGGGGGTGACGGGGCCTGCGGGCATTCGCACCTTCGCCGGGGCGCGGGTCATCGGCACGCGGGGCCGGATGGGGCTCTGTTCGGTCGAGCTGGATGGACCGGGCGCGCCGCGCCGGCTCGCGGCCGACTGCCTCGCGGTGTCGGGCGGTTGGGACCCGGCGGTGCATCTGGCCTGTCACCACGGGGGCCGGCCGGTCTGGCGCGAGGACATCGCCGCCTTCGTCCCCCCCGTGGGCGCGGTGCCGGGTCTTTTCCCGGCCGGGGCGGCGGCGGGGGTGTTCTCGACGGCGGGCTGTCTCGCCGACGGGCTGCGGGCGGCGGGCGAGGCGCTCGGGGGCC
>Ga0076929_100357_pt1 | contig 50365 bp, 40 predicted proteins | sample HotLakConUCCSL28_FD_87104 | JGI IMG/M metagenome (GOLD analysis project Ga0076929, IMG submission 87104) | Hypersaline microbial mat communities from Hot Lake, Washington, USA - Hot Lake Consortium UCC-SL28 (version 3) (version 3) | ecosystem: Environmental > Aquatic > Thermal springs > Hot...
GCAGGGGAGGCTGTGACGGGACAAGCCGAAGCCGGTGAGGCCAGGCCGGACGCGCCGGAGGCGGGCGATCCCGCAACGGATGCGGCGTCCGATACCGCACCGGCAGAGGCGGCCGATGCGTCATCGCAAGAGAGAGCGCAGCAAGAGAGAGCGCAACAAGAGAGCGTGCAGCAAGAGCCTGCGCCGGAGGAGGGCAAGCCCGGGGAGAGCAAGCCTGAGGATGGTGCGGTTGAGGTGCCTGCATCTGCGCAGCCCGCGCCTGCCACTGCCGACGTGATGGCCGAGGCGCCGGCTGAGTTGGCATCGCCGCCGCAGGGCGGCGCACCTTCTGCGGCGGAGGCCGAAGAGGCGCCGAACCTGGAGCCGGAAACCATCGAGATCTGGCGGCAGAACCGGCAGCCGCGAGGCGGGCAGCGTGATGCGCGCCGCCGTGGCGGGCAGAACCGGCGGCCCCCCCCGGGTGCCGGGCAGGCATCGCCCGGGCAGGATGGTGCCGAGGCGGGCGCCGCCGGCGGGCAGGCCGCGCGGCGGGGAGAACAGCGCGCCCGCGAGCTCGGCAAGTTCGGCGAAGGCAATTTCCGTCGCGGCGGCAAGGGGCCCGATCAGGGCGGCGGCAAGCCTCACGAGAAGGCCCATGGCGAAGGTGGCTTCAAGGGGCGCGGCAAAGGACCCGATCAGGGCAGGGGCAAACCCGGCGGCAAGGGCAAAGGCAAGCCTGCGACATATTCCTCCGGCCCCGATAACCGCAAATCGCGTCAGGCTGACCCTGATTCGCCCTTCGCCAAGCTCGCTGCCCTGAAGGCGCAGCTGGAAGACAAATCCTGAGGCAGGCCGGGCATGCGGGAAGATCGCCAGCGCCTCGACAAATGGCTCTGGTACGCCCGATTCGCCCGCACGCGTACGGCCTGTGCGAAACTCGTGGAGGACGGGCGTGTGCGCCTCAACGGCACGCGCATCAAGCAGCCTTCCAAGGGGATCGCGGCGGGTGACGTGCTCACGGTGGCGGCGGAGCATGGCACCATCGTGGCGCGCGTCACGGCGCTCGGAGAGCGGCGCGGCAATGCCGATGCGGCACGGGCACTCTATGAGGCGATCGACTCTTGATGGGGTGCGCGGGGGGAACTAGTTGTGCATTGCGGGCGGACGCGATAAAGCGATGTCCGCGCCCCATGCCCGCTCCCTGCGGGCATCCACCATGGGACGAGCGAAAGCCGGACGGAACTGTGTCATGACCTATATTGTCACCGAGAATTGTATCAAATGCAAATATATGGATTGCGTCGAGGTCTGCCCGGTCGATTGCTTCTATGAAGGGGAGAACATGCTCGTCATCCATCCCGACGAATGCATCGATTGTGGCGTCTGCGAACCCGAATGCCCGGCCGAGGCGATCAAGCCGGATACGGAGCCGGGGCTGGAGCAATGGCTGCAGATCAATACCGATCTGTCCAAGACCTGGCCCAACATCACGCAGAAGAAGCCGGAGCCGCCGGATGCGAAAGAATATGATGGGATGGAAGGTAAATACGAAAAATTCTTCTCGGCCAATCCCGGTGACGGCGATTGATGACAGTTTGACGTCAGCCGTTTTGATTTTTCATGGGTTTTGTGCTAGGGTCTGATTACCGTCGAGAATGAGCGACGGGCACCACACTTAATTGTGAGCCCAGCCTATCATGATCATCTTCCTGACCGCCATCGGATCGGACCTTGAACGCTTTGATTGCCGATGGCGCCGGGGGCTTTTCTCGACATCTTGACGCGCATTTAGGGGGTGTGGACCACGGATCGCGATCCGGGGGCGACTTCGGTGCGCTTGCTCCACACTTGATCTTCCGGACTGCCGGACCCCTGCCGGCGGCTCCATTATCGTCGACGCGACCCTGATAACGTCGCGCGGCATCCATGCAGGAGGCCTTCATCGCATGACGACCGCCAAGAAGAACGCCAAGCAACTCGGTTTCAAGGCAGGTGAAGCAGTCGTGTATCCGGCGCACGGCGTCGGTCGCATCACGGCGATCGAGGAGCAGGAGATCGCCGGCTTCAAGCTCGAACTTTACGTCGTCAGTTTCGAAAAGGACAAGATGGTCCTGCGCGTCCCGACCAGCAAGGCCGAGAGCGTGGGCATGCGCAAGCTCGCCGAATCGGGTCTCGTGGAAAAGGCGCTCACGACCATGGCGGGCCGCGCCCGGGTGAAGCGCACCATGTGGTCGCGTCGTGCGCAGGAATATGAAGCCAAGATCAATTCCGGTGATCTGATCTCGGTGGCGGAAGTCGTGCGCGATCTCTATCGCTCCGATGCCCAGCCCGAGCAGTCCTACAGCGAGCGTCAGCTCTACGAGGCCGCTCTGGAGCGTGTCGTCAGCGAAATTGCATCGGTCAATGCTGCGACCGAAACGGAAGCGCTCAAGCTGATTGAGGAAGCGCTCGCCAAGTCGCCGCGCCGCGCCAAGGGCGCCGAGGATGCCGATGGCGCGGAGGCTGCCGAGGGCGATTCCGATAACGGCGATCTGCAGGAAGAGGCCGCCTGAGGCGCTTCCGGCTGAATTCAACGGCAATGTGAGAGCGGATCCGGTCCATGACCGGGTCCGCTTTTTCATGGCGCCCGGCGCCTGCCTCAGCCGGCGGCTCCGGCCTGCGCGATGGTGAGGAGCCCGTCGCAGTCGCAATGCGCTTCCAGGTGATCGGCGAGCGCGTCCAGCGCGGCATCCACCTGCGCTTCATAGGCGAAATCGGAGGCGCGACCGGAGGCTTGTGCGCCGATCCGGTTGAGAAAGGTGCGGCGGAACGCGTCTTCGCCAAACAGACCATGCAGATAACTTCCCATTGCCCGTCCATCCGCCGAGACCGCGCCCTCCGGCGTGCCGTCGCGATCGAAAAGAGGCCGTGCCCGGTCCGGCCCGTCGCTCTCGCCGATATGGATCTCGTAGCCGCTCACCGGCGTATCGGAGGCGATGTGGCGCGCGCGGACCTGTGTGACGTGCTTGTCGTGCCGCATCACCGTGTCGATGGCGAGATGGCCGAGGCCGGGGCTCGTCCCCGCCGGCCCCTCGATGCCCTCCGGATCGGCGATGCTTCGGCCCAGCATCTGATAGCCGCCACACAGGCCGAGCACCCGCCCGCCCCGGCGCAGGATCGCCGCAAGATCGATATCCCAGCCCTGCTCGCGGAAGAAGGCGAGGTCGCCACGTGTCGATTTCGAGCCGGGAATGATGACGAGATCGGCGTCAAGCGGGAGCGGGCGTCCCGGCGCCACCATCTCGACGGACAGCGCCGGATCGAGGGCGAGCGGGTCGAGATCGTCGAAATTGGCAATCCGCGACAGGCGCGGCACGACGATGCGGAAAGCGCCATCGCCGCGTTTCGCGGTAATATCGAGCGCATCCTCGGCGGGGAGCTCATGGGCGCGCGCAAACCAGGGCAGTACGCCGAAACCGCGCCAGCCGGTGCGCTGCGCGATCGCTGCATAACCATCGTCGAACAGGCGCGGATCACCGCGAAACTTGTTGATGAGAAAGCCCTTGATGAGGGCTGCATCCTGCGGATCGATCACGGCTTGCGTGCCCACGATCTGCGCGATCACCCCGCCGCGATCGATATCGCCGACGAGCACGACCGGCACGCGCTCCGCCTGCGCGAAGCCCATATTCGCGATATCGCCGGCGCGCAGATTGATCTCGGCGGGAGAGCCCGCGCCCTCCACCAGCACCAGATCCGCCTCGCGGCGCAGGATCGCGAAGCTCTCGCGCACGCTTGCGAGCAGTTGCGGCTTGAGCCTGGCGTAATCGCGCGCCCGCGCCGTGGTCAGACGCTGACCCTGGACGATGACCTGCGCGCCGGTCTCGCTTTCCGGCTTGAGCAGGACGGGGTTCATGTGGATCGATGTCGCCACGCCCGCCGCGCGTGCCTGCAGGGCCTGGGCACGCCCGATCTCGCCGCCGCCATCATCGGTGACGGCGGCATTGTTCGACATGTTCTGCGGCTTGAACGGGCGCACGCGCAGCCCGCGCCGGGCAAAGACCCGCGCGAGCCCGGCAACGAGCATGGATTTGCCGACATTGGAGCCGGCGCCCTGGATCATCAATGTGGCGCTCATGAAGGCATGTTTACTTGATCCGCAACGGCTGACCGGCCACGACCAGCACCACTTCATCCGCGACCGCGCCGACATCCTGCGCGAGCCGCCCCGCCGCATCGCGGAACTGCCGCGCCAGACGATTCTCCGGCACGATGCCGAAACCGACCTCGTTCGTCACGAGCACGATCGGGCTCTTCTGGCGAACGAGCGCGGCGCAGAGCGCTTCGCCCTCAGCCGCGAGATCGCGCTCGGCAAAGAGCAGGTTCGTCAGCCACAGCGTCAGGCAATCGACGAGACGCGGGCCCGCGCCATCGGTGACATCGAGCGCACTGACGAGATCGAGCGGGGCGGGATGGTCGCCCCAGCGATCATCGCGGCGTGCCTGATGGGCGGCGATACGCGCACGCATTTCGTCGTCGAGGGCCTGGGCCGTGGCGATATAGACCGGGCGCCCCGGCATGGCCAGCACGCGCTCTTCGGCATGGCGGCTCTTGCCCGAGCGCGCGCCGCCGGTGATCAGGATGATGCTCATGCGGATGGTTCTAGCCCAAAGGCGCGCCGCGCGCGAGGCGCGGATTCACCCTGCTTCGCGCGCAACCGCTGGCGGGACCAGCGAGCGGTGTGTATTGAACGGTCCATGACCGCGCCGATGGGGGCCCGCGCCCCGAAACCGTATTCCTTCTCGAAGAGGCCCGTCGCATGAGCCTGATCGGTTTCAGTGCCGCCGCGATGGCGCTCGCCATGCTGATCGATGCCGTCATCGGCTGGCCGGCGCGGCTCTATGCGTGGATCGGCCATCCGGTGACCTGGATCGGCGCGGTGATCAGCGGGTGCGACAGGCGACTCAACCGCGAGGGGGACCCGCCGGCGCGACGGGCGCGGGCGGGCATGCTGGCCGCACTCGCCGTGATCGTCCTGGCCAGCCTGCCCGCGCTGGTCGCTGCGCTGGTTCTGCCGCATGATCTCGCAGGACTGATCGTCACGGCGCTGCTCGCCTGGCCGCTGATCGCCACGCGTTCGATGCATGACCATGTCACCGCCGTCGCCACACCGCTCAGTGCCCGCGATCTCGACGGCGCACGCGCGGCTGTAGCGATGATCGTGGGGCGCGACCCCGCGCTGCTCGATACGCCGGGGGTGACCCGCGCGGCGATCGAGAGCCTTGCGGAGAACACATCCGACGGGATCGTGGCGCCGCTCTTCTGGGGTCTGCTGCTCGGCCTGCCCGGCATCGTGGCCTACAAGGCGATCAACACCCTCGACAGCATGATCGGCCACCGCAATGCGCGCCATACGGATTTCGGGCGCTTCGCGGCGAAGCTCGATGATGCGGTGAACTGGCCGGCGGCGCGGCTGACCGGCCTGCTCTTCGCGCTCGTCTCGAAGCGCCCGCTGCGCGCGCTCGCGGTGATGCGCCGCGATGCGCGTCATCATCGCTCGCCCAATGCGGGATGGCCGGAAGCGGCGATGGCGGGGGCGCTCGGCGTGCGGCTTTCGGGGCCGCGCAGCTATGGCAGCGGCATCCGGGACGAGCCCTGGCTCAACGGCGCTGCGCCCGATCCACAGGCGCGCGATCTCGAAGACGGGCTCGCACTCTATCGTCGGGCCATGGTCGCGCTGCTGATCATGCTCCTTGCCATTGCGACACTGCTTGCTCTCGCGTGAGGGATTGCGCAGAAAGGGCGGCATGACGGGTGATCAGAGCGAAATCCGCGATCACGGCGGCGATCTCGACCGCGCGCGGGCGGCCTATGGCGGCGCGGCGGGGGAGTGGATCGACCTCTCCACCGGCATTAACCGGTTGCCCTATCCGATGCCGGCGCTCGGCCCCGCGGATCTGTGCGCCCTGCCGCAGCGCGCCGCGCTCGATGATCTGATCGCGGCTGCGCGCGATGCCTACGAGACCCGCGCCGCGATCCTGCCCCTCGCCGGCGCCCAGGCCGCGATCCAGCTCGTGCCCGCTCTCGTGAGGCAGCGCGTGGCAGGCGCTGTCGATGCGCGGGTCGTGACGCCGACCTACAACGAACATGCCGGCGCGCTCACCGGGGCCGGCATCGCCGTGCGCCCGGTCGCGGAGCCCGGCGATCTCGCCGGGGCGGATGTCGCGGTCGCGGTCAATCCCAACAATCCGGACGGACGCGAATATCCGCCGGCGGAGCTGATCGCATTGGCGAAAAATGTCGGCCTGCTCGTGATCGATGAAAGCTTCGCCGATGCGACGCCGGGCCTGTCGCTGGCGCCGCATCTCGGCGAGAGCGGCCCGGAAAACACCCTCGTCCTGCGCTCCTTCGGTAAGTTCTACGGCCTTGCCGGCCTGCGGCTCGGCTTCGTGCTGGGCACCGCACCGCTGATCGCCCGCCTCAAAAGCATGGCCGGGCCCTGGGCGGTTTCCGGCCCGGCCATCGCGGCGGGGCGGATCGCCCTGCGGGATGCGCCCTGGCGCGCGCGCAGCATCGCGCGACTCACGGAGGATTGCGCCCGGCTCGACGCCCTCGCCATCGCACGCGGCTGGGACCTCGTCGGCGGCACGGCCCTGTTTCGCACCTATACGATTCCCGGCGGGGCGGCATCAGCGCAGGACGCGCTCGCCTGTCGGCGCATCTGGAGCCGCGTCTTCCCATACGCTGACGACTGGCTGAGGCTCGGTTTGCCGGGCAATGAGGCGGAGTGGCGACGGCTGGGGGAGGCATTGCAGACCCGAACCATATATGGTACGTGCTGTGAATGATTTGAAGCGATTGCCTGCACGGTTTTTCGAATCGAGCAACGGCAAGATGCCTGTTCGTGACTGGCTCCTGTCACTGAGTGAGGCAGATCGAAAGATCATCGGTGACGACATTCGCACCGCAGAATTCGGTTGGCCGGTCGGGATGCCTCTGTGCCGATCGATTGCTGGAAGAAAGGGGCTTTGGGAGATCAGGAGCAATCTCTCAGACAACCGGATAGGGCGGGTGTTCTTCTGTATGCATGATGGTCACATGGCTCTGCTGCATGGCTTTATAAAGAAGACCCAGAAGACACCGGAAAATGAACTAACCATCGCAGAATGACGCATGAAGGGTCTTGGGCAATGAATAATGATATCGAACACGGCAGGCTCGGCCAGAGCTTCGATGATTTTCTTGCCGAGCAGGGGGCCCGCGAAAGCACGACCGAGACGGCCATCAAGCGCGTGATCGCATTTCAGCTCGCCGCGGCGATGGCTGTGGAGCGCATCAGCAAGGCGGAGCTCGCCCGCAGGCTGGAGACGAGCCGCTCGCAGGTCGATCGTCTGCTCGATCCCGACAATGACGGGGTCACGCTCGGTGCGCTCAGCCGGGCCGCCCATGCCGTCGGGCGTTCGTTGCGGCTGGAACTGTCCTGATCGAGGCTATGCCGGTTTCAAAAACCCTTCTCGCATTCGCGCCGGTTTCGCGCGTGCGCCCGAGCGGTTAATCAGCTGCAACGCCCGCAATCCGAGGATGATCCCGTGACGCTTTCCGCCGCTTCGCCTTACGCCTCCCGCCGCTCGCCGGTTCTGGCGCGCAACATGGTCGCGACCTCACAGCCGCTCGCCGCGCAAGCCGGGATCAGCATGCTCGGGCGCGGCGGGAACGCTGTCGATGCTGCGCTGGCGACGGCAATTACGCTGACTCTTGTCGAGCCCACAGGCAACGGGCTGGGCAGCGATGCTTTCGCCATTGTCTGGGACGGCAAGGAATTGCACGGACTCAATGCGTCGGGCCGCTCCCCTGCCGCCTGGAATCCGGAACGATTCCCCGATGGCATGCCCGAGCGGGGCTGGGAGAGCGTCACCGTGCCGGGCGCGGTCAGCGCCTGGGTCGATCTCTCGCAGCGTTTCGGCAAACTGCCTTTCGAGACCCTGTTCGAACCCGCCATCCGCTACGCGCGCAACGGCTTCCACGTTTCGCCGGTGATCGCCGCGCTCTGGGCGCGCGGGGCGGATCTTCTGGGCAGGCAGCCGGGTTTCGCGGAAGCGTTCATGCCAGGCGGGCGGGCGCCGCAGGCGGGTGAATTGTTCCGCAATCCGGCGCTGGCCGCGAGCCTCGAGCAGATCGCGCGGACGCGCGGCGAGGCCTTCTATCGCGGGGAGCTTGCGGAAAAGATCGCGGCTTTCGCGCGCGAGCACGGCGCGGCGCTCACCGTCGACGACATGGCCGCGCATGAGAACGACTGGTGCGGCACGGTGCATGCGTCCTATGGCGATGTCGCCCTGCACGAGATCCCGCCCAACGGCCAGGGCATCGCCGCCTGCATGGCGCTCGGCATGCTCGAACATTGCGATCTCGCCGGCCACGCCCCCGACAGCGTCGCCGCGCTGCATCTCCAGATCGAGGCGATGAAGCTCGCCATGCGCGATGCAGAGGCTTATGTCGCCGATCTCTCGGCCATGCAGGATGTGCGGGTGCAGGATCTGCTCGATCCCGCCTATCTGAAGGCCCGCGCGGCCTTGATCGACCCGGCCCGTGCCACGGATTTCGGCGCCGGCGCGCCGCGCCATGGCGGCACCGTCTATCTGACGGCGGCGGATGAGAGCGGCATGATGGTCTCCTTCATCCAGTCGAACTATGCCGGCTTCGGCTCCGGCGTGGTGGTGCCTGGCACGGGGATCTCCTTGCAGAATCGCGGCTACGGCTTTGTCACGACGGAAGGTCATCCCAACCGGGTCGGTCCGCGCAAGCGCCCCTTCCACACCATCATTCCCGGATTCCTGATGAAGAACGGCGCGCCGCAGATGAGCTTCGGCGTGATGGGCGGGCCGATGCAGGCGCAGGGCCATGTCCAGATGACGCTGCGCACGCAGCTCTGGGGCCAGGATCCGCAGGCCGCCGCCGATGCGCCGCGCTGGCGCGCCACCAGGGGCCTCGGCGTTGCCATCGAATCCTCGGCAGGCGCGGATGTGCTGGCCGGGCTGGCCGATCTCGGCCACGCGGTCACCAGCGAGGAGCCGGAATCGAGCTTCGGCTTCGGCGGCGCGCAGCTGATCCAGCGCATCGAAGGCGGCTATATCGGTGGTTCCGATCCACGCAAGGATGGCTGCGTCATCGGCTTCTGAAGGCGCAGCGCCGGTTGCGCAGGCCGCCCGCACGCTTCATTCTGGCATCAAGCGCGCAGGACGACGCGGGAACGCAAGAGCGGCGATGCCGCGATCTCGGGAGGACGAGCATGCAGCCCTTCACTTTCGCCACCACCCCGCGTGTCGTGTTCGGCGCCGGGAGCCTCGACAAGCTGCCGGAAGTGGCGGGCGTGCTCGGCCCGTGCATCCTGATCGTGACGGATCAGGGCATGGTGGCCACCGGCCTCGTCGCACGCGCGACAGAAACGCTGCAGAAGGCGGGGCATGCGGTGGCGATTTATGACGGCGTCATCGCCGATCCGCCCGAACGGGTGGTGCTGGAAGCCCGGGACATGGCGCGTGGCTGTGACGCCACCGGTGTGATCGGGTTGGGCGGGGGCTCCTCCCTTGATGTCGCCAAACTCGTGGCCCTGCTTGCAGGAAGTGGCGAGAACCTTGCGGATATCTACGGGGTGGGCCTGGCAAAGGGACCGCGTCTGCCCCTCTTGCTGGCCCCGACGACCGCGGGGACCGGCTCCGAGGTCACGCCGATCTCGATCGTCACCACCGGCGCGCATGAAAAGAAGGGTGTCGTCTCGCCCGTGATCCTCCCCGATGTCGCCCTGCTCGATCCGCAAACCACGCTCGGCCTGCCCCCGGCACCCACCGCCGCCACGGGCGTCGATGCCATGGTCCACGCCATCGAGGCCTATACCTCGACGAGCCCCAATGCCAATCCCGTCTCCCGCGCCCTGGCACGTGAAGCGCTACGGCTGATCGGGGCCGCGATCCGCAAGGCTGTCCATCAGGGCGATGATCTCGCAGCGCGTTCCGACATGCTGATCGGTGCCCTGCTCGCCGGCCAGGCCTTCGCCAATTCGCCCGTCGCGGCGGTGCATGCGCTGGCCTATCCGCTCGGCGGTCATTTCGGCATTCCGCACGGACTCTCCAACGCGCTGGTGCTCACGAAGGTGATGCGTTTCAACGCGCCCGTCTGCGGTGAAGCCTATGCGCTGCTCGGCGGAGACATCTTTCCCGAACTGGCCGGCAGGACCGACTCCGAGGCAGTCATCACAGCTCTGGAGGCTCTCTCGCGGGATCTCGGTCTGGCGCCAAGCCTGCGCGATGCCGGTGTGCCACAGGACGCTCTCGACCTTTTGGCGGATGACGCGATGAAGCAGACACGGCTTCTCGTCAACAATCCCCGCGAGGTCACGCGGGCGGATGCGCGCGCCATCTACGAAGCCGCCTGGTAGGGCGACGCCATGTCCGAACGCCCGCAACCCTTCACCCGCGACGCCTTCGCGCTGTTTCGCCCGGTGCCGACGCGCTGGATGGACAACGACGTCTACGGCCACGTCAACAACGTCGTCTATTATTCGTATTTCGATACGGCGGTGAATGCCTATCTGGTCGAGAACGGGCTGCTCGACGTCACCGGCAGCGACGTGGTCGGGCTCGTGGCCGAAACCGGGTGCAGCTACTTCGAATCCGTGGCCTTCCCCGAAGCGCTGGATATCGGGCTCGCCGTGAGCAGGCTCGGGCGTTCCTCGGTGACCTACCGGATCGCCGTGTTTCGCGGCGGAGCCGCACAGGCAGCGGCTCAGGGGCGGTTCGTGCATGTCTACGTGTCACGCGCGAGTGGACGCCCGGCGCCGATCCCGGATGCCACACGCACCGCGCTGGAGAAGCTGCTGATCGCCTGAAGGCATCATCGCCTCTTCGGCACGGACGATCACCCGTTGTTCGCTGTAGAATACCCCGCTGATAGCCGGCGCGACGACCGTACCTGAAGCCGTTTCTGCAGCAGGATTCATTGCAATTTTTACATGCCGCTAACTGGCTTGAGTTGTACATCGCCATGATTTCCCCGCACGTCTGCGAGGCGCGCAGAAGTGTCGGAAAATGCGGAGAAATTCCAGAGGTTACGATGATCTTGAGCCGGCATCACACGAATGAAGCTGATTAATCGGCGTTCTGACGCAATTTTTTGCAGTGTGCCGCTGTTTTTGATGCATTTTTAGATTGCAACTCCAACATCCAGACAAGATAATTAACCCTAACGATTGTTTAACGCCCCCCACGGCAATTTAGCTGTTCCATTCACAATCACAGGCGGCGATAGTGTGGTCGGGCGGACGGGGCGCTTCTGCTGAAGCGGAACCGAGATGAGGCGTAGCCATGAGTATCCACACTGTCTCGCAGGCGAACGAGGCGCTGCCGCAAACCCGCAAGATGGAAACGCCCACGCTCGCACCTGTCCCGAGGACGGGAAAGGCTGTCCACGGCGGAGGGATCGGCGGCAACGGCGGTACGGCTGCGGGGTTCGACTTCTACCGCAGCGGGGCGACATCCCGGCCAAGGCCGACTCATCTCGAATCACTCGATTCGATCAAGCCCCCGCGCGCCCTCTCCCCTGACGAGACTCATGCGCGCAGCCATGAACTCGCCGCCGCCATCGCCCGGGAAAGCTACGAGGACATCGAGGTTCATCTCGACGTGTCGCGGTCCACCTATTGGTGCCACATGATCCCGAGCGAGCGCCCGACTTATACCCCGGCGCTGCTGCGCGGACTCTCGGGGGTGCAGCAATCCTTCCAGCGGCATTTCAGCGCCGCGCGCGAGGACGGTGCCGAGAGCGCACCCTTCCGCTACATCGTGATTCGCTCCCGCCATCCGGGCGTATTCAACCTCGGCGGCGATCTCTCCTATTTCTCGCAGGCCATCATTGCCGGCGACCGCGACGCGCTGCATGCCTATGCGACGGCTTGCATCGACGTGGTCTACGACAATTACGTCAATTACAACCTGCCTGTAATCACCATCGGCCTGGCCGAGGGCTCGGCGCTCGGGGGCGGATTCGAGGCCTTGCTGTCCTGTGACGTGATCGTGGCCGAGAAGGGCGCGCGCTTCGGCTTTCCCGAGGTCCTGTTCAACCTCTTCCCCGGCATGGGCGCCTTCAGCTTCCTCTGCCGCCGTCTCGGCTCGGCGGAGGCGGAGCGGATGATCAACAGTGGCGAGACCTTCTCGGCTGAGGAATTGTACGAGCGCGGCCTCGTGCATGTGCTCGCCGAACCCGGTGAAGGCGAGGCCGCCGTACAGGATTTCACGGCCCGCAACATGCGCCGCCACAACGCCCATTGCGCCATGTATGCGGCGTCGCGGCGCGCCAATGGTGTGCCTTACGAGGAACTCGCCGACATCGTCTCGCTCTGGGTCGAGACGGCCATGCAGCTGACACAGGCGGATCTGCGCAAGATGATGCGAATTCTCGAAGCACAACATCGGCGTGAAGCGGCTGCCCAGGCAGAGGCCTGCCGCGCCTGACGGCCTGTCCGTGAAGGGTTATGCGGCCTCTCTGAGACGCGCGACCTCCTCCCGGACATCCGCATAGGCCGCGCGCAACTCGGCAAGACGTTCCGCCCCGCCCGCTTCGAGCTCTTCCTGCGCGATGGCGCGCAAAGCGAGGCCGATCTCGAACATCCGCGAGGCGCCGATATTGGCCGCACTGCTGCGCAGGGCATGGATCGAATCGCGGAAAGCCTGCGCATCACCTGTTCTCACCGCCTCGTCCAGCTCTTCCAGGATGGTCTGAGCATCGGCAATGAAGGCATCGACGACGTCGTCACGGAAGGCGGTCCCACCGAGTTGCTCGAGGCGCCGCAGGGTCTCGCAATCAACCGCCGGCGCCAATGACGGGTCGCCCCTCTGCGTTCCCGTTTCTGCCACGTCCGGCGCATCGGCATCGGCTGCGTCGGCGAATGCTGCGCCCGCTTCTCCGATGCGCTCCTCGCCTTGCGCCTTCTCGTCGGACAGACTCGCACTGCCCGGCTTCCCGTCTCGCGCCGGCGAGACGCTGCCCGCCGCATCGAGGGTTTCGGCGATCAAAGCGAACAGGGCGCGCGGCTCGATCGGCTTGGTGGCGCAATCGACCATGCCGGCAGCGAGGCATTCGGCGCGCGCGCGCGGTGTGGCATCGGCGGTGAGCGCAATGATCGGCGCGCGATCAGCGGCAGGTACCCGTTCGCAATAGGCTCGCGCGGCATCGACACCGTTCATTTCGGGCATGTTGACGTCCATCAGGACGATATCGAAGCGCTTGCGCTGCATCTCCGCGAGGGCTGCACGCCCGTTTTCCACCAGCGTCGAGCGGTGCCCGGCCCGATCGAGAATCTTGCTGATCACCTTCTGATTGGTGAGATTGTCTTCTGCGACAAGGATGTCGAGACTGCGATCGGACAAGTTGCCGTCGGCAGATCGGGCGCGGCGGGCGCGCTCCTCGACGATGCCGCTGAAGCGGGCGATCCGCCAGGCCCGTGCCACCGCATCTGCCGAGAGCGGCCACGGCATGCGGCTTGAGAAGCGCCGCAGCCCGATGAGCGAGATCCGGTCTTCAGGCAGTCCGAGGGCGATGAAGCGCCGCCCGTGGCGCGGATCGATCCTGTGCAGCTTGTCGAGGATCGCATCCGTATCGGCGAGCCCGCATCGCAGGTCAATGATCACCGGGGAGGGTTGCGCCGCGATCTCGGCTTCCGCCTCGATCAGCCAGGAAATCTCGTCGATGTTGCGGGCCAGACGCGGCTCCTCGCCGAAGGCGGCGAAGTTGACGGCGATGTCGCGGGCATCTTCGGCGAAGCTGAGCAGGATCGGCTTGCAATCACGCGGATCGGTGGCTGGCATGCCACAGGCGTCCTTGGCACGTCTCGCAGCGAAACTGAAATGGAAACTGCTTCCGGCACCAGGTGTGCTCTCGACATCGATGGCGCCCCCGTTCAGTTCCACCAATTGGCGGGTGATGGCGAGGCCGAGACCGGTGCCGCCGTAGCGGTTCATGATGCTTTCATCCGCCTGGGTGAAGCTCTCGAAGATGCGCGCCCGCGCCGCCGGCGATATCCCGATCCCGGTATCAACAACCCGAATGTCGAGGGTGATGCCGTCCTCGGCAAAGGCGTGATGCCCGACGAAAATCGCGACATGACCTTTTTCAGTGAACTTCACCGCATTGCCGGCGAGATTGATCAGCACCTCGCGCAGGTGACGCTGGTTGCCCTCCAGCGCATGGGGCGTGCGGGCATCGAGATGGATGTGCAGTGCGAGATCCTTGGCGCGCGCCTGGGCGCCGACCATGGCGGAGACGTCGTGCATCAGTTCGTGCAGATCGAAGGTGACAACCTCGCTGGGCATGCGCCCGGCTTCGAGTCGCGAGAAATCGAGGATGTCGTTGATATGATCGAGCAGCACCTGGCCGGCCGTCCGGATCGTGCGTGCCATGTCCTGTTGCTCGCGATCGAGGCGCGTGTCGCGCAGCAGATCACTCATGCCGATAATGGCATTGAGGGGCGTGCGCAGTTCATGACTCACGCTGGCCAGGAACAGACTCTTCTGCCGACTGGCCTCCTCGGCCTGCTGCTTGGCCAGGGAGAGCTTGCGGATCAGCGTCCCGGCATAGGCGGGAATGATCACGAGCCCGGCGAGCAGGCCGCTTGCGAGAACGGGATGCTCGCCCCAATACGGATCAAGCAGGCAGACGATGCCGAACCCCACCACCGAGAAGCCCGCAGCAGCGAGCAGATAAGGTATGCCGAAACGAAACCCGTTTCCGAAGATCACCCAGAGATAGATCGGATAGAGCACCGCTGCGACTTCGCCACCCGCATAGAGGCCGTAACTCAATGTACCAAGATCCATCACCATGGCGACGAGCCGGCGCATGGGCGAGACATCATCGCGCCACAGAAGATGCGCCAGCAGGGCGAGGCCACCCAGGCAATAGAGCAGCGGGATCGCATAGAGTGGCCCGATCCCCGCGACACCGAAGACGAGATCGGAAGCAAGCAGATACAGGCATGCCAGCAAACCGATGACGAGGCGGTTCGCCACCATTTCGTGCTCGGTATCGGGTCTGTCCGCGAAGACCGAGCCAAGGGACCAGCGTCGATGGCGCGATTGTCCAGCGGCTACCGGATCACCAGCTTGGCGGATGATGCGCGAGCTTGCGGGCGTGTTTGCGGGCAATGTCATGGCATCAGGCCGAGCGGGCAATCGCGGCATCAGACCGCACCAGCGCCTCGAATTCGGCAAGAGGCAACGGCTTGGCGAAAAGGTAGCCCTGTGCCTCCTCGCAACCCTCGGTCCGCAGGATCTCGACCTGGTCCTGATTCTCGACACCCTCGGCGATGACATCGATCCCAAGCGAGTGCCCGAGATTGATGACGGCGCGCACGATCGCGGCATCGTTAGGGTCTGTCGTCATGTTGCGCACGAAGCTCTGGTCGATCTTGATTCTGTCGACGGGGAATTTCTTGACATAGGCGAGGGAGGAATAGCCCGTCCCGAAATCATCGATCGAGATGCTGACACCCCGACGGCGCAGCTCGCGCAGGGCGACGGTGACCGCTTCGGCGTCGTGCATCAGGATGGTTTCCGTGAGCTCCAGTTCGAGCAGTTTCGGATCGAGCCCGGTACGATCGAGCACATCGCCCACGAGCGCGACCATGTCACGGTTGCGAAACTGCACCGGGGAAAGGTTCACTGCCATGCGCAAGCGCGGCAGGTCGTCCTTGCTCCAGCCCTTGCAGACCCGGCAGGCCTCGGCGATCACCCATTCGTTGATCGGGATGATCAGCCCCGTCTCCTCGGCGAAGGGGAGAAAGTCGAGGGGACGCACCAGACCCCGCACGGGATGGCGCCAGCGGATCAGCGCCTCGGCACCGATGATCCGCCCACTGCGCAGATCGATCTGCGGCTGGTAGAACAGTTCGAATTCCTGGTTGGCGAGGGCATGGCGCAATTCCGCCTCCAGGGTAATCTCCCCACGCGCACTCGTCATCATGGCCGGGTCGAAGGCACGGCAGACGTTGCGTCCCTCGGCCTTGGCCCTGTACATGGCGATATCGACCTTCTTCAACAGGTTTTCGGCATCGTCACCATCGTTGGGATGGAGCACGAGGCCGATACTGGCGCTGACGACGATGTCCTCGCCGGCGATGGTGAAGGGCTGCTTCAAGGCCCCGAGCAGGGTCTCGGCCGTTTCGACGGCCTGCTGATTCTCGCGCAGATCCCCCAGCAGGATCGCGAATTCGTCACCCCCGAGACGCGCGATCACGTCCTTCTTGCGCAGCATGCCACCGAGTCTCTCGCCCACGGAGCAGATCAGCGCATCACCGGCATGGTGGCCAAGCGCGTCGTTGACAGTCTTGAAGCGATCGATATCGAGCATCAGCAGGGCGAACATGCGGTCGCCGCGGCGGGCACGGGCGAGTTCGCGACGGATGCGATCCTGCAGGAAGGTACGGTTTGGCAGGCCCGTCAGCGCGTCGTGGTGGGCCAGATGGGCAAGATGGCGCTCCGCCTTCTTGCGATCGGTGATGTTGAGCGAACTCGTCAACACCGCATCGATGCTGCTGTCGCCGTCGCGCAGCGGCGATTTCGTCGTCAGCCAGACACAGGCCTCGCCACCGGAGGGATCGGTGAATTCCTCCTCGTAGGTCGGCAAGGCATTGCCGCTGCGGAAGACCATCTGGTCGAGGGAAATGCTGCGGGCGCCGGCCTCACCGCCGAACAGCGCATCGGCGCGGCGTCCGATCGCCAGAGCGGGGTCAATCCCGAAGCGCGCCGCTGCATGGCTGTTGAGGAAGATACAGATGCCCTCGCGATCGAAGGCGCTCACACAGGCGGGAACCGTATCAATGACCTGGGCCAGGCGTTCGCGGCTGTCGCGCAGAAGCTGTTCGCGGTGGCGTTCACTGTCCTGCAACTCACGCTCGAGATGAAATGCGCGGCTCTTGATGATCAGCGACTGCCGGCGCATCTGCAGGAGATTGCGGGCACGGGTGAGGAATTCCGCGTGATCGACGGGGCTGAGCAGAAAATCGGTCGCGCCGGCCTCGAGTGCCGCCAGACGGAAGCTGCGCTCCTCATAGACCGTGATGGCGATCACCGGCACATCCTCGCAACCCGGCAGCATGCGAAAACGGCGGGTGAATTCCGCCCCGTTCATGCCGGGCATCTTGTAATCGGTGATCACCAGATCGGGTGGTTCGTCGAGATTGCGCAAGGCTTCTTCAGGTTCGCCATAGGTCTCGACGCGAACATCCTCCGCGATGGACGATGCGAGCCTCGCGAAGATGTTGCGGTTGGTGACGCGATCGTCGAGGATCATTACGAGAGGCATGAGACACCGGCTGGACGGGATACGCTTCACGATTGTTGCACCAGGGTACAACGACCGCAGCATGCACGCAGAAATCTAAACATTTCAAAAACAAAGATCACTTCGACACAATTCTTGATCGTCATTTCCCCTCTTTGGAAAGGCTTTTTCAGCAGGGTCCGAACAGCTGGTGCATTTGAACCATGCAATTATTCGTTTCTCATACCGCAAGGTTTCTGCCCGGGAGCTTCGGTTTTGAGAAAAATCACCAGTATATTCTTTATAAAAACAGAAACTGTCGAACCGAATAATATCGAGAAGTTATTGACCGCTCTGCACGCTCGAAGTGCCCATGACGGTCATTCTGCACGGGATACCCGTGATTTCCCCTGCGACGTCTCAAACCATCGACGTGTGCGACCTTGTAACCGGACCCTCGCAGACCACGACACGGTTACGTCCCGACCGTTTGGCGCGATAGAGCGCCGCATCGGCCTGCGCGATCAGGCTGCGCGGGTCGGCATGATCGTCGAAGGCGGTCACACCGAAGCTTCCGGTCACCCGCAATTCGGCGCCGGCGACTGGCCAGCGCCGCTCCGCCAGCGCGGCCCGCACGCGCTCGGCGAGCAGGCAGGCCGCATCACGCCCGGTGCGTGGCAGGATCAGCATGAATTCCTCGCCGCCGATCCGGGCGACGAGATCGAGATCACGGCGCGTCGCATCATGGAGCAGTGCGGCGATTCCGACCAGAAGCACGTCGCCGGCCGGATGCCCGTGGGCATCGTTGATCGCCTTGAAATGATCGAGATCCATGGCGATCACTGCAAGCGGTTCGCCGTGGCGCCTCATGCGGCGGATTTCCCGTCGCAAATGGCGCAGGAATGCGCGGCGATTGGCGAGGCCGGTCAATTCGTCGGTGAGGGACAGGCGCCGCAACTCATCTTCAAGCCTTCGGCGTCGGGCGATCTCGGCGGATAGCGCCGCCTGTGCGCGCTCAGCCGCGATCAGGGCATTTCTCAGATCGCTGACATCGACGAAGGAGATGACCGCACCATCAGCCAGGGGGGCGATGCTGACACGCAGCCAGTTCGGCGTCGCGCACCCCTGCCGCGCCTCCTGACCGGAGAGATCGATCTCGCAGCGATCCGCCTGCCGGCTTTCCATGACACGCTGGCAGCGCCGCCAGATCTCGCGCCCGCTCCGGGGAGGAAACAGGGAGAGAACGGAAGCACCTTCCGGCGCACCGGGCTCCAGCCCGAGCAGCCGTGAGGCCGTGGGATTGCAGGTCATCACCGTCGCATCAACAAGCTGGCCTGCGGCATCGCGCACACCGCGCAGCACCAGAACACCGTCCTGCGCGGCCTCGAAAACGGCCCCGAGGAGATCCTCCCGCCCGCCCCGGGGCCGGACATGGGCCACAACCCGCTCGCCACCGTCTGCTCCGCGACACGGCAGCAGCAGACGTTCCCAGAACAGGGCATTGCCCGGATCGGGGTAGCGATCGACGGCGAGAAGAGGGGCTCCGCTCGCCCGCAGATGCGCGATCAGACGGTTATAGATCCCGGCCATGGCGGGGAGAAACTCACCCACGCGCCTGCCAGTCATATCGAAGCCGCATGCCGCCATCAGGGCCGAGCCGTACTGGACGTAACGCCAGCCATCGGACTCGGGAGCGAGCACTTCGACATGATGCAGGAGATCAGGGTCGAGGACACCGAGCAGATTCCTCAATGGGGGCGCGCTGCCGCCTCCCGAAACCGCCGCATAGGCACGCAGCACACGGGCGACTTCCGGGCCGGAAGCGTGCTGTGCGAGGGCCGTCTCGTGGATTTCGGGCAGCATGATCTCGCCGGTCCTCGCGCTTCGTCGGGGTGGCGGCAGTAGAAGGGCGAGGGGTTCACCAGCCCTTAATTGGATGCCCGCGATTGTCGGAAACCGGGCTTTTCAACAGCTTTCGGCGAATCGCACGCATGCGTGATTTACCTTGCGTAAAGCACAAATTTTCACCCTGTTCCGAAACGGGACGTTGAAGCGCGGGCTCCACGATCCACCTGCCCGATCCGCATGTGAAACGAGCCCTTCGCACAGAATGCCGAGCCTGACGTGTCGGGCCGGCGCTTCATCAGCGCACGAGCATTCGTTGATTGTATATTCGCGCATAAGTAGTTTATGGTGCAGCCTGTAATTGCCGTCTTTGCAGCGGCTACGACGCATAAGGTGCGTCGTATTCTCGCCACGCGGCCTCCCATACCTGATGAAGGGCTCACCATGAAACGCATCGCGATCTGTTGCGACGGAACCTGGAACCGCCTTGACGCCGAGAATGTGACAAATGTCGTGCGCGCCGCCGAGAGCATCCAGTCTCATGCAGACGACGGGACGCCTCAGGTCATCTATTACGATGAAGGTGTCGGGTCGGGTGAAGCGGTGGCATCAAGAATCGACCGATGGCTCGGCGGCGCGTTCGGTGCCGGCCTGATGCACAAGGTCGAGCAGGCCTATCGCTTTCTCGTCTTCAATTACGAACCGGGGGACGAGATCTACATCTTCGGCTTCTCCCGGGGCGCTTTCACGGCACGGTCTCTCGCAGGCCTGATCCGCAATTGCGGGATCGTGGAGCAGCCGCAGGCCCGACGTCTGCGGGAGGCCCTCGATCTGTATCGCAGGCGCGAAGCCAATGCGCATCCCGATGCCGAGGAGAGTTGCCGGTTTCGCTCAGAAGTGTCCCCTCGGGTCGTCATCAATGATCGCGAAAAGGAGTGGCGCACTGACAATGTCGCAGGATTCGATGCATCTTCGTGTCAACCGCTGCGGATCCGGTATCTCGGCGTCTGGGATACGGTTGGTGCGCTGGGCGTGCCAAATCACTTCAAGGTTTCCGGCTTTTTCAACAAGAAGTACCAGTTTCACGATACGAATCTCAGCAGCATGGTGGAATCCGCACGCCATGCCGTTGCGATTGATGAGGAAAGACGCGCCTATGAACCGAGTCTGTGGAGCAATCTCGATGTCCTCAATCAAGCTGCGCAAGCGGACAGGCGAGGCGAAGGATCAGCTTACGGGCAGGTCTGGTTTCCCGGTGATCACAGCTCGGTCGGGGGCGGAGGCGACGTCACGGATCACGCGAGCGCTGCATTGCTCTGGATCGCTGAGGGAGCACAATCAGCGGGACTGACATTCAGGCCCGCCGCGCTCAAGGCCATTCGCGAGGAGATCGATCATCGCGGCTCCCTTGCCAGTTCCACGAAATCCGGATTCAACCTGATCCGCTGGTTGATGTCGAAGCGCCCCCGCTCAGGTCCGGCCCTGAGGGAGGAATTGTCGGATTCGGCCCTGCGCCGGCTGGAGGAAGCCGCAGAAAATCTCCTGGAGAAAGCGCCTTATCGACCGGAACCGCTTTCCCGCTTCTTTCCCTCCTGAGACCTCCCGTTTCCGTTCTTCCCGGCAAGGACCGCACCTGTGCGGAGCGGGCCGTTCCTACGGACGGTCGTCGGGAAGGAACTCCTGGCGCGCCGCCTTCACTTCGCGCACGAGAAAATCCATCGTGGCGCGGATCCGGGCGATATCCTTGAGGTCGGCATGGACGATCAGCCAGTAGGCGCGGCTGAAGGTCGCCTTCTCGGGCAGGATCTGGATCAGGCGCGGATCGGCGGCAGCGACGTAATAGGGCAGGATCACCACCCCCGCCCCCGCCAGAGCCGCCTGCATCTGGGCGACGAGCGACGAGCTTTGCAGCTTGGCCCGCATGCCCTTGGAGACTTCGTCGAGATAGTCGAGCTCGGGCGTGAAGATCAGATCGTCGATATAGCCGATGACGGTATGATCCTGCAGGTCATCCGGCTCGTTGATCGGCTTGTGGGCATCAAGATAGGCCTGGGTGGCGAAGACGCCGAGTTTATAGTCCGTCAGGCGGCGCGCCACGATCTTGCCCTCTTTCGGAGGCGCCAGCGAGATCGCGATATCAGCCTCGCGCTTCGACAGCGAGAGCAGGCGCGGCATGGCCACGATCTGCAGTTCGAGATCCGGATATTGCTCGGCCAGATTGGCCGTGCGCGGGGCGAGGAACATGGCGCCGAAGCCGTCTGGCGCGCCGATACGCACCGTGCCCGACAGGGCGAGATCCGCACCGCCGATCTCGCTGGAGACGGCAAGCGCCTGCGTCTCGATCGCCTCTGCCTTGGAGAGCAGGCGCTCCCCGTGTTCCGTCAATGCATAGCCCTGCGGGCGACGCTCGAAAAGCTTTGCCTTGAGCGCATCTTCCAGCGCCGTGATCCGACGCGACACCGTGGCGTGATCCGCCCCCAGTCGCCGGGCGGCGACCGTCAGGCGACCGACCCGCGCCACGGCCAGGAAAAAGCGCAAATCGTCCCAATCGAAACGGCTCATGACTCACTCCAGCGCGTGCGTTATTGAATTACGTAAATGCGCACGTCGTTAAGAGCATTTGTCATATATCTGTGCAGATATAGCAATAATATTGCCATGACCGCAAAGCGCAGGACCCATGCATGAAATGCAAGGCAACGCGCCCGATCACGCGGCGCCCCTGCTGATGCTGCAACGCGGGAAGTCTCTGGCACAAAATCTCTTTCACGCGGCACCCGGTTGTGGCCCAGACGGTGGCAGGGGCCCCGCGAGAAGATCGTGCTCGCGCCGGATGCGGAAGAAAATTGCATACAATACCGGCACGGCGACAAGCGTGAGCACGCTGGCAAAGGCCAGTCCGCCCATGATCGTCACCGCCATATTGGCGAAAAAGGCGTCTGCCAGAAGCGGAGCCATGCCGAGAATCGTCGTCACTGCCGCAAGCGTCACCGGGCGCAGACGACTGACGGAGGCATCCACGAGTGCCGTGAAACGCTCGCGCCCCGAGGCAATCTGCGCATCGATCTCGTCCACCAGCACGATGGCGTTCTTCATCAGCATGCCCGACAGGCTGAGAAATCCCAGAAGAGCCATGAAGCCGAAGGCGAGCCCCGATCCAAGCAGCCCCAGAACCACGCCGCAGGCCGACATCGGCACCACAAGCCAGATGATCAGCGGCTGCCGGATCCTGCCGAAGAGGAGGATCGAGATGATCAGCATGACGAGGAATCCCAGCGGCAATTGCCGCCCCAGGGATTCCTCCGCCTCGACCGAGGCCTCGAATTCACCGCCCCATTCCAGGCGATAACCCGGCGGCAGATCGATGGTCTCGATCGTATCCAGCACGCGCTGGCGCGCCTCGTCCGCCGTCATGCCGGGTACAGGATCAGCCTGGACGGTGAGCGTGCGCACCCTGTCGCGGCGGCGAATCAGTGTTTCTTCGGGAACCAGTTCGAAACGGTCCACGATCTGCGCGACAGGCACGAAAGCATCCCCCTGCGGGCTCGCCACGAGGCGATCACGCAACTGGCCGGGATCAAGGCGCTCGTATGCCGGGGGACGGGCGATGATCGGGATCAGTTCATCACCCTCGCGGTAGGTGCCGGCGCGCAGGCCCGTTGTCGAGAAGTTCATCACCTGCGCAAGATCGGCCCGCCCCAGACCCGCGATACGCGCGCGCTCTTCGTTGAAGACGGGTGTGATCACCATTTCGCGCTGGCGCCAGTTCTGCCGGATGTCGATCAGACCGCCTTTGGCGCGCATGCGGCCAGCGGCTTCCTCACCCAGCCGGCGCAACGTCGCCGCATCAGGTCCCGAGAACCGCGCCTCGATCCGCGCGCCGCCGCCCGGCCCGAAGAACAGGCGTTCGGTCCGGATTTCGGCTTGCGGGAAATCGACGCCCAGATCCGCCCGCAGACGCGCGGCCAGGGGATCGATCATCGCGCGATCCTCCACCCGCACGATGAGTTGGCCATAGGCCGTATTCGGCTGCTCCGGCGCATAGGTCAGCATGAACCGCGCCGCGCCGCGCCCGACGAAGCTCGCCACCGAGACGACGCCCTCCTCCTGCATCACCCGTTGCGTAATCTCATCGATGTCGCGCGCCGTGGCGCGGATATCGGCGCCCTGGGGAAGCGTGTAATTGACGTAGAAGAGCGGCGTGTTCGATTCCGGGAAGAAGGCCTGATCGACGAACTGGAACGCCCAGATGCTCGCCCCCGTCATCCCCACCAGCAGCACGACCGTGAGCATGCGCACCCGCAATGCCCCGCGCAGGACGGCGCTGTAGATCCGGTAGATCAGCCCCGCATAGGGATCGCGCTCGCGCGAATCCGGTGCCACCTTCAGAAGATAGCAGCCGAAGAGCGGCGTCACGGTGATGGCGAGCACCCAGCTCAGCAGCAGCGAAATGCCGATGACCGCAAAGAGCGAGAACAGGAATTCCCCCGTCGCATCCGGCGAAAGGCCGATTCCGGAAAACGCCATGATGCCGATCACCGTCGCACCCAGAAGCGGCACCTGGGTGCGTCTGGCCGCCTCCCGCGCCGCCTCGCGGGCCTTCTCGCCGCGCTGCATGTTGATGAGCATGCCCTCCGCCACGACGATGGCGTTATCGACCAGCATCCCCATGGCGATGATCAGCGCGCCGAGCGAGATCCGCTCCATCTCGATATTGAACACGCGCATGAAGAAGACAGTGCCCAGCACCGTCAAAAGCAGCGTCGCCCCCACGACCATGCCCACGCGCCAGCCCATGAACAGCATCAGCACCGCGATCACGATGACGACCGACATGGCGAGATTGACGATGAAATCGTTGATCGCCTCATCGACGACCCGGTGCTGCTCGTAGATCGGGTGGATTTCCACCCCCACTGGCAGACGGTCCTCGATGGCGCGCAGATGCGCCTCCACCGCCTGGCCGACGGCGACGATGTTGCTGTCGGCCACGCCCGAGACCGCCAGGGTGAAGGCGGGCTTGCCGTTGAAGCGCACCAGTTGATCGGGGATCTCGACCGGCTCGCGCCTGATTTCGGCGATATCGACGAGGCTCAGCTGCTCGGTCGTGCCCGGACGCCCGACGCGCAGCGCCTCGATGGCGCGCACCGTGTCGAGGCCGGGGCGCACGGCCACGCGCAGGCGCGCATCCCCGACCCGCGTGGCGCCCGCCGGTTCGGCGGCGTTCTCGGACTGGATCGTGGCGAGGATCTGATCGACGGAAATGCCCAGACTCGCCAGGCGCTCGTTGGAGACCTCGATATAGATGGCCTCCTCGCGCTCGCCGTCGGTGGCGACCTTGGCGACATCGGGGACGGTGAGCACTTCCCGGCGCAGGAATTTCGCGATCTCGCGCTTCTCGCGCGCGGAGAAGCCGGGCGTGGTCACCGCATAGAAGATGCCGAAGACATCGCCGAAATCATCATTGACGACGGAGGGCCCCGCGCCGTTGGGCAGGCGGCGCTGGGCATCACCGACCTTGCGGCGCAACTCGTCCCAGATCTGGGGGAGCTGCGTGCCGTCATAGGTCATCTTGATCTCGACCTCGATCTCCGACATGCCCGGCATCGATTTCGAGGTGACGCGATCGAGCTGCGGCATCTGCTGGATGGCGGATTCCAGCCGCTCGGTGACCTCTTCCTCCACCTCCTCCGCCGTGGCACCGGGATATTCGGTGAGCACCACCGCCTGCTTGATGGTGAAGGACGGGTCTTCAAGCCGTCCCACGGTCAGAAGCCCCCAGATCCCGCCGAGCAGGCAGATCAGCACGATGATCCAGGTATTGACCGGCTTGTCGATGGCCGCGCGCGCGATATCCATGGGGTGACGCCCTTCAGAAGCTCTCGAAGGGGCGCACGCGCATGCCCTCGCGCATCAGATGCGCACCTGCCGCGACGACCCGCTCGCCCGGCGCCACACCGTCACGCACGGCGATACGATCCTCGCCCACATTGCCGAGCGCGACCTCCCGTGGGGCCACCCGCTCCGTATCCGGATCATAGATCCAGATGCGAAAATCGCCCCCGGGATCCGTATCAATGGCCGAGACCGGCAGCGTCATCATCTCCTGCGCCCTGGCAGCGGCGAGGCTGACGCGCACGGAGACGGTCATGCCCGGCAGGATCGTGCCGTCGAAGGGCACGTCGAGGGCGAGCGTCACCTCGTAGGTCTGGGCGATGGCGTCGGGCTCGGTCGCGTGTTCGCGATAGGTCAGCGGCAGCGGCTCATCGGGGCGATCGGGAAAGACCGCCTCGATACGAAACATGTCCGGGTTGGAGACAAGGCCGATGACGCTCTCCGGCACGTTGATATGCACCCGCAATTCCGTCACGTTCTGCACACGCACGATCGGCGTCCCCGCCTGCACATTGGCGTAAGGATCGGCGATCCGGCGCGTCACCAGCGCGTCGAAGGGCGCGGCGATGGTGGTGTGGTCGCGGTTGCGCTCGGCATTGTCGAGGGCGACGCGGCGCAGCCGGTATTCGATTTCGGATTGCTCGAAAGCCGCCGTCGAGATCGACTCGCGGGCGACGAGTTCGCGCTTGCGTTCGATGTCGCGCTCGGCGAGATCGTATTGCAGCTGCGCCTCGCGCAGGGCGAGTTCGTAATCATCCGGCTCCAGCGTCGCGATGGTCTCGCCCTCGGCGACCCGCGCGCCTTCCCGTACCGGGATATCCGCGATGCGCCCGCCGACCTGGAAGGAGAGATCCACCGTCGAGACCGCATCGACGCGCCCGACGAAGCGCCGCGCGGTCAGATCCTCCGTTTCCCCCGCCGTGATCAGCCGCACGGGCCGGATCAGCTCCGCCTCTTCGATCGCAGCCCCCTCCTGACAGGCGGCAAGGCCGAGCGTGGCGAGGGCGATGAAGGCCAAAGGGCGCAGGGAGCGGCGCAGGAAGCGGCGCAAGACGGGGCGCAGGGAGCGGCGCAGGAAGCGGCGCAAGACGGGGCGCAGGGAGCGGCGCGCGCGGTCATCCAGGCTGTTGCCGTCAGTCGTTGTCATCGGGGGCCTCCTGCGCGCTCGCATGATAAGGCGCATCCGTTGCCAAAGCCTTGCCGGGTCGAAATGGCGCATCCGGCGCTTCCGCCATGGCGGCAAGGCGGGCGAACAGGCGCTCGCGCCGGTCCGCGTCATAGGGGGCGATGCCGAGAATGTGATGCAACATCATCCCGTCCGCCGCCGCGCAGAGCAGGAAGGCACGCTCCGGATCGCCGCATTCCGCCGCGAGCTGTTCGAGATGCGCGCCGATGGAGGCGCGCAGGGGCGCGAGCAGGTCCGGATTCTGCGCGCCGGCGGCGAGGATCGCCATGGCGACGGGGCGCTCGATATCGCACATGGCGCCACAGGCCGCGATCATGGCGCGAAGCGACGGATTCGGCCCGCCGGCATATTCCACCCGCAGCCGCGCGATCGCCGCCTCGAATTCCGCGATCAGCCGCTCAAGCATGCCCGCGATCAGCGCATCCTTGCCGGGAAAGTGATAGAGCACCCCGCCCTTGCTCACCCCGGCCTCGCGCGCCACCGCATCCAGCGTGACATGCCCCGCCCCGTCCCGCGCCGCGACGCGCTGGGCCGCATCGAGAATCCCGTCCCGCGCTGTGCCAGATTGCTGCATGCGTTTGCGCCTCGAACCTTCCTGCGACATTGCCCGCCCGGATCAGCGCTTCGCGAAACGCACGCGGCCTGCACGCCACCCGCCCCCGAAACCTGATTCGTCGCCTTCCCGCCATAGGCGGCAGATTACGGCATGACTTTACCGACCAGACGGTACAGTCCAGCAGGAGATAACCCGGGGAAGCGGTGCTGGCAAGGGGGCAAGGCCGGTTTTCACGGCGGTGCAGCGAAGATTTGGTTTACGCGGGTGGGGATGGGGTGGATTTTTTGAGGATGGGGGATTGTGGGGTGGGGTGTGGGGGTTGTAGTAGCTCCACAAACTTTGATAAATTTGAATTTGTATCGATAGGCTCGTGATTTTGGCCTCTCCATCATCACCCACAAGGTTGATTTCTGTGCCCTCTGAAAGCGATACAACCCGGAACGATAATAACACTCAGGCAGCACAATGATTAATTCAATTGAACTTTGGAGATTCAAGCGCTTCGAAAGAAGAAAAATAACTATAAAAGAATCAGAAATTACTCTTTTTGCGGGTCCGAACAATAGTGGAAAGTCAACAGTTCTTCATGCACTGGCTGTTTGGAGCTTTTGTGTTTTTGTTCTCAGAAGAGGCAAGGGTGACGCCGCCTTGCTAAAAGGATATAAGGGTCAAGGGTATGGGATTTCGGATGAAGACTTCAATCCAATAAATATTCCAGATCTTAAGCATCTCTGGTACGGATTGAAGACGCAAATTCCAGGAGAGGAAGGCTACTCGCTCTCGATTTGCCTAAACTGGACACATCCAATACATGGTCAGCATTTCTTAAAGATATCACTTTCTCTCACCAATGACCGACTGTTTATTCGATCTGATGAGACATCGCTTGAGAACTGTGACGCCCTTCCGGAAATTGTCTATCTGCCTCCGGTTGCCGGACTAGATGCAAAAGAACCTTTTGCGACACCCGCACTACGGCGCGCCATGTTGGGCCGAGGCTTGGCGGGCTCAGTATTACGGAATGTCCTCTTCGATCTTCGTAAGGCGAATGATGAAAAGCGAGCAGAAAAGAAGAAAGGAAAATCTAAAATTTCAGCTTCCGATCTGCAAGAACTGAGAGATAGCGACCCATGGGAAATACTTCAGGATACACTTAGGAGAACTTTTGAGTTCGAACTAGTCATCGGGGAGTATGATGAAACATATCACACTGCACTGCAGGCATTCACACAACCCGTTGAATTTGATGAGGGAACCAATCGATATAGGAATACGGGTGTTAAACGTGACTTAATGGTAGAGGGCGCAGGCGCGCTTCAGTGGATATGTGTGTATGCTTATGCTGTGAATCCAGAAACTGACATATTGCTTTTAGACGAGCCCGATGCACATTTGCATAGCAATTTACAAGGTGTTTTGATTGACGCACTTTATAAACTTGTCTCACGCAATAATAAAAGGGTTTTTATTGCAACACACTCGCGAGAAGTTTTACTTAATTCTCCTTTGTCAATAATAATTTCATTTGAAAAGGAAAAGCCGAGATACCTTCAAACAGAATCTGATCGTGTCCGAATGTTTTCTGGGCTAGGGGAAGAATATGATCCATTTATAAATAAAATCCAGAAAAAGAAGAGAATACTGTTTATTGAAAATGATTCTGACTACCGCGCACTTGTGTCGATAATGAATAAGCTTGGCGCGAAACAGCCTAACATAGAAATCTATCCAACAACAGAATCACATAAAGATCGAAGAAAATTCTTTTCGAAGCTTGAGAAAGGAATTCCAGGCCTACGCGCGGTGAGTCTCAGGGATAGGGACGCCAAGCCTCTTAAAGAAGTGTGCCCTGACAATCTTGTCGATAAAAGTGAAAAGCATAGCCTTCAGAATTTCACAGCAATAACCTTTCGGCGGAGAGAGATCGAGAATTATGCATTAGTACCAGCCTGTATAGCTAGAACACTTGGAGTCTCAAACGACGATATACGATCGTGGTGGGAAGAAACGCTTTATCTTCCATGGTCAGAAACTCCACCAGATGACGCCTTAACAATTATGGATGGTGATTTCAAGGATCACATACACAAGATTTTAAAAAGTAAAAATAAAACGATGGACGATTTTTGGGAAAATCTCAACTACGAGGAAATTCACAAAGACCTTAAACGCGTCGTACAATATATCATGGAACTATAGCCCTTCCCTCACCCCCCAAAATCCCCTATCACCCCCTGAACGCCCCATCACACGGACCCCTCCCCCATGCGGCTTCAGGTTTCTGCCCTCTCTGATCATCACGGCGTAGCCCATGCCTTCTTCACCCGCGCGGCGCCCGTCGAGGAGCGGGGTTTGCTGGCTCGGGAGGTCGGTGTCGGGGCTGAGGCGTTCGTCGGGCTCAAGCAGGTGCACTCACACGATGTCGTCACGGTCGAGGCGCCCTGGGCGGATGAGGCGCGGCCTCGGGGGGATGGGCTGGTGACGCGGCGGCGGGGGATTGCGCTGGCTATCGCCACAGCCGATTGCGGGCCGGTTCTGTTTGTCGATCGCGATGCCGGCGTGATCGGCGCGGCGCATGCGGGGTGGCGCGGGGCGCTGGCCGGGGTTCTGGAGGCGACCATCGCGTCCATGGAAGCGCTCGGCGCGCGGCGCGGGGATATCGTCGCGGCGCTCGGCCCCACCATCAGCGCGGCGCATTACGAGGTCGGCCCCGAGCTCGTCGCGGCCTTCCGCGAGGCCGATCCCGCCCATGAGCGTTTCTTCACGCCCAATGCTGGAGGCCGCGCGCAGTTCGATCTGCCGGGCTTCATCGGCGCCCGGCTCGACGCCGCCGGCATCGCCGCCTTCGAGGATATCGCCCGCTGCACCTATGCGGAAGCCGAGCACTTCCACTCCTACCGCCGCCACACCCACCGCCCGGAGCCGGGCCACGGGCGGCTGATCTCGGCGATCGCGCTGCCGGGTTGATCAGCCCTCTGGCGCCGGCGCAGCCGCCGGACCGGTCTCACGCGGCCAGTTGCTGATAGCGCTCGACGACGCTGCTCATCGCCTCAGACGCCATCCCCGCCTGGGCGCGGGACGCCCAGACGATCTGCGCGGCAATCCGCGTCCCGTCTGCCCAGACGACCGTGACCGCAGCGCCGGGGACGATTGCGCCGGTTTCCTGCAGATGCGGCTCGAATGCGATCTTCAGGCCCGAACTGCAGACATCGACGAGACGCGCCGGCATCACGGCATTCGCCATGCGGATTTCGACGGGATCGCGCGCCGGGATGCGGGTCTCGCTGCGGCGGTCATCGACATCTTCGGCAACACCGCTGACGAAGGCATCGACCGACCGGGCCATCTGCTGGGCAACCTGATCGACCCGGTCGGACACGGAGCGCACCTGATCCGCCTCGACACGCGCGTTTTCGATGGCGCCGGAGACCGCGTCGAGATTGCGCGCCACGGTCGCCGAACCGCTCACGGTGAGGCTGATCGAACCGGCAATGCTGCGGGTCGCCTCGTCCTGCATGGCCACCGCCTGGGCCAGCGCCCTGGCCAGATCCGCAATCTCGCCGATCGTGCCGGCAATGCCGTCGATCGAGCCGACGACATCGCCGGTCTTGCTCTGGATACCCGCAATCTGCGCCGAGATCTCCTCGGTCGCCGCGGCCGTCTGCCCCGCGAGCGCCTTCACTTCCGCCGCGACGACGGCGAAGCCGCGCCCCGCCTCACCGGCGCGGGCCGCCTCGATCGTCGCGTTGAGCGCGAGGAGATTGGTCTGATCCGCCACCTGACGGATCAGCGCGACGACCTCGCCGATCGTCTCCACACCGCGCGCGAGCTCGCCGACCGTGGCCGTCGCCGCGTCGGCGATGGTTTCCGCATGCGCGACCTTGCCGGAAGTGGCCTGCGCCTGGTCGGTAATGTCGCGGATGGATCCGGCCAGGGCCTCGGCGGCGCTGCCGACAGACTGGACGTGCCGATCCGCCTCGCGCGAGGCATTTCCGGCTTCGAGCGCCTGCTCCGAGGCGTCGGCACTGACGCGCGTCAATCGCGCGGATGTCTGCCCCAGCTGGGTGATCTCGACGGTCAGCCCCTCTTGCACATGCGCCGTTTCTTCCCGGAAACGCTGGATCAGGCTCTCGATCTTGTCCTGGCGCCGCAATTCCTTGTCACGATCCGTCTGCGCCTGGGATTCGAGGCGCGTGCGCGCAAGGGCGTTGTCGCGAAACACCGCAAGCGCGCGCCCCATATCGCCCACCTCGTCCGCGCCCGCGAGCGCGCTGAGATCGACGTCATTCGTGCCGGCCGCCAGCTGCTGCATGACTTGCGTCGCCCGCCTGATCCGGCCAGCAACGCGGTTCTGGAAATAGCGCACGGCCATCCCGGTCACGCCGAGGGCGACGAGCGCCAAGGCAATGGTCAGCCAGAGCTTGCCGCGAGCCTCGCTGCGCAAATCCTCGGCAAGCGCGAGATTGGCGGCAGCCGCCTCGACGACGAGATCGACCGCCGAATCGAGCGCCTCGGTAGAGCGGGCAAAATAGGTTTCGAAATCGACCGGATAATCGGCGGTCTCTGCGGCAGCGTAGAGATCCTGCCGAAGGGTCTCATAATCCTCGAAATAGAGACGGCGCATGCGCTGGAAGGCTTCCGCCACGGCGGGCGCGAGCTCCGCGCGTGTGGCGAGGCTCTGGGACAGACCCCATGCCTGCAGGACGCGCCCGTGGGATTCATGCATTTCGGGCAAGTCGGCGGATGTCAGCGGCTGCTGCAGTGCCGTTGCGATCGCGAAATAGGTGCGCTCGCGCCCGCCGAACTCGCGGATGATCCAGGCGCGCTGCATCAGGAGATCGTTGGCGGCTATTGCTGCGGGCGTGCTGTCGGTCGGCGGGCGGACGAGATCACCCAGATCGTTGATGGCGGCAATGGTGGCTTTCATGCGCTCGATCACGTCGGAGCCGCCTGCTGCCCGTTCATCCGCGGCCACCCGCAGGTCGGGATCCACACGCGCCCGGATTGCCGCAAGAGCCTGCCGGTACTGCCCCAGAGCTTCGACGAGTTCTCCCTCACGCGGCAAAGCGACGGAGGCCAGATGCGCATCCAGTTCGGCAAACAGCGCTTCCGAACGCCGCCGCTGCTCCGCGAGCGCGTCCTGGAATCGCGCCGGGAACGGTCCGGGCAGGGCGAGGCCGACCTGCGAGAGTGAGCGTTCGAGCGATATCTCGATCGTCGCCTTGTTCAGATAGGACAAGGCCGTCACGGCGTTGCCGGTCTGCGTCGCGGACGACAGACGCCGCATCTCTTGACCGATGACGAAGCCTGCGGCCACGAGGACGGCCAGCCCCACAAGGCCGGTGAACAGGAGGCTGGATCGACGAATGGATAGCATCAGCTCGGCTTCGTTTTGGTCGTATTCCAGACAGATGTCACAGATAATCATTTATGAAGAGTAAAATCTTCGCCAAAACAAATATATATTTTAGCTCATCTTGGCCAAGACTACAATTATTAGTGGCATTTTCTGATGAGCATTTAAATAACATCCACTAAACGTGAAATTACGCGAAGATCCGCTGGCCATGACTTGTCAGGCGCCATGCAGAACAGGCCCCGGCCTCCCCCAGGATCGTTTTGTACATCCCCGCGCGTCGCAGCGCTCCGGGCCGGACAGAGCCGGAGCGGAGGCTCTCGATCCCTTTCAGGCCCGATGATTTCAACCAGCCGCCGTACCCTGCTCGAGGGGATGATGTTCATTCGCGGATCCCCACCACATCCGGCGTCTCCCAGGCCAGATGCTGGCCGCCATCGAGGGCGAGCATCTGGCCCGTCATGGCCGGCGTCGCGGCAAGGAAGAGGACGGCCCTGGCGATTTCTTCCGGCGTGGCACCGCGCTTCAGCGGTGTCGCCTCCGTCTGCTTGCGGAAATCCGCATCGCCCTGGCGTGTATTCGAGACGGTCGGCCCCGGCCCGATCGCGTTGACGCGGATGCCGCGCGGGGCAAGCGCCTGCGCCATGGTCTGCGTCGCCGTCCACAGGGCGGATTTGGTGAGCTGGTAGGAAAAGAAATGCGGCGTGGGCTTCCACACGCGCTGATCGAGCATATTGACGACGAGCCCGTCCGCACCGTCCGGGCATTGCCGGGCGAAATCGCGCACCAGGAAGGCGGGTGCGCGCAGATTGATGGCAAAATGGCGTTCCCATTGTTCGGGATCGAGGGCGGTGAGTTCATCCGGCTCGAATTCGGAGGCGTTGTTGACGAGCATGGTAAGCGGCAGCCCCAGCCTGGACGCCGCCTCCGGCACCAGCCGCGCCACGGCTTGCGCATCGGCGAGATCGCCCTGGACCGCACAGGCGCGCCCGCCCATAGCCTCGATCTCCGCGACGAGCGCGTCGGCGGCCTCGCGCGAGCGCCCGTAATGCACGGCGACCGCGTAGCCCTCGCCCGCCAGCGACAGCGCGATCGCCCGCCCGATGCGCTTTGCCGCCCCCGTCACCAGAACCGCGCGTTCCATCATGCCCTCCCTCGACCACGCCGCTCCATGACGCGACGCGCTTCCTGCTACGCAGATGCAGTCGCGGCGGATGCCTATTCGGATCGCGGCGGGGCAGATGTCTCATCCTTCACATCGTCCTGCGCAGCATTCTCCTTGCCCGCGAACACCACGAAATAGCCCAGACCGTCATGGGCGGGCAGCGGGTTCATCCGCGCGATCCATTCGCGCCTGCGCGCTTCCAGCAATTGCCGCCCCACTGGCAGGAACAGCGTCTCGCCCCCGCCCTCGGGCGGCGGATCGAGCCGGATCGCCACCGCGCGCGGAGGCATGAACAGGCTGCGCTCGATCAGGTCCTGCAAAGAGGCCTCCGCCTGCGGCGCGTTGGCCCCGCGCAGGTCAAGCACCGCATCGGCATTGCTGATACCCAGCGAGCCGAGCAGCTTGTCTGCATAGTCGGGTTCGAAATGCGGCATGGGCCGGCCTCAACGTACGAGTATGTTGCGGAACTGCCAGGGATCGGCGTGATCGATATCCTCTGGATAGAGCCCGATATGGCTGTCGAGCGGCGTCCAGTCCGTATAGGTTCCGATCACCGGCCCCAGATAGGGAAGCTGGATCTCGAGGCAGCGCCTGTAATCCATCTCATCCGCTTCGACGATCCCCTCCTGCGGGTTCTCCAGCGCCCAGACCATGCCGGCGATGACGGCAGAGGTCACCTGCAGGCCGGTGGCGTTCTGATAGGGCGCGATCCGGCGCGTCTCCTCGATGGAGAGCTGCGAGCCATACCAATAGGCGTTCTTGCCGTGGCCGTAGAGCAGCACACCGAGTTCGTCGATGCCATCGACGATTTCGTGCTCGTCGAGAATATGAAAGCGCGATTGCTGTTTGCCACCATTGCCGAACATCTCGTGCAGCGAGAGGACGGCATCGTTGCAGGGATGGTAGGCATAGTGGCAGGTCGGGCGATAGGCGGGCGTATCACCCTCGTGCAGCGTGAAGTAATCCGCAATCGAGATCGATTCGTTATGGGTGACGAGATAGCCGAATTGCGCCTGTCCCGTCGGCGTCCATGAGCGCACGCGCGTATCGGCGCCGGGCTGGAGCAGGTAGATAGAGGCCTTGCAGCCGCTCACATGGTCATGGGCGTTTCCGGGGCGCCAGCGCTCATGCGTGCCCCAGCCGAGCTCCGCCGGCTGCAATCCCTCGACGATGAAACCCTCCACCGACCAGGTATTGACGAAAGTGTCGAAGGGTTTGGGATGACGCGCGCGCTGCGTATCGCGCTCAGCGATATGAATGCCCTTGACGCCCACATCGCGCATCAGCCGCGCCCAGCCCTCGCGGGTGGTCGGTTCGTCGACGGCGAGCCCGATATCATGGGCGATGTTGACCAGCGCCTGCTTGACGAACCAGGAGACCATGCCCGGATTGGCCCCACAGCAGGAAACCGCCGTGGTGCCACCCGGCGCCAGCCGCCGCGCCTCCATGGTACGCTCGCGCAGGGCGTAATTGGTGCGATCCGCCGGATCGGCGGAGGCGTCGCGATAGAGTCCCGGCCAGGGTTCATTGACCGTGTCGATATAGAGCGCTCCCAGCGCACGGCAGAGCTCCATCAGATCGCGCGAGGCGGTATCGACGGAGAGATTGACGCAAAAGCCCTGGCCGCCGCCTTCTGTCAGGAGCGGCTCCAGGATCTGCGCGAAATTGTCCTTCGTGATGGCCTTGTGCACGAAGCGGATGCCGCGATCGTCGAGCATGGCGCGGTCGGTATCGACGGGGTCGATCACCGTGAAACGATCCTTGTCGAAGGCGAAGTGCCGTTCGATCAGGGGCAGGATGCCCTTGCCGATCGAACCGAAGCCGATCAGCACGATCGGGCCGGTGATTTCCGCATGAACGGGCCAGACTGCCGACATTCCCTACTCCATCAAGACACGCCGCCGGCGCGATTCGGCGCAAGAGTCGGGGATGCGGCGTCAGGCGTCAATCCTTTCCCGGCCTGACCGGGCCGGGACGGAGAAGAAGCCGCCTGGTCAGGCTGCCCGGATCTGCTCGAGGAAGCGGCGCACGCGCTGTTCCACATTGGCCGCCTGCTCCTGGAGCTGCGCGGATGTGCGCACCACCATGTCGGCAGCCTCGTCGGCGGAAACGATGACGCCGCGCACGCTGGTAATGTCGTCACTCACACCCGTCGCGCCGCCGCGTGCGGTATCGGCACTGTGCGCGATGGTCCGGGTGGCGGCGGATTGCTCCTCGACTGCCGCCGAGACGGAGGTCATGGCGCTGGAGATCTCGCCGACCTTGGTCTGGATTCCACCCACGGCATCCACGGCCTCATCGGTCGCGCTACGCATATCGGCGATCTGGCGCCCGATTTCCTCGGTCGCCTGCGCCGTCTGGCTGGCAAGGTTCTTCACCTCCGCTGCCACGACGGCGAAGCCCTTGCCGGCTTCACCGGCGCGCGCGGCTTCGATCGTCGCGTTAAGCGCCAGCAGGTTGGTCTGGTTGGCGATGCTCTCGATCAACCCGACGATCTCCCCGATACGCGCCGCGCATTCCTGCAGGGAATTCACCACCCCGCCGGTACTGGCGGCGAAGCGATCGGCTTCATCGGTCACCGCCGCCGAGCGGGCGATCAGCTGCGAGATCTCGGCGATGGAATTCGACAATTGCTCGGTCGAGCTCGCCACATCCGAGACCGAACGGCTTGCCGTCTCGGCGCCCGCAGCCACGCGATCGGAACCCGTGCGGGCCTGGTCGGAGAGTTCGGCCATGCTGCGGGCCGCACCCGAGAGGGAATCGGCCTGGTCGCCGAGAGTCTGCACGGCTTCGCCGATGGCGGATTCGAGCTCGGCCGCCAGGGCATGCATGGCTTCCGCGCGCGCCTTGTTGCGCGCCTCGGCCGCCTCCTCCGCCTCACGCTCGCGCGCCTCGGCATCAGCCCGGACCCGATCGCGGATCCCCACCACGGCACGGGCGATCTCGCCGATCTCGTCGCGGCGCTCCTCCCCGTCGATATGGCTGAGCTTTGCATCATGCGCAAGGCGTTGCAATGCACCGGTGAGGCTGCGGATCGGGCGCACGATGGAGCGCCCGGTCAGGACCGCGAGAACCAGCGCGGCGGCGAGGATCGACAAGGTCGCGATGATGATGCCCCGCCCGGTGGCGACCACATCGGCCAGCGCCTCACGTTCGGTCTGCTCGGTCACGAGCGCCCATTGCGCACCCTCCCAGTCGAGCCTGCGTTTCTCGGCGAAACGGACAAGCCCGGCCTCATCCGCATAGGTGAAGGCGCCGCCGCCGGCGGCCTCGACGGCGGGACGCGCGAGCGGGGTCAGCATGGTCGGCCCTTCGGCCAGCCGGCGCATCGAGCGCAGGGCGCCATCGGCGCCGATCACATAACTCTCGCCGGTCTCCCCGAGCCCCGTTCCGGAGGCCATGAAACGATTGAAGATGTCGCCCGTGAAACGGTAGATCACGAGCCCGTCGATACCCTCCTGGCCACCGGCATCGATCGGCAGTTCCACGGGTCGGGCAAGGAAGGCCGAGGCCTCGCCACCGGCAGGCGCATAGGGTGCGAAATCGACGAGATGGAGTGTGTCCGCCGAGCCCGCCATGGCGGCGGCAAAGGCCTGGCCGAGCCCCGTCTCGACGATCGGGCCCTCCCGCAGATTGATGCCGAAATCGTCGTATTTGGCGACCGAATAGATCACGTCGCCTTCACGGGAGACGACGAGGATATCGGCATATCCGCGGTCCTGCAGGATCGCGCGGAAGGAAGCGTGGACGTTTTCATGACGCCAGGCATAGAGGCTGCGATGGCCGGCACCGTCGCGCGCCATGCGCTCGACGCGCTCGCCCTCCCGGAAGAAGCTGCGGACCATCGCGCGATCCTGCTCACCAACATCATAGGCCGTGCGCAGGTCATCGAGGGTAATGCGGATGATGGCGTTCTCGCTCAGCGCCTCGATATCCCGGGAGGTCGCGTCGAGATGCGCGCGGATGGCCTCTGCGCGGGAATCGGCGACGAGGGCAAGGCGCTCGCGGGTGGCATCGACCAGGGCGTCCCGGGCATCACGATAGGCGTAGAGACCAATGGCGAACGAGGCGACGAATGCCACAAGGCCGATCGTCAGCGTGATCCGAAACTGAAGGCCGGCCAGCTTCGACCGAAATGCAAGCATGCTCTGCACGTGGCACCTTTGGGCTGTAGGACAGTGACCCAGGGTGATAGCGACAGCGGGTAAACAATCTCCTTTCGGCAGCGCAAAACCCGGAAACTGCGCGAAGAAACGTCTGAAAATGCCAAAGGCCCTTCCCGAACGTATCGGGAAGGGCCCTTCGCATCGCCATCCGGTGACTTTGTCTCGCGCCTAGAGCACCACCACCTTGGCACCGACCCGCACGCGTTCGTAGAGATCCTTCACATCCTCGTTCATCATCCGGATGCAGCCGGATGACATGGCCTGGCCGATCGTATGCGGCTCGTTGGTGCCGTGGATGCGATAGAGGGTGTTGCCGAGATAGAGCGCCCGCGCGCCCAGGGGATTCTCCGGTCCACCCGGCATGAAGCGAGGCAGTTCGGGCTGGCGGCGACGCATGGATTCCGGCGGGCGCCAATCCGGCCATTCCGCCTTGCGGGTGACCTTCTCGGTACCGCGCCAGGAAAAGCCTTCGCGCCCGACGCCGACACCGTAACGGATCGCCTTGCCGTTTGACTCGATGAAGAAGAGATGCCGGCTTTTGGTATCGACAACGATCGTCCCGGGACTGTAGGGCCCGCTATAGGAGACGACCTGACGGCTGAAGGCACCATTCGCTGGCGCACTCTGACGCGGGGATTGCAGCGCCGCCTGCCGGGCCGGGATCACGCGGGCGGGCGCGACGTCCTGATGGGCGCGATAGCCCGGCGTCGTGCGCGCGACTTGACGGGGCGCCTGCGGTTGCGTTCGCCGTGGAGCCGGTTGCGCCTCGCGCACGGGAGCTGCCTGCCGGCGCGCGACCGGCGGTGGAGCGGCGTGGGTCCGCGGCTGCGCCTGCGACGGCGCCGCCTGCCGGCGTGGCGTCGGGTCCCTGCCCGTGATCAGGAGTTCGAGAAAGCCCCCGCCGAGATTCGGCTGGCGCGCGGCGCGGGGATCCTGGGGCTGATTGTAGGCGACACGGCTGCTGGAAGCATATTCCCCGCCATGCCCGCCCGATTGCGCCGCCGCGTCCCCGGCGGCGACTGCGCCGCCGAGCAGCATGGCCGCGATTGCCGCCCGCGCCGTGATTGCGAATGTCTTCATGTCTGCACCTCTTCTGAAGCCTCGACATCCCGCACGCAAAATCATGGATTGCAGCAAACCCCCGTCTTCCTCGCGGGGTATCCGCAGCACGTGTCGGAACATCGCCGTCCTGCACAAGAACAAACGCTGCAAGACTTGAAGAATGCTTGCGCGCGGCTGGCGATCCGGTCGTTTTCGTGTCGAAAAAGTCCGGTTTTATCCGATGTGGTGAATCAGGAATGGCGTTTTACGGTGAATCCTTCTTGAACGCCCTATGGTTGCTCGTCAGGCAGGAAACGCTGCCGTTCACCTAATTCTAATCAATTGCGTTCAAGGATGACGCGACACTTCCAGAAAGGGATCGACGGCGCGCCATGTCACTTGCCCATAAACGCTATCGCATCGAAGAAACCCTCGGCCACGATCCGCGCTTTTTCCAGCCGATCGAGATACCCGTGACGCCGGTCGCCTCCGCAGCACCCGTCTCCGGCGAGGCTGCCGCCAATGATCCGCGTTTCGAGCAGATCATGACTGCGCTCGAAGAGATCAAGCGTTACATGGACCCTGCCCTGCGCAATTCCGCCGATGTGGTCGAAGCCTATCGCCGCGAGATCGCCGAGGTCTACGAGCTGCGCGGCGAACTCGACGCGATGAAACTCGCCATCACCCAGACAAAGCGCGAGATTGCCTCGCTCTACCGCTCCGAGGAGGAGGGCAAGGGGATGCGCCGCGTCGCCGGCGAGCTCGACGCCGTCGTCGGCGCCACGGAGACGGCCACGAGCTCGATCCTGTCCGGGCTGGAAGATATCGAGGCTGAGGCCAACATGCTGCGCGCATCCGGCATGGATAGCGGCAACAACGACCATGTCGGCGCGATCCTCGACCGCGTGATCAGCATGTACGAGGCCTGCAATTTCCAGGATCTGACGGGTCAGCGCATCTCGAAGATCGTCAATGTGCTGAAATTCGTCGAGGAACGTCTCGACAAGATGATCGGCGTCTGGGGCGGGCTCGAAGCCTTCAAGGAAATTGCCGATACACAAACCGACGGCCTGCCGGCGCTCGATGACGAGAAGAGCCTGCTCAACGGGCCCAGGCTCGACGAAGATGACGGGCATGTCGATCAGGGCGATATCGACGCACTGTTCGACTGAGATCGCCGGGCGCAGCCGGCAAAAGATCCCTGAACGGGAACGGGCGCCTTCGCGGCGCCCGTTTCGTATTTCACGGCAGGTATCTGCTCAGCGGGTGAACTTTTTATACTTGATGCGCTTGGGGATGGTCGAATCCGTGCCCAGCCGGCGTTTTTTATCTTCCTCGTAATCGGCGAAGTTGCCCTCGAACCATTCCACATGGCTGTCGCCCTCGAAGGCGAGGATGTGGGTGGCGATGCGATCGAGGAACCAGCGATCGTGGCTGATGATCACCGCGCAGCCGGCGTAATCCTCCAGCGCATCCTCAAGGGCGCGCAGGGTATCCACGTCGAGATCGTTGGTCGGTTCGTCGAGCAGCAGCACATTGGCACCGCTCTTGAGGATGCGCGCGAGATGGACGCGGTTGCGCTCACCGCCCGAGAGCATGCCGACCTTCTTCTGCTGGTCGCCACCCTTGAAGTTGAAGGCCGAGCAATAGGCGCGGGAATTCATCTCGCGCTTGCCGAGATAAATGATCTCGTTGCCGCCCGAAACCTCTTCCCAGACGGTTTTATTGGCGTCGAGCGCATCACGCGACTGATCGACATAGCCGAGCTGCACCGTCTCGCCGATGGTGATCGTACCTTCGTCCGGAGTCTCCTGGCCGGTGATCATGCGGAAAAGCGTGGTCTTGCCGGCGCCGTTGGGGCCGATCACGCCGACAATACCGCCCGGTGGCAGCTTGAAGGAGAGGCCGTCAATGAGCAGCTTGTCCTCGTAGCCCTTCTTCAGATTGTCGAATTCGATCACGTTGGCGCCCAGCCGCTCGGCGATCGGAATGATGATCTGCGCCGTGGTCGGACCCTTCTCCTGCGACTTCTGGACCAGTTCCTCGTAGCGCTGGATGCGCGCCTTGGATTTCGTCTGGCGGGCTTTCTGCGACGCCGAGACCCATTCGCGCTCGCGCTCGATGGTGCGCTGGCGCGCCTCGTCCTCGCGCGATTCCTGCGACAGGCGCTTCTGTTTCTGCTCCAGCCACGAGGTGTAGTTGCCCTCATAGGGAATGCCGCGCCCGCGATCGAGCTCGAGAATCCAGCCGGTGACATTGTCGAGGAAGTAGCGATCGTGGGTGACGATCAGGATCGCGCCGGGATAGGTGCGCAGATGCCCTTCGAGCCACGAGACGGTCTCGGCATCGAGATGGTTGGTCGGCTCGTCGAGGAGCAGCAGATCGGGCTGTTCGAGCAGCAGCCGACACATGGCCACGCGGCGGCGTTCACCGCCGGAAAGGTTCTCCACGCCCCAATCGTCCGGCGGGCAGCGCAGGGCGTCCATGGCCTGATCGACCTTGGAATCGAGATCCCACAGATCCTTGGCCTCGATCTCGTCCTGGAGCGCCGTCATCTCGTCGGCGGTCTCCTCGGAATAGTTCATGGCGAGATCATTGTAGCGCTCGAGAATACCCTTGAGCTCAGCCACACCGAGCTCGACATTCTCGCGCACGGTCTTGTCGTTCTCGAGCCTGGGCTCCTGCGGCAGGTAGCCGACCTTCGCCCCATCGGCGACCCAGGCCTCGCCGTTCCATTCCTTGTCGAGCCCGGCCATGATGCGCAGAAGCGTTGACTTGCCCGCCCCGTTGGGGCCGAGCACGCCGATCTTGGCATCCGGGTAGAAGGACAGATGCACGTTATCCAGCACCTTCTTGCCGCCGGAATAGGTCTTCGAGAGACCCCGCATATGATAGATGAACTGTCGCGCCACGAGCTTCGTCCCATCGCAAGCTGTATGAAAATCCGTGGCACGGGATAGCAGGGTGAGCGCGTGGTCACAAGCGGGATCGGGCCTGCCGGAAGCGCTCCCTGCGCCCAGATTTGCTCTTTGCACGGCGCGACAACGTGTTTTTCGCAAAATTCATGTTTGCGCGGCGCGGCGAAGTGCTTAAGGTTCAAGGGAGATTGTCCTGCGCCGACCTGTCCGGTGAGCCGGTGTCGTGCCGTGAGTAAAGAGACGTGACAACGCCATGGCGACGGAAAAGCAGCCCATCATCATCAAGAAATACGCCAATCGCCGGCTCTACCATACCGGCGCCTCGACCTATGTGACGCTGGAAGACCTCGGCACCATGGTGAAGGCGGGGGAGGATTTCGTCGTCTACGACGCCAAATCCGGCGAGGATATCACGCGCTCGGTGCTGACCCAGATCATCTTCGAGCAGGAGAACAAGGAAGGCGGGCAGAACCTGCTTCCGGTGACGTTCCTGCGCCAGCTGATCCGCTTCTACGGCGACAGCATGCAGGTCATGGTGCCGAGCTATCTCGAGCATTCCATGTCGCTCTTCACGAGCGAACAGGAGAAAATCCGCGCGCAGATGACCGAGACCTTCGGTCCGAAGGCGTTCATGGCGCTCGATGAGCAGGTGCGCTCCAACATGAAGATGTTCACCGACGCGATGAAGGTGTTCACGCCGTTCTCTCCAAAGAATTCCCCCGGCGGCGAAGCGGGGGGGGAAGGTGGCGATACGGATATCGATACGCTCAAGGCCCAGATGGCCGAGATGCAGGCGAAGCTGAACGACCTCGCAAAGAAGGACTGAACGGGCAGGAGGCCTCCGGCGGCGGGATCTGCCGGGGAGCAAGTCCCGATGCCCGTCAAGCGCGCGATCCGCCGGCCCGGCGCGCGCTCAGTGCAGCTTCTGCGCCACCGCCGCTTCCGCGAATGTCGCCATGCCGGCATGGCAATGGGCCGCGGCCTTGATCAGCCCCATCGCCATGGCCGCGCCGGAGCCTTCGCCCAGGCGCATCTCGAGGGCGAGCAGCGGCACCTTGCCGAGACGTTCGAGCACGTCGCGATGGGCGCCCTCCGCCGAGAGATGGCCGAAGACACAATGATCGAGTGCGCGCGGATCGATCGCGTGCAGGATCGCAGCCGCCGCCGTCGCGACATAGCCGTCAACCACCACCGGCACGCGTTCGCTGCGTGCAGCCAGGATCGCCCCGGCCATGGCCGCGATCTCGCGCCCGCCCAGACGCGCGAGAACCGCGAGCGGATCGCCGAGATGATCGCGATGCAGGGCAATCGCCGCCTCCACCGCCGCGACCTTGCGTGTCAGCCCGGCATCATCGACGCCGGTGCCGCGCCCCACCCAATGCGCTGCCTCGCCGCCATAGAGCGCGGTGAAGATCGCCGCCGCGATGGTGGTGTTGCCAATCCCCATCTCGCCGATACCCAGAAGATCCGTGCCGCCGGCGATCGCCTCCATGCCGAAGGCCATGGTCGCCACCGCATCCTTGTCGCCCATGGCGGGTTCGCGCGTGATATCCCTGGTGGGCATGTCGACAGCGAGGTCGAAGACCTTGAAGCCGAGCCCGTAGGCCGCACAGATCTGGTTGATGGCGGCGCCGCCATTGGCGAAATTGCCCAGCATCTGCTGGTTCACCGCATCGGGAAAGGCCGAGACGCCCTGCGCGGTGACGCCGTGGCTCCCGGCAAAGACGGCGACGAGGGGGCGGGCGATGACGGGCTTCTCCTTCGCCTGCCAGGCGGCGAGCCATTCCACCAGCCATTCCAGCCGCCCGAGGCTGCCGGCGGGCTTGGTGAGCTCGCGGTTGCGCGCCCGCACGGCCGCGACCGCCTGCTGATCCGCCTGAGGCATCGCGGCCACGATCTGGCGGATATCGTCGAAGGGATGGCCGGAATTGTCGGTCGCGCTCATGGCAGATTCTCCTCGCGGGGGATTTTCAAGGGGTTCGGTTGGCGGCGCAGCTATAGCGGGCTATGGGGACGGGGTGAAGGTATTGCGGCGTGCCGGGCGCGGAAAGGTGTCGTTGATGGATCGGGACGGTCATGAGTGAAGAATCAACTGATAGTGAACCGGATCGGCCCGAATCCGGCCCGCGCGCGCTCGCGCTCGATCTCGCGCGGGCGCTGCGCTTCTTCTCCCGTCTGCCCGTGCCGGCCCTGCCCTTCGAGCGTGATCCGCACGCCCTGCCGGATTTCAGCCGCATGACGCGGATGCTGCCGCTCGCCGGCGCGCTGATCGCCCTGCCCGGGGCGCTGGTGCTGCTCGCCGCGACCGCCCTCGGCCTGCCGGCGACACCCGCCGCGACACTTGCCGTGGCCATCACCCTGATCGTCAGCGGCGGCCTGCACGAGGACGGGCTCGCTGATTGCTGCGATGCGCTCGGTGCGCGCGGTGATCGCGATCGCCGGCTTGCGATCATGAAGGATTCGGCCATCGGCAGTTTCGGCGCAGCCGGGCTGACCCTCGTCCTGATCATGCGGGTGAGCCTGGTTGCCGGCATTGCCGATCTCGCCGGCATAGCCGCTGCCGCTGCGGCGCTGGTCGGCATGGCCGGGCTGTCGCGCTGGATTGCCCTGTGGCTGATGCTGCGCCTGCCACCAGCGCGCAAGAGCGGTGCCTCCGCCTCCGCCGGGCGGGTCCGGGAGCGCGATTTCGTCATTGCCGGCGTGATCGCGGTCGTATTGGCGGCGCTGCTGCTGCTTGGCGCCGGTCACGGCCTGTTTGCCATCCTCCTCGTGCTGCTGCTCGCCGGCACCATCGTCGCGCTCTGTCAGATCCTCGCGCATCGTCTGATCGGGGGACAGACGGGCGATGTCATCGGCGCCACGCAGCAGCTTTCCGAAATCGCCGCACTCACCGCCCTCTTGATCCTGATACCTGCCTGACCCCATCTACCACCTGTCCTGAACCCGCGCCGGAGCCCGTTTCCGATCATGTCATCTGCTTCTTCGCCCTGCATCAAGGTCTGCCTGATCGACGATGAAACCGGTCTGTGCGAGGGCTGCGGACGCACGCGCCACGAGATCGCAGGCTGGGGGCGCCTCTCGGAGACAGAGCGTCTTGGTATCATGGCCGGGCTGGAAGCGCGCATGCGCAAGGCCTTTCTGGGTGAAGATGCAAGCGTAGAGCAGGAGCCGGGCAGCGCAAGGCGGGATGGCTGATCATGCCCGGCGCGATCGGTTTCGGCATTCTCCTCGTCGGACTCGCGATCCTCGTCTTCACGTTCGGCGAGCGCGATATCCTGGGGATGACGCCGGACCAGTTCGCCCGCGTGACGGCGCTGTCGGCGCTGCTGCTGCTGCTCTCCGGGTCAGTCTTCGGACGCTATCGCGGACGGTTGTCGGATGCGTTTCGCGCCGTCGTGATCTGGGTCACGATGATCATCGCCCTGATGGCGATCTACACTTACCGTTTCGAGCTCGAGACGGTGGTCAGCCGTGTGCTCGGTGAGGCCGCGCCGGGCATGACGCGGGTGACAGAGCCCGGCGAGGTGATGGTGACGCGTGGCGGGACCGGCGGATTCGTGCTCGACGGCGCAGCGAACGGGGCTTCCATGCGCTTCATCTTCGATACCGGCGCGGATGTGGTGGTGATCACCATGGATGATGCGCGGCGTATCGGATACGAAGCGGATGATCTGCGCTTCGTCGTGCCGGTCGTTACCGCCAACGGGCGCACCATGACGGCGCCGATCACCCTCGACAGACTGACCATCGGCGACATCACGCAGCGCCGTGTGCGCGCTCTGGTCGCCCGGCCCGAAGCGTTGTCGCACAATCTTCTGGGCATGAGTTTCCTCGACGGGCTCGCCTCCTATGAGGTGCGCGGCAACCAGTTGATCCTGCGCGGGCGCTAGAGTGGCACCCGGGACGCGAATCATTGCGTCAATGACGTCCCTTGCGTCGCATCCTTGCGGATTTCACGGAAATTCCCGCTGATTTTTCGGAACAGCTTGACATTTCCGGGCGTTGGGATCATGCCCGCTCCGTCGCAGCTCGGCGATGCCTATCCAATCGAGAGAATGATGGACGACAGCCCTAGTCGGCGCTTCTGCGGAAGCGCCATGAATTCAGATGCGCAAGCTGCGCAGGCGGGTAACCGCACCGGCATGACGGTTCTGTTCGGCTGATCGCCGTTCGACCAGCTCACGCCGGTGTGCATACCGGCGAGGAGGTGGTCATGACGAAAAACCAGGCTCTTCTCGATCTCGAGATCGATCGCAACGTCCTCGCGGACGACGAAACCCTCGCCATCGTGGCGCAGGCGCTGCGCACCTGCCTCAGGGAGGGCGACAAGAAGACATTGCGGGCCTTCGTCGACTCGCAGGAACCGGCGGATATCGCCACCATCCTCGACACGCTCGAAGCCGCAGAGGCGCTCGCCGCCATGCGCCATGTCGATCTGTATGAACAGGCGCAGATCTTCGGCTATCTGGATCCCGAATACCAGATCGAGCTCTCCGATCTCATGGGCCGGCGCGAATTGGCACGGCTGATGAGCGCGATGAGCCATGACGAGCGCGTCGATCTGTTCAAGCATCTCGACCCCGTGGCCCGGGAAGCCGTGCTGCCCGGCCTCGCCAAGGCCGAGCGCGACGATCTGCGCAAGCTCGCTTCCTATCCGGAGGACACGGCGGGCTCGATCATGACCTCGGACTACGCCACCCTGACGCCCGACATGACGGCCAAGGAAGCGATCGAGGCCCTGCGCAACCAGGCGCTCGACGCCGAGACGGTGTATCAGGCCTATATCATCGACGAAGAGCGCCAGCTTGTCGGCGTGATCAGCCTGCGCGACCTGATCGTGGCGCGGGCCAATGCGCGCGTGCGCAATCTGATGGATACCAATCCGGTCTTCATCCGGGCCGAGGCGGATCGCGAGGAAGCCGCCCAGATCATCTCCCGCTACGACCTGATCGCCCTGCCGGTGATCAACGGCGGCGACAAACTCGTCGGCATCGTCACCCAGGACGACGCCATGGACGTGCAGGAACAGGAAGCCACCACCGACTTCCACAAGGTCGGTACGGTGTCCGGGCTGAAGGCGAATGTGCGCGATGCGAGCATCTTCGTGCTCTATCGCGCGCGAATCGTCTGGCTGGTGCTGCTCGTTTTCGGCAACATCTTCTCCGGCGCCGGCATCGCCTTCTTCGAGGATACCATCGCGGCGCATCTGGCGCTTCTGTTCTTCCTGCCGCTGCTGATCGCCTCGGGCGGCAATGCCGGTGCGCAATCCGCGACGCTGATGGTGCGGGCGCTGGCGACGGGCGATGTGCGGATGAGCGACTGGGCCTCCGTGCTCGGGCGCGAATTCGCCACCGCGCTCCTGCTCGGGCTGACCATGGCCGCTGCGGTCTCCCTGATCGGGGTGCTGCGGGCCGGGCCCGACATCGCTCTCGTCGTGGCCTTGTCGATGGTGGCGATCGTGCTGGTCGGCGCGATGATCGGCATGTCCCTGCCCTTCGTGCTCTCCCGTCTCAAGCTCGATCCCGCCACCGCGAGCGCGCCACTGGTGACCTCGATCGCGGACGTGACCGGGGTGTTGATCTATTTCACCATCGCGACGCAGGTCCTGGCGATGCAGGCGATGTAAGGGTTCCGGCCCCATTGATGCCGCGCCGCGACGAGTGCGGCAATATGGTCACAGGCAGGGGCTTCCGCTCGAGGCGTGGTCAGGCGGAACTTGGCGATTCGATGGCAATGCCTTAGGGGTTCTACGGGGTCGGTATCCTCCGCCCGAATCACGTTTTGACGGATTGCTGTCGGCCATGATCGCTTCACGTGCCCTGAAGGGCCTCGCCCGGATCGCCACCGCGCGCCTCTCCCTGCTCGCCGCCCTCGGCCTTCTGGTCGCGGCCTGCCAGCCGCATGAGCCCAACCCGGCGATCCAGGCCGATACGGGTCATCTCAATGCCTGGTATTCCGGCCTGATGGCGGATGATCCCTATGACGTGCCTCTGGTCAACAAGGCGATGCTCGATCGCAAATTCCACCGCCAGCGCGTGGATTATCCGGGCCGCGAAGCGCCGGGCACGATCGTGGTCGATATCGACAATCGCTTCCTCTATCTCGTCGAGGATGGCGGCAAGGCCATGCGTTACGGCATCGGCGTCGGCCGCAACGGCTTCGCCTGGCGCGGCGATGCCCGCATCGCACGCACCGGCGTGTGGCCGAACTGGAGCCCGACCGACAACATGCGCCGGATCGATCCGTCGCTGCCCGTGCATATGGAAGGCGGAATCGAGAATCCGCTCGGCGCCCGCGCGCTCTATCTGTATCAGGGCAGCCGCGACACGCTGTTTCGCATTCACGGCACCAACGAGCCCTGGTCGATCGGCGAGGCCGTCTCCTCGGGCTGCGTGCGCCTTCTCAACGAAGACATCGTCGATCTCTACAACCGCGTGCAAGTCGGCGCGCGCGTGACGGTACGGCGCGGCGGTCTCGGGGCGTAACATCGGCCTGATGATGATCGGGAGCGAAGGGAGCGGCGTGCCGCTCCCTTTTTCGTTCCGGCGTCAGGCATTGCCTGCGAGGATGCCGAGCGCCGCCTCGACACCGCCGCCACGATGCGGGATGCCGGCCTGTTTCAGGCCGAGTTCCACGCCGGCGATCGTGCCGGTGACGGATGCATCGCTGAAATCACCCAGATGCCCGATCCGGAAGACGCGATCGGCAAGCGGGCCGAGCCCGTTGCCGAGCGACATGTTGGCGCGCTCCAGGATGGTCTCGCGCAGGGTGTCGGCGGAATGCCCCTCGGGCAGGCGCACCGCCGTCAGTGAGGCAGAATGGCGGGCGGGATCGGCGCATTGGGTCTCGAAACCCCAATGCGCCACGGCGGCGCGGGTGGCCCGGGCCGCACGCTCGTGCCGGGCAAAGACATTGTCCATCCCCTCCGCCTGGAGGAGTTCGATCGCCACTTTCAGCCCCTGAAGCATGTTCGTCGCCGGGGTGTAGGGGAACACGTTCGAGGCATTGGCCGCGATCATGTCCTCCCAGTCCCAGAAGGCGCGCGGCAGCCGCGCCGTAACGGAAGCGGCCCGCGCCTTGGGCGAAACTGCATTGAAAGAGAGCCCCGGCGGCAGCATCAGCCCCTTCTGCGAGCCCGCCACGGTCACGTCGACCCCCCAGCCGTCGTGATCATATTCGATCGATGCGAGCGAGGAGATCGTATCCACCATCATCAGGGCAGGGTGGCCCGCAGCATCGATCGCCTTGCGCAGGGCGGGTATGTCGGAGGCGACGCCCGTCGAGGTCTCGTTATGCACCACGCAGACCGCCTTGATCGCATGGCCGCGATCCGCGCGCAGCCGCGCCTCGATCGCCGCCGCATCGACGCCCCCGCGCCAGTCGCCCGGCAGGATCTCCGCCTTCAGCCCGAGCCGTTCGGCGAGCTTGCGCCACAGGCTTGCAAACCAGCCGGTCTCGAACATCAGGACATGATCGCCCGGCGAGAGCGTGTTGACCAGGGCGGCTTCCCAGGCGCCTGTACCCGAGGCGGGAAAGATTATCACGGGCTCGCACGTGCCGAAGATCGGGCGGATGCCTTCGAGAACCGTCCCGGCGAGGCGCTTGAATTCCGGCCCGCGATGGTCGATCGTCGGACGCGCGATTGCTTCCAGCACGGGCAGTGGACAATTGGTCGGTCCGGGAATCTGCAAAAAATGGCGACCGGTGGCAATTGACGGCATGGCAGGCTCCTCCTCCGGGACGATCGCGCGTCGACCCTGCCGATGCATCGCAAAGCCATCCGGCGCTGACAAGCGCGCCGCTGCCGTTTGCCCCTTTGGCCAGATGCCCGAAGCCGCCCGTTCCAGGGAGGCGCCCGCCGCGTTGCGTCGCCCGTGCTACTGCGCCGTCCAGCCGCCATCGACGGACAGATTGGCCCCCGTGATCTGGCTGGCCGCATCCGAGCAGAGAAATACTGCCATGGCACCGATCTGGTCGACGGTCACGAATTGCTTGGTGGGCTGCGCCTTGAGCAGCACGTCCTCGATCACCTGCTCCTTCGTCAGCCCCCGCGCCTGCATCGTATCGGGGATCTGGTTTTCGACGAGCGGTGTCCAGACATAGCCGGGGCTGATGCAGTTCACGGTGACGCCCGCCTGCGCCGTCTCGAGCGCCACGGTCTTGGTCAGGCCCGCGAGCCCGTGCTTGGCCGCGACATAGGCGGCCTTGTAGGGCGAGGCGACGAGGGAATGCGCCGAGGCGGTGTTGATGATGCGGCCCCAGCCCTTCTGCTTCATGCCGGGCACGGCGAGGCGGATGGTGTGAAAGGCGGAAGAAAGGTTGATCGCGATGATCTGGTTCCATTTCTCGATCGGGAATTCCTCGACCGCCGAGACATGTTGAATACCGGCATTGTTGACGAGGATGTCGATCGTGCCGAGCTTCTCCTTCGCCTCCGCCATCATCCGCGCAATCGCATCGGGATCACACATATCGGCGGGCGAGGTATAGGATTTGACCTTGCAGTTCTGCGCGATGTCATCGGCGATCTGCGCATTCTCCTGCGGATCAACCAACCCGTTGATCACCACATCGGCGCCCTCGGCGGCGAGCGCGCGGGCGATGGCGAGGCCGATCCCGGAAGTGCCTCCGGTCACGAGGGCGGTCTTTCCTGCAAGGCTCATGATGGTCTCCGGGTTGGTTGTGGGTCATGGGCTGTCTGGTGGTGCTTTCGGCAGCGCGCCCGACCGTACTTCTCGCGCATGATAATACAATCCCCCGCCCGGATTGGGAGGGTCAAGATCGCCCGGTATGAAGGCCGCACCGGGACTCCCCTCTTCCCGGTGGAGAGAGGCTGGGGGTGAGGGGGTATCAGAATTCTGCGCGGCGTCGATGAAGCGTACAGCCGCCATCGACGCCGGAGATTGTTCTGCGCCGCCCCTCACCCCCGACCCCTCTCGACGGAGGGAGAGGGGAGACGGGCCGGCGCACGC
>Ga0076929_100360_pt1 | contig 50301 bp, 48 predicted proteins | sample HotLakConUCCSL28_FD_87104 | JGI IMG/M metagenome (GOLD analysis project Ga0076929, IMG submission 87104) | Hypersaline microbial mat communities from Hot Lake, Washington, USA - Hot Lake Consortium UCC-SL28 (version 3) (version 3) | ecosystem: Environmental > Aquatic > Thermal springs > Hot...
GATGTCATTCGCTCGGTCACTGGATGGGAGTTCATCACCAATGCTGTATTAAGCGCATCCTCAAATTAAATTGGTATTAGACTAAGATTATCTGTTATTCGCCCCCCTTGATTCTTTCTATCATCCACCTCTTTTTGTTTGCCTTGTCGCCTTGTAAATTTTTGTGTGCGAAGCTCTTCTCTACCAATGAGATTTTGTATTTCGAGTGATCGTAGGGTGGGCATTGCCCACCATTCACCAAAGGCAATAGTCACCGTATTAATGTTCTCTCACTCAGCCTTAAACAGCCAGCTTTTTAATTGTAGACACCTCCCCTAAATCCAATATCTTGAATCAGTAGAATCTCAATCTCACTATCCATTACGGTAAAAATGACACGAATCTGCCCAACTCGAAGTCGAAAGTAACCATCCCATTGCCCCTTTAACTTTTTAATATCTAGCTCTGTAAATGGAATTACCCCTTCAGTTTCGAGCATAGACTGGAGTTGAAGAATCTTCTGGCGAACTTTCTCGGCAGACTGAGCATCGAGCTTCTTGAGAAACTTGACAGCCCTTTTACTGAATCGAACCTCCATGCTTCACCCAGTCCGTTAAATCAACAGTTTCAGCAGCATCGAAATCCTCTGGAGAACCAAACTGAGCCTCTATCTCAGCTTGTTCCTCGTCGCTTACAAAGGGCATCAGGAGCCTACACAGGTTTAACCGCTCTTCCCGCAAAACTTCTCGCAGGCTTTCCTTGATCAATGCCTTCAATGTTTGGGAATTTAGAGCCTCTGTAGATTCCATCTGGATAATCCTGATACTTTGACTTCTATCCTAATCCAGTAACCCTAGGTGGGCACTGAAAACAGCAATACTTTTGCCTAACCCCCCACCTCTCCCGATACCACCTCAACCCCTCCAAACTCGACATAAACCTTTCCTCCCTCGGCAACTCAATCCGCTCCCCCTCAAACTGCATCATCCCTCGACTTTCCACCACAGCCTCCTCCTTAAAACACTCCCAGGGAATCACAATGCGGTAATCGTCATCCACCCCAAACCAGCCGTGATCTACGTTCATAGTGGCCTGGCATCCTGCAAAATTTTGTCTTTAATGCATTCATGCAACGTCCCAGGGGTTGCCACATCGACCCGACATCCCAGCAAATCTTCCAAGTCTTGCTTTAGGGCAATGCGATCTAACAAGCTATGCTCTGGCTGCATCTCCACCAAAAAATCGACATCACTGGCCTGGTGACTCTCCCCACGGGCAACTGACCCAAACATCCGCACGTTGTACGCCCCATAACGTTCAGCAATGTCAAAAATGCTGTTTCGTTGAGTTTTCACTCGCTCATTCAGCGGCGCTGTATCTAGTACCATTCTCTCTCTCGTAACGCGGGTCATTTCCGTTCAATAACACTCATTATCCTATCCCCCACCTCTCCCGATGCCACCTCAACCCCTCCAAACTCGACATAAATCCTCCTCCCCCGGCAACTCAATCCGCTCCCCCTTAAGCGCCATCATGCCTCGACTTTCCTTTCCACCGCAGCCTCCTCCTTAAAACGCTCCCAGGGAATCACAATGCGGTAATCGTCATCAATCCTAACCTACGCCTCAGCCCAGCCGTGGGCTGCAGTCAAGGTCACTGTATACCGAGATTCTATCTCCACCTCCAGGGACTCAAACCGTTCCATCGCCCAGGTTCGCAGATCCCCCAGGGCAGAGGGATAGATATCATCTGGCACCCGCCACATATTGCTGTAGATGCGGTCCTGATAGGCTTGCAGCACCTCCCCCAGCGGTTTGGTGCGGGGAATTTCTGCAATGGTCACCGTCTCCAGCGCAGCCCCCCGTTGGGTGAGATAGTCCAGCACATCCTCCGTCACCGCCCCGGTAAATTGAGACTGGTACCCATAGCCTTGCAAAATCTGACGCCACTGGTGGCTCACCACATCCGAGACGCCTGCTTTATTGGTGGAATGGTGAAAGTAAATCAGCACTCCGTCCGGCTTCAGCACCCGGTGAATTTCGCCCAGGGCCTGCTGCCACGCCGGAATCAGGTGCAAAATGTGGGCTGCGATCGCCACATCAAACTGGTTCGCCTCCAGGGGCAGAGCCGTCGCATCCGCTTTCAGCAGCGTCAGACGATGGGGTTTGCCTGCCACCTTCTGCCGCAGTTGGTTCATCATGGCTTCCGAAACATCCACCCCGGTGTAGGCGTAGCCCCGCTCAACCATGGGTAGGGCAATTCGCCCGGTGCCAATACCGGCTTCAAAAAAGTGAGTATCTGGCGTTACCTGGCCCAGGCGCAAAATTTGTGCGGTCATCTGCTCCGCAATCTCGGGCGGTACCGAGCGGGTTTCGTCATAGCGGTCAGCAATGCGGTCAAAGGAGATAGTCATGGCTCCTCAAACTCCTGGATGCAGCAATTGACTCGCCCAGGCGGTATCAGCCTGGTTCAGAGGCGGCAGAGGCTTTGCGTAATCGATTACCATAGCGTAACCCGCCCGGTCATATGTCTGATAGAGTAGCCCCTGCAAATCTATGATGGGTTCTGCTTCGTTGGCAGCTAGAGGCATCCCTGTCAAGGTGAATATTGGTACGAATCAGCGACCGGCGTAGGGTGCATTAGCGGCCCAAAGACAAAACCTCACAGGCTTTGTCTTTGGGCCGCAATGCACCGCTTGCGATATCAAGATTCTCACTTAACGCAAACGGTGCGTTCCGGCCAGGGCAGAAATTTTGCATCATCGCACGGTGAGCCTGAGGCCGGGACACACCCTACGCATCATCGAGATTTTAGGGGGTTTGATGGAGTTAAAATCTCCCTTTTCGGACCACCCTGACAGGGGTGACTGCCTACTACCTACTACCCACGACCTTCCTGCTGCCGTTCCGCGTCTAACACTCTGAACTTTTCACCTGAGCCTGTAGTAGCTCAATATTCCGAATCTCTAGTACATCACACGGTTAGGAATGGGGATTCAATAACGTGGGATAGCCGTCTCGGCTGTCCAAGAGCAGGCAGGATGCCTGCCCTACAAAAATTGGATGTTATAAAATCCTCATTTCTTAGTTTCGCAACAGCGAAGATGCTCGGAGTGTTGGGTTCCGCTGGCGCTCCATCCAACCTACGTTGTAATACTGTAGGGTTTTGAATAAATCGGCAAACATATTGAGTTAAAAATTAGTCCTAATTTTTAACTTGAGCTTACCCAGATATTGCGGTTCTCGATTCAGTAAGGTACGAACTTGATTAGCTTAGAATCCCCCTGGTTTCTGGATGCTTAAGTTTCAACCTTTACCCTCCTTAATCAGGGGGCAGGGGGGATTTTTGAGGTGTATTTCATTCGAGTGAGATTCGCTATAAGCTGGTTGAAGCGCTTGAATAGTCTAGACATCATCAAACTTGGTTAATCCATGACATCCTGCCCTTTTTGCGACATCGTCCATGGCACAGGCCCGGTGAGCCTCGTCTATGAAGATGACTTAACCATGGCATTTATTCCCCTTCAGCCCATTTATCCGGGAGCTTGTATCGTTATTCCCAAAGTACATATCGACCACTTTACTGATTTGCCTGATGAATTAGCGGTAAGGATCATGGTTGTCAGCCAGCGAATTGGCCGAAAAATCATGGAAGTTTACCAACCCTTGAAAGTCGGTATGGTAGTTCATGGCTTTGGGGTTCGCCATGCTCACATGAACCTGATTCCCCAACATGATCCCCTTGACATCACTTACAAACATCTGGCCCATATTGAAGATGGGGCAGTCAAGTTCAGCGAAAAACACTTGCCAGAACTTAGTCGCAAAGAACTGGATGAATTGGCCGATTCCCTTCGGATCTCGGAGATCGCCACGTCATAGCTTGCCAGGCTTCAGGTCTCAGGTAGGGGTGCAACTACCTCTGTAAGCTCGGTGCAACTATACCAAGTCCAGATCGAAATCTGTAGTTTTCTCTAAGGCAAACTCCACTTCCACTTCTGGACTTGGACGAGGTTTATATTCCCGTTAATATTCTCGTTAATGATTTATAGATGGACTGTTTTCGCCTGATTTTAGGCGCTTGTTCAGGCAGGTCAGCATCTGCATTCTCACCAGATTTGACCATTCAGCAAAATCAAGTTTTGTCGAGTCAACTTCCCGAGGAAAATGGGGAGGGTTAGATCCTTTTATGGTAATCATTATCTTATGGTTGCCGTATCACTTGATACTATTTTGGCAGGCCAAACCTGGGAGTTGGATTAATTTTGGTTTAAGGATCGAAAGTATTGCAGATTAGAAATCCGATGAATAAATGTCACTGACATAAGACTGGTGGGCAGTGCCCACCTACGGCAGATCAAGGCTTTCAGCAATTTGCAGGGGTTGATTTCAGCTTAATTCAGTGACATTCGACTATGGCTGATAATCGATAGGTTGCTTCATTACAGTTCCTGGTCTATTCGCTCCCAGGGCAGGTCGAGATCGGTGCGGCCCACATGGCCAAAAACGGCTAAACGTTGAAAGAATCCCTGTTTCGACTGGCCTGGCAGTTTGTGTAATTGAAACCGCCGAATGATACCGGCAGGGCGAAAATCAAAGTTTTGTGCGATGCGACGGATAATCTCCTCTTCCGATACCTTGCCGGTATCAAAGGTTTCCACTTCGATGGAAACGGGCTGGCTCAGGCCGATGGTATAGCTGAGCTGCACTTCACATTCATCGGCTAAACCCGAAGCCACAACGTTTTTTGCCGCATGGCGAGCGGCATAAGCGCCAATTCGGTCAATGCGCAGGGGGTCTTTGCCGCTAAGAGCCGCACTGCCGTGTTTGGCGTAATCTCCATAGGTGTCGATGCCGTTTTTGCGCCCCGTCAAGCCAGCATGGATCGCGGGACCACCGCTGACAAAAGGCCCCTCTGGATTAATGAAGATGCGAGTCTGGTCATCGGGTTGTAGAGACTGCTCGGCAAAGGCCGGAGAGACCACCTGCTCTTGCAGATCCTGCCGCAGCTGAGCCAGGGAAAGGTGGGCCGATTCTTTCTGGCTCGCAACCAGGGTCAAACTGTGGATGCGTTTGGGGTGGCGAAGCTTGTACTCCACCCCCACCTGGGTTTTGCCATCGGGATTTAGATAAGGCAAAGACTCTTGCCGGGCTTTATCCAGGTGACGCGCCAGTTGGTGGGCCAGCACCACGGGCAGAGGCATCATTTCCGGGGTCTGGTTACAGGCAAAGCCGAACACCGTCGCCTGATCCATCGCTGGAATCTGATCAAGATCCGAATCCGAGAGCTGGTCAATGTTGGGATACTCCCGCTGCTGTTCCGGCATTTCTTCCAGACTGGTGAGAATCGTGCAGCTTTTGCTGTTAAAGCGAGGCTGGTCATACCCCACCTGCTCGATTATCCGTCGGGCCACCTTGGTAAAGTCCACTGCCGCATTGGAGTCAAACCGAGCTGCCAGAAACAGCACTCCCGTGGATACGGCACATTCCGTTACGACCCGCGCCTGGGCATCCTGCTGCAGCATGCGATCCACAATGGCGTCGCTGATCTGGTCGCACAGCTTGTCGGGGTGACCAGGGGTGACGGATTCGGAGGTGAACATGAAGTTTTTTCGCATGGGACTTGGGGGTAGGCGGGTGGATGGGTGAGGTAGGTGGGGTAGGTGGGTAGGTGGGTGGGTGGGGTAGGTGGGGTGGGTGGATGGGTGAGGTAGGTGGGGTAGGTGGGGTAGGTGGGGTAGGTGGATGGGTGAGGTAGGTGGGGTAGGTGGGGTAGGTGGGGTAGGTGGGGTAGGTGGATGGGTAAGGTAGGTGGGGTAGGTGGGGTAGGTGGGTAGAGGGTGTAAGGTGTAGGGCTGGGAGTTCAGGTATTACGGGAAAGCGATTCAACAAAACCTTGAACCCTAAACCTTAGACCTTGAATCTTGAACCTCACCTACTCACCCACTTCATCTACTCACCCACTTCATCTACTCACCCACCTCACCTACTCACCCACCTCACCTACTCACCCACCTCACCCACCTCACCCACCTCACCTACTCACCCACCTCACCCACCTTCTCCCTCTCTTTCCTCTTCACCGGAAACTCCCCCTTCTTAGTACTCTCGTTAATCACCAGCGCTAGCATCGCCGTACTCATCACTACGCCCCAGTCCACCGGGTCGAGGATGGCGAGTTGGAGCAGGTTGCGCAGGGGGGGGAAGACGAGGGGGAAGATTTGCAGGCCGAGGGAGCCGAGGATGGCCCCTTCCACGTAGGGGTTGCGGGGCAGCTGTTCGCGGTCGAAGATGCTGTGGGTTTCGGAGCGGCAGCTCCAGGTGTGCAGCACCTGACCAATGGTGAGGCTCATGAACAGGGTGGTGCTGGCTTTGCGACCCTGGCCTTAGCGCAGCAGGCTGTAGCTGTAGGCGGCCAGGGCACAGAGGGAAATGGTGCCCGATTCCAGGGCGATGCGGCTGAAGTCGGACTGGCGCAGGATGGGTTCGTCGGGGTCGCGGGGAGGTTGGTCGAGCACATCCGGCTCTGGGGGTTCCATGGCCAGGGCCAGACCGGGGAAGATGTCAGTGACCAGGTTGAGCCACAGGAGTTGCATGGTGTTCAGCGGTTCTCCCATCCCCAGGGCGGTGGTGAGGGTAGTCACGATAATTTCCCCCATGTTGGTGGAGAGCAGGAAGTGTACCGACTTGCGGATATTGCTGTAGGTGGTGCGTCCCCGGCTGACGGCGTTGATCAGGGTTTCCAGATTGTTGTCGGCGATGATCATATCTGCGACGTCTTGCACCACGTCGCTGCTGCCGGACCCCATGGCCACCCCCACGTCTGCCGCTTTGAGGGCGGGCATGTCGTTGATGCCGTCGCCGGTCATGGCCACCACTTTGCCAGCGGCCTGCAGGGCCTGCACAATCTCCAGCTTGCTGGCGGGGCTAACTCGGGCAAACACGTCCACTTTGTCGAACAGGGCCTGGCGTTTTTCGGGATCCAGACCAGACAGGTCGGAGGAATCGAGGATTTCGGTCTGGCGGTGGCGGCTCAGCTTCAGGTCTTTAGCAATGGCATAGGCTGTCGGACTCTGGTCGCCGGTAATCATCACCGTTTTGATGCCGGCCCGATGGAAGCCCTCAATGAACTGCTGCACCCCTTCGCGGATGGGGTCGGCCATGCCCGTTAGCCCCAGCCAGATCAGGTCCCTTTCGGGGTCTTCCTGGTCATCGGTCATCTCCTTAAAGGCTACTCCCAGAACCCGCAGGGCCTGACCCGCCATTTGCTCGTTGTCGAGGTCGAACCTTTGTCGCTGGTCATCTTCCAGGGGACGAATTTCTCCCTCGCCCATCCACGCCTGACACCGCTCCAGAACTTCTTCGGGGCTACCCTTGACCATCGCCAGAAACTTGCCCCCTTCCTGAGCATGAACCGTACTCATGACATTGCGGTCTTTGCTGCGCAGATTCATGGCCTGGCAGGGGTGGCCATCCCGCAGGCCGGGCAATTCCAGGCCAGAGTCGATGCCCAGCCGCACCAGGGCATTCTCTGTGGAGGAGCCTTCCAGGGAGTAGCTGCCGTCTGCTTCGGTGAGGTAATCGGTTTCGCTGCAGAGAACCCCGACCTGAATCAGTCGTCGCAGTTCTTCCGCACTGTCGAGGGCGACAGCCTCGCCGTTTTCGTTAGTGAACTGCCCGTCCTTCACTTCAAAGCACCCCTGGCCGGTACGCACCTGCTTCACCACCATCTGGTTTTGCGTCAGGGTGCCGGTTTTGTCCAGGCAGATGGTCTGCACCGAACCCAGGGCTTCTACCGCCTCCAGCCTGCGAATCAGGATGTTTCGTTTGCGCATGTCATCCATGCCCAGGGCCAGGGTGGTGGTGGCAATGGTGGGCAAGCCTTCTGGCACCGCTGCCACCGCCAGGGAAATGGAGATTTTCAGCATCTCCAGCAGGCCATAGCCCCGCAGCCAGCCAATGCCAAACACGCCAGCGCAAATGGCGCTACCGACTGCCGCCAGTTGGGTGCCGACTTCCTCAAGCTGCTGCTGCAGAGGGGTGTCTCCGGTATCGGCCTGGCTCACCATCTGCTGGATTTTGCCGATTTCGGTGAAGCGCCCGGTGGCGACCACCACCGCTCGTCCGATGCCGCCGGTCACTATGGTGCCCCGGTACACCATGTTGAGCCGCTCGGCCAGGGGAATGTTGTCCCCCGAGAGGGTTTCCACTTCCTTCGATACGGGAATGCTTTCCCCGGTCAGGGAGGATTCGTTGACGCTGAGGTTGTCGGATTTGACCAGGCGACCATCGGCAGCGACGACATTGCCGGTCTCCAGAATCAGCACATCCCCCGGCACAATGTCGTCTGCTTCCACCTGCTGCCGCTGTCCGTTGCGCAGCACCCGGGCGGTTTGTTCTCCCCCCTGCTGCAGGGATTGAATGATGTGCTCCGACTGGCTTTCGGTGAAGTAGCCGACGATGGTGTTGATGCCCACGACTCCGAGAATGACGGCAGCATCCACCAGCCCCCCCGTCGCGGCGGAGAGGACAGAGGCTCCGCCCAGCAGGGCCACAGGCAAACTCTGAAACTGCTCGATGAAGATACTGAAGTCGGAGCGGGTCTTGGATTCGGAGAGGCGGTTGGGACCGTACTTACTCTGCTGCGTCGCCGCCGCATCTTCCGAGAGCCCCGATTCGAGATCGGTTTCTATCTCTGTTGCGACGGCCTCTACATCCAGCTTGTGCCAGTCTTTTTCGGGCTGATCTTTCCCCTGGGGGGCGGATTTATCCCGCTTTTTCTTACCCTTTTTCTTCGCTTTGGAGGGCTTCTGTGACTTTGCGTGATCCTGCTGCTGAAACTGGTAACAGAGCTTGTCGAGGTGGGTGGTGACATCATCAACACTCCACTCGCCAGCGTAGGTGATCAGCACGTTCCCGGTGCGGTAATTGGCGGAAACGGACTGCACCGGCTCTGGCTTGGAGAGGTGCTGCTCCAGGAAGCGCTGGAGAGGTTTTGAACGGTATAGGCCCTCTACCGAACAGCGAATTCTGCCTTTCGTGGCATGGACAACTTGAACCACAGGTTTGATGGAATTGAGTTTACAGGTGATCTTTCAACAATCTCGATTACGGGTAGGGTTCATTCGCGGCTTTTCCACCCGGTCGATGTCCTGGAAATACGCTTTTGGGCCGCAATGCATCGCTTATGGCGTTGGTTGTCTCCCTTGACGCTAATGGCAGCATGTAAAGTGCGTAGAGTGCATTCGCGGCTTTTCCACCCGGTCGATGCCCTGGCAATACGCTTTGGGGCCGCAATGCACCGCTTATGGTGTTGGCTATCTCCCTTGACGCTAATGGCAGCATGTAAAGTGCGTAGGGTGCATTCGCGGCTTTTCCACCCGGTCGATGCCCTGGCAATACGCTTTGGGGCCGCAATGCACCGCTTATGGCGTTGGTTGTCTCCCTTGACGCTAATGGCAGCATGTAAAGCCTGGAGGCATATTTCGCTGAAACGGTGCATTGCTTCGCGTTGGCGGAGCCTCGCCTTAGCGTTATGCACCCTACGGCATCCCCAAAATCACCCCGGCTCGGGAGCAGACTCCACCTCAATGGTGGGTTGTGTCGTCATCTTCGAGGGTTGCCCGGCTTGCGACATTTCCTCATCTGGATGGAACTTCACAAACGTATCCAACGCATACCAGGCCGCGACATACCAGGGAATTTCATCCAGCCGTAGACCCCGCACCAGAATCTGCCGCAGAGCGAAGGCTCCCAGCCCTAACGACATCAGCAACCGCAGGTCAAGCAGGTCGTTGGTTAACCAGCGGACCTGGCGGTTTAGCTCATCTACCGTATCCTTGATCTGGTTGGCGGTTTCAGTCGAAGACTGGTCCGTAAACTGTCCGGTAGTTCTCCGGTAGCTGGGACGCTCCCGCTGCATCAGAGTACCAGCGTTACCATTGAAGGACTCACCTTGCCCATTGCGTTCGGCGTCCACTTCGGCCTGAGCCTGGGCAAAGGTATCTTCCAATCGTTCCTGGGCATCGGCGACAGCTTCCTGGCAGCGCTCAGAAAAGGCGATGCCTTCTTTCAATACATTCTTCACCAGGGGTTGATTGACCGCGGAGGCCAGGGGTAAAACGATGGGGGCCAGCAGCACGGCAGCGACGCCTTCTACAACCTCGGATACCTCGACGGACTGCAAATCAAAATCGGTAGACATGATGAATTAAACCTCAAAGGGTTCTTGTAACTCTATGGTTGTGCAGATGCGGCCTATCATCACCCTCTGTAGGGTAGATATGCAGAAGACCAGAAGCTTTTAGATTTTCTCGAATCCGAATGCAAAAACTTCGAATCAAACTTCTAATCAAACTGGGTATCTCATTACTCTGGATGTGCCTGCCGCCAATGAGCCTGGACCAACTTTAACGGAGACACAGCAACGATTATTAGAGAGCATTGATGCGATTGAACAGGAACTCGGGAACTTGCGGGAGTTGATACTGGAGATGTGAATAAATGCCCCTGGCCTATCGGGACTTCAGCTGCTTGGGATCGCTCTTGGGGTTATGTCCCAACCCACTCAAACAGATAGGCCATGGCCCCCGTGGGGTCCTCAAACAGGGCAAAGAATCCTGTCTCAGGGATTTCCGTCCTGGCCATCACCACTTTTCCCCCTAAAGCTTTCGCTTTTTCCGACCAGTCTTCAACCGAGGGCACGGAGAAATAGTTCATCCACACAGGCGGCATTTCGGGAACCCCTGGCGGGCGCTTCAGAATACCGCCGACCTGTTGGCCATTGGCTTCAAAGGTGATGTATTCTCCCCCACTCATCGGCATGGGGGCTGAAAAGTCCCAACCGAATAGTCCGGCATAGAACGGCAGAATCAGAGCCGGGTCATCCACCATCAGCTCCATCCAGCAGATTTCTCCGGTGTTGCCGCCAATCATGTCGAGATTGTCGTCATCCTCGGCAGGGGTAAAAATATGGAATGTCGAACCCACCGGGTCTTGAATCACTGCGGATTGACCAATGGTGGGAATATCAAAGGGCGGAACGCAGACCTCGCCACCCAGTTGCTTGGCCAACTGACAGGCGCTGCTTACATTTTCTACAACGATGTAGGCCATCCAGTGGCTGGGACCGGGAAAGTCCTGCTCCAGGGGAACAGGGTTGGCAAACCCGCCTCGACCGGCGTTGTAAACCGTAGATTTCTCTTGACCGGGGATGTCTATCTCTTCCAGTTGCCAGTCAAACAGGTCCTTATAAAAATCGTTAGCTCTGGCCTCATCCTTGGTCATTAAGCTCCACCAGCAAAAGCTGCCGACCTGGTCTTTTACAGCCATGGGATTCTCCTCGGGAACTGCAGTTTATGGAATTTGCCTGAAGACGCCCCGTCTAGGGAATGTCACTTAAATAAACCGAAATCAACCCTCGCGGATTGCCGAAAGCCTTGATCTGCCGTAGGGCAGTGCCCACCAACCTTAAATCAGGGCCATTCCCTCGTATATGCCTTGAACTTTAGCTTAGTCAATAAAGGTTATGGTTGCATGAAGGGATTTTACGTTAGTACTTCTACGGATGACATATTTCCTGGGAAAAGAATTTGCGTGGATCGCGCAGCAAATTACTCCACCGATGGACTGCCGAAGTTCATCAATGGACTAAATTACTCCGACGATGGACTTCAGAACTGCATCGATGGACTGGAGAAGTTCAACGATGAACTAAATTACTCCGACGATGGACTGGCGAAGTTCAACGATGAACTAAATTACTCCGACGATGGACTGGCGAAGTTCAACGATGAACTTCAGAACTCCGATGATGGACTGGCGAAGTTCAACGATGAACTTCAGAACTCCGATGATGGACTGGCGAAGTTCAACGATGAACTTCAGAACTCCGATGATGGACTGGCGAAGTTCAACGATGAACTGGCGAAGTTCAACGATGAACTAAATTACTCCGACAATGGAATGGCGAAGGGATAATCCCACTTTTGTAGAGGGCTGCGTCATTTTCAAGCTGAAGCAGACTACCGATAGTTTCGCGGCTACAATGCTGGTATCCTCGTTCTAAGGAATGGGGATTCAACAACGTGGGATAGCCGTCTCGGCTGTCCAAGAGCAGGCAGGATGCCTGCCCTACAAAAAAAAGAAATGGTAGAAAAAGAGGCGGTCTATGTCTCGTGACCTCCGGCTGATAAATTCAAAGAGCGTTGGCTATGACAGAATTACATCAACACCTTTGGAAGATTGTGCAGCAACTCCCTAGCGACTTTGAGCCCTATGGTCATCGCAGTCGTGATGAAGATTGGGGACCAGATTGTTCTTGTGGCTGCAAGTATTTTTTACCGTTAGAAGGTCGACTAGGGATGGATTGGGGGGTTTGTGCAAATCCTGTCAGTCCTAGAGCAAGTTTGCTGACCTTTGAGCACCAGGGCTGTAATGCTTTTGAAGCTGATGAACACGAAAGGTTTAGTTAGCTGGCCTAGGGAGAATAGGACGCTCATAGGGTTTATGCCAGCAGTTTGACTCTAAAATAAAGCCATCGCAGAGTTGTCGCTGGTGAACCGCTTTATGCCTGAAGTCGTTGAGATACCGATTGAACTCACTCAGTTTCAGCTACCTCAGGCGGTACAGGAACGTCTACAGGGTTTACTTGACCGTCAAGATGAAGGGCAGGAACTTTCGCCATCAGAACGCCAGGAAGCGGAAGGATTGGTAGAACTGGCAGAGTTTTTATCGTTGCTGCGACTCCGGTCCAATCGTGTTAATAAGCAAGCGTAAATGACCAGGATTCCAGCGTCTCTGCGTGAACTGGTTGTCAAACGAGCTTATAACCGTTGTGAATATTGCGGTATTTCTCAGTTGGGTCAGGTCGCTACGTTTCATATTGACCACATCATTCCTGTTGTAGCTGGTGGCGCAACGACCGCTGAAAATCTTGCTTTGGCCTGTGTGTCTTGCTCTCTACGGAAGGGCGCACGGCAAGAGATACAGGATTTGGCAACTGGGGAGACGGTTCGGGTTTTTAATCCTCGTCAACAAGCATGGAAGGAACATTTTGCCTGGGAAGGTGATCGTGTGGTTGGCTTGACGTCCATTGGTCGAGCAATGGTACAAGCTTTAGATTTGAACCGGGCAATAATGCTTGCTATCCGGGCTGAAGAGGAACTGCTAGGGCGTCATCCGCCGCCTTGAACCTTTGTAACAAACAGAGGATGGAAAAGTAGGGCGGGAATTGGAGGTTTGCCATGCCAGTTTGCGGGCTGTGCTTTGGGGCAATGCTCGCTGAATAATTAGAGGCGAGGTGGTGAAGTGTGATGGTTGCGGGTAGGAGTTGGAGGCGGGGGAGTGGTTGTTGAAAAGCGTTTATGGGATGGTGGGCAGTGCCCACCCTACCCTACTGTTGAAGAACAGTAAGGGGGAAAATAGCTCGATCAAGCTGGGGTCTTATGAAGAGAACGAGCAAAGTTTAAGACTTGCTGCTGTCTATCTTCTGGCAGTTTCTGCAATACAGCAGTGATGCGGTCGGTTAATGGAACCCAGGTCTTGGTTGTGTTCTGCCAAACCACAACGAACTGCTCGGGCTTAAGGACCAAAAGGGCCAGGGTTTCTCCGTGTGAGTTAGAGAACTCTACTTCATAGGCACGGTCTTCATATTCTTCGACGATGGTACCCTGGTCGCCAGCCTGTAGCTGAACGTCGGGAAGATCAACCAGAAGCTCGACAACGTCTAGTAGTTCAGGCTGTATCATCTGCGCCTCCGAACATAAAGGGTGACCAGTCGGGCGATGTCTTCACCGGGTCGAACTATCCATCCTGTGCGTACCGTTTCCCGTTGGCCTGGCTTTAATCCTATTATGGATAAGACAACATCCCTGAGCTTCACGGGGTTTACGTGGATTACAACATGGATTTAGTTTGCCCACTGCCATGTCATAAAGAAAAGTAGGGTAGGAATCGCCCGAAGGTTCGCCATGCAGGTTTACGGGCTATGTTTGGGTGCAAAGCTCACCGAATAACTAGAGGCCGGATTGTGGAGTGTGATGGCTGCGGGTAGGAGTTGGAGGCGGAGGAGTGGTTGGTGGAAAGCGTTGATGGGATGGTGGGCAATGCCTACTCTGCTTTTACTAACGTTGGTTAGATAGTGGGCTTTTGCCCAGGATAATTGGCTCTAGAATAGTAGTCACTGACTAACTAAGGCCCAGCAGCAATGACAGATAATGAGCTTTTAAACAGAATCGCAACCGATCCTAAAATCATGATTGGTAAGCCCGTGATTAAAGGAACTCGCCTTACTGTCGAGTATATTCTGAATCTTCTGGCTCATGGGGCAACAACAGCAGAGATTTTGGACGAGTATGAGGGTTTGGTTGAAAACGATATTCGGGCCTGTTTGTTATTTGCTGCACGGTCTTTAGAAAGTGCAAGTTTTATGCCTCTGGAAGATATTGCGTAGTTGCGCTTTTTGGTAGATGAGAATACGGGCGTAGTCGTGTCCCGATGGTTGAGGAGTTTAGGGCATGAAGTCTTTTCCGTGTATGAAGAAGCACGCGGTATAGATGACGACCTAATTTTACAAAAAGCGTTTGACGAAAACTGGATTCTGATCACCAGTGATAAGGATTTTGGGGAGAAAGTCTACCGGGAGAGACATCCCCATTGAGGAGTTATCTTCTTAAGACTTGAGGATGAACGATCTGCCAATAAAGTTGCAGTTTTACAGAGGTTTTTAGCAAATTATCCAGACCAGATTACTGACAGTTTTGTTGTAGTGACTGAGAAATGAGTTCGTTTTGCAAAGACGCCACTGGCAGAAAAATAGGGTGGAATTGTCCGAAGGTTTGCCATGCAGGTTTATGGGCTATGGGTTGGGGGCAATGCTCACCGAATAATTAGAGGCTGGGTTGTGGAGTGTGGTGGCTTTGGGTAGGAGCTGGATGAGGGGAAGTGATCGGTGAAAAGCGTTGATGGAATGGTGGGCACTGTCCCTTCTACACTACTAATATTGAAACACCCTCTACTCAAGCTTCACTAAGCCTGCTTAACCCCAATGTCACTCACTCTGGAACTCCCACCCCAAGTCGAGACCCTACTCCGCCAACGGGCCGAGGCTACCGGGCAAGACATTCAACACATTGCCGTTGCCGTCCTCGCCCTGGGCCTCAGCCTCGACGATGAAGACTTCTTTGCTGCCATTGAGGGCATTCAGCAGGGCCTTGATGACTTCGAGCAAGGGCGCTTCTCAAGCTTTGAAGACTTTATCGCCGAGCAAAACGAAAAGCACGGCCTGTCTCTGGAAGCATGACCTACCGGATTGACCTTTCCAGCGTTGCCAAAGCCGAAGCCGATGCAGCCTTCCTCAGCTTTGCTCAGTACACCACCCCTGAACGAGCCCAAGAATGGTACCAAGGGCTGATAAAAGCGATCGTCAGCCTCAAAACCATGCCCCGTCGCTGCCCCGTTGCCCGCGAAAGCACCTTCTTTAGCCAGGAGGTCCGCCAACTTCTCTACGGCAAAGGAAAACACAGTTATCGCATCCTCTTCACTGTGCTTGAAGAGCAACCTGCCCCCACGGTGCGGGTTTTGCATATCAGGAATGTTGCTCAGAGAGCTATTGGGGAACCTGAGGATTTAGAAGAATAACCCCCTGAATTTCTATTGCTGCAGACCTTCTGGAGGGCGCTCAAAAAATGACAGCGGTTGAGTTTGAGGGGGAGGGGTTGGTGGTGGGTGAATAGGTAGGGTGGTGGGCACTGCCCACCCTACTTTCTCGTTGACCGATACCGCCTTCAACTAAAGGCCTTTTGTTCACTTCTATGTAAAGAAGTCTCTCAGGCTTTAAACTTAACTAAAAAATAATCAAAATTGCAGATGTAAAAGTATTGAACGGTCTGTGATACGGGCACTTTACTTTTACCGATAATTGAAGGGACTTAGGACATGACTAACAAGCCTGATCTTATGAAGTTAGCGCAAGCTGGAAATCCTAAGGCTATCTCAGTCCTGCTGAATCATAGCCTCAAAAAGGAAGGCGTACAGGTCAAAGTGAGTCTTAAGGAAAGCTGTCTTCAAGTTCTGCTTGAGTCTGAGGATACCCCTAATGAATTAAGGTTATCTGAGCCAGTTTTCAAAGCTATCCAAAATCTGCATTGCGTAACTATCGAGAAAGTTAAGCTTTACGGGAAAAAGCAGGGTGCTGAATTTCCTGATTGGATGAAAGAACAAGTACAACACCATACTGAAGAAGAAGATATTCCAGATATTGTTTTATTAGACCGGCCTGTAGCAATTCAAGAAGCAAAATACCTCAACAAAGCTTTTGATGAGATCTCTAATTTGAAGGCAAGAACTTCGGTTGGCATTAGTTATGTGGACTTTCCACCAGTTTTAGGAACAGCCAACCAAGCTGTTCAAAAGTTTCAACGTTCAGATGAGAAAGAGACTTTTAAATACTGCGCTGAACTTGTTGAAAAAATAATGAAATATTATCAGATGTCGCTTGAAAGCCTTGGCTTGAAAGTACAGAGATCTAGTGTTGCTAGCGCTATGACATTTGGATTAGGAGAAGGTTTAGCAGGTATTGATCCTAATGAGCCTTTGGGAAAACAGATCAAAGAAGAATTGCCTAGATTCCAAGGCTTTAATGGACTCCTAATGTACGACTTTGACGCTGTGCTTTCTGAATTATGGAGCAGAGCATGGGAACTGACTGATGAACTCAGTGCTATCCTCGAAGGCTCTATCAATTTAGAAAGTTTACATGGAACGTCACTTAGGAGTTCTCACGTATGGATGACTCCTGAGGAGAGTGTAGCAGCTCAAACAACACTAATTGAATTAGATCCGAAAGACGAGAAAGCAGTTGAGGCTACCTTTGAAAGGCTTAATGGGAGATCTAGGAAAAGAGCTGCCATCTTGGCAATTTTCCTAGGTTGGCTAGGCATACATAAATTTTACTTGAAGTATACAGGACAAGGCTTGATTTTGCTGGCAATCGGAATTTCCGGCATGTATATTCCATATATTGGATTTTTAGCTTTTATTTTTGGATGTATCGAGGGACTACTCTTTTTTACGAAGAGCGATGAGGAATTCAAGGAAATTTATATTAAAAATAGAAAAGGATGGCTCTAATATCGCTCCAGAGAGAAACGCAAGGAAGTGCGAAAAATGGGCAATTATAAGTTGGGTAAATTATCAATTGGATGACAGACTACATTGATTTACAAAAATAAAGGTATTATGCCTTCTTGAGGAACTTTAAAATCTAGAATTAAATTAAATTAAATTAAATTAAATTAAATTAAATTAAATTAAATTAAATTAAATTAAATTAAATTAAAGCTAATGGTAACTGCTTTAGTCGGGTTTTAATGACTTATTAAATACAATCAGAATCGTTATCGAATTCATTGATAAATGGAGACCTATTAGGCAACGTATATACAAATTTTTCGCTATTTAACTCGTGAGGTAAGACATTCATGATTGATGACATATATTTTTCGATTTCACTGTTTAATATATGGATAACCTCAATGCCAGAGCCACAATAGCGCCTATCCCTACTAGTTACATCAGGCAATGGCTTATCATCTGAGTCAATTTCAATCACGATCATTCGTTGACCAGTCCAAAAAGCAAAGTCTACTTCTTGCATTTTTGTTTGACACGTTAAGACATCTTCTAAATAAAGATGTGCTTGTGGCAAAGGAAGCAAAGGGCGCAATTCTTCCTGCAATGAAAGAAGTTCGGGTCCGTGTTCCCAGGCTTTATCAGACCAATAATCAAAGTATATATCTAGAAACATTTTTTCATGTCTGGAGCCTAATTGACAGCGTTTTTTCAGGTAACTTAAAATTATCTGAAATCTATGGCAAAACTCCTTAATTGCCTTATCAGGAATGTCATCCTCATACCTTGCCACATCAAAATACGGGCTAATTTTTTTGAATGAATTCAGAAAGTTGTCTGGCACAAGATCCCAAAAGTCGGCAATTTGCAAAGCCCTTCCTGCCTTCTTGTCAATATACGCGAAAGGAGTACTTCCTTCCAAGTATGTTCCGCTAGGGGTTACTTTCGAAATCTTTATCTTTTCAATTTCCCACTTTGGTCTTCCAAAGGGAATGATTAAATGGTCTTTGAGGTATAAATTGCGAATCATAGTAAATCAAATTGGCTTGCTTTTAATCTTGCTTACATTCTGAGAAGAAGTAATCTTAGGGTGGGCAATGCCCACCATTTCCTACTATTGCAGGCGAAGGGTAGAATAAGACACTTTGAAGGCCAAAGCTTCCTATTCGCTGAGAGTGCAGAAGTTCGCAAGTGTCCAAACCAGGTCTTCGAGCGCTATAAGCAGCAGAAGGTCTTGGTTTCGGCAACGCTAATCCATCTTCCTCCAGCAAAAGCTGTAAAACCTCTTCCCCATTTCTGGCCGCTTCTTCATAGCTATCACCATGGGTACGGTAGGTCTGCTCAGGAAAGTCAGGTAAATGCACCAGATAACAGCAATTGTAGGGTGGGCACTGCCCACCTTCCCACCAGGCTATCACCACCCAATCGGGCACACTAACTCAAACTCTCTTCTCAATCCCCAATGCCCGATTACCGACGCGCCTACACCCGTGGCGGGGCAATCTTTCTCACCCTGGTCACCTTCAACCGCAGACCTATCTTCGCGGAACCCGACAACGTAAAACGTCTACGTCGAGCCGCCGCCACCGTCAAGGCTGAAATGCCCTCCGACATTACAGCCGCCGTCGTACTGCCCGACCATATTCATTTTGTGTGGACCCTGCCCCAGGGCGATGACAATTACTCAAAGCGAGTCGGGCGGCTGAAGGTATTATTTACCAGATCCCTTAAGGGCAGTTTTGCACTACCGCAGGATGTTTCTATCTCTCGCCAACGGCAACGGGAAAGCGACGTATGGCAACGACGATTTTGGGAGCACACCATTCGCGACGAGGCCGATTGGGTCGGGCACATCAATTATTTGCACTACAACCCGGTGAAGCATGGGTTGGTGGAGTGTCCCCATCAGTGGGAGTTTTCGAGTTTTCGGCAGTTTGTAAGGGAAGGGTTTTATAGAGAGGATTGGGGGTGCCAATGTGGAGGAAAGGAGGCAGCGGTTGAGTTTGAGGGGGAGGGGTTGGTGGTGGGTGAATAAATGGGGTGGTGGGCAATGCCCACCCTACAGGGTGTAACTCAAGGCTTTAACTCTCTCAATCGCATGATTAACATCGGGCAAGGTTTTCCCGTGTTTTTGTGCGGTTTCAATCCAGAGTTGTTTGACAATGTCCAGTTCTTCTAAAGTCTCAGCCAGCGTTTCACCCTGAGCCAAACATCCCTTTAACGCGGGAACTTCTGCAACAAATCCACCTTCGTCACAAGGATAAACGACAATTGGGTAGTTTAAATGATTCATGTTTTAACTCCTCCTTATTTTAGCTATCCTTTTGCTCTATCAATTCAATAACTCGCTTCACATAGACTGTTTTGACCTTGTTATTGTGAACAGGAATGACGAAATTAATGTCATCTTTCAAAAAAATATGGTGGCTGCCCGTGACTCGGTCGAGCACAAAGCCTTCATACTCTAATAACTTGCGGATATCTGAGAATCTTGCACTGGTGGGATTATTCTTTAGTCGCTCACGTAACTTATCTCGCTTGCCCATAATCTAAAAGTCTAGTCTTAAGCCACCAAAACAGGATGGTTCAATTTACGAGCAGCATAAACCAGGGAAGCTCTAACATCATCCATTTCCAGGTCGGGCAAGTCTTCCAGAATTTCCTCAGCGCTCAAACCTGCGGCAAACAGGTCCAGTACATCAGAAACGCGAATTCTCATGCCGCGAATGCAGGGGCGACCACCGCACTGCTTGGGGTTTACTGTAATTCGTTCCAGGAGGTCTGACATTTTGCGCCTATTTACTGTCAATCGTAATTGTATGACTGGCAGGGAACACCCTACTAACTGACGTAACTAATCCGCCTTGGCAAGTAATTGTAGGGTGGGCACTGCCCACCTTCCCACCAGGCTATCACCAGCCAATCGGGCACACTAACTTAAACTCCCTTCCCTCTCCCCCAATGCCCGATTACCGACGCGCCTACACCCCTGGCGAGGCCATCTTTCTCACCCTGGTCACCTTCAACCGCAGACCTATCTTCGCGGAACCCGACAACGTAAAACGTCTACGTCGAGCCGCCGCCACCGTCAAGGCTGAAATGCCCTTCGACATTACAGCCGCCGTCGTACTGCCCGATCACATTCATTTTGTATGGACCCTGCCCCAGGGCGATGACAATTACTCAAAGCGAGTCGGACGGCTGAAGGTATTATTTACCTGATCCCTTAAGGGCAGTTTTGCTCTACCTCAGGATGTTTGCATCTCTCGTCAACGGCAACGGGAAAGCAACGTATGGCAACGGCGATTTTGGGAGCACACCATTCGCAACGAGGCCGATTGGATCGAGCACATCAATTATCTGCATTACAACCCGGTGAAGCATGGGTTGGTGGAGTGTCCCCATCAGTGGGAGTTTTCGAGCTTTCGGCAGTTTGTAAAAGATGGGTTTTACAGAGAGGATTGGGGATGCCAGTGTGGAGGTAGGGAGGTAACGGTTGAGTTTGAGGGGGAGGGGTTGGTGGTGGGTGAATAAATGGGATGGTGGGCAGTGCCCACCCTACCTGGCTTCTACCCAATACGGTTGAACTCCCAGCGGACTTAACATAAAATGCTTCCACGGGGAATGGAATCTAGGCAGGAGCAAGGGAAGGTGGCACTTCCCAAGCCCCCTGTACCATCCCAACTTAGACCGGGTAAGCTGGCGATGATCTAGAAGCCATTCTAAGATCTGGCGTCTTGTTTTACCTTCATTGGGACCGCTAGATAAGTTCCCCGTTTTCCTAAACCGAAAACGGAGAAACCCGTATGACCTACGATAACCCCGGAGACCGAACCGTCTCCACACAGTTCAAGCTGCCCACCTACCACCCCGACCGGCTCTGCCATATTTTGCTGGGCGACTATGCCGCCGTCATCGAAGCCATCAACCGTATGGAAGTGCTTCGCTACTGCGAAAGAATCGCCTGGGTCGAACCCATCCCCACCGGGCGCAACGGTGAGTATATCAGTGTGATGTCTCGCCGAATTACGCCTTCCGAGTAGGGAGCAAGGGAGCGAGAGAGTCAGAGAGTAAGAGAGTAGTTCAGGTACCGGGTGCCTGTCCAGGGTTTCTGGATTGGAAGCTAAAACTTCTAAAGGCACCCGGTACCTCAGCACAGGAGAACCTTTAAAGGAAAGATAAAAAATAAGTAAAACCACTTAGAGGATCCGATGAGCTAAGCGGGCATACAAGATCATGTCACCCCACTACGCAAGGGTGTATTTAACGATTTTGGTAATTCACTATGCTTTCAAATAAAGTAGACGCGACCTTTTCTGACAAAGACGCCCAAGAAATTATGGATGCTCTGACCCTGATCAGCAGCAAGCTCAACTTTGCCGTGGGGCTATCGCCGGAAGAACGCAAAGGCATTGTCAAAATTGGCCGCAAGTCTCAAACCTTTACTGAGGGAGCCTTAGACATGGCCGAAGCACACCCAGAGCTAATGCCAGCGGGCATCAGTATTCCGGGAGCCAGACGAGATATGGACTTGTTTACCGCCTTAAACCCTGTCGTGCAGAAACTGGGCGAGCTTTACCACCTGGCCGAAGATACCCAAACCATTGCCGGGAGTGAAGCCTTTGCAGCAGCGCGGGTAGCCTACAATTCTGCCAAATCCTTTGGTGCAGGCATGGGGCTCGATGATGTGATTAAGGATTTGTCCCTGCGCTTTAAGAAAGCGAGGTCTCCTCTGCAGAGCGAAGAGTAAAACTTATCCAGAATAATTGATGTCTAAGGATGCTTTAACCAGCATCCTTTTTTCTTGCCGATCCGGAACCTTTAGGGCAAGCCAGTTCAAAACAGCGTCGAAATCATTGGCAGTAGAGCCTTGCGGGCCCTCCCCAGTTTAGGTGTATCTTTGGGGAGTTTGACAATAGATTTTGGCATTTTTTAAGCCCTCAAACCAGATTCCTTCAGCCAGGCATCCAGCCAAAGGGCATCCTTTTCTTCAAGCCCTGGAACTGGTTCCTGGTTGTAGTTCAGGCGCAGGTCGTAGCCGCCATCTGCATAGATACGATTGAGCAGGGCATTTAAGTCAACTATCGGTTCCTCGTCACCGGATTGTAGTGGCAAAGGGAAAGTGGGAATAGCAGACTGCACATTGAAGGCATACAGTTCTGCCCTGGGGCGTTGATGGCTGCGGCTCACCAAAATGCGGTAATGACTATGAATAACTGCATCCAGCACCGGCATGGGTTCTCCTGCACGTAGCAGGTCAATTTCTACCAAATGGGTGCGGCTACCCATGACGGCCAATCGCTCAGTTTTGTACTGGTCTTGGCCCCGACCGGGTCGCTTATTTTTAGGGGATAACACTTCGATGGCGGTAATGACGGCATCATTCGTAACCTGCCTTACCTCTAAATAACCTTCCCGTACCGTTTCTGGCATGGGTACCGTAACTGACACGGGTTGGGGGACTGTCTGTAAAGCGACGGCGGTTGAAGCTGGCTCGGACATCTGACGCTGACCAACTACCACATCGTCGGGAATGCCGATTAGAACAGCAGCATCACCAGTCAGTTCATAGACGCGTTCTTCCACCGCAATGTAGTAATGGGGGCGAAGTTGCGGCGTTAGCGACCGTGCCACCTCTGTAATCAGCCAGTGGTGAACCCCAGGCCAGAGTGCTGGATTCTCCAAATATGGATTCATCCCAGGAAATGGAGAAGGCATGGGGATACTCCACTAAAAGCTGTATTTGAAGTGTATCTCGGAACTAAAACACCTGGGGAATATACAGCTCTTCAGGCAGGGTTTGGCGTTCGTAATCGGAGTTAAACACCCGCTGGGGAAGCTGGATGGTTTCGTGGGGAACTTCTTTGTAAGGCACCAGGTTTAGCAGGTGCTGAATGCAGTTCAAGCGGGCTCGCTTCTTATCATTGGCCGGAACCACCCACCAGGGAGCTTCAGAAATATTGGTCCGGTCAAACATCTCTTCCTTGGCGGCAGTATAGTCTTCCCACCGCACCCGAGACTGCAAATCCATCGGGCTCAACTTCCACTGCTTCAGCGGATCGTGAATCCGCATCAGGAAGCGCATTTGCTGCTCGTCATCGGCAATGGAGAACCAGTATTTCACCAGAATGATGCCGGAGCGCACCAGCATTCTTTCGAATTCAACCACATCGCGGAAAAAGTCTTCCACCTGTTGCTCGGTGGCAAAACCCATCACCCGCTCTACCCCGGCCCGGTTGTACCAGGAGCGATCGAACAAGGCAATTTCGCCGCCGGAGGGCAGGTGAGGCACATATCGCTGAAAGTACCACTGGGTTTGCTCCCGCTCGGTGGGTTTCGGTAACGCCACCACCCGACACACCCGTGGGTTCAACCGCTGGGTAATGCGTTTAATCACCCCGCCCTTGCCAGCAGAATCTCGCCCTTCAAAAATGACGAGTACCTTCGCCTGGGCAGCCTGAACCCAGTCATGCATTTTAATCAGCTCGGCCTGCAGCTTAAGCAGATTAATAAAGTAATCCCTCCGAGGCAACGTGTCCTGATGCTTTTCCTGGTAGATTTTCTTGATCTCCAGGGAGAGTAAGGCGTCTTCCAGCTCGATTTCATAGTCTTCATCGAGGGTATCTTGAAGTTCAGCTTCGAGCCAGTCGTTGTCTAGTCGCAGGTCGTCATTCGGTATCACAATCAGTATCCTCAAGGCTAAACGGTCTGTCTTCTCTTGCCCAGTCCAGCACAGGCAACGCTAGCCGATGGGGAAAGCATTGATCCTTCCATACCTGCCCTATGGGCTATTCGTGAATCAACTCCCAACCGCTAAGGTTGTAAATACTAAAACAAGCTAAACCCCATTGTGTTATCGCTTGATTAAGCCCTGGCAAAAATCTGCTTTGGGTGCAGAGCAATAGTAGGCAGAAACCACCCGGACCAATACTGTTCGGATAAGTGAGAGTTTAGTATATTTGCACTGTTCTGACAGGGTAAATCTGTGGTGCAACGGAAAGAAGTTACGTGGGTGCAACCGAGCTTGGGGTCCCGAGAGTGATTGCAGGCGATTGAGAGTGCGATTCCATTACACCTCAGCTTTACCGGCAGTGTTCGCGTGCGCGTCGAGCACTGCCCGCCTTTCAGACCGCGCTCAGCCTCAAGAACGGGATTTTTCTTCAGTTGGCTCATGACTGAGCTGGCAGAACGACGCATTTCGCCTCGACCGGGGCGCAGTCATCCGCGGGTGGTGAAAAAGCCTCGGCAAAATTCCCCGCTCGAAAAACCTCCCATCCGGGAAGCGGAACCGTTCAACCTCAGCTTCATTGCTCAATCCGAATACCGGCCTGAACCTTATCTGAACAGTCTTGAGATCCTGTTGCTCAAATATTTAAGGTCTATGATTCCTCGCAAAAGTCAGGGCAATCAATCGCGGCTTCAGACATTGCCATTTTGGGATGAAGCGTGCACTTCAAACGATGATTATTGGTGTAATACTGACATTTTGAGCAGGGAATACTGTGTAATTCGGAAGTGTACTTAAAAGTATCCCTTAGAGTTTGCCAAATGCCCCATCCCACTATCGTTAATACCGTCCAGGGGGCTAATAACTGCAGGAATCTAACAACCAGCTGACTTATAACGGGTGCATCAGCTGTTGCCTGAGATAAATACAGACAAATACTACTCATACTAAAATCGCTGGTAATTGTCAAAAAATGCTTCTGTCAAAAGAGGGCTAATGGAGGGAATTACCCTCCATTAGCGGCATAGGAGGATTTGGTCTTTGACGCATTAGTCTTTCCAGAAGATAGACTAAAACCATCAATGAGATATGATTGAATAATAGATAAATAATCTGAAGAAGTCAGGAAGATATTTACAGTGGGTTGTTTTCCCTGTCTGCAGCTATCACCTGTTGTATTTATCTTAAGGAGATTTCTGAAAACCAGCGGAGAGGCGAAGCATCTGGATGGAAACTTATTGAGTAGTCGCGTTAATTTTATCCCAGATACCTGTGCTTACAGTGAAAGCTACTTAAGGGAGTAAAAATTGGCAATGTTTTTATTTCGCTAATGCCTGGACCAGCTGATCGGATAAGCTGTAGGGATCGTAAGGTTTGGTAATAATTGCCGCGATATCGAGCTGGCTGAGTTGTCGCTGTTCGCTGGATTGAGCTTTCGCTGTCAGCAGAATAATTGGAATTGCGGCAGTGTCGGAATTTTCCCGGAGTCTCTGCATGGTGGTTAAGCCATCCATGCCGGGCATCATAATATCTAAGAGGATGGCATCGGGCTTTTCTTTAGCAGCTTTGAGCAATCCTTCAGGGCCGGAACTGGCCAGCACAACTTCCCACTCGCCGGTAATTTCGAGACACATTTGGGTAGCTTCTCGAATATCGGCTTCATCATCAATAATCAGAATCCGTTTGGTGGTCATGGGGTTTTGGGGATGAAGAATGGCTAAGGGAAATGTTTCAGGTAGTCCAAATAATCAAACATCCTCCTTTAAGCCCTCACCCTAAATCTCTCTCCCAGAACGGGAGAGGGACTTTGACGTGGACTCCCCTTCTCCCAGATTGGGAGAAGGGGTTGGGGGAAGAGGGCTAAATGGCTAGCTTGTTTCATGGATTACTCTTAAAGTGATTTAAGCTATTTCTAATAAGGAGATAAATGGATATTTTGAAAGCTCCAGGCTCACGTTGAATGGTCGGAACTTTCTGGAATTAATTCATGGCTGATAGGCAGAGCGATGAAGAACGTGCTGCCCTGGCCCAGGGGGCTTTCGGCCCAAATTCTGCCTTCGTGTTGCTCGACAATGTTGCGACAAATGGCTAATCCCAGTCCGGTTCCGCCCTGGTGTTCGTTGTCTAAAACCTGGAGTTGTTCAAACTGGTCGAAGATGGTTTCTAGCTTATCTTCCGGGATGCCTTTGCCTTCATCCTGAACGGTAATGAGCAGGGCTTTAGGCGGAGATGGCTCTACCAGGGAGGATGGTTCAAGGGTGGATGATACCGCCTGAATAAAATTTTCTGGAGAACTTAAACTATCCAAATTCTGGCTTTGAAGTTGAAGCACTTTGGCCATAACTTTAACCGTGGAACCCTGGGGGGAAAACTTGATGGCATTGCTTAGCAGGTTCGCCAGGGTTTGAATGATTCGATCTGGATCGACCCAGAGCTGAATTGAAAGGGGGGAAACATCCAGAACAATATTATGTTTTTCGGCCATGGCTCGCATTTCGTCGGCGGCCTGGTTGATGAGTTCGGCCAGATCGCAAAGTTGTTTGTTCAGGGTTACTTTGCCTAATTTAATGCGTTCGATGTCTAAAATATCGTTGACCAGCCGCACCAGACGATTGGTATTGGAAAAGGCAATTTCCAGCATGCGGTGGCGTTTGTTGGGTTCGATGGTGAGGCCATCCTGAACCAGCAAACCCAGGGCGGTGCGAATGGAGGTGAGAGGGGTACGTAATTCGTGACTGACGACGGAAATAAACTCATCCTTAAGACGTTCGATCATCTGTCGTTCGGTGATGTCCTTGAAGACGACGACCGCGCCCAGAATGTTGTCTCGTTCTCGGATGGAAGTACACGTGTATTCGACCGGAAAATATTCGCCGTTGTGGCGGCGAAAAAGGTCTTCAGAACCCTGTTGGGTGGTGCCCTCGGTCAGGGTTTTGAAAATCGGGCTTTGCTCCCATTCGTAAGATGATTTATCGGCTTTGGTGGGCTCCACTAAAGTATGAATTAATTGCCCCACCATCTTTTTTGTGGAGTAGCCAAGGATTCTGGCGGCGGTAGGGTTGGCAGAGGTGATTTTACCCTCCAGATCCAGGCTGCAGATGCCCTCTCCGGCTGATTTCAGAATTAGCTCGTTCTGGTAACTTAACCGCTTCAGGGAATCTCGGGCCAGTTGGAGCTGCCTGAGGGCATTCTCCCGTTCTTCAACTTCTCGCTTCAGGTTGGTGTTGGCTTTTTGCAACTCAGCGGTTCGCTGTTGCACTCGGCCTTCCAGTTCTGTATTCAGGGCTTGAATTTGGGAATAAAGCTGTTTCTGGTAGATCACCTGGGCGAAGTTGCAGGCTAGAGTTTGAGCCAGTTCAACCTCTTCTTCGGTCCAGGGTTGGGCCTGGCCCTGCTTCAGCTCGCGCCAGGTTTCGAAGGATTGCCGGGGGCGTTGCTGCCTCGGGTCGGTGCTGTCGAGCCGTCCGGCCCAGATGAACTCGACATTGATGGCCTGGCGAAAAATACTGAGGTACCCCAGGTGCTGGTTGCGGTAGGTCAGTTGCGCCACCAGCAGCCCGCAGATGTCGCTGGTTTCCAGGACTGACCGGAGGGAAGGGGGCAGTTGGGACTGGTGCAGGTCGTCAATGGCCCAGAGTAGTTCTCCGGGTTTGGTGGGGGCTTCGCTGCGTAGCCAGGAGCGCCAGGCGAGAAATTGCTCCAGTTGGGGAAGGCTTCTTTCGGGAGGGAGTTGGCTTTCTCGGTGGCCGGGCGAGGGTTCGGGCCGATGGGATTGGAGCTGCAGGGGCAGGGGCTGCTGACCATTCAGGAGCAATTTGCCCTGGCTTCTGGTTTTGCTGGAATTGAGGAACAGTCTGCCGCCGATGCCTCCGAGAGCCTTGACCGTATGATCCAGGGCAGTTTGCAGAGAGGCAGCGGGGGCTTTGTGAAGCAGGGTAATCACCTGGTTGATGGTGGCTTCGTGCCGGGTGCGCAGGCGGCTCTGGTTTAGCAGCATGGCGTGGGACAGGGCCACGGAAACCTGGTCGGCGACGAGCTGCACAATTTCTAATTCTTTGGAACCAAAGCGCCGGGGCTGGCTGTGGTGGGCCACTAGCAGTCCCCAGAGGTGATGGTCGTGCAGCACGGGCACCACCAGGGATGACATAACACCCATGCTGAGGAGGTATTCCACATGGCAGGGGTCTACCGGGCGAAACTTTAGCGCCTGGTCAGCGGGCTGCTGAGTTTTGGAGTCGATTAAGGGGCTGACCCCAATGGCCTGCTTGACCACGTTGACGATGTTGCGCTGGCGGACGGTGAGGAACAGCTCTCGGGCTTCCGGAGGAATATCTTCTGCTGGAAATCGGTGGCCTAAAAGGGAGGGCATACGCCCGGCACGAATGGCCTCGGCGACGACTTCGCCGCTGTTGTCGGGGGCAAATCGATAGACTTTGACCCGGTCTGTACCCAGAAAGGCGCGCACTTCGGTGGCGGTGGAGGACAGAATTTCTGACAGCTCCAGAGACTGACGAATGCGGTCGGTCATCCGGTGCAGCAGGGCTTCGAGGCGGGGGTTGGCTCTGGAGGCGGACGGCATGGGCTGAGGGCTCAACGAATGGCCTGGTTGAGGGATGCTGCCGGTAGGGCAGCCAGGGTATGTTGCAGGTGAGTGCGCTGCAGCTGGTAGAACAGTCGGTGGATCAGGTCGGAACTGGGCAGGGATTTGTCGATAAAGTCAGTGGCTCCGGCCAGCATGGCGGCGTGTTTGCGAGCGGGGTCGGCATGGCCGGTCAAAAAGACGATGGGGAGATGCTGCCAGGTAGATGTCTGGCGTACAACGCGGCACAGGTCAAGGCCGCTGAAGTCGGGCATTTCGACATCTAGCACCAGCAGGTCGGGCTGGGTAGACTGGAGGGTCTGCCAGAAACGGGCCGGGTGATTCAGGGTGGTGAGTTTTGCCCCCAGGGGCTCCAGGAGGGTATGTAGGGTGGAAAGGAGTTGGGGGTCGTCATCCACAATCATGACTTTGGCGGCGATGGTGGGGCAGGGGCGCGATCGCAACAACACCCCACCGCTGAGAATCTGCGACACCTCTGGATTATGCAGAAAGGTGGATGGCCCCAGCCGGGCGGCTCTGATGCGATTGTCTAAACTGCCGTCGGCACTGCACACCAGCACCTGCAGGGGCGGTATCTGGTGAATCAGGTCTGCGATGGCAGGCAGACTCGCGTCGTCTGCCTGCTGCAGGGGAAAGTTGAACAGTCCCAGATCGGGCGGGGAGGGTTGGGGCGTGGCCGTCTCGTCGTCGGAACCGTTGAGCCAGATTTGATACAGCATGGAAATCTGCTGACGAAAGCGCTGCAAATGGCTCCTGGTGGGGAGGGTTTCTGCAATGAGCCCGGCTTCCTGGGCGGTGCTCGCCAGCCGGTCGGCCAGGTCTGAGTCGTCGTCGATTACCACCAGCAGAGGAAGGGTCGGCTGGGGCGTTTCAGGTTCCGGCAGGGCCGGTCCTTTGATTAATTCCTGCTGCAGGGCCAGGACCCAGCACTGCAGCTGGGGGTAGTGAATGGGGGATGAGTGGTTAGCCAGGGCCTGCTCAATCAGCTGGGCCAGTTCGGAACCGGCGGCCAGGCCAAAGACGCCGAGGGCTCCCTTCAGGCTGTGGGCTGCCCGCTGGGCCTGCTGATGCAGGTCAGGGGTTAACTGGCCGGTGGCGGTGGCGATAACAGCCTGTTTGATGGTGGCCAGGCGTTCTTCCTGTTGGGACCTGGTGGTGTGCCAGAGGGATTGCAGGGCGGCTCGGGTCTGCTCCCGGTGGTCGTTTCCAGAAGCGAACGCTTTCGGCGACGGGATCTGCTTTTTGGGAGGCGCACTCTGCTGATGCCCTTCGGTACTGGGGGAGGATGTTCCGCTAGAGGATTCCTGGGGCTTGAGGCGATAGCCGACGCCGTACACGGTCTTAATCAAATCAGCCGGTGCACCAGCCTCGGTTAGCTTGCGGCGCAACCCCTTAATGTGGGCTGTTACGGTATCTTCGCCGGGGGCTTCGCCGCAGTTCCACAGGCTGTCTAAAATAGCCCCTCGGCTGAAGACCTGGGATTGCTTGCGCAGAAATAGCTCCAGCAGACGATATTCTTTCGGAGTCAGGCTGAGGGTCTGACTACCGTAGGCGACTTCCCGCGTGTTGGGATCGAGCTGCAGGTCTCCCCACTCCAGGACTTGCAGCATGGGGGTCTGGGCTCGCCGCAACAGCACCCGCGCCCGAGTCAACAGCTCTTCTAGCTCGAAGGGTTTGGTGATGTAGTCGTCGGCCCCGGCATTCAATCCGGCAATTTTGCGCGTGCTGGAATCGAGGGCGGTCACCATCAGCACCGGCATCTGGTAGGCAGAATCCCGCAGGCGCTGGCAAAACTCAATGCCGTCAAGCTTGGGCAGCATGACATCCAGCACGATCAGGTCGTAGTCGTAAGCCTTGACCAGCTGCCAGCCCAGGTGGCCATCTTTGGCAACATCCACCGCATAGTGTTCGTTGATAAACCCCCTTTCCAGGACGTTTGCGATCGCATCATCATCCTCAACGAGTAGTATCCTCATCGGTTATTGCCCGTTTGGAGATAAACATCAGGTCAAAAGGCACGGAAACAAGAAGCAAAAATGAGAAGCCAGTTACCTTTTGAAACAATATTAACGATTCGAATTAATATCTTACGGAAATTTATTAAAGTTTATTTAATGACAAAATGCCCATTTGGTTCAATATTTCCTATTCGCGAACAGCGCAAAATAGATAGTAAAGAACGAGCTTTACCAAGCCCGGTCTTATTCTTTACGAGAAAGATTACTATGCCGTTTTTGTTTTAATTGTCAATTTTCTCTCTTTAAAGGAGGAGAATATTTCGGCAAAATAGTAATTTTTGGATGGAATGCCACTCAATAAGCCGCAATTAACTCTCGCAAATCGCCGAAGCCCTTGATCTGCCGTAGGGTGGGCAGTACCAGCCCTTTCAATGTGGACTTTGCCTGAATCTGCGACCTGTGTAGGGTGCATTAGCGGCCTATACATCTGCGCAAAACCTCACAGACTCTGCCTTTGGGCCGCAATGCACCGCTTACGGTACCGAGCTTCTCGCGTGACTAAATCTGCGACCAGAGTAGGTTTTTCAGGATTTATGTTGGTCATGCAAGAATGTACGCGGCATTGTCCCCTCCTGGGAGGGGCAGGGGTGGGTTAGTCTGAGCACTAAACCACTTATCTGCATTTAGCAAGTTTATTAAAGTCGCTGTTTGCCCCACCCCGCCCTTCGGGCACCCCTCCCAGGAGGGGATGGTAAGTCTATTGAAGTTGCTGTTCGACCCACCCCGCCCTCCGGGCACCCCTCCGAGGAGGAGATGGCAAAGTCAGTTTTTCTCAGGATTTGCCTGTGCTCGGCTTAGATTGTTAATTCTTTATCCAAGCTAATTTCACGCCTTACTTGAGGAATTAGTGAAAGTAGGTGCCGTATTGCAATCCGGGAAAAAGATAGTTCAGTTCGATCATGACTACAGACAGCACAATCAGGGCAATGGTAGCCATGACGGGGGCAGAGGTCAGGTATTTAAAGAAGTAGGTCATGGTTAATCCTCAACGATGGGACTTATAGCAAATAGGTTGACGAATGCAATAGTTTGAGATGAGGTGAAGCTGCTAAGGTTTCGCTGTAGCTATCCCCTCTTGGGAGGGGTAGGGGTGGGTTAATCGTGGCACAGTAAGCGGTGCATTACGGCCCAAAGGATTGAGCTGGTGGAATTTGCGAAGGTTAAAGGGCCGTGAATGCACCCTACATCTGGAGTGGCTTAAAGCCAGAGTTTACCGTCGATGATCACCCTCAAATCCTACCGGGGGGAGACGGTAAGCTCGTGGTTTCTTACCGTTAGTTCTCCAGTGGTCACTTCGTTGAAGAACAGTAGAGGCCACAGCAACCCCTGGGTAAATGAGCGAATCGCCAGGGGCATGTCAATGAAAATTTCTGACTCTTCCGGCTTTGAGGCTCGCTTACTGCCAATTAAATAAGACCGCCCCGACCAGCCCACAAACCCGGCAAAGTAAAAGAAGATTGCGAAGGGAATAATGATATCAATGGCCCGGTCGAACCGCAATTGCAAATGGGGAAGCCCATCCTCAGGACCGCAGAGTAGATTTTCTGCATAGGACTGATTTGGCCCTTCAAAGTAGTAGTTGTTTGGAGCTTGCTGCATCCGCTCCCGAAAAATGGGCGAGTCGCGACAGGGCACCAGATGGGTATTTTGGGCTGCCGCCGTTGCCGATGGGGTAAACCCAACCCAAATCATGACAATCAGCACCAGGGCAAATAGTTTGCGCATTGACCTATCTCCTACCAAACAACATTGAAGTTTTTTCAAAACCGATTAGGACGGGGGCATCGGCTCAACTCCCATGGCATCGGTCTGAGCCTGGGAAAGTAGACCCGATGACTGCTAATTGAGGTCCTGGCCCATTGGCCCCTGGACATTGTCCTCCCGCTCAATCCACAGGAAAACGATGGCAAAAACGGGGAACGGCAGGATGTAAAAAATCAGCGGAATCATAATCCAGGGCAGCCAGGATGCTGCATAGGCACCGGTTAATTGGGTCATGTCGGCCATTTTTTTTCTCCTTTTTGTAGTTTTTTTAGGGATATTGGGTATTGGGTGTCGGATGCAAGGTGCAAGGTTTAAGGTGCAAGGTGTTGGGTATTGACCAGTTTTTTGGAAAAAACCAACAATCGGAAGAAATTTGCTTCGCTATCCCCTCCTGGGAGGGGCCAGGGGTGGGATAACCAGGGCATTAAGTCACTCACCTGCAATCAATAAGCTGATTCATGTCGCTGTTTTGACCCACCCCGCCCTCCGGGCACCCTTTCCAGGAGGGGATAGCAGAACAATCTTTATCCCCTCCTGGGAGGGGCCGGGGGTGGGTTAAGCCAGACATTAAATCACTCACTTGCAATTGATAGGCTGATTTATGTCACTGTTTTGACCCACCCCGCCCTCCGGGCACCCCTCCGAGGAGGGGAGGTTGCCATAAGCTGTTTCATTTCTGCCTTCTGCCTTCTGCCTTTCCCCTAACTCACATTCACCGCCCCTCGCAGAATCGCGTCTAACTCATCGAAGTTCTCCAGCAGTACATAGGCGAAGATTGCGCCGCCCATGGAGCCGAGGAGGATGCCGCCGCAGAGTTGGAACCAGTCTTCTTTGTTGCGGAGGGGGCGGAGGCGGTCGGGGGAGTGGGAGTTGTAGGCTCCTCGGGGGTCGCCCTGGAAGGTGGACAGGGCAAAGATGGAAATGCCCAGGCAGGCGGAGACGGTGATGTAGATGGCGGTGATCAGTCCGCTGAGATTGGCCCCGTGGGCGGTTTCTCGTAGAGGACCGACGACCACCTCAGGCCCCACCAGGAAATAGCCGTGGGCCATGCCGATTTCCAGCCCCCGCAGAAAGGGGGATAGGCCGGGACGGTAGGCGGGCAGGTTGTTGATGTAGGTTTTGACCAGGCCAGAGCTATTTATGGGGGTTGCCAAATTGCCCAGCTGGGGATTGCCCCGATAGGGTTGAATCGGATCGTCTCCACCATAGGCATCGGTCCATACGGGTTGTTGGGTGGTTGTCATCGTCTTGCCTCGCGATTGAGTTTTGGGAAAGTCCTGGCCGCTGAACCTCGGCCAGGACTGGTCTGCGACGAGGAGAGTCCGCAGCTTTACGGTCGTTCGCAGCTTGTCGCTGAGGGGAGGTTCCCCTGGTTCATTACTGGAAATGGTTGGCTACGGGAAGCGACTGGATGTGGACGCAATCAGAAATGCGCCGTAGGTGGCGATGTAGCCCACGGTGAAATGGGTCAGCCCCACCAGTCGGGCCTGCACGATGGACAGCGCCACGGGCTTATCTTTGGGATAACCGAAGGAGAGGGGCGTGTTTTCGTGGGCCCACAGCAGGGTTTCGATTAGCTCTTGCCAGTAGCCCCGCCAGGTGATCAGGAACATGAAGCTCACGGCCCAGACCAGATGCCCGAACAGGAACATCCAGGCCCAGACGGCGAGATTGTTCGTGCCCATGGGGTTGTAGCCGTTGATCAACTGGGATGAGTTAAGCCACAGGTAGTCGCGGAACCAGCCCATCAGGTAGGTCGAGCCTTCGTTGAATTGCGCCACATTGCCAGTCCAGACGGCCAGGTGTTTCCAGTGCCAGTAGAAGGTGACCCAGCCCAGGGTGTTCAGCATCCAGAAGGTAGCCAGGTAGAAGGCATCCCACGCAGAAATATCGCAGGTGCCGCCCCGACCGGGCCCATCGCAGGGGAAGCTGTAGCCAAAGTCCTTCTTGTCGGGCATCAGCTTGGAGCCGCGAGCATCCAGCGCCCCCTTGACCAGAATCAGGGTGGTGACATGGAGGCCCAGGGCGATCGCATGGTGCACCAGAAAGTCCCCTGGCCCGATGGTCAGAAACAGCGAGTTGCTGCCGTTATTAATCGCCTCCAGCCAGCCCGGCAGCCAGACGTTGCCGTAGTTGGGCCAGGCGGTTGAGGCAATGCTGTCGGGGTTCGACAGCAGGCTGCTGATGCCGTAGAGGGTCTTGCCGTGGAACGCCTGTATCCACTGGGCGAAGACGGGCTCGACCAGAATTTGCTTGGCGGGGCTGCCCAGGGCCACCTCGCAGTCGTTATGCACATACAGACCGAAGGTGTGGAAGCCCAGAAACAGCGACACCCAGCTCAGGTGCGAGATGATCACCTCTTTGTGGTCCAGGGCGCGGGCCAGCACGTTGTCGCGGTTGGCCTCCGGGTCGTAGTCGCGCACCAGGAAAATTGCCCCGTGGGCAAAGGCCCCCAGCATCAGAAATCCGGCGATGTACTGATGGTGCGTGTAGAGGGCCGACATGGTGGTGTAGTCCTGGGCAATGAAGGCGTAGGGCGGCATGGCATACATGTGCTGCGCCACCAGAGACGTCACCACTCCCAGGCTGGCCAGGTGCCAGCCCAGCTGAAAGTGCAGGGAGTTGTTGTAGGTGTCGTAGATGCCCTGGTGGCCGCGTCCGGTGCGGGGGGCAATGAAGAACCCATCCCAACCCGGACCCTGCAGGGCTTCGGTCATTTCTTTAATGCTGTGGCCAATGCCGAAGTTAGTGCGGTACATGTGCCCGGCAATGATGAAGATGACCGCGATCGCCAGGTGGTGATGGGCCATATCCGTCAGCCACAGGGACTGGGTCTGGGGATGGAACCCTCCCAAGAACGTGAGAATGGCGGTACCGGCCCCCTGGGAGGTATTAAACACATGATCCGCCGTGTCGGGGTTCTGGGCATAGACGCCCCAGTGGCCGGTAAACAGCGGCGTTAACCCCTCAGGGTGGGGCCGAATTCTCAAAAAGTTATCCCAGCCGACATGCTGCCCCCGCGATTCGGGAATAGCCACATGCACCAGGTGCCCTGTCCAGGCCAGGGCGCTAACGCCAATGAGCCCGGCCAGGTGGTGGTTCAGCCGCGATTCGGCATTTTTAAACCAGGCCAGACTGGGGCGAAACCGGGGTTGCAAATGCAGCCACCCGGCGTACAGCATCACCGCCGCCACCAGCAGCAGAAACATCGCCCCCACAAACAGGTCGTTGTTGGTGCGCATACCGATGGTGTACCACCAGTGATACACCCCCGAGTAGCAGATATCCACCGGGTTTCTGGCCCCGGCCTGGGTGTAGGCTGCGATCGCAGACGGCCCAAACTGGGCATCCCAAATGGCATGGGCAATGGGCGAGGTGTTCAGCGGGTCTTTAATCCACTGTTCAAAATTGCCCTGCCAGGCCACATGGAACAAAATGCCCGAAGTCCACAAAAAGATAATGGCCAGGTGACCAAAATGGGAGGCAAAAATCTTCTGGTAAAGATTCTCCTCCGTCATCCCATCGTGGCTTTCAAAATCATGGGCCGTGGCGATCGCATAGAAGAGCCGACGGGTGGTCGGATCTTGCTGCAAATCCTGACTAAATTTAGGAAATTTTGTCGCCATGGTTCAAATTCGAAGAGGGTATAAGTTCGAGAACTTGGTCGGTTAACGATTTGGTCGAAATCTGTTTGACTCACAAAAATTGTTGTCCCTCACCCCCAACCCCTCTCCCAGAGGGCGAGGGGAGCCGATACATTTTTTCTAGTTCCCTCTCCCCTCGGGAGAGGGCTAGGGTGAGGGGCTTTCAGAGAATCTGTGCATAAGTTTTTTCAGTCAAAGAGGATCGAAAGATTCCGACTCAACAACACAGCAAATGAAACCAAAAACACAGCAAATGAAACCAAAAACACAGCAAATGAAAATAAGAAATAGCTGAATGTCACTGAATTGAGTTGTCGAGAACAAAACCTCCCTATCCCACCGCCACCATTCGCGCCAGGAAGAAGGCCCAGGTAGTGACGATGCCCCCCAGCAGATAGTGGGCCACCCCCACGGCCCGACCCTGGGTAATGCTCAGAGCCCGAGGCTGAATCGCGGTGGTGATCTTCAGCTTGTTGTGGGCCCAGACGATGGACTCAATCAGCTCCTGCCAGTAGCCCCGTCCGCTAAACAGGAACATCAGGCTGAAGCCGAAGACAAAGTGCCCCGCCAGGAACAGCAGCCCATAGGCCGACAGGGCCGAGCCGTAGGAGCCGATGGCCTGGGAAGCCTGTGCCCAGAGGAAATCTCGCAGCCAGCCGTTATTGGTAATGGACGACTGGGCGAAATTGCCCCCGGTGATGTGGGAAATCGCCCCGTCTGAGCTGACGGTGCCCCACACATCCGACTGCATCTTCCAGAAAAAGTGGAAAATCACAATCGACAGGGAGTTGTACATCCAGAACAGTCCCAGAAAGACGTGGTCCCAGGCCGAAACCTGGCAGGTGCCGCCCCGCCCCGGTCCATCGCAGGGGAAGCGGAAGCCCAGCTCTCCCTTGTCGGGAATCAGCCGGGAGCTGCGGGCGAATAGCACCCCTTTCAGCAGCACCAGCACCGTCACATGGATGGTGAAGGCGTGAATGTGGTGGATCAGGAAATCTGCCGTACCCAGGGTGATGGGCATCATGGCGATTTTGCCGCCAACGGCGACCACACCGCCGCCAAAGGCATAGCTGACGGGTTCCGTCAGGCCGGGCACCGTAGTTCCCAGACCCAGCAGTTCAATGTCTCGCAAACCGCCGAACACATTGCCCAGGGGCTGAGCCGCCTGCAGGGCCGGGTTATTAATCGCCATGGTGTGAATGTGTTGCACCCACTGGGCGAAAATCGGCTGCAGCTGAATGCCCGTGTCTGAAAACATATCCTGGGGTCGGCCAAAGGCTCGCATGGTGTCGTTGTGACAGTACATGGCAAAGCTGTGGAAGCCCAGAAACTGGCAGACCCAGGCCAGGTGCGAGATGATCGCATCCCGATGGCGCAGCACCCGATCCAGCACGTTGTTGACGTTCTGGGCCGGCATGTAATCCCGCACCATAAAGATGGCCGCATGGGCCGCCGCCCCCACAATCAAAAAGCCGCCAATCCACACATGGTGGGTAAACAGCGACGTGACCGTGGCATAGTCCGTCGCCAGAAAGGGGTAGGGCGGCATAGCGTACATGTGATGGGCCACGATAATGCTGAGGGAGCCCAGCATTGCCAGGTTGATGGATAGCTGTGCGTGCCAGGAGCTGGTCAACACTTCAAACAGCCCCCGGTGCCCCACCGGCCCAATGAAACTCAGAAACGGCAGCATTTTCGGAGTGCGGGCATCCTCCAGCATCACCTTGATGCTGTGGCCAATGCCCCAGTTCGTGCGGTACATGTGCCCCGCCACGATGAACATGACGGCAATCGCCAGGTGGTGGTGGGCAATGTCGGTCATCCACAGCCCGCCGGTCGCCGGGTTCAGCCCTCCCTTAAAGGTAAGAAAGTCTGCATAGGCCGACCAGTTGAGGGTGAAGAAGGGCCGCAACCCTTCGGCAAAACTGGGGTACAGCTCCGCCATCAACTTCGGGTTGAGGATGAACTCGTGGGGCAGCGGCACGTCCTTCAGAGGCACCCCCGCGTCTAAAAGCTGGTTGGTGGGCAGCGCCACATGAATCAGGTGCCCGGCCCAGCCCAGAGACCCCAGCCCCAGCAGACCCGCCAGGTGGTGGTTGAGCATCGACTGCACATTCTGAAACCACTCCAGCTTGGGGGCTCGTACGTGGTAGTGGAACCAGCCTGCAAACATCATCAGGCCAGCCATCACCAGGGCCCCCATGGCAGTGCAAAATAGCTGAAATTCGTTAGTGAATCCTTCACCTCGCCACATTTGAAACAGTCCTGAGGTGATTTGAATGCCGTGGAACCCGCCGCCCACATCGGCATTCAAAATTTCCTGCCCGAAGATAGGCCAGACCACCTGGGCACTGGGTTTGATGTGGACAGGATCGGCCATCCAGGATGAAAAATTAGAGAATTTCGCGCCGTGGAAATACATGCCGCTCAGCCACAAAAAGACCACCGCCAGGTGACCGAAATGGGCCGAAAAAATCTTGCGCGAAATGTCTTCTAAATCTGCCGTATGGCTATCAAAGTCATGGGCATCGGCATGGAGGTTCCAAATCCAGGTGGTGGTTTTGGGACCCCTCGCCAGGGTGCGATCGAAATGCCCCGGTTTAGCCCACTTCTCAAAAGAAGTCGGCACCGGATTGTTATCGACGACAGCCCTAACTCGTTGCCCCTGCTCCGGAGGACTGGTTGTCATTAAATCACTCCTTCTTTGCTAAACAATCTCTGTGTGGAAAAGCTGAATCGAGGGCATTGCTGACTTGAAGGTTGAAGTATTGATCCGTCGTAGGGTGGGCACTGCCCACCAGCCTCAAATCAGGACTATTCAACCTATCCATCCCCGCAATCAGTCCAGGAAATTGACCCGCCGCCCTCGCATTCAGCAGATGCTTCCAACAGCGAGGGAAAGGTAGTTTCCCGAGTTTCTTCAAGCGCCTGAATGCCGAGGTTGGCCTGGGTTACGATGTCGGCCCAGGTCGGTACTACGGTTTTTTGCAGATACCCCCCGGACGGATTCAGCGAAAATTGATCAAACCCGAAGGCGGCCATATCCACCCCCATTGCCGCCGACCAGATACCTGCCACCGGTAACGCTGCCAGGAAAAAGTGCAGCGATCGCGAGCTTTTGAAACTGAACCCCCGCCAGAACAGCTTTTGCTGATTGGCCTGAATGTGGTCAAAGCTGTAGGTGCGATCGCGCCCCTTCCACCAGGAATAGCGATGCCAGGGGCGATCCCCTGCAGGGTGGCGAGTCAGGGCCGAAGTTACCAGCGACCCGTGGGCGGCGCAGAGCAATGAGCCGCCAAAAACCCCGATTACGCCAAGCTGGTGAAAAGGGTTGGCCAGAATGTTGTGATCGGCCTGAAACTGCAGCATGAAGGTGAACGTACCGGAAATGCCCAGGGGCATACCCGACGAAAAGCTGCCCTGACCCACCGGGTAAATCAGCAGCACCGACACCGCCGCCGCCACCGGAGCCGTAAACGCCAGGGAAATCCATGGTCGCATGCCCAGGCGATAGCTCAATTCCCATTCCCGATCCTGATAGCTGATGATGCCAATAATGAAATGCAGCACTATCAGCTGATACGGTCCACCATTGGTCAGCCATTCTTCCAAAGAAGCCGCTTCCCAAATCGGGTAAAAATGCAGCCCAACGGCAGCCGAAGAAGGCACCACCGCTGCGGTAATCAGGTTATTTCCGTCCAGCAAAGCCCCAGAAATGGCCCTGCCGGTACCGTCTAAATCTACCGCTGGAGCCGCCAGAAAGGCCAGCACAAACACAATGGCGGCAGTGGACAGGGTGGGAATCATAATTACCCCAAACCAGCCGATGTAAATGCGGTTTTCAGTACTCGTAACCCATCGACAAAAGCGCTCCCAGGGATGGACCCGCTCTTGAACAAGACTCGTATCTGAAGGTTTTACAGGGTCTGAGGGCTTGAGTTGGTGAGGGCGATCAAGTGCGATCGCTCTACCAAACTGTGTCATCATAAAGAACTCCTCTCTCAACCATAGGGAGCGACCCACCGCAGCACCAAAAATACACTGCGCCAGGCAATTCAAAATCTGAAATTTTGGATTTCAACTTTTAGAAAGCTGAATTTTTCTGTGAGAAATAGCTATACCAGGTCCAGCTCAAAAGCTGTGGCTTTACCTAGGGCAAAACTCCACTTCTGGACTTTGACAAGGTTTAATCGCAGGCGCTTTAGGTTTGCCAGCCGGCTTCTTCAGAACCGTTTCTGCAATCAAGCAATCGACATTTCCCCAGCAGGGAGAGCATCGCTGCAAACTGTCAAACCGTCTCCGCCTGGTAAGGACAAACAATAGGAAAGAAAAATGAAGAACTCAGGAAGACAAGACTTTCCTTAAGGAACTGTTACATTTTTATTATTTTCCGCATAGGGCTTTTCATTGCTATTGTTCTAGATTGATACACAAATATGTTGTTGTCGTAGCTCAGCCCTCTCCCTAAAATCCTCTACCTAGTCGAGGAGAGGGACTTTGAAAGTTAAGCCCTGGAAAATGTCTGACCCTGCAAAGCAGACAATCTATGCACAAAAAAAATGAATTTTTGATGAATTCTAATTCGGGAAAGGGCTAAATTAATGATTCTCCTTAATTCAAGAATTGATATCTAAAGAAATATTATTATAACTATTTCAAGACTTCTGAAAAATTCCGGCCATGATAATTTGAAAATATGTCAATTGCCCAATTATGCCTATCAAGGTGGACTTCCCTGAATCTGCGACCTGCGTAGGGTGCATTATCGGCCAAACGCCTGGCGCTAACCCCTATAGACTCTGCTGTTGGGCCGTAATGCACCGCTCACGATATCGAGCCTCTTGATTGACAGGACTGACACTACCCACCCCACGGCAAATCAAGACTTCTGGCAATTTGCGAGGATTGATTTCAACTTATTTCAGTGCCATTTGGGGTAAGGGGGATTTTCACGATTTACGTTACCAAATGAGATCCACGATTAACAGACTTTTGGAGGTGATCCAATGATGAAACTATTTGAAAAGTTTTTCCTTAAGAGATTTTCTCTCATTGTTGGTCTGATTGCTCTGCTGGTTTTCCAACTTTCTGGCGGACAGGCCCTGGCCGTTCAAATCAGCGAATCGGCTCGTACCCTGACTTTGAACGCAAAAGGCGACACCATTGTTCTCTCAGAACAACAGCTCGCCAAAGGACAACGAATGTTCAACAAAAACTGTGCCCAGTGCCATCTGGATGGAGTCACAAAACCCAATCCAGATGTTAGCCTGGACCCCCAAACTCTAGCCCTGGCAACACCTCCTCGAAACAACATAGAAGGACTGGTGGCGTACCTGCATGACCCCACAACCTATGATGGATTTGCTTCCCTGGAGGAACTTCATCCCTCGACCAAAAGACCAGATCTGTATCCCCGAATGAGAAACTTAACCGAGGAAGATCTGGTCACCATTGCCGGACATATTTTGGCTCAGCCCAAGATTGTCGGTCGCATGTGGGCCAGCGGCAAGCCGGGAAGATAGTTGAGCGCCTTCCCCTCCCACGGAGGGGTGCCCGGAGGGCGGGGTGGGTAAAACGGTATTTCAAATTAACTGACTGGATATGAAAAAGCTGTTCAATGGTAAAGCCTGACCCACCCCTTCCCCTCCCAGGAGGGGATTCCTAAACGAATTTTTTACTACTTTCTACCAGATTTGATTCCAATATTCCCTATTCAAAACAGATACTTTAAAGGGGCATAGGCGTAGCTAAGTTAAAAACTTTGCAGCCCTATGCCCCTTCAAATTAGGGATATTTAGACAGGATTTGACATTAGCTAACCCCAGCGCTAGTTACATTAGCGCTGGATAAATTGCATAGCCGCGATCGCACCCAGGAAAAACACCGACGGAACCGCCAGCGTATGGACTGCCAGCCACCTTATCGTAAAAATCGGGTAAGACGGGGATTCGTTAATCGGGAAATTGTTCATAGCGAAAATGATTGAGATAGTGGGATTTGGGAAAGGTTGAATGTTTTGGAGAGGGTATAGGGTGTAGGGTTCAGGGTGTAGGGTTCAGGGAGGATGGCCTGTGCTTCACCTTGCACCTTGCACCTTACACCTTGAACCCTTTCCCCCCTTCCCCCTCAAGTCATCGCTGTGTCCAGCCGCCCATAAAACACCCCCTGAACCTTGACCTCCATCGGTTCTTTTGCCCCAAATTCAGTATCCGAAGGTTGCAGGCTTTCGAATAGACCGGCAATTTCTCCGGTTCGTTGATCAACTCGCTCTACTTGCAGGGTGATATTGCCCTGGTTGATTTCAAACACCTTATTGTTAGGGCGGGCAAATTCTTCGCTATCGGCCTGGATGGGGAGACCCACCGCCGCATCGTAGCCCACCATTACCCCCCGACCCTTGGGGTCTAAAAAGCCTGCGGTGCGGTAAGCGGGGACCTGAAACGTCCCTACAAACTGGGTGGAGGGGTTGATACTGTTCATGCCGGTGGGGGTCTGAGCCACCAGACCTTTGATGGTAAACAGCATCGGTACCCGCTCCCCATCGGGAAGCTGCACCGTGACCGGCTGGAAGTCGAACCCGCTCTTTTCTATAAAGGTCAATCGACCCTCGGCATCCGTGCTGAGGGTGCCGCTTACCTGGTCGAGGGTGTAGCTGGCCCGAGTCAGCATCTTGCTGGGAACGAACTTGCTATCCTGGCGTTTGACCAGCGGCGATTGTTTCACCAGAAAGACCTTGGGTTGTAAACAGAGTTCTTTAAGTTCGTAGAGTTTGTTGGGGGCAAGTGCGATCGCATCCCTGCGGTTTTCAGCAATCTGCGGGCACAGGTTCGCCAGCCCGGTGCCCCTGATTTGTTCATAACTCAGCGCATCGTCTCCAACCCGAGGCCCTCCACTGCACGCGGTGAGTAGTCCTAAGCAAAGGGCGAAAATTACAGCAATCAATGTTCGATATCTCATCACAAAACCTGGATATCAATAGCGTTTGTCCTGAAATGTTGTTTTTAGCCACAGGACAACCATGCATTGAATCACTCAAACCTGAATTTTTTAGGAAGAAACGAAGTCGGAGAGCTGGGAGTTTGGCTGGGGAATGGAGGGTGGGTGGGAATTAGGGGGGTCGGGTATCGGGTATCGGGTATCGGGTGTCGGGTATTGGGTGTCGGTGTCGGGTATTGGGTGTCGGGTATTGGGTAGGAGTACTTGCAAGGTAAGCCTGAGACCTGAAACCCAGCACCTGAGCCCTGAAACCCAGTACCTAAAACCTGAAACCCAGCACCTGGAACCTGAGCCCTGAAACCCAGCACCTGAGCCCTGAAACCCAGCACCTGGAACCTGAAACCCGATACCTTAAACCTTTTGTTAAGTTACCTTAAGCGATTTTCATGTTTTCATAGGTTCTTCATTTTTGTTTCCTATTCTTCTAGCAATCCTTGATTGGAAATATTTGCTCCGTCAACTTCCAGTTAGTGGAGTAGAGGAATCTTAATTCATTCTGATTGAAATAGAGCGACCCTATCGTGATGTTGAGGCATCGCAATAGGTTCTTTGTCTCGCCGTATAAGGAAACAGAAATCAAGCCATTTCTCGGAGGCAAGATTGACATGAGCCTGGTGACAGAACTGATTTTGAATGCAGATAGCGAAGCCCGATATCCTGCACCGAAAGAACTCCGGATTTATCAGGATTTCGTAAAAACTGGGGAACAGCGCATTCGCATTGCTAAGGTCCTAGCCGAAAACGAACAGCGCATTGTGCAGAACGGCAGTGCAAGATTCTGGGAACGCTGCCCCAATACCCCCAGTAATAGTGGCAACGAGCGGAAGACAGCCTCCTGCCAGCGGGACCAGGGCTGGTACGTGCGCTTAATTGCCTATTCAATTCTGGCTGGCAGCGAACGACCGTTGGAAGAAATCGGCACCGTTGGCATTAAAGAAATGTACAACAACCTGGAAATTCCCATTCGCAATATTGCCGAATGTATGCGCTGTTTGAAAGAAGAAGCCATGTCGTTAATGAGTGAAGAAGATGCTGCCGAAGTAGCTCCTTACTTCGACCTCATCATTCATTCATTGTCGTAATTTCAATTCTTCGCAATATTCTTCTCAACTTTGATCTGAAGGAGTTAGTCCATGCAAGACGCTATTACTACGTTGATCAATTCCTCCGATACCCAGGGCAAATACCTGGACGATGCCTCTTTAGACCGTTTGCAAAACTACTTTCGCAGCGGTGAGATTCGGGCAAAAGCCGCAATGACCGTTAGCGCTAACGCTACCACCATTGTCACCCGAACCACGGCAAAAGCGCTGCTTTACACCGATATCACGGCTCCCGGCGGCAACATGTACACCTGCCGTCGCTATGCGGCCTGCGTTCGCGATATGGACTATTTCCTGCGCTATGCCACTTACGCCATGCTGGCTGGCGACCCCTCCATTCTGGATGAGCGGGTGCTTAACGGGTTGCGAGAAACCTACAACTCCCTGGGAGTACCGGTCGGAGCCACTGTGCGGACTGTGCAGGCGATGAAAGAGGTGACCACCGAAATCCTCGGCGCGGAAGCGGGCAAAGAAATGGGCGTTTACTTCGACCATATTTGCACTGGCCTGAGCTAGTTCTGAGCCTCAGAGGAATCCGGTATCGTAAGCGGTGCATTACGGCCCACCAGCCCAGTCTGGGAAATTTGCCAAAATTGTAGGCCGTGAATGCACCCTACACCGAATGGCACTGAATTAAGCTGCAAAACCTCAGCCTCAAGGATCTCAGATGAATCCCCTCCTCGGAGGGGTGCCCGAAGGGCGGGGTGGGTCAAATTTGCGCCCAAAAGCAAATTAACTGCCATAGGCATGTTTACTTATTGCCATGATTAACCCACTCCTACCCCTCCCAGGAGAGGATGGCTGCTGCTAGAACTCGGCGGTCTCACCTTATCCCGAACTCAGGTTCCCAATAAAAAACGATCTTCGGTTCAGCCATGAGTATCATCACTCAATCCATTGCCAATGCCGATCGCGAGGCCCGCTACCTCAGTCGCGGCGAACTCAATGCCCTGCGCCACTTCTTTGAAGATGGCGATCAGCGGTTGCGCATTGCCTCGATCTTGACCGCCAATGCCGACACCATCGTCGAAAAAGGCACCGAAAGGTTCTGGCAGCGCTGCCACATTACCCCCAGCAACAGCGGCAATCCCACCTTTCGAGCTTCCTGTATGCGGGACCAGGGCTGGTACATTCGGTTGGTCACCTACGCCGTGGTGGTTGGCGACATCGATCCGCTCCAGGCCAGCGGCATCAAAGGGGCCAGGGAAATGTACACCTCCTTAGAAATTCCCCTTAAAAACGTCGCAGAGTGCATGCGCTGCCTGAAAGAAGTCGCCCTCGACCTGCTCAACTTCGAAGACCAGGCCGAAGTCGCCCCCTATTTTGATTATTTAATCCAAGGCATGATGCCCTGATTGAGGTGCATTTCTTTTGCAGGTCGCATCTTCCAGGCATCGCCTAACCAGCGGTACATTGTGGCCCGAATCCAAGATTTAGGGAATATCGAGGGACCTAAAGCCATGAATGCAACCGCCATCGAATGCTACTGAATGAAGCCTGGTGGGCAGTGCCCACCCTACGCCCACCCAAACTACAGAAACTACCATGACCAGCCCAGTCACCCATCCGCAAGCGTTTCACACCGTACCCACCTCAGTCATTGCAGAGGCCGAGCGGCGCGATCGCTATCCAAAGCAGAGCGAATTCAAAGAGCTTTCAGCCTTCTTTGGGTCAGGGCTAAAGCGCCTGGAAATTGCCGCCGTGCTATCGCAGAATGCCGATAGAATCGTCGCTGCCGGGGCGAATCGCATCTTTTCGGGCGGTTCCCCTATGGCCTATTTGGAGCGGGCCGCCGATCCCATTGGTATGCCGGGGTCGGGGTACTACGTCGGGGAAGATTATCTCTCGGCGGATGCCCGAAATAAACGCAAGAAACCGTCGATTGTGGCCAGGCTGCAGGAGCCCGGGGCAATTGATCCAACGACGGGGTTAGTGGAATGGGCCAAAAGCCTGTTCACCCCGGGTCGCCCTAGTGCCCCCAGCCGCTTTCGCACCATCGACATTAACCGGTACGGCACGGTGCGCATGAAGCGATCCCTGCGTGACCTGGACTGGTTCCTCCGCTATATCTCCTATGCCATCGTGGCGGGGGATACCAGCATTCTCAGCGTCAACGTGCGGGGGCTGCGCGGGGTAATTCCTGAAGATGTCACCCTGGCAACGGTGGTAGCCCTGCAGGAAATGCAGTGGAAAGCCAGCCTTTGTTTTCCTGAAGATCCTGCTTCTGCCGCGCTGGTTAAGCGCTACTTTGAGGTGCTGATTGCCGATTACCTGGTGGAAAAACCAGGTGATCTGCTGCGGTTTGGGGTGTCAAAGCTGCATCCGGGGTTGCCGTTGCCCCAGAGTTACCGCCAGAGTGCTCTGCCCACACCCAAACTGGTGATGAAGCCGGGCCTTTCAGAAACCGAAATGCAGGAGGCCATTCGTGCCGCCTATCGCCAGGTGTTCGAGCGGGATGTGGGCCATGCCTATGAGCTGGCGGTGGCAGAGCTGGAATCCCAGGTGCGCAGTGGTCAGTTGTCGATGAAAGAGTTCGTCCGGCAGCTGGGCAAATCGCGGCTATACCGGCGAGAGTTCTACGAACCGTTCACCATCAGTCGGGTAATTGAGCTGGCCTGCCGACATTTTCTTGGGCGGGGGCTGAGCTGTCTGGAGGAATTTCAAAACTACTTCGAGGTAATCTCCGAAGGAGGGCTACCGGCCCTGGTGGATTCCCTGGTGGATTCCCAGGAGTATGCCGACTATTTCGGAGAAGAAACTGTTCCTTACCTGAGAGGGTTAGGGCTGGAGGCGCAGGAATGCAGGAATTGGGGGCCGCAGATCGATCTGTTCAAGTTCAGTGCCCCGGTGCGTAAGGTACCGAATTTTGTCACCACCTTTGCCAGGGCGCAAAAGCCGCTGCCTGATCAACACCCCTATGGAGTGGGCAACGACCCCCTGGAAATTCAGTTTGGGGCCATCTTCCCCCAGGAAAACCGCAACCCGGTGGCCCAACCCGCCCACTTCAGCTCAACCAGCCGCCGCATTTTGATCAGCAGCGGCCTGCACAACGGTCACCATGCCGGGCTGAACGGGGAACTTCCCCTGGGGCGAATACCGGGTACCTTCGGTCGCCAGGTGCTGAAGCTGGAGAAAGTCCACCACCAGAACGGCCACCGCAAGCCTGGAGAAGTTGCCCCCCAGGGACCCAACTTGAACGTCACCCACCACTCTATAGAAGCAGTGATTCTGGGCACCTATCGCCAGGTGTTCGGGCGCGAAGTCTTCGATAGCCAGCGGCAAACCGTCGCCGAAACCAAACTCAGGGGCGATGAGATTACCCTGCGGGAGTTTGTGCGTCAGCTGGCAAAGTCGCGCACATTCCGCCAGTTGTACTGGGAAAACCTGTACATCACCAAAGCGATTGAATACATCCACCGTCGCCTACTGGGCCGCCCCACCTATGGTCGCGAAGAACTCAACCGCTACTACGACCTGGTCAGCAAAACAGGGTTCTATGGTCTGGTGGATGCTCTGATCGACAGCAAAGAATATGCCGAGGTGTTTGGGGATGATGTGGTGCCCTACGAGCGCTACCTCACCCCGCGCGGCTACGGGTTGCGATCGCCCCAGGGCCCCGTTGCCTGGTGGAAACAACGCGACAACCCCGCGATCGCAGGCGAATGGATGGCCACCCACGGCGATTCCCATGGGGTGTTCAAGCAACCTCCTGCCCTGAAATCTGCTATGGCAATGTCCCTGGCTGTTCCACCCGCACCGCTCCCCGTATCCATAGGACACCCATCCCAAAACGGGAGTTCCCAAACCGAAACCTCAGCTCCGGCTGAAGCCCCACCGGCCTCAGCAGAGGAACAACCCGCCCCCGCCGAACCTTAATTAAGGAGGAAAACTGCCATGAACCTGACCTTAAAACAACCCTTAAATCATCCCCTAAAAAAACTTAAGACCGCTTACCAGAACCATCCCATCCTGAGCTACCGCATCCACATCGGCTGGTTCGGCGGCATCCGGATTTATCACCACTAGTGGAATGTATGTGTTTGAAGTTGATGGGCAAAGTTTCTCCAGCCCTTTCAAGGTGATTCGAAAAGGGTTGTTTTAGCTCCATCGAACTCCCTGAAAACGTGATTGTGTGTAGGGTGTGTTCTCGGCCTTAAGCCAACTCTGCAATGGTGCAAAGATCTCGGCTTTGGCCGGAACGCACCGCTAGCGTCAAGGGAGAAGCCCGATACCGTAAGGGGGCTGAATGCTACTGAATTAAGGCTGGTGGGCAGTGCCCACCCTACGGCAGATCAAGGCTTTCGACCAATTGCGAAAGTTAACCTCAGCTTAATTCAGCGACCCTACACCCTACACCCTACACCCTTTACCCATCCACCCCTCACCCCTCACCCCTGACCCCTCACCCCTGACCCCTCACCCCTCACCCCTCACCCCTTACCCAAAAATGAGTCTAGTCAAACAAGTCATCCTCAACGCCGATGAAGAACTCCGCTACCCAACCCCTGGGGAGCTCAAGATGATTCGCAACTTTTGCAAAACAGGAAACGACCGCATTCAAATTGCCAGAAACCTGGAAAGTCGGGCAGAATCAATTGTCGAAAAAGGCACCCGAAAGTTCTGGAAAATCTGTCCCAGAACCCCCAGCAATTCCGGCAGCCGGGTCAAAACAGCTGCGGCCAAACGGGATGTCGGCTGGTATATTCGGCTGATTAGCTACTGCCTTTTAGCCGGTAACGCTCAACCCCTCCAGGACATTGGCTTAACCGGCATGAAAGAGCTTTATACCAACATCGGCATCCCCCTTACAAACATTCTGCAATACATCCGATGTCTCAAAGAAGAGGCAATCAAACAATTAGACGAAGCCGATGCCGCAGAAGTAATTCCTTACTTTGATCACATCATTCAAGAACTCGCCCTCCCAGGTCCGCCTTACTTTATGAACGACGGTCCCGGCGAAAGCATTCCAGTGGCTTAAAAAATCAATCTGAGAATCCGTAGGGTGGGCACTGCCAGCCCTGTCAAGGTGTTCCGGAAAGGGAGATTTTAACTCCATCAACCCCCCTAAAATCTCAATTATGCGTAGGGTGTGTTCCCGGCCTCAGGCTCACCGTGCGATGATGCAAAATTTCTGCCTTGGCCGGAACGCACCGTTTGCGTTAAGCGAGAATCTTGATATCGTAAGCGGTGCATTGCGGCCCAAAGACAAAGCCTGTGAGGTTTTGCGCAGATGTGTGAGCCGCTAATGCACCCTACGCCGGTCGCTGATTCGTACCAATATTCATCTTGACAGGGATGGCAGTGCCCACCCTAGGGCAGATCAGGGCTTTCAGCGATTTGCAGGGGTTGATTTGGGTGCATCCCAGTTTTGCAAGTCTGCCCACCCTGCGGATTGAGAGTATGTTGCTGGTGAGCGTAGAAAAATCTGTGGCCTGATACTAGCTGGCTTTCGCCCCATTGCCCCGTATCCCGCCAGTCCGGCAATGAATTTCTGACGAACGGGCAGGTTTCAAACCTGCCCCGACTAATCGATTAAAATGGGTTCATCTAGCCGTCAGATATGGCTCAATTTTCTCTCTCTGCTGCCGGGTACAACGCTAACGCTGTTAACCATTGCTGTTGCGTTTTTACGATTCTATGACGAACGAGACTTCAGCATCCTCGAACTCATCGGTCAACCCCGAGTCTGGAGCAACCGACTTACAGTGGCCGCCGCCGTGGTGGCGCTGGTTAATTTTTGCGTTGAGTGGGACCGTCGAAATCGAGAGACAGGCCGTGCTGCAAGAGCAGAGGCACAGGCAGCGAATGATCGAGCAGCGGCAGTACAACGAAGAACTGAGGAAGAGCAACGAAGAGCTGAGGAAAGAGAACGAGCGACTCGCCGAGCTAGAGTCGAAGTTGAACGAGATCTGGCGTTCTTGAGCTTCGTGGCAGACCCGTCAGACGAAAATCGCCGTAAGCTAACCCAAACGATTGCTGTACTGGATCAATACCGTGACAGCCTTTAAGGCAGGACTGCCCACCATAGATGAATGTCACTGAAATAAGCCTGGTGGGCAGTGCCCACCCAGCCCTGTCAAGGTGTTCTGAAAAGGGAGATTTTAACTCCATCAAACCCCCTAAAATCTCAATTATGCGTAGGGTGTGTCCCGGCCTCAGGCTCACCGTGCGATGATGCAAAATTTCTGCCTTGGCCGGAACGCACCGTTTGCGTTAAGCGAGAATCTTGATATCGTAAGCGGTGCATTGCGGCCCAAAGACAAAGCCTGTGAGGTTTTGCGCAGATGTGTGAGCCGCTAATGCACCCTACGCCGGTCGCTGATTCGTACCAATATTCA
>Ga0076929_100362_pt1 | contig 50143 bp, 45 predicted proteins | sample HotLakConUCCSL28_FD_87104 | JGI IMG/M metagenome (GOLD analysis project Ga0076929, IMG submission 87104) | Hypersaline microbial mat communities from Hot Lake, Washington, USA - Hot Lake Consortium UCC-SL28 (version 3) (version 3) | ecosystem: Environmental > Aquatic > Thermal springs > Hot...
CCCCCCCCCGGGGCCCCGCGCCGGCCGCCGGGCCCCCCCCCCCCCCCCCCCCCCCCCCCCCCCCCCCCCCCCCGCCCGAAGAGCCGGCCCGTCCTTGCAGCGATGCTCGCGGCGGCCGTCCTGATCGCGACGGCGCCGGCCACGGGGGACGCCACCCCCTCCGCCTCCGTGCTGGAGCGGGACGGCACGGCCAGCCTCGCGCCGGCGCTCGCCGTCGCCGCGCCGCTCCGCAGCGCGAAGACGGCGCGCCTCGCATCGGTGCTCGAGCGCCCGGCGCCCCTTCCGGTGGCGACGCCGCTCCTCGCTCCCGCGAGCCCCCGGATCCTCCCCCGCGCCGCCTTCGCCCGCCCGGCCGATGCCGCTCCGGATGCCGCTCACGCGCCCGCCCCCGTGGCGACGCCCATCGCCTACGCGCCCCACGCGGTCCCCATCGAGGAGCCGTTCCGCCTCCTCCTCGGCGCCGAGCTCGAGGCGTTCTCGCGCTTTCCCCACGGGGTCTCCGGCAACGGCCTCGACCACTGGTGGTCCGACCGGCCGCTCCCCGAGAACGTCACCTCGGAGCGGCAGATCGAGTGTCTCGCCAGGGCCATCTACTTCGAGGCCCGCGGCGAGCCGGAGCTCGGCCAGATGGCCGTCGCGCAGGTCATCATCAACCGCGTGAAGAACCCCGACTATCCCGACGACATCTGCGGCGTCGTCTACCAGAACCGCAACTGGTTCAAGCGCTGCCAGTTCACCTTCGCCTGCGACCAGATCCGCGACGTCGTCAACGACGACCGCGCCTGGGAGACGGCCATGAGGATCGCCGCGAGCTATGCGGCCGGGGAGGCTTGGCTGCCGGCGATCGGGGCTGCCACCCACTACCACGCCCTCCACGTCTCGCCCCGCTGGGCCGCCGGGATGCGGCAGGTGAAGGTCATCGACCGCCACGTCTTCTACCTCACGCGAAACGGCGGCTGGACCTGACGCCAGCCGTCGCCCCGACCCGGCTCGGACGAGGAAGCTCTCCTCCCCGGGATGTGCGGGCGCCACCCCGACGAAGGTGATGCTGCCGCCACCGATCGCCACCACCGCGCCGCCCGTGTCGCTGTCCTCGCCGCGTCGGCAGGGGGGCTTCCGCTCTCGCCCCAGACCCCATCGAGAGACGACAGGACGCCGAAGCTGCCGGGTCCGCGCCTCCCTGCGCGAGGGCTCACTGTCGTCACGGGTCGGCCGGATCTTCGCCGCCGCATGGCCGGGTCGCGGCGGGCCGCCTTGTCAGCCGGGCGGATCGGCGATAGGCGGGTTGGCAAGGGAAAGAAGGTCCATGACACGCAACATCCCGGTCCCCCTCGTCCTCGCCTGCGGCTCCGCGATCGCCCTCATCTCCCTCGGCGAGCGCTCCGCCTTCGGCCTCTTCCAGAACGACATGGCGAACGCGCGCGAATGGGGCCGCGAGACGTTCGCCCTCGCCTTCGCCATCCAGAACCTCGTCTGGGGCATCGGGCAGCCGATCGCCGGCGCCCTCGGCGACCGCTACGGGACATTCAAGGTCCTCGTCGTCGGCGGGCTCCTCTATGCCATCGGCCTCGTCGGCACGGTCTTCGTCGAATCCTCCCTCGGGATGCATCTCCTGTTCGGCGTGGTGCTCGGCCTCGGCATGTCCGCCTCCTCGTTCGCCATCGTCATGTCCGCCTTCGGACGCGTCGTCTCGCCGAAGCACCGCACCATCGCGTTCGGGATCGGGACGGCGGCGGGCTCGCTCGGGATGTTCCTGTTCGGCCCGCTCGCGGCGATCCTCATCGGGACGCAGGGCTGGTCGAACACGCTCTTCGTGTTCGCCGGCATCGCCCTTCTCATCATCCCCTTCGCGATCCCCCTCCAGGGACGCTCGCAGAACGATCCCGCGCTCCCCTCCCAGTCCCTGAGGGAGGCTCTCGTGGAGGCGTTCGCCCACAGGAGCTACGTGCTCCTCGTCTTCGGCTTCTTCGTGTGCGGCTTCCACGTCACCTTCATCATCGCCCACATGCCGGCCTACCTCACCGATCTCGGGCTCCCGGCCACGGTGGCGGGGACGGCGATCGCCCTCATCGGGCTCTTCAACGTCGTCGGGTCGGTGGCGGCGGGGGCGATCGGTGCGCGCTACTCGAAATCGCACTCGCTCTCGATCCTCTACGCCCTGCGCTCGGTCGCCATCGTCGTCTTCCTGCTGGTCCCGGTGTCGGGCACCAGCGTCATCGTGTTCTCGAGCGTGATGGGGCTCCTGTGGCTCTCCACGGTGCCGCTCACCTCGGGCCTCGTCGCCGTGATGTTCGGGCCGCGCTACATGGGGACGCTCTTCGGTGTCGTCTTCCTGTCGCACCAGGTGGGCTCGTTCATGGGCGTTTGGCTCGGCGGCGTGATCTACGACGCGACCGGATCCTACGACGGGCTGTGGTGGATCGGCGTCGCCCTCGGGGTCTTCGCGGCGCTGGTCCACTGGCCGATCCGCGACGCCCCGGCGCCACGCCTCGCCGCCGCGGCGCCGGCCGCCACCTGACCCGGAGTCCCTTCCGCGGACGGCGCCGCCGGCGAACGCTCCGGGCGGCGCGAGGCTGCATCGGCGACATGGCGCGACTATATGACGGCCATGACCGAGACGCGGGACGACATCGGGACCACATCGTGCGCGGACGACGGGGCGCTGCCCTGCACGTGCCTGCGCCTGCGCCGCATCGCACGGCAGATCACGACCATGTACGACGCCGCGCTGGCGGAGAACGGCGTCTCCATCGTCAACTATGCCGTCCTCTCGGCGCTGTCGCGGGAGGAACCCCTCACGCTGTCCCACCTCGCCGAGCGTGTGGGCACCGACAGGACGACGCTGTCGCGCACGGTCGACAGGATGCGCTGCGCCGACCTCGTCGAGATCGCGCCCGGTGACGACCGCCGCGAGCGCCGCCTCTCGCTGACGGACCACGGCCGGCGCACCACCGCAGCGGCGCAGGATTCCTGGCGGCAGATCACCAAGGCGCTGGAGGACCAGTACGGCGCCTCGCGCCTCGCCGCGCTCCACGTCCTCCTCGCGGACCTCGAGCGCGTCGCCGGCGACACGCTGACGGACTGACCGGGAGCGGACCGACCGGCGGCGGCCTGATCCTCCGCCGCAGGGAATCCGGCGCGGGTCAGGCGGCGGCCGCCGCAAGGGCCTCGAAGCGCTCGATGAAGCGGGCCTCCACCATCCCCGTCGGCCAGGGGACGAGATGGTCGCCGAGCGCGTCTGCCGGCAGCGACGGGGCGCCGAAGATCACCCGCGCCTCCTCCGGCGCGAAGCCCGCGAGCGCCACCGCCTCGTGATAGGCGGCGACGATGTCGGCGGCCTTGATGCGCCGCCGGCGGATGCCCGTCCTGTCGGGCGTAAGGGCGAAGCGGAGCGCGACGGCATGGGCGAGCCGTTCCTCCACCGCCTTGTAGGCGTCGCCGATCACGGCCTTGAACGGTGAGATGATGTCGCCGATGACGTATTCGGGGGCGTCGTGAAGGAGCGCCGCGAGACTGTCCGCGGGGGTGGCGCCTTGCGTGGACAGGGCGAAGATGCGCTCCACGAGGAGGGAGTGCTGGGCGACCGAGAAGGGATGCTCGCCGCACGTCTGCCCGTTCCAGCGGGCGACGCGGGCGAGGCCGTGGGCGATGTCGCGGATCTCGATGTCGAGCGGCGAGGGGTCGAGGAGGTCGAGCCGACGGCCGGACAGCATCCTCTGCCAGGCCCGAACGGGCGCGCCGTCCGGGCGCCGGCCCTTCCCGGCGGCCGTCCGGCGGCTCATCCGTCCGCGTCGGCCTTGCCGAGGGCGAAGGGCGCACCCTCGGGGACGCGGAGGCGGACGGCGATTCCGCCTGCCTCGGCCACGTCGCCGACGCGGTCGATCCGCACCGTGGCAAGGCCCGCGTTGCCGACGACGGTGCCGAGCCGGCCGGCCTCGCGGCCGCCCGCCGTCACAGCAGCGCCCGTCTCCGGCAAGGGACCGTCGGCCTCGACGATGATCGTGCGCCGCCGCGCCGTCCCGCGATGGCGCATGCGCGAGACCACCTCCTGCCCGACGAAGCAGCCCTTGCGAAAGTCGACGCCGCCGGTGAGGTCCATGTTGGCGTCGTGGGGGAAGGCGTCGCCGAGGGGGAAGTCGACCACAGCGTCGGGGACGCCCCGCGCGACCCGCGCCGCGTGATAGGCGGCCGCGTCGCCGTCCTCGGTTCCCGCCGGGGCGATCGTGCGGCCGCCGAGGCCGGGCGCGCGGGGGTCGGCCGGCCCGTCGCCGACGACCACCACCTCGTCCGTGAGCGCGACGGTCACCGCCGCGCGGAGCTTGTACATGGCGAGCCGTCGGGCGAGGTCCTGCGCAGCCTGGGACGGGACGTCGAGGGCGATCCTGTCGGCGAACCCGTGGAGGAACATGTCCGACACGATCTTGCCCTGCGGGGTGAGGAGCGCGCCGTAGCGCACCTCGCCAGGTGCGAGCCCCTCGACGCTGCACGACAGGAGCCCCTCGAGGAAGGCCACCCGCGCCTCCCCTCCGACGGCGATGACGGCGCGGCCAGACAGAACGCTTCCCACTCTTCCCTCCGAAGTCACTCCACAAGCCCAGCGCTGAAGTAGCGGATGCGGCCGTCGTGCGAGATGCCGACGCGATAGAAGGTGTAGGCCCCGATGCGCAGGAGCTCCTCCACGTCGAGCGATGTCAGGATACGGTACACCTCGACGTAGTGCCGCCCCTCGAGCTCGTCGAGCGGCACCTCGGCGAAGTAGGGCCACACGTAGGTCCCGGCCCTCTCCGGCCCGATCCGCACGTAGCCCGCCTCGAGGATCTCGAGGAGGATGGCAAGGATCTCCCGCCCCTCGGCGTCGCCCGACTGGTTCCTGAGGTGGGCGACGGGATCGTCCGTGTCGGAGAAGCCCTCGACGAGGGGTGGTGCGGGCTGATCCTCGAAGATCGGCCTCAGCGCGTCGATGTCGCCGCTCCGCGCGGCCTCGATGAGCCTTTGCCGCGTCCGTGCCACGGCGGGCGGAAGCGCCTCGACATCGTAGCGCACATCTGCCACGCCCGCACGGTGAGGGAATGGCACGACCATTGCGTCCGACGGGGCGTCGTGCGGGTCGTCGTCTTCGCTCGCGTCGCCGTTGCGGGCGGGGAGCGGCGGAAGGTCGGATTTCTCCCCGGTGGTCTGTCCGAAGGGGCGGGCATTTCCGGGGGCGGGCTCACGGGTCTCGGGGACGACGATGCCATGGGGCGCATAGGCGGCGGAGGGGGCCGGCCGGACGATGACGAGGGCGGCCGCGAAGAGGAGCAGGCAGGCTTGACTGCGCATGATCGCGACACTCCCCCTGTCAGTCTCGCCCGGGCAGCGCCCCGGTCCAGGCACACGATCCGCATGTCGCACAACGGGGCGCGAGTCTCCACCCCGGATCTTCGGGTGTGAACCCGCTCTCCTACGTCGCGCTCGGCATCCTCGGCGGCATCTTCGTGACGGCGCCGGTGGGGCCGGTCAACCTCATGATCATGCAGCGCGCGTTCCGCTACGGCTTCCCGACGGCGCTCGCAGCCGGCCTCGGCGCATCCCTCGCCGACCTCCTGTTCGCCGCCGCGGCGGCCTTCGGCCTCTCGACGATCTCGGGCTTCATCGAGGGGCACAGCCCCCTCATCCAGCTCCTCGGCGGGCTTCTCGTGGTCACCTTCGGCGCGCGCATCCTGTGGCGCCAGCCGGGGCTCTCGAAGCCGCTCCCGCCGGACACGGGCCGGCGCGGCAAGGCGGGAATCGCCGTCGCGGCCTTCTTCATGACGATCACGAGCCCCGCGACCGTCTTCGGCTTCATCGCCTACTTCTCCGCCCTCGGGGAGTGGGGGCCGCAGGAGGACGACCATGCCGGCACGTTCCAGCTCCTTCTCGGCGTCGTCATCGGCACGGTCGGGTGGTGGTGCGGGCTCGCCTGGGTCGTGACGCGGCTGCGCGTGCGCTTCGACGAGGCGACGCTCGCGCGCATCAACGTCGTCTCCGGCGCGCTCCTCGTCGGCTTCGGCGCGCTCATCCTGGGCCGCCTGTCGGTCACCTACTTCCGCCTCATCTGAACCGCGCGCCATTCGCCTCGCACCGTGGCGGACCGTCGCCATATGAACGTGTCGAGACGGAGGGTGAGACGATGTGCGGCCGCTTCCAGCTGACGCTTCCCGCCGAGGCGATCCGCCGCCTGTTCGACGTCGAGGGGGAGGTCGAACCGTTTCCGCCGCGCTACAACATCGCCCCGACGCAGCCCGTCCACGTGGTGCGCACGGGGCCGGACGGGCGGCGCGGCCTCGTCCTCATGCGCTGGGGGCTTCTCCCGTCCTGGGTGAAGGACCCGAAGGACTTTCCGCTCCTCATCAACGCCCGCTCAGAGACGGCGGCGGAGAAGCCGGCCTTTCGCGCAGCGCTCCGTCGGCGCCGTGTCCTCCTGCCCGCGACGGGGTTCTACGAGTGGAAGAAGGAGGGGACGCGCAAGGTCCCGCACCTCTTCGAGGCGGACGGGCCGCTCGCGCTCGCCGGGATGGCCGAGACGTGGTGCGGGCCGAACGGCGAGGAGCTGGACACGGTCGCCGTCCTCACCGCCGAGGCGATCGGGGTGGCTGCCGAGTATCACGACAGGATGCCCCTCACGGTGCCGCCGTCGGCGTTCGCCGCCTGGCTCGACAGCGCGAACGAGGACGGGGCGGCGGCGCTCCGCCTCACCGAGCGCGCGGCCTACACGGCCCGGCCGGTGTCTGTTCGGCTGTCGAACGCGCGCAACGAGGGCGTGGGTCTGCTCGAGCCCGACCCCGACCCCGCGAGGCCTTCTCCTCCGCCGCCGAAGCCGGAGGCCGACGAGGAGGAGGCGCCTTGGCTTCTCTGAGCGCGGTGCGTGGGGGGCGCGGGGCGACGGGGAGTTTGTCGGAAACGACCGTTTTTGAGGGATCGGAAGGTAGCTTTATGAGGACTGTCCCGATCGCGGCTTCAGTAGACAGCCTTGGGATGGCGACGTTCCGCTCATCGTGAATCGCAGTTTGGCGATGGAGCGAAAAATGATATCTTCCTATGTTAGAAATAAAGAGCACGGGAAATATTCCGTACGATGCGCATTAATAAGTACGGGTTGAGGGACACGATACCCGCCTCCGTAAAGAGAATCGTTAGGCAACGGTGCAAATTCGGCTGTGTAGTTTGCAGATCAGCTTTCTATCACTATGATCATTTTGATCCTGAATTTAAGGATGCAAGTCACCATGATCCTGATGGCATCTGCTGCCTATGCCCAACATGCCATCAAGAGGTTACATCGGGACGCTACTCTCGAGAATATATAAAGAGGCATGTAGATAAAATACGGGATGCAAACTCTTTACCTGCAACACCGAAAATAGACTTGTACGATTCCGATGAGTGTTTTGTGATTGGCGGCCTTGAATACAAGTCCGTGCCTCTAAAGGTGATAGAGTGCTACGGTGAGACACTTCTAGCGGCTCAACCAAGTACCGAGTTGAGTCCCGGAACCATTACAGCAAAATTATTCTCATATGATGGCCGAGAACTACTTCGTGTAATTGAGAATGAAATCGTATTCAATATAGAGCATTGGGATATTGAGGCAGTAGGGCGTTCGGTAAAAATTAGAAGCGCTCCGGGACGTATTGTTCTTCATATTCACATAAATGCCCCTAATGGCCTAATCGTTGAGGCGCTTGATATGAGCTTTCGGAATACTCACCTTTTTGCAAACAGATTTGCATTTTGTATCGGACGTCGGATAGCTGACGATCGTTACCTATGGTTTAGCTCGGAGGTGCGGATCGTAGAAAATCGTTTCAAGGGGGTGGCGCTGAGAGTTGATAATCCCTCTGTGCTCGCAGAGGAGTGGAATCGCGCAGGCAAAGGCCATACTCACAGACCCATTCTGCGCCAGCATGATGGCCGGAATCTTTTGGAGTTCAACACAATCGGCACACCAGGCGCTAACGATCCATCTTTTTCGACAGCTTTTCTGTCAAACTCGCACATGGCAATGGACTCCTACAGTGGATTGCTCCATTACGCTTCAGGTATAGCTATTGCAAACCGCGTAGGGTCATTTTTGGTCGGGCCAAGCTTTTACAAAATTGCGCCAATTGGATTTGTCAGAGAGTTATTTTCGGGCCAAGGCCCTACATCCGTAGACTTTCTCGCGCAGAACTTCTTCAAATAAGTCATGCTCATTAGGTGGAGGAATGGATTCGCGTGATAAGTCGATGATTGGGCGTATCTGCGTATTTCTCCTGTTTAGTCAATGTGGCGCTACCGCGAACCGCAAAAACGAACCATTCCCGGCCACCGCTGGCGGTCATGCTCGCAGGCAGCCCCATCAGCCGCTCGAGCCTCGCGAAACCGTCTCTCGCAACGCCTTCCCTCAAAACCAGCCAGCGCCGACGGGTTCCGAGAGCCCTTCAGGCGGCACGCGACAGCGCCGCTATCGCGTGTCGGGCAGCACGCGCCCCGGGTTCATCCGCCCTTCAGGGTCGAACGCCGCCTTCACCGCGCGCATCATGTCGATCTCCACCGCGTCGCGGACCGTGGGGACGAGCGCCTGCTTCAGCCGGCCGACGCCGTGCTCGGCCGCGATCGACCCGCGGTGGTGCCGAACCACGGCGTGGACGGCGTCCGACACGGCGTCCCAGCGGGCGAGGAAGCCGGCCTTGTCCATGCCGATCGGCTGGGAGACGTTGAAGTGGATGTTGCCGTCGCCGACGTGGCCGAACGGGACCGGCCGCGCGTCCGGAACGATGGCGAGCACCGCCTCAGTCGCCTCGGCGATGAAGGCCGGCACCGCCGCCACCGGCACCGACACGTCGTGCTTGATGGAGCCGCCCTCGTGGCGCTGCACCTCCGAGAGGAGCTCGCGCAGCCGCCAGAAGTCCTCAGCCTCGCCGAGCGACTGGGAGACGACAGCGTCCGTCACCTCGCCCGCCTCGAAGGCGCCCATGAGCACCGTCTCGAGCGTCTCGCGCAGCGGCCGCTCCGGGTCGAACGTGCTCGCCTCCACGAGGACCACCCATTCCGGAATGCCCTCGGCGAAGGGGTTGCGCACGCCGTGGCCGTGGCGAAGGACGAACTCGACGCCGATCCGCGGCACGATCTCGTAGCCCGTGAGGCCGGCCCCCAGAGCACCGCGCACCTTGCCGAGGAGTGAGACCGCGGCGGCGGGGGAGGGGACGCCCGCGAGCGCCACGTCCCGCGCGAGCGGCTTCGGCACGATGCGCAGCACGGCCCGCGTCACGATGCCGAGCGTCCCCTCCGCGCCGATGAAGAGGTGCTTGAGGTCGTAGCCCGTGTTGTCCTTGCGCAGCGCGCGCAGGCCGTTCCAGATCCGCCCGTCCGGCAGCACCACCTCCAGCCCCAGCACCTGGTCGCGCATGTTGCCGTAGGCGAGGACCTGCGTGCCGCCGGCGTTGGTGGAGACGAGGCCGCCGATCCGCGCCGAGCCCTCTGAGGCGAGGCTGAGGGGAAAGAGCCGGCCCGCCCTGTCCGCGGCGTCCTGCACGGCGGCGAGGATCGTGCCCGCGCCGACGGTCATCGTGTTGCCTTCGGTGTCCACCTCCTCGATGGCGTCGAGCCGCTCGGTGGAGACGACAACCTCTCCCGCGAACGGTGTCTGGCCGCCCACGAGGCCGGTGTTGCCGCCCTGGGGGACCACTGCGAGGCGGTGTCGCGCGGCAAGGCGCAGGATCGCCGCCACCTCGGCGGTCGAGCGCGGGCGCGTCACGAAGGGCGCCTCGCCGTGCCACAGGTCGCGCAGCTCCGCGAGGTAGGGCGCGACGCGGTCCGGCTCGCAGACGAGGACGCCCTGCCCGAGCTCAGCCTCGACGTCCTTGCGGAAGGCGTCCATCGCCGCGGCGGCGGTGCGTGTGGCGAGGGCGTCGTGCATGGCGTCGGCTCCGCTTGCTCCGGTCGGATGGTGCCGGTATGTCATAACGCAAATTGCGGCGGGTCGTCCGCCGTTGCCCGTCCACCCGGAAACTCCCAGCAGTCAAGGTCTTCAGAATGAGTGGCTCCGGCATCCTCGCGGGCAAGCGCGGTCTGATCCTCGGGGTCGCCAACAACCGCTCCATCGCGTGGGGGATCGCCCAGGCGGCGAGGAACCAGGGCGCGACGCTCGGCCTCACCTACCAGGGGGACGCGCTCAGGAAGCGTGTCGAGCCCCTCGCCGCCTCCCTCGACGCCCTCGTCGTCGGCCACTGCGACGTGACCGACCCCGCGAGCATGGACGCCGTCTTCGACAAGGTGAAGACGGAGTGGGGCGGGCTCGACTTCGTGGTTCACGCCGTCGCCTTCTCGGACAAGAACGAGCTGACGGGCCGCTACGTCGACACGAGCGCGGAGAACTTCGCCAAGTCCCTCTTCGTGTCCTGCTACTCCTTCACGGACGTCGCGCGGCGGGCGGAGCCGCTGATGGCGGACGGCGGCTCGCTCCTCACGCTCACCTACTACGGCGCCGAGAAGGTGATGCCCCACTACAACGTGATGGGCGTCGCCAAGGCCGCGCTCGAGGCCTCGGTCAAGTATCTCGCCGCCGACCTCGGCAAGGCGAACATCCGCGTGAACGCCATCTCCGCCGGCCCCATCAAGACCCTGGCCGCCTCCGGCATCGGCGACTTCCGCTACATCCTGAAGTGGAACGAGTACAACGCCCCCCTCCGCCGCACGGTCCTCATCGAGGAGGTGGGGGACGCCGCGGCCTATCTCCTGTCGCCCATGTCCCGCGCCGTCACGGGCGAGGTGCATCACGTGGACTGCGGCTATCACGTCGTCGGCATGAAGGCGGTGGACGCGCCCGACATCACGAAGGCCGTGAGGGAAGAAGAGGGCTGATGCTGCCGCCGGGCGTTCGCCTCTTCCACATCCGCCACGGGCAGACGGACTGGAACGTCGAGGGGCGGCTCCAGGGGCAGACCGACATTCCGATCAACGTCCTCGGCCGCGAGCAGGCGGCGGCCAACGGTGCGCGGCTCGGCGACTACCTGCGGCGGGAGGGGACCGATCCTGCGAGCCTTGCCTGGCACGCCTCCCCGCTCGGGCGCGCGCGGGAAACGCTGCGGCTCGTGGCGGAGAGGGCCGGAGTCGTGGTGGCGCCCGCGTTCGACGATCGCCTCAAGGAGGTCGCGTTCGGCGAGTGGTCCGGGTACACCTACGCCGAGCTCTCCGCCGGCGGCCAGCACGAGGCTGTGCGGCGCCGCAAGCGGGACAAGTGGAGCTTCCGCCCGCCCGGCGGTGAGAGCTACGCCGAGCTCGCCGAGCGGGTCGGTGCGTGGCTCGCGGAGCTCGACGGCGACGCGGTCGTGGTGTCGCACGGCGGGGTCTTCCGGGTGCTCCACGGCCATCTCTGCGGCACGCCCTGGCACGAGGTGCCGGGACTGCCCGCGCCGCAGGACCGCGTCTCCATCTTCGCCGACGGGCGCGTCGAGCTGATCTGACCGATGTCGCACAACACGTTCGGCCACCTCTTCCGCGTTACCACCTTCGGCGAGAGCCACGGGCCGATGATCGGCGGCGTGGTGGACGGCTGCCCGCCGGGCATCCGCCTCGACCTCGCCACCATCCAGGGCTTCCTCGACCGCCGCAGGCCGGGGCAGAGCCGCTACACCACCCAGCGCAGGGAGCCCGACGCGGTGCGCCTCGTCTCGGGCGTCCTCGAGGCGGAGGACGGCGGCCTCGTCACCACCGGAACGCCGATCGGCCTCGTCATCGAGAACGTCGACCAGCGGTCGAAGGACTATTCGAAGATCGCCGACCGCTACCGGCCGGGCCACGCTGACTACACCTACGACGCCAAGTACGGCCTGCGGGACTACCGCGGCGGCGGGCGCTCCTCTGCGCGCGAGACGGCGGTGCGGGTGGCGGCCGGCGCCATCGCGCGCGCGGTGATCCCGGGCGTCTCGATCCGCGGCGCTCTGGTCGAGATGGGTGGCGACCCTGCCAAGGGGCGCGACTTCTCCATCGCCGGCGACAACCCGTTCTTCGCGCCCGACGCCGCGGCGGCGGAGCGATGGGCCGAGCGGCTCGACGCGGCGCGCAAGGCGGGCTCCTCGCTCGGCGCCGTGGTGGAGGTTCAGGCGTCGGGCGTCCCTGCCGGCTGGGGCGCCCCGATCTACGGCAAGCTCGACCAGGATCTCGCCTCCGCGATGATGTCCATCAACGCCGTGAAGGGCGTCGAGATCGGCGCGGGTTTCGAGGCGGCGCGCCTGTCGGGCGAGGAGAACGCCGACGAGATGCGCATGGGGCCTGACGGTCCCGTCTTCGAGACGAACCGCGCCGGGGGCATTCTCGGCGGCATTTCCAACGGCGCCGCTGTGGTGGTGCGCTTCGCGGTAAAGCCGACATCGTCGATCCTCACCCCCCGCCGCTCGGTGACGCGCGCCGGCGAGGAGGTGAACGTCTCGACCACCGGCCGCCACGACCCGTGCGTCGGCATTCGCGCGGTCCCGGTGGGGGAGGCGATGATGGCGATCGTCCTCGCGGACCATTTCCTGCGCCACAGGGGGCAGACGGGGCGCGAGGGCGCGGTCGGCGCTCCGCCCGGCGCCGCCCGAGGCGGCGTGGAGCGAGGAGGTTGAGCCACGCTCTGCCCGGCGACGGGACCTGACGCGGCGTCAGCCGACGATCTGCCTCTTGCCACCGGTCGCCTCAGAGGCTTCAAGGCGGATCTTCCTCACCGGCAGGTCCGTGATCGCGAGGCGTTCGGCGCGCTCGACCTTCAGATGGCGCCCCTGGCAAAGGCCGATCCCGCGTCTTGCGTCGGCCGGGACGGCGCCGGCAACAGGCAGGTCCGGGCCGATCGCTGGCGGCGGCCCCGAGAGCGCGGAGGGAATGCTGCCGTTTCTTCGGATTGCCGCCCTGCGCCTGCCGGGGTCGAGGGGGCCGATGGGGGTCGATCGTGGTCGATCGGCGGGTCCGTCGGGAAGAGCTCGGAGACGTCGACGGCGGCCGAGAGGATCCGCCCTTCCGCCGCGGCTCGTCATGTCGCCGATGCGCATCTCGCCGGTGCCCGTGCGAGGATATCCGGCAACACCATGGTGCGGCCATCGATGCGGCGCTTGCAAGAGACGGTGGCGGCGCTGGCGGTGACCCTCTATGTCGTAGGCAAACGGGGAGAGACCGAGCCTTGAGCCAGGAGACGGAGCGCGTCGCCGCGGCGCTGCGCGCGTTCGAGCGGGGGGAGCTCGTCGTCGTGACCGACGACGACGACCGGGAGAATGAGGGCGACCTCATCGGCGCCGCGTCCCTCATGACGCCGGAGCGCATGGCCTTCATGGTCCGCCACACGAGCGGGATCGTCTGCGCGCCCGTGACGCGGGCGGTAGCGCGCCGCCTCCACCTCTCGCCCATGGTGGCCGACAACGACGCGCCACTCTCCACGGCCTTTACCGTCTCGGTGGACGTGCGCCACGGCCTCACCACGGGCATCTCCGCCGAGGAGCGCACCAACACGGTGCGCGCCCTCGCCAACTCCAACGCCGGCGCCGCGGACTTCGTGCGCCCCGGCCACGTCTTCCCCCTCGTCGCGCGGGAGGGCGGCGTCCTCATCCGCTCCGGCCACACCGAGGCGGCCGTGGATCTGTGCCAGCTCACGGGGCTGCCGCAGGTCGGCGTCCTCGCCGAGCTCGTCAACGACGACGGCACCGTGATGCGGGGCGAGGATGTGGCGGCGTTCGCGAAGACCCACGGCCTCGCCGAGGTCTCCGTCAACGATCTCATCGCCTGGCGCCAGCGCACGGAGCGGCTCGTGGAGCGCGTCGCGGACGAGCGGCGCGAGATCGACGGCGGCCCCGCGCAGGTCCTCACCTTCACCACGCCGTTCGACCCCATGACCCACGTCGCCATCGTCGTCGGGGACATCCGCGACGGTGTGGACGTTCCCTGCCGCCTCGTGCGCGAGAGCGTCGTCGACGACGTCCTCGGGGAGGCGCGACCGCGGCGCCACGTCCGCCGCCTGCGCGAGATCGGCCGCGGCGTCCTCGTCTACCTGCGCACGGGCGCCACCGGCGTCGTCGACCCGGGCGCCGCCGGGGAGAGCCACGCCACGGCGGAGAGCCGGGCGCGGGAGTGGCGCGAGGTGGGCCTCGGCGCGCAGATCCTGCGCGACCTCGGGGTGAGCTCGATCCGCCTCCTTGCGAGCCACGATCGCCGCTATGTGGGGCTCGAGGGCTTCGGCATCACGATCACGACCACCGAGCCCGTGGAGGGGCCATCCTGATGCGCGAGGCCTTGCCACCCGAGCCCGGACCTGGCGGAGGCGGCCCCGGCGCGCCGCCCCCATCCGGTCGCTTCGCCACCGGATACCGCAAGAACTCCGGGGACATGATGGTCTACGGCGGCGGCGTCCTCACCCTCGTCGGCGTGCTGGCGACCGTCGTCAACGCGGAGCCGGCGTTCATGCTGGCGAGCCTCGCGGGGACGTTTTCCGCCTTCTACTTCTGGCCGACCCTCGACACGCGCCGCCCCCAGCTCGGCGCCGACCAGAGGGGGATCTACGTCGCCCGCGTCGGCCTCGTGCGCTGGGATGCGATCGCGGACTGGCGCGTTGAGCGGCGGGCGCTGCGCACGATGCGGCTCGCGACGCTCGAGATCCGCCTTTCGACCCGGCTGCCCGAGGCGCTGGCGGCGGCCGACAGCCCCCCGCTCACAGAGAGGCTCTCAGCGCGCAACGAGAAGGTCTCGGGCGACAGGATCCGCGTCACCCTCCACAGCCTCGCGATGCCCGACAACGAGATCGAGGCGCGGCTGAGGTCGCTCTCGCAGGGGACCGTCTGAGCCGAACGGCGCGGTCAGTCGCGCGGCGCGAGGCCGAGGCGCTGGACGCCCCGCTGCACTGGCTTCTTCGCCGAGATCACCCCCGAGTTGACGCCGACCCAGCCGATCTCCCCCGAGAGGCGCCCGTACTCGATCTTCGGGCAGCGGTTCTGGATGACCGTGATGCCCTGCGCCTCGGCCCGCGCGGCCGCGTCGTCGTTGCGGATGCCGAGCTGGAGCCAGATCACCTTCGGCTTCGGGTCGAGGGCGAGCGCCTCCTCCACCACGCCAGGCACCGCGTCCGACGCACGGAAGACGTCGACCATGTCGACGGGTCCCGGCACCTCGGCGAGGGAGGCGTAGGCGAGGCGGCCGCAGATTTCCCTGCCGGCCTGGCCAGGGTTCACCGGGTGGACGGTAAACCCCTTCTCCACGAGGTACTTGAGCACGAAGTAGGACGGCCGCACCGCGTTGGCGGAGGCGCCGACCATGGCGATGGTGCGCACCTCGCCGAGGATGCGGTTGATGAGGGCGTCGTCGTAGCGGTCGTGGTTCATCAGCGGTCGCGCCAGTTGGCGGGGCGTTTCTCGGCGAAGGCGGCGAGCCCCTCACGCCCGTCCTCGAGAAGGAGGTTCTCCACCATCGCGGCGGTGGCGCAGGCGTAGGCCTGCGGCAGGGGGAGGCCGGCCTGGGCGGCGACGGCCCGCTTGCCGAGGGCGAGGACTGCGGCGGACTTCCGCGCGATGTGCGCCGCGAGGCCCATCGTCTCCTCCGTCAGCCTCTCCGCCGAGACGACGCGGTTGACGAGGCCGATGCGCAGCGCGTGCGCAGCGTCCACCACGTCTCCGGTCATGAGGAGCTCGGCAGCGTGCTTTGCGGCGACGGTGCGGGTGAGGGGGACCGCCGGCGTCGAGCAGTAGAGGCCGAACGACACGCCGGTCGTCCCGAAGCGCGCGGCCTCGGAGGCGATGGCGAGGTCGCATGCCGCCACGAGCTGGCAGCCGGCCGCGACGGCCGTGGCGTGGATCTCCGCGATGACGGGCTGCGGGATCGTCGCGATCCTCGTCATGAAGTCGCCGCAGCGGGCGAAGAGCGCCTCGAACCAGGCGCGGCCGCCATCCGCGTCGCCTTGGCGGGCGGCCATCGCCTTCATGTCGTGGCCGGCGCAGAAGGCCGGACCCTGCGCGGCGATGACGATCACGCGGGCCTGCGGCGCGTCGAGCGCTTCCGACAGCGCGTCGATCATCTCCGCCGTGAGGAGGTTGCGCTCTCGCCCGCGGTTCATGACGATGCGGCGCACGCGGCCCTCGTCGGTGACGAGGACCGGGTCGCCGAGCGGCGTGGCAGGGGTGGGGGCATCCATGCCGCGACTGAACCCTTCCCGGCCCCGCCAGTCAATCGCCCGATGAACCTCTCCGAGATCCGTGACTTCCTCGCCGCCGAGTTCGCCCCCGTCTTCGTCCATCAGGACGTCGTGGTGGAGGCTGCGGAGGGCGGGACCGCGCGCCTGAAGATGGTGCCCGATGCGCGCCACCTTCGCCCCGGGGCGATCGTGTCCGGGCCGACGCTGATGATGCTCGCCGACACCGCGGCCTATGCGGCGCTTCTCTCCCTCCCGCAGGATGCGCGGATGGCGGTGACGTCGAACCTTTCCGTCAGCTTCCTGCGCGCTGGCCGCGGCGCCATCGTTCAGGACGCGCGTGTGGTGAAGGCGGGGCGGCGCCTTGCCACCATCCTGACGGAGGCGCGGGACGATGCCGGCGAGCCGCTCGCCATCGCGACGCTGACCTATGCGATGCCGGGCGCTGCGGTATCATGATACCGTCAAGCTAGACGTCTGAATTCAAATGGAAATCAGAAGGCGCTTGACGGGAAGTCGGCAAGTCGTCATATGCGGCGCACGCTGCGCGGCGCGCGGCACGAGACGCCTTTTGCCCGACATCATCGGAACGAGCCCATGTACACTGTTTCCGCAAAGCCTGCGGAGGTCGAGAAGGAGTGGGTGGTGATCGACGCCACCAACCTCGTCGTCGGCCGTCTCGCGGCGCAGATCGCGCTGCGCCTGCGCGGCAAGCACCGGCCGGACTTCACCCCCCACGTCGACACCGGTGACAACGTCATCGTCGTCAACGCGGAGAAGGTGGTCTTCACCGGCCGCAAGTTCGACCAGCAGGTCTACTACAAGCACACCGGACATCCCGGTGGCATCAAGGAGCGCACGGCGCGCCAGGTCATCGAGGGCCGCTTTCCGGAGCGCGTCATCGAGGCGGCGGTCCGTCGGATGATGCCCCGCGGGCCCCTCGGGCGCAAGCAGATGAAGAACCTGCGCGTCTACGCCGGTCCCGACCACCCCCACGAGGCGCAGCAGCCGAAGCCGCTCGACCTCGCCGCGCAGAACAAGAAGAACGTGAGGGTCCTGTGAGCGACACCACAGTTTCATCGCTCGAGGATCTCGGCACGGCCATCGGCCGCGGCGACGCCGAGGTCGAGACCGGCCCCGTCCACGTCCAGAAGCTCGACAAGTACGGCCGCGCCTACGCCACAGGCAAGCGCAAGGACGCAGTCGCCCGCGTGTGGGTGAAGCCGGGCGTCGGCCGCATCATGGTCAACAAGAAGCCGTACGACGAGTATTTCGCCCGCCCGGTTCTCCAGATGGTGATCCGCCAGCCGCTCCTCGTCGCCTCGCGCGACGGTCAGTACGACGTCATCTGCACCGTCTCCGGCGGCGGCCTCTCCGGCCAGGCGGGTGCCGTGCGTCACGGCATCTCCAAGGCGCTCACCCACTACGAGCCGGAGCTGCGCGGCATCCTGAAGCGCGTCGGCTTCCTCACGCGCGACGCCCGCGTCGTGGAGCGCAAGAAGTACGGCCGCGCCAAGGCCCGCCGTTCGTTCCAGTTCTCGAAGCGCTGATCGGGTGGTGCCGGGGAAGGACGTCGCCTTCGGCGGCCTCCGCCCCGGCGACCTCGGGGCATCGTCGCCCTCCACGGCACCCACTGCGCGCGCGACCGGGGCTTCTGCCAAGGTTTGAAGGCGACGGTGGCGGCCGGGATCGGCGACTTCGCCGCGCGGCACGACCCCACCCGTGACCTGGCACGCATCGCGCGGGGCGCCTCGAGCGTCCGCCGCGCTAGCGTGGTCGACCACAAGGTGACCGGGGAGGGCGGGGCGCAGCTTCGCCGGTCCATCGTCGAGGCCCCCGCCCGCGCCAAGGGCGGGGGGAACTTGTCGTCCGCGCAACCGCATTTTCCGGCGCGCGCGGGCACGGCCCCCTGTGGCTCACACCTTCGCCGGGCTCGACGCGGCCCGGCGGCTCTGCGAGGCGGAAGGCTTCCGCCGCGTTCACGAGAGCGACGTCGACCGCTGGCACGGTGGCGTCGGGGAGGAGCGTTTCGAGCGGCGCCTGCCCCGTGGGGCGGCGCGGGAGAGGGAATGATGGAGACCGTCAACGTCGCGATCTACGGCGCGTCAGGCTACACCGGCGCCGAGCTGATCCGCATCCTCGCCCGCCACCCGGCCGCCCGCATCGTCGCCCTCTCGGCCGAGAGCAACGCCGGCCGCCCCATGTCCGACGTCTTCCCCCAGTTCGCCACCTTCGACCTGCCGACGCTGCAGAAGATCGAGGACGTGGACCTTTCGCCCGTGGACGTCCTCTTCTGCGCGCTCCCCCACGGGACGACCCAGACGGCGCTGAAGGCGGCGCTCCGGACGAAGCCCGGGCTGAAGATCGTCGACCTCTCCGCCGACTTCCGCCTCAGGGACCCTGCGGCCTACGCCAGGTGGTACGGCCACGAGCACCTCGCGCCGGAGCTTCAGGCGGAGGCCGTCTACGGTCTCGTGGAGGTCCACCGCGACGCGATCGCGACGGCCCGCCTCGTCGGCAATCCCGGCTGCTACACGACGACGGCGCTCCTCGCGCTCGTCCCGCTCGCGGCGGCCGGCGTCATCGACACCAACTCCATCGTGATCGACGCGAAGTCGGGCGTCACGGGGGCCGGCCGTGCCGCGAAGGTGGGGATGCTCTTCTCCGAGGTGGCCGAGGGATTCCACGCCTACGGTGTCGGCAGCCATCGCCACACCGCCGAGCTCGACCAGGAGCTGACCCTGGCGGCGGGCCGTGCCGTCGCGCCCACCTTCACCCCCCACCTCGTCCCCATGAACCGCGGCATCTACGCGACCATCTACGCCGACGGCGATCCGGCGAGGATCCACGCCACCCTCTCGGACGCCTACGCCCGCGAGCGGTTCGTGACGGTGCTGCCCATGGGGGAGGTCCCGCAGTCGCGCCACGTGCGCGGATCGAACCTCACGCGCATCGGCGTCGTGCCCGACCGCCGCGCTGGCCGGGCCATCGTCATCTCGACGCTCGACAACCTCGTGAAGGGCGCCTCCGGCCAGGCCGTGCAGAACATGAACGTCCTGTGCGGGCTCGACGAGGGGACCGGGCTCGGCGAGCTCGCCCTCTTCCCCTGACAGCGCCTCCCCTGACAGCGCCTCGCGGAGGGTGCGCCCCGCTCAGTAGCGCTTCTTCACGTATCGTCCCGGCGCGTCCTCGATGGCGTTGAAGTGGCCGCCGCCGGGCGTGCGCGCTGGCACCCTCTCGCCGGAGCGGTGCTCGGCGAGCCAGGCGTCCCACACGGGCCACCACGAGCCGGGGATCTCCCTCGCGGTCGCGACCCAGTGGTCGAAGTCGCCGTACGGGTCACCGTCGATCCACACCTGGTACTTGTTCTTCGACGGCGGGTTCACGATACCGGCGATGTGGCCGGAGCCGGTGAGCACGAACTTCGCCTCCCCGCCGAACATCTGGTTGCCCTCGTAGACGGAGAGCGCCGGCGCGATGTGGTCGTCCTTGGTGGCGACGTTGAAGATCGGCACCTTGATGTGCTGCGGCGACAGCGTCAGCCCGTCCACCACGAGCTCGCCCTTCGCGAGCTTGTTCTCGAGGTAGAAGTTGCGCAGGTAGAACCTGTGGTTCGCCGCCGGCATCCGCGTCGAGTCCGAGTTCCAGTAGAGGAGGTCGAACGGGAACGGATCCTTGCCGCGGATGTAGTTGTTGATCACGTAGGGCCAGATGAGATCGTTCGCCCGAAGCATGTTGAAGGCCGACGCCATGGCCGACCCGTCGAGGTAGCCCTTGGCGTTCATCTTCCGCTCGAGGATGGCGAGCTGGTCCTTGTCCACGAAAAGCTTCAGGTCGCCGGCGTGGGTGAAGTCCACCTGGGCGGTGAGGAAGGTCGCCGTGTTGATCCGCCGGTCGCCGACGCGGCCCATGTAGGCGAGCGTCACGGCGAGAAGCGTTCCGCCGACGCAGTAGCCCACGATGTCGAGGCTGTCGGCCCCGGCAGACTTCAGCGCGATGTCGACGCCGAAGAGGATGCCCTCGCGCATGTAATCGGTGAAATCCTTCTGCGCGAAGGACTCGTCAGGGTTCGCCCAGGAGATCACGAACACCGTGTGCCCCTGGTCGACCAGCCAGCGCACGAGTGACTTTTCCGGGTTGAGGTCGAGGATGTAGAACTTGTTGATCCAGGGCGGGACGATGAGGATCGGCTCCTTCGCCACCGTCTCCGTGGTCGGCGCATATTCGATGATCTGGCAGACCGCGTTCTCGGCGATGACCTTGCCGGGCGTGACGGCGAGGTTGACTCCCACCTCGAAGCGCTCGGGATCGGTCTGGCGGACGCGCAGCTCGCCCTTGCCGCGGGCGACGTCCTCTGCGAGCATCTTCATGCCCTTCGCGAGGTTCTCGCCCGACCGCTCGGCGGTCTCGCGCAGGAGCTCGGGGTTCGTCAGGATGAAGTTCGACGGTGACAGCGCTGCGGAGAGCTGGCGCACGTAGAAGGCGGCCTTCCTGCGGGTGTGCTCGTCGAGGTCGTGGGACTCGTCCACGAGCTCTTCGGCCCAGCGCGTCGTGATGAGGTAGGCCTGCTTGAGGAAGTCGAAGAACTGGAGCGTCGTCCAGTCCTCGTCCTGGAAGCGCTTGTCGGACTTGTCGGGCTCCGCCACGGGGGGCGCGTTCTCGCCGGCGAGGCGGCGCATCGCGTGGGCGTAGAGGGCCATCCAGCTGTTGGCGAGGCGGGCCTGCGCCTCCACGGCACGGACGGGATCGGCGAGCCAGTAGTGGCCGACGCGCGACAGCGTCGTCATCCACTCGGTGATCTCCGCCGAGTAGTCCGCCTTCAGCTCACCCCTTTGCACCGGCTCGACATAGGCGGCCATTGCCTCAGTCGCATACTCGAGGGTGCGGGCGAGGTTGGCTGCGAATTCCTCCGGGTTGTCGACCATGTATTTCAGAACGGGATCCCGGAGTGTGTCGAGGTTGCCACGTTCGTCCATGATCGTTCGCCTCCCGGGGTCGGGCTCTCCTGCCCGCGCTTTCCTCAGCGCGCCACTCGTGTGACGTGAGGGATCCGAAGGCAAGAGTAAAGAGTGGCGGATCGCATGGTTTCCATGTCGCCGCCTCCGGCGGGGCGCCGCGGGCACCGGCTCCCTCGGGACAGGTGCGGAGTGCGCGTGGCTCAGTCGTTGGTCGGTCCCCTCGCTGGCGTCGTCGCCGCCGTGCTCGCCGCGGGGACGGGCGGCTGCAGCCTCGACCCCGGCATGCCGCTGATCCCGACGCCCTCGCCCCCCGCAACGGTGCTGCCCGCCGACGTTCCTCCCGTCCGCCCCGACGGCTATCCCAACATCCTCGCCGATCCCGCGAGGATGCCGGGCCTTCCCCGTCCCGCCGCGGCGGTGGAGGCGGACGTCGCGAGCGTCGCTGCGCGCGGGCGCGGGGCCGAGGCGGCAGCGGCCTCGATCTCCGCTGGTGCGGCCGCGGCCGAGCTCGCGCGCCGCGGCCGCACCCACGTGGAGGAGACGCGGCGCGCCATCGAGGCCGGCGCCCGCCCCCGGAGCGACGCGCCGCCGCGCCTGTCCGACCTGCCGCCGGCGGCCGTCCCCGTCGCGGCGGACCCCGGACGCCCCATCACCGCGGACGACCCCCTCCCGCGCCCGGTCGGACCCGCGCCCTTCCTCGGAAACGAGGTTGCGCGGGAGGCGGGGGAACAGTAATCGGCAAGGCTCGCCCGGAGTGCCAACCATGCAGAACTTTCACAAGATCCGCCGCCTGCCCCCTTACGTGTTCGAGGAGGTCAACCGCCTCAAGGCGGCGGCGCGCGCGCGTGGCGCCGACATCGTGGACCTCGGCATGGGCAACCCGGACCTGCCGACGCCCCAGGCCATCGTCGACAAGCTGACCGAGACCGTCTCGAAGCCGCGCACCCACCGCTATTCCGCCTCCAAGGGGATCGCGGGGCTGCGCCGGGCGCAGGCGGCCTACTACGAGCGCCGCTTCAACGTGAAGCTCGACCCGGACACCGAGGTGGTCGCGACCCTCGGCTCGAAGGAGGGCTTCGCCAACATGGCCCAGGCGATCACCGCGCCCGGCGACGTGATCCTGACGCCGAACCCGTCCTATCCGATCCACGCCTTCGGCTTCCTGATGGCCGGCGGCGCGATCCGCTCGATCCCCGCCGAGCCGGGGCCGGAGGTGTTCCGCGCGCTCGAGCGGGCCGTCGTCCACTCGGTGCCCAAGCCCATCGCGATGGTGCTGTGCTACCCGTCGAACCCCGGCGCGCACGTCGCCTCGCTCGACTTCTACCGCGAGGCCGTGGCGTTCGCCCGCCGCCACGAGATCTTCATCCTGTCCGACCTCGCCTACGCCGAGATCTACTTCGACGGCGCGCCGCCCCCGTCGGTCCTCGAGGTGGAGGGCGCGAAGGATGTGGCGGTGGAGTTCACCTCCATGTCGAAGACGTTCTCCATGCCCGGCTGGCGCATCGGCTTCGCCGTCGGCAACGAGCGGCTGATCGCGGCGCTGGCGCGGGTGAAGTCCTACCTCGACTACGGCGCGTTCACGCCGATCCAGGTGGCCGCGGCCGCGGCGCTCAACGGGGGCGAGGAGCCCATCGTGGAGGTGCGCGAGACCTATCGCCGCCGCCGCGACGCGCTGGTGGACGCCTTCGCCCGCGCCGGGTGGGAGGTGCCCTCGCCTCAGGCCTCCATGTTCGCCTGGGCGCCGATCCCGCCGCAGCTCGCCCACCTCGGCAGCCTCGAGTTCTCGAAGCTCCTGCTGGAGGAGGCGCACGTGGCGGTCGCCCCCGGCATCGGCTTCGGCGAACATGGGGACACCCATGTGCGCATCGCCCTCGTGGAGAACGAGCAGCGCATCCGCCAGGCCGCCCGCTCCATCAAGCGCTTCATGGACGCGCGGGCGAACGTCGTCCCCCTGGCGCCGAAGTCCGCCGCCCGCTGAGGTTCCCCATGGAGACGCTGAAGATCGGGATCGCCGGCCTCGGCACGGTCGGCGCCTCCACGGTGCGCCTCGTGGAGGCCGAGCCCACCCACGGGGGCTCCGGCCGCCATATCGAGGTCGTGGCCGTGTCCGCCCGCGACCGCACGCGCGACCGCGGCATCAGCCTCGACGGGCGCGCCTGGTTCGACGATCCGGTGGCGCTCGCAAGGAGCGATGTCGACGTCTTCGTGGAGCTGATCGGCGGTGCGGAGGGGCCGGCGCTCGCCGCCGTCGAGGCCGCGCTGCGGAGCGGGAAGGCGGTGGTGACCGCGAACAAGGCGCTCCTCGCCGCCCACGGCATGCGCCTCGTGGCGCTCGCCGAGGAGAAGGGCGTGCCGCTCCTCTACGAGGCTGCCGTCGCGGGCGGCATCCCCGCGATCCGCACCGTGCGGGACGGTCTCGCGGGCATCCCGATCACGAGCGTCCTCGGCATCCTCAACGGGACCTGCAACTACATCCTGACCCGCATGGAGCAGGAGGGCCTCTCGTTCGAGGCCTGCCTCGCCGACGCCCAGCGCCTCGGCTACGCGGAGGCCGACCCCACGTTCGACGTCGACGGGTTCGACACGGCTCACAAGCTCGCGATCCTCTCCTCCATCGCCTTCACGACCGAGCTCGATGCCGGCGCCGTGGCGGTCGAGGGCATCCGGGGCGTCGAGCCCGCCGACCTCGCTGCGGCCGCCGAACTCGGCTTCCGGATCAAGCTCCTCGGGATCGCGACGATGACGGAGGAGGGGGTCGACCAGCGGGTCCACCCCACCATGGTCCCCCGCGGCACGGCGCTCGCCGAGACGATGGGCGTCACCAACGCGGTCTCGATCCGCGGACCCGCGTTCGGCGAGCTCGTCCTGTCCGGCCCGGGCGCGGGCGGGGACGCCACGGCCTCGGCGGTGGTGTCGGACCTCACGGACCTTGCCCGCGGCCTCGCACCGCGCCCTCTCGGCCGCCCGGCGTCGTCCCTCCTGCCGTTTCGCAAGCCGCAGGCGGGCGGGCACCGGGGTGCCTTCTACGTGCGCCTTCCCATCGCCGACCGGGCGGGCGCCTTTGCGGCCCTCGCCGCGCGCATGGCGGCGGAGGGGATCAGCCTCGAGCAGATCGTCCAGAAGACGCCCCACCGGCCGGAACACCTGCCGCCGCTCGACGAGCAGACGGTGGTGCTCGTGACCTACCCCACCACCGAGGCCGCGCTCGCCCGCGCGCTGAAGGCCATCCATGACGACGGCGTCATCGTCCGCGCGCCCCACGTGATCCGGATCGCCGAGACGCTGTGAGGCGAGGGGCGGAGGGTCGCGAGGACCCTCCGGCCGCCGTCACGACGGACAGGCCGCGACGTCCCTTCCGGATCGATGAGCCGCCGTCATGTCGTTGCGGCGCACCCAGTATTGCGTGACGGTCGGCGGCTCGCCGCGCATGACGCTTTGGGCCATCCGCTCGGGCGTCTTGTGGAAGAGGCAACGCTGCGATCGACTCGCGTCGAAACGGACCGGGTCGTCGAAGAGAGCGCATGTCTGCGGCGAGTAGGCCGGGTCGATGTTGGGGAACCAGGCGAAATAGTGTGTCACGGCGCTGCAGCGGGAGTCACGGTTGCAGAGCGTGAGGCAGCCGCGCGGCGACACCCAGGGATAGACGGCGATGGGCGTGTCCGTCCGCCGGACCTGCGCGGTCATCTCCCAGTCGGCCTCGCGCGGAGGACTGCGCCGGTCTTCCCACGGCTCGATTCCGTCGCCGTCGGCGGTCCCCACCCACGGCTCGGTGAATGGCGCAGGTGGCGGGATCAGGATGCGGGTCACATCGGAATGGCTCGGGATCCCCATGTACAAGATGTTGTCGGCGAGATCGTTCTTGAAGGTTGACTGTGTGCCCTCCAGTCCGGCTGTCCGCCCTGGCCCGCGCAGTCCCTGCTCGACGCCGACGATCATCCCCACCAGGGCGCCGCACTTCGGACATCCGGCACCGAGGAGCGCGACCGATAGCGATGCCGCAGCGTTGGTGATCACCGAGACGACTTCGGGAATGTCGTGCTTCAGGACCGCGATCCGCGTCCTGTACGGCAGCGGATTGCACGACCGGGTCGTGCCCGGGCCGAGCACGGTGCTGGCGACGGGGCTCTGCTCCGAGCGGATGCGGATGATCTCGTTCACATAGTCGGGGGTGAACTGCACGGCGTCCAGCTCGTACCACTCGACGACGGTGACTTTTCCGATGCTCACGTCGACGAGCTCGCGACTGACCTCGATGCACTGCGCCGACGCCGTCTGCACAGCCGTCACCCCAAGGCCGAGCGCGAGGCACGCGGCGACGCCTCCTTTGCGTCGGAAACGGTTCCGAAAGAAACGATGGAACATGCATGTATTCCTTCAAGTGCAATGATGTGATGAGCGGTATGTTAAGCGCGGGGACGACTGTCCAGCTTTAAGCCTACCGCGGCAGACGGCAAAGGATATCAGTGGATTAAACGCTATAGCCGATCTGGCCGCATGAGATCGCATTGCGGTCGGCCTAGTCATCTGACGGCGGGCGCGACCGCGCGAAGAGTCGAGGCCTCATCACCGCAATGGCTGCCGCGCGGGGAACACCCGCCGCGCATGCGCGCCGTGTTGCGACTTCCCTTGCGAACGCGTGAACGCCGCGTCATGAAGGGCCGGCCGACGACCAGCCGGAGCCCAGCCGCGACCATGCAGGAAGATCGTACACCGAAGGGTGCCCTCGACCGCGTCCTCACCGTCGAGGTGATGCGCGTGACAGAGCGCGCGGCCGTTTCCGCCGCGCGGCTCCGCGGCCGGGGGGACGAGCGCGCCGCCGACCAGGCAGCCGTCGACGCCATGCGGCGCGAACTGAACCGCCTCGCCATCGAGGGCATCGTCGTCATCGGCGAGGGCGAGCGCGACGAGGCGCCGATGCTCTACATCGGCGAGGCCGTCGGAACCGGCGGCCAGCGCGTCGACATCGCCCTCGACCCCCTCGAGGGGACGACGCTCTGCGCCAAGGACATGCCGAACTCCCTGTCCACACTGGCGCTTGCCTCCGGCGGCTCACTCCTCAACGCGCCGGACGTCTACATGGAGAAGATCGCCATCGGCCCCGGCTACCCGCAGGGCCTCGTCGACCTCGACATGCCGCCCGCCGAGGCCGTCCGCCGCGTCGCGAAGGAGAAGGGCGTCGCCGTCGGCGAGGTCACCGCCTGCATCCTCGACCGCCCGCGCCACGCCGAGATCATCGCCGCCGTGCGCGAGACGGGCGCCGCGATCCGCCTCATCGGCGACGGCGACATCGCAGGCGTCATCCACACGACCGACCCCATCCACACCGGCATCGACATCTACATCGGCACCGGCGGCGCGCCCGAGGGGGTCCTCGCCTCGGCGGCGCTGAGGTGCATCGGCGGGCAGATGCTCGGCCGCCTCATCCTCAAGACCGACGAGCACAAGCGCCGTGCCGAGCGCATGGGCATCACCGACTTCGACAGGGTCTACACCCACGAGGACATGGCGAAGGGCGACGTCTACTTCTCAGCGACCGGCGTCACCGACGGGAACATGCTGGAGGGCGTGCGCTTCTATCCGGGCTACGTCACCACCGAGACGGTGGTGATGCGCTCCTCCACCGGAACCGTGCGCACCATCAAGGCGAAGCACACGGACTACTCCAAGTTCATCCTCGACTGAGGCGCCGCGCGTCGGCCGGCGCGAGGCGTTGACGACGGCCGGCTGCGCGCGACATTGCGAGGACGGCACGGTCAAGGCGGGAGGCGACGATGCGCGAGGAGCTCGACCCCTACGGCGCCTTCGTCGACCTTGCGGTCCAGCCGGACGAGAGCCACCCCTCCGGTCCGCGCCTCGCCGTCAAGGACATGATCGCCGTCGCGGGGCTGAGGCGCACCTGCGGCCTCCCCGCGCGCGCCGACGACAGGCCGCTTGAGGACGCGCCCGTGGTCGCCGCGTTCCGCCGCGCGGGCTATCGGATCGTCGGCACCACGGCGACAGACAACGCCGGCTTCGGCACCATGACCGACCAGACGCGAAACCCGCGTCACCCGGAGCTCGCCGCCGGCGGATCGAGCGGCGGGTCCGCGGCTGCGGTGGCGGCAGGCCTCGCCGACGTCGGGCTCGGCACGGACACCGGGGGGAGCGTGCGCATCCCCGCCGCCTACTGCGAGCTCATGTCCCTGAAGCCGAGCCACGGACGGGTCGACATGGGCGGCATCGTCCCGCTCGCGCCGCAGTTCGACGTCGCCGGCATCATGACGCGGGACGCCGGGGCGCTTCGGGCGGCGGCCTCCATCCTCGTGGGCGGCTGGCGCGAGGCAGACGATACGCCAGCGCGTTTTACCCACGCCGCCAACGCCGTGGAGATGGCGGATCCGGTGGTGGCCCGCGCCTTCGCCCACGTGCTCGAGCGCCTGCCGGAGAGCGAGGCGAAACGCGACCCCTTCCCGTTCCTCCCCATGGCAGAGGCGCATTCGGTGATCGTCTGCACGGAGGGGCTGCGCGTCCATGCCGCGGAGTGGCGCCGCGACCCGCGCGGCTTCCCGCCGACGGCCGCGGCCGGCCTCGCGGAGGGCGAGCGGCTGACGGACCGGGACGTCGCCCGCGCCAGCGCCGTGGTGGAGGAGGCGCGGCGGGCATGGCGGTCGGCGATGGCGGACGACGAGATCATGATCCAGCCGACGCTGCCGATGCCGCCGGCCCCACGCCACGCGTCGACGACGATGATCGGGTCGGAGCGCCACCCGATCACGAACGCCAACATCCGCCTGTGCATCGCGGCCAACGTCGCGGGGCTCCCCGTGGTGGTGGCGCCCGTGGCGGGCCTTTCGGTGCAGTTCACGGCAGCGCCTCGCAGAGACGAGTGGCTGCTCGCGACGGTGCTGTCGCTCCTGTCCCCCGCCTGAGGCCGGAGAGACGGCGTCGAGACGGCCCCGGCCGCACCCCGCGAGGGCGGCGGAGGCAGAGCGGCTGGCCGCGCTGCGACTGACGGCGCTGCGACTGACGGGGCTGCGACTGACGGGGCTGCGACTGACTGACGGGTTTCGTGACGCCTCCTGCGCCCATGGGTCCCTGATCCCGTCCATCTGCGGGACGCGCGCGGAAACTGCGGACCGATCCCCGGTTTCGTCTGCGCGATGCGCTGCGCGCGCGGCCCGGAACAACGCGGACCGACTGCGGAAGGGGGGCCTGATCAGGCGGCGTGGCGCAGGCGGGCCATGGCGTCGGCGACGTCGACGAGGCTCACCTCCGCGCGGGGGACCCCGCGGAACGTGCCGTGGGAGACTTCCACCGCCACGTGGAGCGCCTCTCCCCGCGCGCGGCGAAGGCGCTCGCCGAGCGGGCCGGCGGCGCGGAAGGCCATCACCTCCAGCGCCGGGCCGCCGAGGCCGCGCACCGAAAGGCGCAGCGAGTCGCCGCTGCCGACGGGCACGCAGCCCTCGAGAGTGACGCTCTCGAGGGCGAGGACGGGCTTCGACCGGCCTGCGCCCCAGGGGCCGAGGTCGGCAAGGGTGCGGGCGAGCGGCTCGTCGACGGCGCCAGGTGCGGCGAGGGCGTCGATCTTGAGCGTGTCGGAGGCGACGGCCTCGGCGACGGCGGCGGCGAGCGTCTCCGTGAGGAAGGCGGCGAGCGCCGGGATGCGCGCGGCCTCCACAGTGAGCCCGGCCGCCATGGCGTGGCCGCCGCCCTTCAGGAGGAGACCTTCCGCCGCCGCCAGCCTCACGGCGGCGCCGAGGTCGACGCCGGGCATCGAGCGGCCGGAGCCGGTTCCGCTCGCCCCGCCGAGGGCGATGGCGATGGCGACGGCGGGCCTGCGATAGCGCTCCTTGAGGCGCGCGGCGACGAGGCCGACGACGCCGGGGTGCCACTGGCCAGCGACGACGATCACCGGCGCGTCGGGATCGGCGAGGGCGTCCGCCTCGGCGAGCGCCGCCGTCTCCAGGCCGCGGCGCTCCCGGTTGAGGCGGTCGAGCAGCTCGGCGATCCGCTCGGTCTCCACCGGATCGTCGGAGGTGAGAAGGCGGGCGCCGAGGCCGGCATCGCCGATCCGCCCGCCAGCGTTGATGCGCGGCCCGAGGACGTAGCCGAGATGGCCCGGGTCCACCGGCCCGCCGATGCGCGCCACCGTGACGAGCGCCGCAAGCCCCGGGTTCGTGCGCCGGCGCAGCGCCGTCAGGCCGCGCGTGACGAAGGCGCGGTTGAGGGCGCAGAGGGGCACGACGTCCGCCACTGTCCCGAGCGCCACGCAGTCGAGAAGTTCGAGGAGGTTCGGCTCGGCGGCGCCCGCGAAGCGTCCTCGGCGCCGCATCTCCCGCACGAGGCCGACCATCGCCACGAATGCGACGCCGACGGCTGCGCATTCCGAGAGGCCCGACAGGTCGTCGCCGCGGTTGGGGTTCACGATGGCGTCGGCGGGCGCGGGGGCCGTCACGGGGTGGTGGTCGATGACGAGGACGGTGAGGCCGCGCGCCCTGGCGGCGGCGACCGGCTCCACCGCACCGGCCCCGCAGTCGAGGCAGACGAGGATGTCCGCACCCTCGTCGGCGATCCGCTCCATGGCCGGGACTGAGGGGCCGTAGCCCTCCGTGAGGCGGTCGGGGACGACGATGCGGCAGGCGGCGCCGAGGGCGGCGAGCGTGCGGGCGACGACGGCGGCCGAGGTGGCGCCGTCGACGTCGTAGTCGGCGAAGAGGACGATGCGCTCGTCGCGCTCGATTGCGTCGGCGAGACGGGCGACGAGGGCATCGCAGTCGGTGAGGCGCGACGGATCGGGGAGAAGGTCGCGGATGGTGGGCGCGATTTCCGTCCCGGCGTTCTCCACGGTGACGCCGCGGCCGGCAAGGACGCGGGCGGCGATCTCCGGCAGGCCGTGGCGCTGGGCGAGGGCAATGGCGGTGCGCTCTCCTTCCGCCCCGATCCGCCGCGCCCACCGCCGGCCCGTGACGGACCGGTCGACGCCGAGGAGGGGTTCGGACGGGCGGTCTGGCACGGGGGGCTCCGGGTTCTGCTCGCGCGGACGATGCCCCGATTCGATGCCCCGCGGGGTTAAGGCTGCGTTTACTTCCCGCAATTTGCGTCGATGCGTGCGCGGCCTGTGGACAATGCCGTGACGCGCCAGTTCGCGCGCCAGTTCGCGCGTCCAGACCCCTCGCGCGGCCCCGGCGCCAGTGGCGGCACTGCCGCGGCGCGACGCCGTCATCGGCGTCGTCGGGAGAAGTCGGGAGGCTCTACCGTTCCGCCTTCGCGGCCTTCTCCCCGAGCCGGGCGGGACGCGTTTCTCGCCGCGCCGGTGCGGCGCGGTCAGCGCCCCTCGAAGTGTGGCCGGCGCTTCTCGGCGAATGCGGCGCGGCCTTCGGCGTAGTCGTCGCTGGTGTCGGCGGCATCGACCATGCGCCACGCCTCCTCGAGCAGCGCAGGCTCGGCGCCCTCGGTAATCGCGCGCAGCGCCATCTTGGCGGCCGAGAGGGTGAGCGGGGCATTCTCCGAGAGGCGCTCGGCAAGGCGGGCGACGGCTCCGTCGAGGGCGTCGTCGGCGAGGATCTCGTGGACAGCGCCCGTGAGGAAGGCGCGCTGCACAGGGAGGCGGCCGGCGGTCAGGAGCAGCCAGCGGGCCGTCGACTCGCCGAGGATGCGGGCGAGCCGGGCGACGCCCCGAGGGTCATAGCCGAGGCCGAGGCGCGCTGCCGGCACCATGAAGAAGACGTCCTCCGACGCAACGCGGATGTCGCACGAGAGGGCGAGCGCGGCTCCCGCACCCACCACAGGCCCCTCGAGGACGGCGACCGTCGGCTGGCGGATCGCCTCGACCGCGCGGCAGGCGAGCTCGAGCTGGTCATCGTAGGCGCGCGCGCCCTCCGCCCCCGAGCGCTCCTCCGCGAAGCCCGCGATGTCGGCGCCGGCGGAGAACACGCCGCCCTCGCCCCGCACGATGACGCACCGCACGTCCGAATCGGCGCCGACGGCGAGCGCGAACGCCTCGAGCTCGCGCCACATGCCGACGGTGATGGCGTTCCGCCGCGCGGGGTTCACGAGCGTCGCCGTCGCCACCTCGCCCTCGCGTCCTATGGCGACGTGGGGCGGTGGGAACTCCTCGTCTGTGGGGAACGCCACGGTGAAGCTCTCCTCTCGGATGGATCTGCGGGGCGGGGCGCCTCGGGGCGAGATGCGGGCGGCGTCCTCTGCACCGCCCGTTCAGGGGCGCCCGGCGGGGGCGACGCGAAGGGGGAGGCGGCGGACGGACGTCGTCCCGATGCCTCGGGGCTCGAGGCGGGCGAGCGTGTGCGCCAGAGGCTCCACGACCGTCTGCATGTGGAAGCCGTTGGCGTGGAGAAGGCGGGCACCATCCACCATCACGCCCACATGGCCCTTCCAGAACACGAGATCGCCGCGGGCGAGGCTTTCCGTCTCCGCAGCGCGCGGCTCGCCGAGCTCGGCCTCCTGCATGTCGCTGTCGCGCGGCGCCTCGCCGCCGGCGGCCTGGACGGCGAGCTGGACGAGGCCCGAGCAGTCGATCCCGTCCCATGTCTTGCCGCCGTAGAGGTAAGGGGCGCCGACGAAGGTCTCGGCGAGGCTCACCCAGTCGGGCAGCACCTCGGCGAGGGGCAGCGCGTGCTGGTGGAGGACATAGCCCTCGTCGGTGACGAGGAAGCGCTCGTCCCCCGCGCTCTCCTCGCGGACGACGCAGAGGCGCGCCCCCATCGGGATCCGCATCGCGACCGGGGACTTGATGGACGGCGCCGTGAAGACGATGGCGAGGGGGACGTGGACGCGGTGGGTCGCCTCCGGCCCGAGCGGCTCGGCGGAGGCGGGATCGAGCGGATGGACGCCGCGCGCCGGGGCGATGGCGGCGAAGGGGACGTAGCCGACATAGTCGTCGAGGACGCTCTGGACCCACGCCCAGTCCCCTTCGCGGGAGAACAGCGTGACCGGCTCGCCGAACACGAGCTCGGTGTCGAGGGGCGCGTCCTCCGCCGGCCGGCGGCGCAGCGCCGCCGAGGGGACGGCGACGCGGCGGGCAAGGCCTGCGACGAAGCGCTCCGCATACGCGCGGCCGCGCAGCCGCTCGTCCGCAAGGTCCGGGCGGACCGCGTTGCGGCGCGTGTCGAGAGGGGGCGCGAGGCGGCCGCTCACGCGCGGTATCTGACGCCGAGGAGGTGGTAGAGGGCGCGGATCGTCTGCGCCTCGCCGCCCTTCGGCCGCCCCGGCCTGTCCTCCGCGTTCCAGGCGAAGAGGTCGAAGTGGGCGTAGGAGCGCGCGTGCTCCACGAAGCGGTGGAGGAAGAGGGCCGCCGTCGATGCGCCCGCGAAGGGCTGGGACGAGATGTGCGACACGTCCGCCATGGAGGACTTCAGCCAGCCGTCGTAGCGCGGCCAGAGCGGGAGCCGCCAGACAGGATCGTGGACGTCCTCGCCAGCGACGCGGATCTCGTCGGCGAGGACGTCGTCCTTCGTGAAGAGGGCCGGAAGGTCGGGGCCGAGGGCGACGCGCGCGGCGCCGGTGAGGGTCGAGAAGTCGACGAGGAGGTCGGGGCGCTCCTGGTCGGCGAGAGTCAGGGCGTCGGCGAGGACGAGGCGCCCCTCCGCGTCCGTGTTGCCGATCTCGACGGTGAGGCCCTTGCGGGACCGGAGGACGTCGCCGGGGCGGAAGGCGGCGCCGGAGATGGCGTTCTCCGCGGCGCCGACAAGGACGCGCAGGCGCACGGGGAGGCCCGCGTCCATCACCATGGCGGCGAGGCCGAGGGCCTGCGCGGCGCCGCCCATGTCCTTCTTCATGGTGGCCATCGCCCGCTCGGGCTTGATGTTGAGGCCGCCGGTGTCGAACACGATGCCCTTGCCGACGAGCGTCACCTTCGGAAGGTGTGGCTCGCCCCACGTCATGTCGATGAGCAGCGGCGGGCGGACGGAGGCGGCGCCGACCGCTGCGATCATGGGAAAGCCGTTCTCCAGCGCCTCGCCGTCGGTGATCTCGACGCGGGCGCCGTGGCTGCGGGCGAGCGCCTGGGCGGCGTCCGCGAGCTCCGCCGGGCCGAGGTCGTTCGCGGGCGTGTTGACGAGGTCGCGGGCGAGTGTGACGGCGTCCGCGATGCGGCGCACGTCCACGACGTCGATCCCGTCGGGCGCCACGAGCTTCACGTTGCGCGGCGGTGCGGCCTTGTAGTTCTCGAAGCGGTAGAGGCCGAGGAGGAAGCCGAGGGCGTTCGCCGAGTGGTCCGCCCAGCCCTCGCCGAGGGCGAAGACGGCGTCCGGAAAGCGGGCGAGCGCGGCGGTGGCGAAGGGGTCCGACCCGTCGCCGACGCCGACGAGGAGCATCGCGAGCCTTCCCGCCGCGTCCGGCAGGGCGAGGATCTGGCCGGGCTTGCCCTCGAACCCGTTGAGGCGGGCGAACGTGGCGTGCTCGGGCGAGAGGCGGCCGATGAAGCCTTCCGCGTCCCTGGCGCGGACGGCGTGGGTGGGGGTCGATCGCTCGACCTCGTGGCGGCCGACGATCACGGGCGTGCCTCCGGGTGGGTCAGCGGGGGAAGGGGGTGTCGAGGGCGGCGATCATGTCGAGCACCGGCCCGCCGGCAGCGAGCACGGCCACCACCACGGCCATCACCAGGAGGGCGGTGACCATGGGAAGCTCGGAGCTCGTCTCCACCCGCGGCGGCTTTCCACCGCGCCGGCGCGTCGGCATGTCGGCACCCTTGCCCATGGCTCTCTCGCGGCTCTCGTCCGGCCCATTCATCGGGTCCGAACCTCGCCTGCCGGTCTTTGTGCCGGGTTAACGCCGTGCCGCCGGACGAAGTCGCCAAACCGTTTGTCCCGCCAGGATTAAGGAAGGGTTGAACCGATAGGATGAACCCGCGGAAACCGGATGGCAACCGCGGGCTCGCCGGTCAGATCGTCTGGTTGTAGGCGCCGACCTCGGAATTCTCGCGCAGCACCTTGTCCACGGCGTGGAACATCTCGCGCATCTTCGCCTCCGAGGTGGGGCTCTCCACCACCACCACGAGCTCGGGCTTGTTGGAGGAGGCGCGCACCAGTCCCCACGTGCCGTCCTCGGCCACCACGCGCACGCCGTTCACGGTGATCAGCTCCCTGATCGGCTGGCCCGCCACAGTCTCGCCGGCGGCGTGCATCGCCTCGAAGCGCTTCACCACGCGGTCGATGACGTCGTACTTCTTCTCGTCGTCGCAGTGCGGGCTCATGGTGGGCGTCTGCCAGGTCTTCTGGAGGGCGCCGCGCAGCTCGGACATCGTCCTGTCCGGATTGCGGTCGAGCATCTCGAGGATCGCGATGGCCGAGACGAAGCCGTCGTCGTAGCCGCGGCCGATCGGCTCGTTGAAGAAGAAGTGGCCGGACTTCTCGAAGCCCGCGACGGCGCCGAGGTCGTTGACGCGGCGCTTGATGTAGGAATGGCCGGTCTTCCAGTAGTCGGTCTTCGCGCCGTGCTCGGCGAGGACCGGGTCCGTCATGAAGAGGCCGGTCGACTTCACGTCCACAACGAACTGCGCGTTCGGGGTGATCCTGGCGAGGTCGCGCGCGATCATGAGGCCAACGATGTCGGCGAAGATCTCGCCGCCCTTCTCGTCGATGACGCCGCAGCGGTCCCCGTCCCCGTCGAAGCCGAAGCCGACGTCGGCGCCTGTCTCCAGGACCTTGTCCCGGATGGCGTGGAGCATCTTCATGTCCTCGGGGTTCGGGTTGTAGCGCGGGAACGTGTGGTCGAGCTCGGTGTCGAGCGGGATCACCTCGACGCCGAGGCGCTTCAGGACCTCCTCGGCGAAGGCGCCCGCCGTGCCGTTGCCGCACGCCGCGACCACCTTGAGCGGGCGGGAGATGCGCCGCTTCGCCACGAGATCGTCCACGTAGCGCGGGGGAAAGTCGTCGACGAAGATGTAGGAGCCGCCTCCAACGAGGTCCCAGGCGCCGGAGAGCACGATCTCCTTCAGCCGCCCCATCTCGTCCGGCCCGAAGGTGCGCGGGCGGTCGGCGCCCATCTTGACGCCGGTCCACCCGTTCTCGTTGTGGCTCGCCGTCACCATCGCGACGGCTGGCACGTCGAGGGCGAACTGCGCGTAGTAGGCCATCGGCGTGAGAGCGAGGCCGATGTCGTGGACCTTCGTGCCCGTCGCCATCATGCCCTGGATCAGCGCGGTCTTGATGGAGGAGGAGTAGGAGCGGAAGTCGTGGCCGGTGACCACCTCGTTCCTGCCCATCTCCTTGAGGAGCGTCCCGAGGCCCATGCCGAGGGCCTGGACGCCCATGAGGTTGAGCTCCTTGCCGAACAGCCAGCGCGCGTCGTACTCGCGGAAGCCGGTCGGCTTCACCATGGGGAGCGACTCGTAGTCGTAGGTGTTGGGGATGAGCTGGGGGCGCGGCTTCGGGAACATCGGTTGGCTCCGGATGGCGGGTCAGCGCGCAACTAGCGCGATTGCGCCGGGCAATAAAGCCGCGGCGTCCCCTTCAGGCAGCTTTCAGGCCACGAAGGTGTCCCCGCGCAGCCTTCGGCCCCGCCCGGAAGGGGCGCGAGGGGCTACTTCGTGCCGAACATCCTGTCCCCCGCGTCGCCGAGGCCGGGCACGATGTAGCCCTTCTCGTTGAGGCGCTCGTCGACGGCGGCGGTGAAGACGGGAACGTCCGGGTGGTGGCCGTAGAGGTTGTCGATGCCTTCGGGCGCTGCGAGGAGGCAGACGAAGCGGAAGTCCGTCGCACCCTCCTCCTTGAGGCGGTCGACTGCGGCGACCGCCGAGTTCGCCGTCGCGAGCATCGGGTCGAGCACGATCACCCGGCGGCTGCCGAGATCCTCCGGCGCCTTGAAGTAATACTCCACCGCGGCGAGCGTGGCGGGATCGCGATAGAGGCCGACGTGGGCGACGCGGGCGGCCGGCACGAGGTCGAGCATGCCGCCGAGGAGCCCCTCGCCCGCCCGCAGGATGGACGCGAAGACGAGCTTCTTGCCCGTGAGGAGCGGCGCCTGCATGGGCGCGACGGGCGTCTCGATCTCCACCGTCTCGAGCTCGAGGTCGCGCGTCGCCTCGTAGCACAGGAGCATCGCCACCTCGCGGGTGAGCTGGCGGAAGGTGGCCGTCGAGGTGTCCTTCATGCGCATCAGCGTGAGCTTGTGCTGCACGAGGGGGTGGTCGACGACGGTGAGGTCGGGGATCGCGGGCATCGATGTCTCCGGGACGGCGGTGCCGCGATCCTGCCCCAGCGGGCGCCCGGGCGGAACAGGAAACGCTGCGCGCGGTCTCAGAACACCGTGCCGTCGCTCTCGATGGCGATGGGCGGGCCGCCGCTCGGGCGAAGCTCCCGCGCGAGCTGGCGTCCGGCGAGCCACGTCCCGCCCTCGAGGATGGAGGCGAGGGGGAGGGACACCTCGTCAGCGCCGAGCCGCTCGCGCACCATCGGGGCGACGCGGTCGAGGAGCGTCACTGTGGCCGCCCGCCACTCCACCACCAGGGGATGGCCGACGGGGAGCGGCGCCGCCGGCTCCTGGCGCGGGACCAGCGCTCCGCCGTCCACGAAGAGACCGCCGTTGCGGTATTCCGCGAGGCCGGGCAGGCCGTCGAGGTTCGTGACCTCGATGCCGCGCACCGTGAGCGGCTCGACGAGCGACAGGGAGAGCCAGAGGGACAGCTTGTGGAACGGCACGATGTCGGCGCCGGGGGAGGTGTTGCCGAGGGCGGGGTGGCGCCAGGCGTCGCCGAGGGGAAGGCCGCCGAGAACGAGCCGCCCCGGCCAGATCGGGCCGAGGCCCTCGAGAAGGGCGGCGAGGATGGCGCTCGCGGGGAGGGTCCCGTCCTCGGCCTCCTCGGCGAGGGCGTCGACGATGCCGCCCGGTCGCGGGTCGTCCGCCACGGCGAAGAGGTCCGGCGCGGCGCGGATCGCGCGGGCGAGGTTGGCGAGGAGGGCGCGGCGGCCCTCGGCGCCCGGAAGAGGGTTGTCGGGCGCGATCTGGAACCCGCTGGCGAACTCGTCCTCCGTCAGGCCCTCGAGCGCCTCTGCGTCGGCGCGCAGGGGATCGGTCGGGACGGAGGAGAAAGCGCCGGAGGCGAACATCGCGAGCGAGGCGAGCGCGAGCCCCTCGGAGCGCGCGGCGGTCTCTCCCGTGACGGCCTCGCGGTAGCGCCACTGCGCCCCAGCGCCGGCGTCGAGGAGGACCGAGACGATGGCAAGGTCGCCCATGGCGCGCGCGGCCTCCTCCCGGCACGTCCATCCCCGCGCGTCGGCGAGGGCGCCGAAACGGTCGTGGCCGCCGGTCTCGAAGTGGCGCCAGCGGGCGTGGAGGGGGACTGAGAGCGCGGGAAAGCGCTGGCGGGTGAGGGCGGCGACCCGGCCAGCGATCCCGGCCATCGCCTCCGGCACGAAGGCAAAGCTGTCCGAGCGTCCCTCCTCGATGCGGGCGAAGAGGTCGGCGCTGCGCTCGCGCACGGCCTCCGCCGTGAGGAGCCACCGCGCCGCGGAGAGCTCAGCGTCTTCGGCCTCACTCATCGAGCTTGCGGCCCGTGACCGAGGCAAGGTCCGTCGCGGCGCCCGTCTCGGAATAGTAGCCCGCGGCCTTCTTCGCCTCGATCTCCACCATGGCGTCTGCAGGGATGAGCTCCTGCGGGATCGAGACGCGCTCGCCGATGGTGATCCCCGACTTCACGATGGCGTCGTGCTTCATGTTGCTCATGGAGACGAAGCGGTCGATGTGGGTGATGCCGAGCCAGTGGAGCGTGTCGGGCATGAGCTCCTGGAAGCGCGCGTCCTGCACCCCCGCGACGCATTCCGTGCGCTCGAAGTAGTCGGACGCGGTGTCGCCCGCGGCGTTCCTCTTGCGCGCATTGTAGACGAGGAACTTCGTCACCTCGCCGAGGGCGCGCCCCTCCTTGCGGTTGTAGACGACGAGGCCGGAGCCTCCCTCCTGCGCCTGCCGGATGCACTCCTCGATGCCGTGAACGAGATAGGGGCGGCAGGTGCAGATGTCCGAGCCGAAGACGTCGGAGCCGTTGCACTCGTCGTGGACGCGGCAGGCGAGGCGGCGGGACGGATCGGCGACTGCGTCCGGCTCGCCGAAGATGTAGGCGGTGGTGGACCCGATGGGCGGCAGGAACACCGAAAGGTCGGGCCGCGTCACGAGCTCGGGGAACATGCCGCCGGTCTGCTCGAACACGACGCGGCGCAGGCGCGTCTCCTCCACGCCGAAGCGCTGGGCGAGGCCGGGAAGGTACCACACCGGCTCGAGGGCGACCTTCGTGACGTTGACGTCCCCGGACGGCAGGACGATGGCGCCGTCGACCGACAGGCGGCCGAGGCGCACGGCCTCCTTCAGCTCGTGGAGCGTGAGGCGCGCGCGGGTGACGGCGATGGTCGGCCGGATGTCGACGCCCTCGGCGATGAGGTCGGCGAAGGCGTCCGCGACGACGTGTCCCCACGGGTCGAGCGAGACGATGCGGCCGGGCTCCGACCACGACGGGAACGGGCCGATCCTGTGGGTCGGCGCGGTGTTCGTGAGGTCGGGCCGGCGGATCGGGTTCAGCGCGCCCGACGTGACGGCGAGGGCGCGATAGAGCGCGTAGGAACCGCCGTGGGTGCCGATGGCGTTACGATCGGCGGCCTCCGTGGTGGTGCCGATCACGGGTCCGCGGCTCCTCGGGTCCGTCGCGGCCCAGGTGATCGGAAAGCGCACCTTTCGGCTCACGCCGGGATGCGAGGTGAGGCGAATGTGCGTCCGGCGGTTGACCGTGTCACCCATCTCAGGCGTCCTCCGAGGGCGTGCCGGCGCACCGGCCGGGCTCCGGGGCAAGCGCGCCCCTTCGCACATAGCGCATGCAAGATCCAGCGACAGCTTCATGACGCGCAGTGCGGGTCGCCTGCCGCGGCGGCGTTTGCCTGTCCCGGGACGGGGCCGACCCGCCCCGCGGCCCTTCAACAGGTCGGGCGTGTCGGCTAGAAGGACATTGCCATGACGCTATCTCCCCGACGCCGCGACGGCGATATTCCGCCAGTGCCCTTCCCGGTGCTGATCGCCGACATCGGCGGCACCAACGCGCGCTTCGCCATCCTGTCCGAGACGCACAGCCCTCTGCGCACGTTCGCGACGGTGCGCACGGCCGACTTCCCGGATCTTGCGGCCGCCGTGGGCGCCACTGTGCTCGACGCGACGGCGATCCTGCCGCGCTCGCTCCTCGTGGCACTCGCGGGTCCCATCACGGGCACGAGCACCAAGCTCACCAACGCCGACTGGGTGATCGACCCGGAGGAGACTCGCAAGGCGCTCCACCTCGACACCGTGGTGACGTTCAACGACTTCGAGGCACTCGCCCTGTCGCTCCCGTCCCTCGACGACGGGCAGATCATGCAGGTGGGTGGCGGCGAGGCCGTGAGCCGGGAGCCGCGCGTGGTGCTCGGCCCCGGAACCGGGCTCGGCGTCGCAGCGCTCATCTACAGCGACCGCCGCTTCACGCCCATCGCCGGGGAGGGCGGGCACGTGAGCGTCGGCCCGGAGACGGAGCGCGACTTCAGGATCTGGCCGCACATCGAGCGCGTCCACGGCCGCGTCACCGGCGAGGCGCTCCTCTCCGGCAACGGCCTCGCCCGCCTCTACCGCGCCGTCGCGGCGGCCGAGGGCAGGGACGGGACATGGTGCCGGCACGGCGCCGAGGTGACCGACGCCGCGAAGGAGGGCGATGCCCTCGCCGACATGGCGGTGGACCTCTTCCTCACCTGCCTCGGGCGGCTCGCGGGGGACCTTGCCCTCGTCTTCCTCGCGAAGGGCGGCGTCTACATCGCCGGCGGCATCGCGCCGCGGCTGATCGACCGCTTCGGCGACAGCGGCTTCCGGAAGGCGTTCGAGGCCAAGGCGCCCCACAGGCCCATCCTGGAGAGCATCCCCACCTTCGTGATCACCGAGCCGACCCCCGCCATCGCCGGCATGGCGACGTTCGCGACGATGCCCGAGCGCTTCGCCCTCGACCTCAGGGGCCGCCGCTTCGGGGACTGACGCTTGCCCGGCAAGATGGGGCTTGCATCGCCCCCGAGGATCGTCCATATGGCGCGAACACGGAGCGCGGGTGTAGCTCAGGGGTAGAGCACAACCTTGCCAAGGTTGGGGTCGTGGGTTCGAATCCCATCGCCCGCTCCAACCGCCCTCCGGCGCCCGGCACACCATCCCGCCTTGAGGACCGCACCGTTGCGAGCTTCGGCTTGCTCGCGTCGCCGCCGCCGAAGGTTTCCGTCCCTGCAAAGCCGCCGCGCATCGACCCGCCGGTCGCGGCCGATGCCATGCCCCCTTCCCTGTCGCCAGCGCCTGACGTCGCCCCGTCGCCCGTGACGGGCTTGACCTTCCGCCGCTCCGGGCGACATGGCAGGCGACGCGCTCCCGCCCACAGGACCCGCCATGCCCCGCATCACCCGCCGAAGCCTCCTCCGCACAGGTGCCGCAGCGCTGGCGCTGCCTCACGGGTTCACGGTGCGCGCGGCCTTCGCGCAGGAGCCGCAGCGTGGCGGAACGCTCGTCGTCGCCGCCGACACCGAGCCGCGGAACCTCAATCCGGCGATGGTGGCGTCCAACGGCGTGTTCTTCGTCGCCTCCAAGGTGGTCGAGCCGCTCGCGGAGATGGATTACGGGACCGGCCTTCGCCCGCTCCTCGCCACCGGATGGGAGGGTGCCGATGACGGCCTCTCCTTCACGGTGCGCCTGCGCGAGGGGGTGAGGTGGCACGACGGCGCCCCCTTCACCTCCGCCGACGTCGCCTTCTCGGCGATGTCCGTGTGGAAGCCTCTCCAGAATCTCGGCCGCGTCGTCTTCGCCGATCTCGAGGCGGTCGACACGCCCGACCCGCACACGGCAATCCTGCGCTTCTCCGCGCCGACGCCCGCGCAGCTCCTCGAGAACGCGATGCCGGCGCTGACGGCGGTCCTCCCGCGGCATCTCTACGAGGGGACGGACATCGCGGCGAATCCGGCAAACCTCGCCCCCGTCGGAACGGGGCCCTTCGTGTTCGGCGAGCATCGCCCGGGCGAGTTCTATCGCCTCACCCGCAACCCGGACTACTGGGACGCGGGAAAACCGTTCCTGGACGAGATCCTCTACCGCGTCCTTCCCGACGCGGGCGCGAAGGCCGCGGCCATCGAGACGGGCGCGCTCGACCTTGCCGCCTTCTCGGCCGTTCCCCTGCCCGAGCTCGAGCGGCTCGACGCGCTGCCAGACGTCCACGTCGTCACCGGCGGCTACGAGGGCATCACCTACGCCGTCACGGTCGAGATCAACCACCGCAACCCGATCCTCGCGAACCCGGACGTGCGCCGCGCCATCGCCCACGCCATCGACAGCGACTTCGTGCGCAACGTCGTCTTCCTCGGCTACGCCACTCCGGCGACGGGGCTCGTGCCGGCGACCGCGATGCACTTCCACACCGCGGACGTCGCCACCTATCCGTTCGATACCGCCCGCGCCGAGGCGCTCTTGGTGGAGGCCGGCTACCCGCGCGGTGAGGACGGGACGCGCTTCGCGCTGCGCCTGCGCCCCGCGCCGTGGTTCAACGAGACGCGCGCGGCGGGCGCCTACGTGAAGCAGGCGCTCGAGGAGGTCGGCATCCGCGTCGAGCTCGTGACGGCGGATCCGGCCGGCCACATCCGCGCCGTCTACACCGACCACGACTTCGACCTTGCCATCGGCTCGCCGGTCTACAGGAACGATCCCGCGATCTCGACGACGGCCCTCTACCAGGGCGGACTGCCCGCGGGCGTGCCGTTCACGAACCAGTACGGCTTCGACGATCCCGAGATGAACCGCCTCATCGCGGCGGGCGCGACGGAGCTCGACGAGGCGCGGCGGGTGGAGATCTACCACGCGATGCAGAGGCGCGCGGCCGAGCTCCTGCCGGTGATCCCGCTCGTCGAGTTCACGTTCGTCACGGTGGCGCGGCAGAGTGTGAAGAACGTCGCGAGCAATCCGCGCTGGGCGACGTCGGGATGGGCAGACACCTGGATCGAGCGCTGAGCGGCGCGGGGCGGGCCTTCGCCGGCGCCGCGCTCGGGCTTCTGTCGCGCCTCGTCGTCCTCCTCATCGTCGCGACCTTCGTCTTCTCGCTCCTCGAGATGGGCGAGGGGGACGCCGTGGACGCCTGGCTCGCCGAGGCGGGGGCGGGGGACGCGGGGCTCGCTGCGGCGCTGCGGGAGGAGTTCGGCCTGTCGGGCACCCTCGCCGAGCGCTTCCTTGCGTACCTCTCCCGCATCGCGACCCTCGACCTTGGCATCTCGGCGGCGTTCGGGCGGCCCGTGGCGGAGGTCGTCGCAGAGCGCCTCCCGGTGACGCTCCTGATGATGGGGGCGGCGCTCGTCGCGACGGCGCTCATCGGCACCCTCCTCGGGATCCTCGCGGCGCTGCGGGCGGGGAGGCTCGCCGACGGCGCCGTCGGCGCGGTGGCGTCCACGCTGAACGCCACGCCGGGCTTCGTCGTCGCCCTGGTCGGCCTCATCGTCTTCTCGGTGGAGTTGCGCTGGCTGCCGGTGGGCGGGCTCGCCTCCTTCCCGCCGCCTGAGGGCGCGGCGGCGCGCGCACTCGACACGGCGCGCCATCTCGTCCTTCCCGTCGCGACACTCACGCTCACCTATCTCGCGCTTTACGTGCGCGTCGCCCGGGCTGCGCTGGTCGAGACCCTTCGCGCGGATTTCGTGCGCACGGCGCGGGCGAAGGGTGTGGGCGGAATGCGCCTCCTCGGCCGCCATCTCATGCGGCCGGCCCTCATCCCCCTCGCGACCCTCTTCGGCGTTCAGGCGAGCGCGATGCTCGGCGGAAGCGTCGTGGTGGAGACCGTGTTCGCCGTGCCGGGCTTCGGCAGCCTCGCTGCGATGGCGGTGGTGCAGAGGGATGCGCTCCTGCTTGCGGGCGTCGTCCTGTGCGGCGCGGTCCTCGTGATGGTCGCGAACCTTCTCGTCGACCTCCTCTACGCCGTTCTCGACCCGCGGGTGCGGGCCGGGGCGGCGGGGCGGGGGGGCTGAGGTGCGGCCGGGTGCGATCGTCGGCGCGGGCCTCCTCGGGATCGTCGCCGTCGTCGCTGCGCTGGCGCCGCTGATCGGGCCGGGCGATCCGCTCGACATCGTCGCACGGCCCATGCTCCCGCCCTTCGAGGACGCGGCCCACCCCTTCGGGACCGACAGGCTCGGCCGCGACGTCCTGTCGGGTCTCCTCCACGGCGCCCGCGTGTCGCTGTTCGTGGGGTTCGTGGCGGCGCTCGCGACCCTCGGCTTCGGCACGCTGGTGGGGCTTCTCGCGGGATTTGCGGGCGGGGCGGTGGACGCTGTCCTCATGCGGTTCACCGAGGCGGTTCAGACAGTGCCGACGTTTCTCCTCGCCCTGGCGCTGACGGGGGCTCTCGGGCCTTCCCTCGGGACGGTCATCCTCGCCATCGCGCTCGCGTCGTGGCCGCTTTCGGCGCGGCTCGTGCGCGCCGAGGTGATGCGCCTGCGCACCCTCGACTTCGTGGCGGCCGCGCGCCTTGCGGGGCTTTCGCCGGCGGCTGTGGCGGTTGTCGTGGTGCTGCCGGGGGCGATGCAGCCGGTGGTGGCGCTGTTCGGCGTTGCGGTGGCGGAGGCGATCCTGGTGGAAAGTGCGCTCGCCTTCCTCGGCCTTTCCGATCCCAACGTGACGAGCTGGGGGGCGATGGTCGCGGAGGGGCGCTCGCTCGTCCGCTCGGCGCCGCATCTCGTGCTTCTGCCGGGCGCTGCCATCGCGCTGACGGTGCTCGGCGTCTCGCTCGTCGGCGACCGCTTCGCGGCTCTCCCGGTGTCCGTTCGATCCCGCCGCCGGCGGTTCGGCCGGTTGGGCTGACCGGCGCGGTGGCGAATTGACGCGCGGCGCCGTCGGGCGCGGCCCGGCCAGGTGGTGCGCGCTCGGCTGGACGGCTCATGGCGTCGTCGATCGCGCTGTCGGTGTCGCTCCACCTTGGCGTTTCGGCCGCCCGCTGCGCGCCGAGGCCGGGATGGCGAAGGACTGCCCGGCCGCCCACTGGGCGCCAAGGCCGGGGATGGTGGGGGACTGCCGGTTCGGCGGCATGCTTGGCGCCGTGGCCGGGATGGCGGAGGAGTTCCGGTTCGGCGGCCTGCTGCGCACCGATGCCGGGATGGCGAAGGACGTCCGGTTCGGCGGTCTGCCCTGCGCCGAGGCTCTGACGGTGAAGGATTGCCCGGTCGCCCGCTGGGCCGCCGAGGCCGGGGATGGCGGAGGACTGCCGTTTCGGCCGCATGCTTGGCGCTGTGGCCGGGATGGCAGAGGACTGCCGGTTCGGCGGTCTGCTGCCCGCCGATGCCGGGATGGTGAGGACGCCCGGTTCGGCGGGCTGCTCGGCGCCGAGGCTTGGATGGTAAGGACTACCGGGTCGCCCGCTGTGCCGCCAAGGCTGGGGATGGCAGAGGACTGCCGGTTCGGCGTTCTGCTGCGCGCCGATGCCGGGATGGTGAAGGACGCCCGCTTCGGCTGCCTGCCCGGCGCCGAGGCTTTGATGGTGAAGGACTGCCGGGTCGCCCGCTGGGCGGCCGCGGCCCGGGATGGCAGAGGACTCCCGGTTCGGCCGTCTGCTGCACGCCGAGGCGGGGATGGCAGAGGACTCCGGTTCGGCGGTCTGCTGCGCTTCGATGCCGGGATGGTGAAGGACGCCCGGTTCGGCTGTCTGCCCGGCGCCGAGGCTTCGATGGTGAAGGCTGCCGGTGCGCCCGCTGGGCCGCCGAGGCCGGGGATGGCGGAGGACTCCCGATTTGGTGGTCTGCTGGCGCCGATGTCGGGATGGTGAAGGACGCCCGCTTCGGCGGCCTGCCCGGTGCCGAGACTTTGATGGTGAAGGACTGCCGGCTCGCCCGCTGGGCCGGCAGGGCCGGGAATTGCGGAGGAGTGCCGATTTGGCGGGCTGCTGCGCGCCGATTTCGGGATGGTGAAGGACGCCCGCTTCGGCGGCCTGTCCGGCGCCAATGCTCTGATGGTAAAGGACTGCCGGGTCGTCCGCTGGGTCGCCAAGGCCGGGGATGGCAGAGGGGTGCCGCTTCGGTGGTCTGCCTGGCGCCGAGACTTTGATGGTGAAGGACTGCCGGCTTGCCCGCTGGGCCGCCGAGGCCGGGGATGGCGGAGGACTGCCGGTTCGGCGGTCTGCTGGCGCCGAGGCCGGGATGGTGAAGGACGCCCGGTTCGGCGGCCTGCTCATCGCCAAGGCTCTGATGGTGAAGGACTGCCGGGTCGTCCGCTGGGCTGCCAAGGCCGGGGATGGCAGAGGACTGCCGGTTCGGCCGCCTGCTGCACGCCGGAGCCGCTATGGTGCAGGACTTCCGGTTCGGCGGTCTGCTTCGCGCCGATGCCGGGACGGCGGAGGACTTGCGGGGCCGCCCCTGGGCGCCGAGCCCGGAGATTGAAGAAGACTTCACGCCGGGGCATGCGCGGCGGCGATCCCGCGGCACCTTTTCGGAGCCGGCCCCGGCGGGTGAGGTGAATGTTCGCCGCCCCGTCGCCGGGATCATCCGCGGTGTGGCGAGCGTTTCAGGCGAGATCATCCCGGGCTCGAACGTGCGCCGACAGGATGCTCTCCCTGTCGAATACGAGCGGTCCCTGCCGGACGGGACAAATCCACCCGATTGAGCACCTCTCCGGCGGGATGTTCCGGTCGCCGGTGGGCGGGTCCAAGCCGACGCTCCGCAAGACTGGCCTCGCGCGCGGACGTTGCCTCGAGGTAGAGCGTCGGCTTTCGAGGATCGCCGGGTGCATCCCGGAGCGGCCCCCGCAAGGCCCGTGCCGAAGGGCATTGCGGAAGGCGCCGGTCCTGCGACGGGCGCCTTCTGCGGGGTCTGCGGTGTCTGCGGGCGGTCAGGCCTCCTGCGGCAGCGGGCCGAGGCTCTGGACGCGTCGGGACGTACGCTCGCCCTGGGGAAGAAGCGTGATCGGCGCGCGCTCGCCGTCGAAGCCCTGCGGCGGAGCGATCTCGCACGGCTGGCGTTCGCCGATGAAGGCGTAGCCGGCGAAGCGTTTGGCGTCGATCACGTCGTGGCCGAGGCGCTCGCGCAGCTTCTTGCGCAGCTTGGAGATGTGTCCCTCGATCACGGTCTCGTCCACGCTGTCGTTGAAGAGGCCGTAGATGGCGTTGAACAGCTGCGTCTTCGTGATGCGCCGCCGCCTGTGCTTGACGAGGTACTCGAGGATCTGCCGCTCGCGCCGTGGAAGCTGGAGGGGCAGGCCGTCGACCGTCGGATCGCGCGAGTCGAAGTAGACCGTCAGGCGGCCGAACTGCGCCTCCTCCCGCATGTCGCTGGAGCGGCGCCAGATGGCGTGGGCGCGGGCGACGAGTTCGCGCACCGGGGCTGGCTTCTTGACGACGTCGTCCACGCCGACGTCGAACAGGGACAGGGTCTCGTCGAGCCCGCGGTCTTCCTTGAGGGCGATGATGGGGACGCGGCCGCGTGCGCGGACGAGGGCGGGAAGCTCGAGCCGCTGCTCCGTCTCCCCGAGCACGACCGCCTGGATCGCGTTCAGGTCGGCGTCGGACAGGGACTGCAGCCAGTCGGGAAATTCGCTCCCGGAGAACGCCGTGCAGGCAAGACCTTCACGTTCGAATCCGGACTTGTAACCGTTGGCGACGACGTCTCTTGAATCGATGACGATGTACACGTCGGGGACCTCTCGGTTGAGGCGTGGCACGCCACGCTTCTGGCCTGGTATGTTCCTTCACATGCACGGTCCTGCGCTGCCTGGACCGGAACACTCCGGCCATCCGACGCATAGGTTGCACCAGACCGCTGCTTCAGCAACCATAGGAGGTTCATCCCGGCGGATGCAACCGAAAAATGCTCGGAAAGCGTGTAATATCGTCTTTACCATGGGAGGTGCTCGCGGTCGCGCACGCCGGGCGAGGAATGGCTTCCCGGCGGCTGCGGAACCGTCCGGGGCCAGGCACGCGCCGGCCGCCCGCGGGCGGCGCCTCGGCGCGCGGCGCAGCGACGTGCGCCGCGCCGTGTGCGGCGCGCGCGATCTGTCCAGGCGTCAGGCGGGCTGGAAGACGGATTCGATCTTGCCCTTCAGCGTCTGTGCGTTGAACGGCTTCACGATGTAGTTCGAGACGCCGGCCTGCTTTGCAGCGACGACGTTCTCGGACTTCGCCTCGGCGGTCACCATGATGAAGGGGATCGCGGCGAGCTCAGGATCTGCCCGAACAGCCTTCAGGAGATCGTAGCCCGTCATCGGCTCCATGTTCCAGTCCGAGATGATCAGGCCGTACTTCTTCTCGCGCAGCCGCGTCAGCGCCTCGGTCCCGTCGGCCGCGTCGTCCACGTCCTCGAAGCCGATCTGGCGCAGGAGGTTCTTGATGATCCTGATCATGGTCTTGTAGTCGTCCACGACCAGCACGGGAGTCGTCAGATCAAGGGACATGTTCCCCTCCGCGAAATGTCCGGGTCGGCGCCCGGAGTTGGCATGGGGACTTCCTCTAGCGCCGGCCGCTTGCCCGGCGCTGCCCGCGTGCCTTGTGCGGACCTGATCCGAGGGTGCCCGTTGAGATTGTAAGCGCTCGCGGCGCGTGTAACATCTGCGGACGAGCAGGATGTGCGCCACGGGAGCTGACACAATGGCGAGACCGTACCGGGTCGAGATCGCGCAGGCGAAGCACCTTGCAGAGCAGTCGCCGACGTCGCAGCAGGTCGACCACATCCTGCGCGAGCTCTACACGCTTCGCGCGCAGGTGCAGGGAACCCAGCAGGGCACCAGCGCACCGGTGGACAACGCCATCGCGTTGTGGAGCGGCGTCGACGACATCCAGAAGCGCATAGAGGTCACGAAGGCCGAGATCTCGGCGCTGCGGGCCCGCGGCGTCGCCGATCCCGCCCAGAACCGCACGGCCGAGGAGCTGCGCGCCGTCGTCACGGGCACCGAGACGGCGACCGACAGCATCCTCGCCGCCGCCGAGCGCATCGACGTGATCGTCCAGCCCCTCCAGTCCTCGGCGGACGAACGCCTCGCGCAGGACGCGCAGGTGATCGGTGACTGCGTCATCCAGATCTTCGAAGCCTGCAACTTCCAGGACATCACGGGCCAGCGCATCTCGAAGGTGGTCGACAGCCTGCAGTTCATCGAGGAGCGCATCGCCGCCATGGTGGACGTCTGGAAGACTCTCGACCTCTCGGCGTCCGATGCTGAGACGCCGCCCGAGAAGAAGCTCCTCAACGGCCCCGCCCTGGCCGGGGACAGGGGCGTCGTGAGCCAGGACGACGTCGACGCCCTCTTCGGCTGACGCGGGCGCCGGCCGCAAGGCCTCCGGTCTCGGCGCGGCGAGCTCCGGCCCGCCGCCGGAGCTTGCGCTCGGCCTTCCCCCGGCGTGGCCGCAACCCTGCTGGACTCGATTGGTCGATCAACCTCAGTTCATCGGACAATCTCCGGATCCCCGGTTTCAGGCGCGTTCCGGACCGTCCACCGCACACGTTTCGACTGAAGCCGCCTCGTCCCTTCTCGGCACGCTTCGCCCTCGCCGCCGCAAGCCTTGCGTGCGCCGCGGCCTGAGGCGGGCTCAAGGCGGACACGACCCATGGCGGGATCCGCGCGAGAAGCGGACACGCGCGCAATCGGCACGGCCTCGATCCGGTCGGGCGGGTGAGGCCGCGTGCACATCCCGTGCAAAGTTTCCCATGCAGACCCGGCGCGCGTGGAAGTGCGCTGGACGAAAGGCCGCCGAGGCGTGCGCGCGGCAGCGCGCGAAACCGCGGGGACGGCTCGCATGGTTCGGCCGTCCTCGCCTCGTCGTCTGCCGGGCGGGCATCGGCGTCATCGTTCTGCGGGAGGAGCCCGCCGGATGTCCGGCGGCCTCCAGGCGCGGTGCGCGATGGTTCGCGCCGGGCGGCGGCGATCAGACCACGATGCTGCGATGGAGGCGGGTGTCGCCCGGCGTCGCGAACCCCTGCAGGCGCGGCGGATCCACTGGCCTTCGCCTCTCCGACGGCGGGTTGCCGCCGGCACCGGGACCGGAGCCTCCCGCGTCCGCATTGGCCGCGGCGGCTTGCTCGACGGTCACGTCCGCACCGTCGTAGCCGACGCCGCGAATGAGCTCGGCGAGCTCCTTCCGGTTCTCGTCGAGGAGCTGTGCCGTCTCGCGGCTCGAGGCGCTCACGGTCACCTTGAGGCCTGCGGGCGAGAGGCGCATCGTCACCGTGAGTGCGCCGAGCGCCGCGGGCTGGAGCTGGATCTCGACGATCCTGACGGGACCTGCCGCCGCGGCGATCGTGACGGGCTGGGCTGCCTGCGACGTCGGCGCGGCGGCGCTCGGCTCGGGCGCTCCCGCTGCCGCTCCGTCTCCACGCGCGACAATCGCCTGAACGATCTGGCCGAGGATGATCGATGCTTCTGGACGCGCCGCCGGTGGCGCGGTTGACGACTGCGCCGGGGGCAACGCTGCGCCGGAGGGAAGCGGCGCGAGGCCGAGGTGCTGCGGCAGCGCCGGCGCCACGGATGGCGGCTGGCTGGTTGCGCCGGCATGGCCTGCGGCTGCGGGATCGCGCTGGCGAACCGGGGCGAAATGGGTCTCCCGCCGCGTCACGACGGTTCCGATGTCGGCAGGAAGCGACGGTCTGTCGCGGCCCGGCAGCGAAGGCTCGCCGCCGGCGGAGCGGTGGTTGGGCGTCCTGTCACCGGGCCCCTCGTCAAGGGGCGTCGGCCCGATGGGCGTCTGCGCGTCCTCTGCCAGGATCGCGGCGAGCGTGACGGCAGGCGCACCGCGGGCCGTCTGGCGTGCCGCCGTGACCGCCGCGGCGGGCGTCGCGGCGCGCTCCAGCGCGGCGGTGTCGCCGGAAGACGCGGCGCCCTCCGACGGCGCGGTGCCTGTCGAGGGCGATCCCTGCCGCGGCGTCGTTCCCGCCAGCGCTTCGCCTCCCGCCATTGGCGGGGCTGCGGACGGTCTGGCCGCCTGCATCGCCGCGGCCGGAGCGGCGCCGAGCGGGACGGGACCGGTGGCGCTGGATGGCGCGAGGGGGGCTGACGGCGCTGTCGTGGCGTCCGACTCCGGCGTTGCCGACGCGGCTGCCTGCTCCCTGCGCGCTCCTGCGGCCACGGCGGCCTGGTG
>Ga0076929_100364_pt1 | contig 49518 bp, 43 predicted proteins | sample HotLakConUCCSL28_FD_87104 | JGI IMG/M metagenome (GOLD analysis project Ga0076929, IMG submission 87104) | Hypersaline microbial mat communities from Hot Lake, Washington, USA - Hot Lake Consortium UCC-SL28 (version 3) (version 3) | ecosystem: Environmental > Aquatic > Thermal springs > Hot...
CCACGCAGCCCGTGCGATCCACGGACCAGACCGGGATGGTTCCGCCGGGATAGCGGCCATGGCGGAACAGGTCGCGCTCTGCCTCCCGGCGGGGAATGATCGAGGCCGGTCGCCGCCAGTTCAGAAACGCGTTGGCGGCTGCAACGCGATTGCCGTCATTGAGGTGGCGGGTCAGCGCAGCTTTGGCGATGCCGCCGGTGTTGTAGTGGAAGCTGACCAGCGCATCGAACTCGTGAGGCGCCAGCGGTACCTTCACGGCGCGCAGCACAGCGGCCTCGTAAGCAGCCAGTTCCGCCCGGAAGACCCGGAACGCCTCGCGGATCCCGGCATCGAGATCGGCGGGCATGCCGCGCGGCATGGTGGCGGGATCGGGCGGCCCGGCCGCGGCCGTGTAGCCGATGCCGAAGGTCCAGACCTGTTTCACATCGAGATAGGGTCCGGGCACGATGCCTTCGTGCCGGACGAGGGCCAGCAGGCCCCGGTCAGTCATGTGCATGGGATTACCGGAGTAGCGAGAGGGTCAGGATCAGCGCCGCGACGGCGAGACCGATACGCAGGCGGTGAGCGAAGGCCTGCCAAGGATCGGAGGGGTCGCAGCGGAGAGAGCGCGTGAGGCGGAGAAGTTCATTCATCGCCGCCGCCTTTGTTGGCACGGCGCAGGCGGGCGAGCAGCATCTCGATGAAGGCCGGGCCGAACACCCCTACGAGATAGGCGGCCGAACCCGCTGCTCCGCCCGCAGGGATCGCCTCGGGCGGCAGGCTGAGCCAGGCGGTGATCACGGCCATGGAGAGGCTGCCCATCCCGGCCGCGATCAGCCCGCCGAGCAGGATGTGGCGCAGCGCGTCGCGCAGCCGCATCTTTGTGGTCAGCGCGTTCGTGGCCCCGCCGAGCGCCCCCCAGGCGGCTAGGATCACCGCTGTCGAGGCCGCGAGCTCGCGCAGCACGGCGGCCACAAAGCTGCCGGTGTCGTTCATCGCCGGATCTCCAGAAGCGGAATGGAGGTGATCGAGCCGAGCCGCTCAAGGTCGAGCGTCACGTCGAGCGCGTCGGTGTCGAAGCGGACCGGCACGTCGAACTCGAAGCCCGCGGTGATCGCGACGCCCGCCGTTGGGGCGGTGTCGAAGGTCACGACGCCAGTGGTCGTATCGACGGTCCAGCCGACAAGCTGCTCCGCGCCGTCGAAGGCGACGCGCACCGTCCCTGCCACTGGCTTGGTGATCGTCCGCACCCATGTCTGACCGCCCGAGGCATAGCGCTTCGCCAGCTGGAAAGCGGTCGTCGCGCCGTCACCGGTTCCGATCGCCTGGTTGGTCGGCGATGGTGTGCCCGAGGGCAGGCAGGACTTGTGATCGCCCCAGTCCATCACCGCGCCGTGGAGGTACGGCACCCCTTGTCGTCGAACCGCAGCAGATCGTCGGGCCGTCCCTCGCGGTAGATCGTCACCTGCACGAGGTCGCACTCGTTGCCCTCATGGGTCGTCCTCACCCGGTCGAAGATATCGACATGTGCATGGGCGGCGCCCGAGAACTCCTTGATTGCGGAGATGAAGGCGTGACGGGCCGATGCATCGCGCTGCACGACGCAGCCCGCGTCGGTCATGTAGCCCGCCCACATCCGGCCGCGCCTGCGGTCCTCGGTGAAGCGAACTTCCTCGGCATGGCGGAACCGGTCCTGCGCATTCAGGAACATCCAGAGCGAGCGCGCATGCGGGTTCGCGAGCCCGTCGAGGAAGGCGGGATCGTCCGCAACGCTGTAGATCGCGGCCTGCCCCGGCTCGTCGGACAGTGCATGGACGCGCTCGGCGTCGTTCGAAATTCGGTCACGCTGAACGCGGGACATCTGCTCGATGGCGCCGAGAAGCGGCCTCGACAGCTCGGCCTCCGGCACGCTCCAGTCGAACTCGGTGGGCAGGCCGATCTCCGGCCGGTCGAAGTATTCGCGCAGCGCCTCGCCGGGCGTCTTGCGAAGGAAGGCGGACAGTGCAGTCACCATGATCTCCTTTCTGGCGATTCCATGTATCGGCTGATCTGCTAATCAGCGTATATCGCGCCAGAGGGGAGTCAATCGAAAAAATACGCGCTTCCGCGGATTCGCGATCAGCGGCCGAAGAGCGAGGGCTGTCCGTGTGTCGAAGTGATCAGGTTCAGCTTCAACAGCCTGATGCGGGCGGCCTCTTCGGAGACCGCGAACCGCTCCATGACCATCTCGATCAGCCGCGCGGCATGCTCCGTCGAAACATGGATGTCGCCATGTAGCTCGCGCGGGCTGCAGTAGTCGGAAACGAGGCGACGGACTGGCGTGGCCGGCATCAGCAGTGCGCCGCTGATATAGCCGGCCTGCCATTCCATCCAGTCGGACTGCGGGGCGTCCAGGATGTTGTCGCGCTTGGAGATCGCCTTGTTCGCATTCACGCCGCGCTCGAGCAGGTCGCCGTTGGCGAACTTCTGCGCCCAGAGAGGCCCGTGGAACTTCACGTGCCCGAACTCATGGGTGAGCGTGGTGCGGAAGCGATTCTCGCGCCGTTCGTCGGCGGCGATACGTTCCGAGATAGAGACCTTGGGCCCCCGGTCGGGGAAGAACTCGGTGACCCCTTCCACATCGGGCCCGTATGCGGACAGGTCGGCGTACGGGTCGAGGTCCGCGTCGTGCATCTCGATCAACACGGTCAGGTCGTCGGTCGCCACGGGATAGTCGACCTTTCCGTGGCGCTTCATCAGAAGCTCACGGATCAGTCGCTCGCAATCATCGTCGAGATCCCGCTCGCGGTAGAAGGGGCGCTCGGCAAAGCGGCCCGTGTTGTCACGGATCATCTTCACCATGCAAACCTCCTTACTCTTTCAATGTCTTCCTGAAATTGGCAAAGGCCTCGACGACCTTGTCCGGGGTGGACGCATCCGGCCGCAGATCATCCGGTAGGCGGCCAGCGAGTGCGTACAGGTAGTCCTCCGGGATGTTCAGGATGCCGGAGAACTGGCGGATCAGGTGCCCCGAGCTGGGGCTGCGTCGATCGTGTTCGATGTCGTTGAGGTACTGCGGGGATATCGACCCACCGCCCTCTTCCTTCATCACGCGCGCTGCGAGCTCCTTCTGGCTGAGACCGAGTCCCTTGCGGGCCTTCGAAATCGCCTGGCCGAAGGTCACACCGTCGGCGGACATGGCCGGTTCATCGCTTGCTCTCCCTGTCAATCCGCTTGTTCGCGGATATGCGAACTGTTACGCCTTATCCTCAGGGTGATCAACAGCTAAGCGGAACAGCCCCTCCGGGGAGCGGCTCCACATGACGAAGGCAGGATGAACGCGTGACTGATCGGGCTGCCGCTCTCGAACTTCTCAGGCTCGCCCTTGGCGATGCCGCCGCCGAGTTCCGCGATGGGCAGTGGGAGGCCATTGATGCATTGGTGAACCGGCGAGAGCGGCTTCTTGTCGTCCAGCGGACCGGGTGGGGCAAGAGCTCCGTCTACTTCATCTCGACACGCATCCTTCGCGACCGCGGACGCGGACCAACCCTCATCGTGTCCCCGCTCCTAGCTTTGATGCGCAACCAGATCGAAGCCGCAGAGCGGCTAGGGGTCCGCGCGTTCACCGTCAACTCGACCAACCGAGATGATTGGCCTGGCATCGAGCGTGCCGTCCGGAGGAACGAAGTAGATGCGCTGCTGGTGTCGCCTGAGCGTCTCGCCAATGAGGAATTCGTGGAGAAGGTTTTGCTGCCTATAGCTGAGCGGATCGGTCTGCTCGTGGTAGATGAGGCGCATTGCATTTCCGACTGGGGTCACGATTTTCGTCCGGACTATCGCCGCCTCGTCAACATCTTGCAGCGCATGCCGGCCAACGTCCCGATCCTCGGCACCACCGCCACCGCGAACAACCGCGTGATCGAGGATGTTCACAACCAGCTTGGTGACATCAGCATTCAGCGTGGAAGCCTGATGCGCAGCACTCTCGCCCTGCAGACTGTTCAACTGCCAACCCAAGCCGCACGTTTGGCATGGCTGGCAGAGCACGTCAGTGCTTTACCCGGAACCGGGATCGTCTACACGCTCACGAAGCGAGACGCGAAGCAGGTTGCCGACTGGCTAGAATTGCATGGGATCGAAGCCCGAGCGTATTTCAGCGGCGTGGTTGGCGATGGATTCCAGGACTCGGATGCGTATCGTCAGCATCTCGAACGCATGCTGCTCAACAACGAAATAAAGGCTCTGGTGGCAACAACTGCGCTCGGAATGGGTTACGACAAACCCGATCTTGGGTTCGTCGTACATTACCAAGCGCCTGGCTCAATCGTTGCATACTACCAGCAGGTCGGCCGTGCCGGTCGCGCCATAGACCATGCCGTCGGTGTGCTGATGTCGGGCGAGGAAGACTCGCACATCCATGATTACTTCCGGAAAAGCGCATTCCCCAAGGAGAGGTGGGTCCTCGCCATTCTGGCAGCGCTCGAGGAAAGTGATGGATTGAGCGTCCTGCAACTTGAAGAGGCCGTCAACCTTCGGCGTGGCCAGATTGAGCAGGTGCTGAAGTTCCTTTCGGTGGAGAACCCGGCGCCGGTCCTTAAGTCAGGCTCAACATGGCAGCGCACACCCGTGCCCTATCGAATGGACCACGAAAAGATCGAGCGATTGACCGGACAGCGCGAGACAGAATGGGAAGAAGTAAAGAGCTACGTCGCAGCGGAGAGCTGCTTGATGGAGTTCCTGGCAGAATCGCTCGATGATGCAGATCCTCAGCCATGCGGAAAATGCGCCAAGTGTCTGGGGCGACCGATTGTAGACCCGGACTTCACCCGTGAGATGGCTATCTCAGCTGCGCGATACCTCCGTCACGCGGAACTAGAGCTGGAGTGCAACAAACAGGTCGCCGGGGACGTGCTGCGCGAATACGACCTCAGCGGGAACATCCCCGCAGCACTGCGCGCCGAAACCGGTCGGATCCTGTCGCGATGGGGCGATGCCGGCTGGGGACAGTTGGTCGCCGCCGACAAGCACGCTGGCTACTTCCGTGACGAGCTGGTCCATGCAGTCGTGGAGATGCTGAACGATCGCTGGCGGCCCACGCCAAGACCGGCATGGGTGACCTGTGTGCCCTCGTTGAACAATCCCACTCTCGTTCCCGACTTCGCCCGCCGTCTTGCTGACGCACTGGGACTGCCGTTCAAACCGGTGGTAAAGAAGGTCAAGGGAAACGAGCCACAGAAAGTGCAGCAGAACAGAATTCATCAGTGCAGGAACCTGGACGGCGTCTTCGGGATCGACGGACCGGTGCCAGCGGGCCCCGTGTTGCTGGTGGATGATGTCGTAGACTCTGCCTGGACGCTAACGATTGCCTCTGCCCTTCTCCGAAAGGCCGGCAGTGGCCCCGTTTGGCCTTGCGCTCTCACAACCTCAAGCATTGGGGCCTAAAATGAACGTTAGTTCCCAAGCGCAAGCGGTCATCCTCCTCACAGTCCCCTTTGGCAAGACAGACGCCAAGCCACTATCGGTCAGGGAATGGGGACGGTTCGCTCTCTGGCTCAAGGACCATGAGCTGGAGCCATCGCGACTCCTCACGGGAGACCCGCAATCCCTTCTTTCCGGCTGGATGGACCGTACTGTCACCCTGCAAAGGATCGAAGGCCTGCTCGATCGTGGCGGAGCGCTCGGCCTGGCGTTGGAAGAATGGCAGCGGGCTGGGCTATGGATCGTTACCCGATCTGAGCCCGACTATCCGGAAAGACTGAAGCGCAGGCTGCGCCTCGACTCTCCTCCGGTACTCTTTGGTTGCGGCAACAAAACGCTTCTCAACAAAGGCGGCGTCGCGGTGGTGGGATCCCGTGATGCCGACCAAGCAGACCTCAACTTCTCAGCGAGTTTGGCTCGAGCCGCCGCCAACCAAGGTCTGTCGGTGATTTCTGGCGGTGCCCGTGGCGTGGACGAGAGCGCGATGCTCGGCGCACTCGAGAGTGAGGGTACATCAGTCGGAGTGCTGGCAGATAGCCTTCTTCGGGCAGCGACATCTGCGAAATATCGCAAGCACCTGCTCGCCGGCGACTTGGTTTTGGTCTCGCCGTTCAACCCGGAGGCCGGCTTCAACGTCGGCAATGCCATGGCGCGGAACAAGCATATCTACTGTCTGTCCGATGCTGCCGTGGTCGTGAACAGCACGCCCGACAAGGGAGGCACCTGGAACGGCGCAATTGAAGACCTGAAAAGCGAATGGGTACCACTCTGGGTGCAGCCGAAGCACGACCCTGCATCCGGCAACGCGACGTTGGTCCAGAAGGGAGCGCGCTGGTTTCCGCGAGATGTGCCGGCGCTCTCAACCTTGTGGGAAATGGCTGTCGGCGGGGATGCGGCACCCGAAGCAGCGGGATTTCCGCTACTGCAATCCGAGACGGTGAACGCACCTGCTGAAGCCGCCACTACACCCACGAAGGCCACCTCTGCAGAGAGTGAGGATGGGGCTGCCGATGCGCCGCCCTCAGGCAATCCCATCGCGAAGGCCGACGCAGACTACAGCACTTCAGATCCTGCGAGCGACTTCTACAGCCTGTTTCTCCTGCGCTTGCGGGAGTTAACCGATGGCGACCCAATGAGTGTCGAGGATATCGCTGCGCGTCTAGAGTTGGAGAAAGCGCAAGTGAACGCCTGGCTGAAACGGGGCACCACAGATGGTCAGATAAAGAAGCTCAGCAAACCTGTTCGCTATCAGTCCGCATCGGCGGATCAACGACAAGCATCATTCTTTGTAAATGAAAGATAAGCGACCAAGGGCGCTACTGTAAAATCAGGAAAGAGGACAATTGTCTCGCTTCAATCCAAATCACCACGTCGCACCGATCTACGACGCTGCTGCTGCATGGAAGGAAAACTGCTTTCTTGCAGATGGGTCGGCGCTGTCGGACGGCGGAAACCTCTGGACGAACACCTTACTCGGCGAGCTCGATCAGCGCTTCGTAAAGAATCTCGACGCCGGTGAAGGTGATTTCCTCTCGAAATTGAAGGTGCAGCTTTCGGAGGGCTCGCCCGATTGTCGCCAGCTGATGGCCGAGAGCCTTTGGCTTACGCTGCTCTTCCCGTCGAACGTCGGCGCCTCCAAGAAGCGCGAGAACGTGCTGGAGATCTGGTCTTGGTCAGGAGAGGACCTGAGCGCGACCCACCCTCTTCTGAAAGACTCTGTCCTTGAAGGCATCGGCTCCGCCGGGACTGCCTACAACACGCACCGTTGGCGCGAGTTGGTTTTTCTCATCGGCGCCTTGCGCGATTTCAAGGCTCGCGATCGCTCCGAGCGCGAGCAGATCGCTTCGGATCCGTGGGCGTTCTCTGGCTGGCTGAGTGGACTTCCTGAGGCGCGGCACAGACAGCTGATCCATATTCTTCCGCACCTGCTGTTCCCCGATACCTTTGAGCGGATCAGTTCCGAGGGCGACAAGCGCCTGATCCTCGCCGGCTTCGGAGAAACGCCGGAGAAGGAAATCAAGAAGTGGAGCACTGTCGAGATCGACCGTGCCTTGCTCGAGCTGCGCCGCCGACTTGAAGAAGAGCATGGCGCGGACATCGATTTCTATCAGGAAGAGTTCGAGTCCCAGTGGAAGAACCAGACAAAGAACTGGCTACTCAGCTGGAATCCCTCCAGATGGACCTGGGAGACACTCGCGGCCGACCGCGCCACGACGATCAGCGGGGACAAGGCCGACAACCGATGGCGCTGCAGCTCGAGCAAGCCGCGCGAGGGTGACCGCGTCTTTCTGATCCGCACCGGCAGTCCTCCGAAAGGCGTCGTTGCAGTCGGAAAGGTCACGCGCGCGCCCTACGAAGCCGAGCACTGGGAACAGGCCCGGGCCGACGCCGGAGAGACGACGCGCTTCGTTGACGTGGCATTCGACTCCGTCCGCGATGCAACGTCGGACGAAATCGTCCCTCTGGAACAGCTGCAAAGCCGTGAACCCGGCCAAGAATGGAACCCTCAATCTTCCGGGATCGAGATCAAGGCAAAGGCGGCGCGGTCCTTGGAGCGCCTATGGAAGGCGCTGCCACCTATCGTATCGGGCGCTGCTACGCCGGGGGACGACACCGGAACTGGAGACGCATCTCCAAAGAAACTCGCGCCGCCCCTGAACCTCATTCTCTACGGTCCGCCCGGGACCGGGAAGACCCACCGCCTCAAGAACGATTACCTGCCGCGATACCAGGACGAGGCCGGAGATCGCTACGAGTTCGTAACGTTCCATCAGAGCTACGCCTACGAGGACTTCGTCGAAGGAATTCGACCCGTCACGGAGAACGGCGCTGTCACCTACGAGGTGCGGCCAGGGGTGTTGAAGCGGCTTTGCGATCGGGCCCGGCGCGCGCCGGACAAGCGGTTCGCCCTCTTCATCGACGAGATCAATCGCGGCAACGTCGCCAAGGTCTTCGGCGAGCTCATCACGCTTGTCGAGGTGGACAAGCGGATCCGCATCGATGCGTCGGGCAACCGCGCGGCGAGCTGCAAGGGCTTGGAAGTGACGCTCCCCTACTCCGGCGAGCGTTTTGGGGTGCCCGCGAATGTCGACGTGATCGGCACTATGAACACCGCAGACCGCTCGATCGCTCTGCTCGACAGCGCCTTACGGCGCCGGTTCCGGTTCGAGGAACTCACGCCGAAGCCGGAACTGCTTGAATCGATCGACGACGGCGAGGGCAACGCGATCGACCTGCGTCAGCTTCTGCTGGCCATGAATGCCCGCCTGTCCCGCCTGCTGCATCGCGACCAGACCCTCGGCCACAGCTACTTCTACCACGTGAAGTCCTTCGACGAGCTGCGCCGTGTATTTGCGCGGGAGATACTGCCTTTCCTGCAAGAGGCGTTCTACGACGACTGGCGTCAGATCCGTTACGTCCTCGCCGACCAGGCCGTGGAGGAGGAGCTGCAATTGGTCCGGGCGCGCGCGCAGAATGCTGCGGTGCTCTTTCCAAAGGCGGACCCGACCGAAATCGGGGACGGCGAGACGTTCGAGATCATTCGGGAAGACGAGATTACACCGGACGCAATCCGCAAGATCTACGAGCCGCCGGAATGAGACGTCTGACCGTCCGAGAAAGGGAGGCCGTCAGCATCGGTTCGGGTGGCGACATCAGCGAGCATGAGGCAGAAGGTATCGCGAAACTCGCCGGACGCTTGCCGGCGGGCACTCTCGCGTGGGGCCACCGCACGCTGAAGTTTGGGCCGTTCTGCGGAGTCCTGCAAACCGAGCAGCTGGCAATCGAGATACTTCCAAAGATCGAGCATGGCAGCGATAGCAGCGAAGACATGCGGGGCCTTCTGGTGGCCATGCTTGCGCGCGCAGGTGAGCTTGGGTCGAAGCGGGTTGGCGATGCTGGCCTTGGGCAACAGCACAGCCACCTCCTGGACGTCTTCATCGAGGATTTCTGCAGCCAGGTGAAATCCGCGCTCCGAGGCGGGGCCATTGCCCGGTACTCGGAGAGGACGGAGAACCTCAATGCCATCCGCGGACGGCTCGAGCTGACCGAGCACCTGCGCACGAACGCCTTCGACCGTTCTCATCTACTCTGTCGCTTCGACGAGCGCAGCATCGACAACCCCTACAATCAAGCGCTCAAGGCGGTCCTTCGGATCCTTCTAGGGCTCGCACTGAGCCCGAGGACCCGGGCGATGGTGGCGGCGTTCCTCCATCGCTTTGACGAGGTGACCGATCGCAGGGTCACGGCTCGCGACGTCGGCGCCCTGCGGTTTGATCGCACCATCCGACACTGGGAGCCGGTGTTTGCGCGGGCCCGCTGGCTGCTGACAGGCCTCTACCCGGATGTTCGCATCGGCGACGCAGCTGGTTCCGCTCTGCTGTTCAACATGGACAAGCTCTTCGAGACGGTACTCGGACTGCGCATCCGGCATGCTTGCCAGGTGCAGGCCGGTGCTCGCCTTACTGTCGGACTTCAGAGCCCTGTGAAGAACCTCGCGAAGGCGGGCTTCCAGCTGCGCCCCGACATCACCGTTCAGAGCGGAGACGAGTGCGTCGCCATCTTCGATGCAAAATGGAAGCGCCTCGATCTCGCCGAACCGAACTCGGGCGTCTCGAGCGGCGACGCATATCAGATGAACGCCTACGCCAGTCGCTACCGCTGCAAGCGACTCGCGCTCGTTTACCCGGCCTCAAGGGACTGCCCGCCTGGAAGGATCACCGAGTTCGTGCTCATGACTGAAGAGCGGCCGGTACTGGATATTGTCGCGATCGATGTTCGAGAGCTCGCCTTTGGCAGCGGGATCCCGGCCGGTATCGATGTGATGATCCCGATCGAGCCGCACTGGAAGCAACGGTCATCGCAGGCACCGATTTACGAAGCGGTATGAAGGACTTCGGCCCCTCTTGCTTCCACAGTGCTTCCACGGGCGCTGGAAACGCAAACGCCGCCCCGGAGGGCGGCGCATAAGCGTTTGATAACGCGGACAGATTTGGTTGCGGGGGTAGGATTTGAACCTACGACCTTCAGGTTATGAGCCTGACGAGCTACCGGGCTGCTCCACCCCGCGTCAGTCGTTTGCGCGGTCGGTGCCGCGTCGACGAGGGGTATTTAGCAACGTCGGCCTCCGAGATAAAGGGGGTCCGCGTTATAAATTCGTCATGTTGGCGCGGGAGAGGGCGCGCCTCGGACCGGGCGGGGAAGCACGCACCCGCAGCGCCGGCGAAGACCTGTGACGCAGGTCACGGTTCGGGCGAATCGGCCCGCCACGGGGTCGCTTCACGATTGCGGCAGAGAAGGGGTCACGTACCTGTGAGGGGCCGGCCCGGAGCCGGACGCGACCACCCGGACCGAAGTCATGGAAAACCCTTTCAGACCCGGGCTCCGCTACCTCGCCGACAGCGGGCTCGCAACGACGACGCTCGCCACTCGCGACGGGCGCGATCCACCGGCCGCGGCGTATGCCGTCGTCGAGGACGAGCACGCAAGGGCGACCCTGCGCGCCAGCGCGCGCGAGCACGCCGCCATCGCCGCAGCCCACGGTCTCGGCCTCGTTCTGGAGACGCCGACGCTCCGCGCCAGCCCCGACTGGGGCGAGGCGGCGGGGCACGACCGCGCCGCACTCGAGCGCATCAACCGCGCGGCGGTCGCGCTCCTGCGGGAGACAGCCGCAGGCTTTCCCGATCTTCCCCTGATCGTGTCGGGCCAGATCGGCCCGCGGGCGGACGCCTACGTCCCCGGAGCCGCCATGGATATCGACGAGGCGGCCGGCTACCACTCCCAGCAGATCCGCGCCCTCGCCGGCGCCGACATGGTGATCGCCGCACAGATGACGAACGCCGCCGAGGCGAGCGGCATCGTGCTCGCCGCGGATATCCTCGGTGTTCCCGCGGCCGTCTCCTTCGCCGTGACGCCCGGTGGGCGCCTGCCTTCCGGCCAGCCGCTCGCCGAGGCCGTCGAGGAAACCGACAAGGAGACCGACGGTGTCGCCATTCTCGTCATGGTGGAGTGTGTGGACCCGGACCATGCCGCGGACGCGCTGTCGGGACCCGTTGCCGGGCGGATCGGCGGCATGAGGGCCGGCGGCTTCAGCCTCCCCCGCGGCGCGCCCGCAGCGGGAGAGGCCGACGGCGGCGGCGAGCCGGACGTCGTCGCTTGCCGCGTCGCCGCTCTCGCTCGCGCGCTCCCGAGCCTGCGGGTGTTTGCCGGGCCGCGCGGAGCGGGTGCGCTCCATGCGGCAGCCATCGCGGCCGCCGTGTCGCGCGTGTCGGAGCGCGCCGGATAGCGCGCATTCCTTCAAGGCGCGCGGATCGTGCTCTCGAAGGCCGCTCCCGTGACCGGCCGGAAGATCCTCCCGCCGGCGTCCCGGTCGCCCGGCGCCGTCAGGGGCGCGGGAGGCCGACGGCGTCGAGCGCGGCGCCCTGCTTGCCGGCCATCCTCTCCAGGGAGAAGCCCTCGAGCTCCGCCTGGAAGATCTCGTAGAAGTTGAGCTCCGCCTGAAGGTGAAGGAGCACCGCGCCGAGCCCGATCGCGGCGCGGTCCATGAAGACGAACTCGCGCGGCACCGTGACTGGCCCCTTCTCCTTCAGCGCCTGGTGGACGCTGAAGGCCTCCTTGCGGCCGTACTCCCCCGGCTTCGTCCCGTCCGCCAGCGTGCGGGTGCGGTCCTCGAGGATGGGGCCGTAGATGAAGCGGGCCCAGATGTTGAGGATGTCGATGAGCTCCTTCGAAAGCCCGCGGAAGCCCCACGTCTCGTAGGCGTGGACGACGCGGTCCGGGTCGTCGTGGAGGAGCCCCTCGTAGAGGTCGATCACGCCGCCGACGAACTTCGGCGGGAAGATGCGGATGCAGCCGTAGTCAAGGAGGTTGATGCCTGCCGCCTCGCCGCCCTCCTCGAAGACGGTGTAGTTGCCGAGGTGCGGGTCGCCGTGGATCACGCCGACGTCCGCGAAGGGGTGCCAGTAGGCGCGGAAGAGGCACGATGCGATCCGGTTGCGCACATCGAGCGGCGCGTCCTTGTAGGTGAGGACGCGGCGGCCCTCGAGCCAGCCGAGCGTCAGGAGGCGGCGCGTCGACAGGTGCGGGTGGACGGCCGGCACGCGGATCGTGTCGTCGCGGTCGAAGGTGACGGCGTAGAGCTGCGCCGCCCTCCCCTCGCGGGAATAGTCGAGCTCCTCGCGCAGGCGGTCCCCGATCTCCTTGCGGATCTCGGAGGTGTCGATGCCGGGCCGCATCCGCTTGTGCAGGTTGAAGATGATGCCGAGCTGCTGGAGGTCCGCCTCGATGGCCGAGTCCATGTCCGGATACTGGAGCTTGCAGGCGACCTCCTCGCCCGACAGCGTCTCGGCGCGATGCACCTGGCCGAGCGAGGCGGCGGCGGCGGGCTCCTTGTCGAAGCGGGCGAACTTCCGCTGCCAGTCGCCTCCGAGCTCGGCGGCCATGCGCCGCTTCACGAAGGGGTAGCCCATGGGGGGCGCGTCGGACTGGAGGCTCGCCAGCTCGCCGGCGTACTCTGGCGGGAGCGCGTCCGGAATGGTGGCGAGGAGCTGCGCCACCTTCATGAGAGGACCCTTGAGGTTGCCGAGCGCCTTCGTAATCTCCTGCGCGTTCCGGTCGTGGTCGATGGACCCGCCGAACATGCGCGAGGCGATCATCTTGGCGGCGATGCCCGACATGTTGCCGCCAACGCGGGCATAGCGGGTGGCCCGTCCCGAGAAGCGGTTGCGCTCTGCGTCCGTCGGCATGTGGTGATCCCGTCCTCGTTCGTCTCGGACGACATGTGGTGCGTCGCGAAGGCGGCCGCAGCGGTCGCGACGATCGGCCCGCCGCCGGCTCCTGCGATGTGCGGCGCTGTCCGGCGGCCTTCGGTGCGCAAGGGCCGGCAGCGCGCCATCCGCCGCCCGCGGCGACGTCCGAGCGCCAGCCCGGGCAAAGGCCGCGGCGGGGTGGCTTTGCGGTCGTTGTGTCTGCGGGGCGGCGGATTGCGTGTCGCAGGCCTTGCGATACCCTCTGTCATGGCATTGCGTGCGCGGGGGAGTTTGCTATTTAAGTTTCAGACATTTCTGAAACTGGTGACGAGCGCGGCGTCGCCGCGACGCGCGCCACCGGACAGGACCGAACAACGGGGCCGTATCGTGGATGCTCTCCTTCTCTCCCGAATCCAGTTCGGGGCGAACATCTCCTTCCACATCCTCTTCCCGACGATCACCATCGCGCTCGCCTGGGTGCTCCTGTTCTTCAAGCTGCGCTTCAACGCGAGCGGTGACGAGAAGTGGATGGACGCCTACCGCTTCTGGGTGAAGATCTTCGCCCTGTCCTTCGCCATGGGCGTCGTCTCCGGCATCACCATGAGCTTCCAGTTCGGCACGAACTGGCCGGGCTTCATGGAGCGGGTCGGCAACATCGCCGGTCCCCTTCTCGCCTACGAGGTGCTGACCGCCTTCTTCCTCGAGGCTGTGTTCATCGGCATCATGCTGTTCGGCGCGCGCAAGGTGCCGAACTGGCTGCACACGCTCGCCACCTTCTTCGTCGCCTTCGGGACGACCATGAGCGCGTTCTGGATCCTCGTCCTGAACTCGTGGATGCACACGCCCACGGGCTTCGAGATGCGCGACGGCGTCGCCTTCGCGACGGACTGGATGGCGATCGTCTTCAACCCGTCCCTCCCCTATCGCCTCATCCACATGCTGCTCGCGAGCGGGCTCACGGTGGCCTTCCTCGTCGCCGGCCTGTCCGCCTTCCGCATGCTCCTCGGCGACCGGTCCGACGGTGCACGGGTCGCCCTCAAGACGGGCGTCACGCTCGCCGCGGTCCTCATCCCGCTACAGATCCTCGCGGGCGACCAGCACGGGCTCAACACGCTCGAGCATCAGCCCGCCAAGATCGCCGCCATGGAAGGGCACTGGAAGAGCGGACCGGCCCCGCTCGTCCTCTTCGCAGTCCCCGACGAGGAGACGCGCTCGAACCTTCACGAGGTCGCCATCCCGAACGTGGCGAGCCTCATCCTCACCCACACCTGGGACGGCTCGGTGCCGGGGCTGAACGAGTTCGTCGCCGAGGACGGGACCGTCCTCCATCCGCCGGTCGCGCCCGTCTTCTACGCCTTCCGCCTCATGGTGGGGATCGGCGTCCTGATGCTCGTCGTCTCCTTCGCGGGCGCCTGGTTCGTGTGGCGACGCAAGGCCGGGCTCGAGGACGCCAGGGGGCGCTGGATGCTGCGCGCCCTCTTCGCCATGACCTTCTCCGGCTGGGTCGCGACGCTCGCGGGCTGGTACGTGACGGAGATCGGCCGGCAGCCCTGGCTCGTGCAGGGCGTCCTCAGCACAGCGGACGCCGTCGGCCCGGTGACGACGCCGATGGTCGCCTCCACGCTCGCGATGTACCTCCTCGCCTACGTGGCGCTCCTGACCGCCTACCTCGGCGTCATCTTCTACATCACGAGGAAGGCCGCGAAGGGCGAGCCGCTGCCGGACCCGCTGCCGGAGCCGCGCACGCCGCGCTCCGCCCCCGACGACCTCGCAGCCCTGCCCGCGGAGTGACGACGATGGAAACCTTCGGAGATCCCGCCGTCTGGCTGCCCCTCGTCTTCGCGGGCCTGATGGGCGTGTCGATCCTCGTCTACGTGATCCTCGACGGGTTCGACCTCGGCGTCGGCAACCTTCTCCTCCTCGGGACCACCGAGGAGGAGAGGGACCGCATGGTCGCCTCCATCGGCCCGTTCTGGGACGCCAACGAGACCTGGCTCGTGCTCGCGGTCGGCCTCCTCCTCGTGGCCTTCCCCATCGCGCACGGGACGATCCTCACGGCGCTCTACATCCCCGTCGCCCTCATGCTCCTCGGCCTCATCATGAGAGGCGTCGCCTTCGAGTTCCGCGCCAAGGCGCCGATGAGCCACAAGCGATCCTGGGACTGGGCCTTCTCGGCGGGGTCCATCCTCACCGGGCTCGCCCAGGGCTTCATGCTCGGCCTCTACATCATGGGTCTCGAGTGGACCGTCGCGACCGTCGCCTTCGCGTCCCTCACGGCCGTCTGCCTCACCTTCGGCTACGGCTTCATCGGCGCGAGCTGGCTCGTCATGAAGTGCGAGGCCGGGCTTCAGATGAAGGCCGTGCAGTGGGCGAAGCGGGGCCTGTGGTTCGTGCTCGCGGGCCTTGCCGCGGTCTCCCTCGCGAGCCCGTTCGTGAGCCCGCGCATCTTCGAGCGCTGGTTCTCCATGCCGGAGTTCCTCGTCCTCGCGCCGCTCCCCATCGCCTCGGTGTTCCTCATCGGCGTCCTGTGGATCTCGCTGCGCCACCTGCCGGACGAGGCCGACCGCTGGTCCTGGGTGCCGTTCGTGACGTCGATCGCGCTCTTCACCCTCGCCTTCGCCGGCCTCGCCTACTCCTTCTATCCCTACGTCGTGCCGGAGCGGCTCACGCTCTACGAGGCCGCGGCGGCGCCCGAGAGCCTCTTCATCATCCTCGTGGGCGCCCTCTTCGTCCTGCCCGTGATCGTCGGCTACACAATCCTCGCCTACACGGTGTTCCGCGGGAAGGCGACGGAACTGCGCTACGACTGATCGGCGCCGCGGACGCACCGACGCCGCCCCCGCGCGGGGCGGCGCTCACCTTCCGGGCGGAGAGGCTCAGCAGACGGTCGCTTCGCCCTCGCGCCTATTGGCTCAGGTCTCGGCGGCGGCGATGCCGGCCGCGGCGCGGACAGGCCGGGGCGCTGTCGAGACGCCCTCGTAGTCGCCGCGCAGCGCCTTCAGGGCGTTCCGCTCGATGTCGATCTCCCGCATCGTGCGGAACCCGAGATGGCGCAGGACCGGGAGCGGCGGGCACCAGCCCTGGACGGCGTGCTGGAGCAGGAAGGCCGTCACCGCGCCAGGCAGGAAGAGCCACCGCCTGTCCACCGCGGCGCCGAGGATCGTGCCCGTCAGCGCGAGCGTGGCCGCGTTCGCCTCGAGGGTGCGCTCCACGTCCCACTCGGCGTCGAGCTCCTCGAGGCGGCGGTCGATGAGGTGCGGGTGCGCCGCGAAGTAGCGCAGCCGCTCGATCGTCTCGTGCTCGATGCGCCGGTTGACGTCCTCGGCGGTGTGCTCTGGCACGCGCGCTGCCGTGTTCGGAACCATGCCGGTCCTCCTCTGTCAGGGATCCGTCGGCGCAACGGCCCACCTCGGGGCGGCGTTCCGGGCTGGAAAACGCCGCCTCGCCGCTGCCCCGCGCGGGCGAAGCCTGCTAGGCAGGGAGACGGGGGAGGCATCGCGATGGCGGACGGGATCCTGCCGCGGCAGGACATCGAGGGACTGATCGGGAGCGGCGCAGTCTCGGCCGAGCGTGCCGTGGAGGCCGACCAGCTCCAGCCGGCGAGCCTCGACCTTCGCCTCGGTACCCGCGCCCACCGCATCCGCGCATCCTTCCTGCCGGGCGAGGGCGTGCCGATCGCGGACAAGGTGGACCGCGTGCGCCTCCACACCATCGACCTCACGGGCGGCGCCGTCCTCGAGACGGGCTGCGTCTACCTCGTGCCGCTGATGGAGCGCCTCGCACTGCCGTCCGACGTCTCCGCCTCCACCAACCCCAAGAGCTCCACCGGCCGGCTCGACATCTTCACCCGCGTCATCGCCGACGGTGCAGGCGGCTTCGACACGGCGCCCGCCGGCTACAGTGGCGCGCTCGCGGTGGAGATCAGCCCGCGCACCTTCCCCGTCCTCGTGCGCGCCGGCTCGCGCCTCTCTCAGATCCGCTTCCGCCGCGGCGACGCGCGCCTCTCCGACCCAGAGCTCTCGGCCCTCCACGCCCGCGCGCCCGTCTCCGTGCCCGACGCGCGCATCCAGGAAGGGCTGAACCTTTCCATCGACCTCGAGCCCGATGGCGGCGGCCCCGCCGGCTACCGCGCCAAGCGGCACACGGCGCTGATCGACGTCGACGCCCGCGACGCGCTCCACATGGCCGACTTCTGGGACCCCCTCGTCGCCCGCGACGGGCAGCTCATCCTCGACCCGGACGAGTTCTACATCCTCATGAGCCGCGAGGCCGTCTCGATCCCGCCCGGCCTTGCTGCGGAGATGGTTCCGTTCGACCCCCTGGTGGGGGAGTTCCGCGTCCACTACGCGGGCTTCTTCGATCCGGGCTTCGGCTACGGCGCCGCGTCCCGCGCTGTCCTCGAGGTGCGCTCGCGGGAGGTGCCGTTCATCCTCGAGCACGGCCAGGTTGTGGCACGCCTCGCATTCGAACGTATGGCTGAAATCCCCGATCGGTTGTATGGTGCCGATCTGAGGTCCAACTACCAGGCGCAGACCTTGAAGCTGTCCAAGCACTTCCGGCCCGTCCCGTGACGGACCTGCTCTCGTTCGCACGCCCCGGCCCGCCCGGCGGGGACGGCCGCCCGGCCGACGCCATCCTGAAGGACGTGTTCGGCTTCTCCTCCTTCCGCCCGGGGCAGGAGGAGATCGTGAGCGCCGTCGTCGCCGGCGAGGAGGTCCTCGCCGTGATGCCGACGGGCGGCGGAAAATCGCTCTGCTACCAGCTTCCCGCGCTGATGCGGCCGGGCGTCACCATCGTCGTCTCGCCGCTGATCGCCCTCATGCGCGACCAGGTGTCCGCGCTGAAGGCGCTCGGCATCGCGGCCGAGACGCTGAACTCCTCCAACGACCGGGAGGCGAACCGCCGCACTCTCGCGCGGGCGACCTCGGGGGACCTCAAGCTTCTCTACGTCTCGCCCGAGCGCCTCGCCAACGTCGACACCATCGAGCGGCTGAGGGACGCGCCGGTCGCGATGCTCGCGGTGGACGAGGCGCACTGCGTCTCCCAGTGGGGCCACGACTTCCGCCCGGAATACAGGCAGCTGCGGGACGTGCGGGCGGACCTTGGCATCCGCCAGACGGTCGCCTTCACGGCCACCGCCGACAGGATCACGCGGGAGGACATCGCCGAGCGCCTCTTCGAGCGCACGCCGAAGGTGTTCGTGCGCTCATTCGACCGGCCGAACCTCTCCCTCGCCATGACCAAGCGGGACGACGGGCGCGCCCAGCTCGTCTCCTTCCTGAAGGGCCACGGGGGGGAGAGCGGCATCGTCTACTGCCAGTCCCGCAAGCGGGTGGACGAGACCGCGGACTTCCTCGCCCGCCGAGGCGTCCACGCGATCCCCTACCACGCCGGCCTCGAGCGCGGGGTGCGCGACCACAACCAGGACACCTTCCTGCGGGAGGACGGCGTCGTCGTCGTGGCGACGGTCGCGTTCGGCATGGGCGTCGACAAGCCGGACGTGCGCTTCGTCTTCCACATGGACCTGCCGAAGAACATCGAGAGCTACTATCAGGAGATCGGGCGCGCCGGCCGCGACGGCCTGCCGGCCACCGCCCACACGCTCTACGGCTTCGGCGAGATCCGCCAGTTCCGACAGTGGATCGAGGGGTCGGAGGCGCCGGAGGAGGTGAAGGAGGTCGAGCGGCAGAAGGTGAACGCGCTCCTCGCCCTGTGCGAGGCGCCGGTCTGCCGCCGCGTCGTCCTGCTCGAATACTTCGGCGAGCCGTCGGAGCCCTGCGGCAACTGCGACCTGTGCCGCGGCTCGGTCGAGACTTTCGACGCGACCGTCCTCGCGCAGAAGGCCCTCTCGGCCGTGGCGCGCACCCGCGAGCGCTTCGGCGTGGAGCATCTCATCTCGGTGCTGCGCGGCGAGACCTCCGACAAGGTCACCCAGCACGGGCACGACGCGCTGCCGACCTTCGGCGTCGGCGCCGACCAGTCGCGCAAGGCGTGGCGGTCCATCTTCCGCCAGCTCGGCGCCATCGGCTATGCCCAGCCGGAGCCCGAGCGCTTCAACGCCTGGCGGCTGACCGAGGCGGGCTGGCGGGTGCTGAAGGGCCACGAGAAGGTGACCCTGCGCAAGGACGCCCTGTCGCTGAAGGACAAGGCGGCGCCGAAGGGCGGGGCGCCCGCCGAGCTCGCGCCGGGCGACAAGCCGCTCCTCGACGCTCTGAAGGACCTTCGCCGCCGCCTCGCCAACGAGCGGGACGTCCCCGCCTACGTGATCTTCTCGGACCGCTCGCTGATCGAGATGGCGACGCGAAAGCCCGAGACCCTGGACGCCATGCGCGGCATCCACGGCGTCGGCGAGCGCAAGCTGAACGATTTCGGGCCTGCCTTCATCGAGACGATCCGGGGCGCGCTCACGTCCCCCTGAGCCTCGCGGGCGCCGGGCGGCCGCTCCGGACGATGCCCGGCGGATGCGCTCCGGCACCGTCATGGCGCCGCCACATTCCGCGACGACAAGCGCAGCGCAAACGACGTGCGCCGCAAGCGCAGCGAGCGGAACCCACCCGGACCTGCCGACGTCTCCGGCATTCCCCTCCTGCCGCCGATCGCCCCGATAGGCGGGATCCTCACCCTCGTCGAGGCGGACCTTCTCGACCGGGTCGGCGCCATCTTCCCGATCGGGTTCGGCGTGCTCGGCATCCCGCGAGCCATCCGCATCGACACCTCGCCGGCCGACGTGCAGGACCTCCTGCGGCAGGCGACGCAGCAGGGCGACGGGGGCGTGTCGGCCAGACGCCGCGCGTGTGGCCCGTCAGTCCGCCGGCTGCCAGGGCACGAGGCGGTCGGCCACGAGGTCGACCGCGCGCCTCAGGACGAGGGCGAGGACCGCGAGGAGGAAGAGCGCCGCGAACAGGGTGTCCGTCTGGAGGCGGGCGTTGGCGTGGAGCATGACGTAGCCGAGCCCCGCCGAGGCGCCCACCCACTCGCCCACCACGGCGCCGATGGGGGCGACCGTCGCCGCCACCTTCAGTCCGGCGACGAGGCCCGGGAGGCCGCCGGGCGCCCGGATCAGCCACAGGATGGAGAGGCGCCCGGCCCCCTGAAGCCGCGCGAGATCGACGAGGCGCCTGTCCACCCGCATCATCGCCTCGGCGTAGGCGGTGGCGACGGGGAAGTAGATGATCAGCGCCGCCATCACGATCTTCGAGGCGAGGCCGTAGCCGAGCCACACCACGAGGAGGGGGGCGATGGCGAAGACGGGCAGAGTCTGCGTGACGATGACGGCGGGCAGGACGAGGCGCCGCACGAGGGGCGTCGCGGCGACGGCGAGCGCCGTCATGATTCCCGCGATGGTCCCGACCGCGAGGCCGATCACCATCTCGGCCCCGGTGATGGCGGCGTTGCGCAGCAGCATGTCCCAGTCGGCGAGGAGGACGCGGGCGACCTCGACGGGTGACGGGAAGACGTAGCGCGGCGGCTCGAGCACCGTGACGGCGAGCCACCACAGGAAGACGACGAGGGCGATGCCCGCCCCCGCACCGGCCCACGTCCGCCCGCGGCGGCGCGGAGAGGGCGCCGGGTCCGGGGATGCGTGGGCCGGCGGTGGGGCTTCCGAAGGGCTCTGCGCGTTGCCGGCGACCGGCGGGAAGGCCGACGCGGCGGGGCCGGCGGCAGCGTCCTTGCGGGAGGACACCGAGCCCGGCACCATGTCGCGGTCCGGGCTCTCGCGGGAGGACTGCGGGCATCGGTCCGCCGCGCCTCCGCTCTTGCCCGATCCGCTGGCGGCCTCGGGCTCGCGATGCGACGCCGCCCGCAACGCCGGCTCCTCAGCCATCGGAAGACCTCTGCCGCATCACCGCGCGCGCCGGCCGAATGCTGCGGCGGGTCCGTCTGCAATGCCGCCCGGAGGCGCAGCGGTCGATGCCCCGACCCGCGCCGGCGAGGCCGGACGCATGATGCGCCGGAGCTCGATGCGATCCCGTCGTCATCCGCTCATCGCATTTCGCCAGACCGGATCGCGCGCCGCGGCACCATCCGCCCGATCCGGACCAGATCGAGCGGATGAAAACGTGCCGGCTTCCGGCGCGCTTCCCGGTCGATGACGTCGACGCGACCCGATCGGAGATCGCGCTATCCCGGGCTCCATGCACGGATCGCAGCGTCCACCGACTGGAATCCGTCGCTCCCCTTCCTGAGAGTGAGGATGGCGCGGCGCCCCGATTCGTAGAGGATCGGGATGTCGATCCAGTCGCGCCGGGACAGGAGCTCGAGGTTGAAGCGCCTGTCGTTCTCATCCTCCGACAGGGCGATCCAGAAGAGGCCAGACGAGACGCGGGCCGCAGCGCCCCTCAGAGGCTCGCCGCGCGACTGCTCGGACTCCTTCATGATGATGCCCGGAACGTTCTTCACGCCGCCGCCCTCGAAGGACTGCGGCACCTCGAACTCGATCTCGATGAGATGGCTCGCAGGAAGGCCAGCGTCGCGGTTCTCCCGGATGGTGAGCGTCGCGGTCATGTTCCTGTCGGGGATGGCGGCGTTGGCGCGCACGACGGGCTCCGGATCACCGCCGCCCACGGACTGGCGCACCATGGACCACTCGACGCTCCCCCGCACCGTGGGGCTCGGCTCGCCCTGCTGGCGCGCCTCCTCGTAGAGAACGGCCTGCTGCACGCCAGCGGGCCTGTCCACCGGCGCCTGCGACGTCTCGGTCGACGTCCCGGAGGGGTCGATGGCGGCGACCTGCTCCTCTGCCGGCGACGCGCCGTTCTCCGCGCGGAAGGGCGCGGCCTCCTCGCCGACCGTGCGCGGCGCCTCGCCCTCGACCTCGCTCCCGCCCTCGCCCTCGCCCTCGCCCTCGGCGATGCCAGTCGCCCCGGTGGCAGGCCCGTCGGGCGACCAGGGCGTCGTCGTCACGGTGCGCGTCTCCTCGCCGTCGCGGATCGACGGGAGGCGCTCCTCGCTCTTCTCCGAGCCCGGCGTGTCGGCGACGATGGGGGCGCGGCTTTCCGGCGTATCGCTCTCGAAGCTTTCGAGCACCGCCATCAGGGCGTCGCGCTGGGTGAGCGCGGCGTAGGAGGCGGCGCCGAGGAGAACGAGGACCACCAGAGGCAGGGCGATGCGCGAGGCCAGCGAGCGACCCTTTCGCTCGCCGCGGCCCTTGCGCTCGCCGCGCGCCTTGCGCTTCTCCTCCTTGCGGCCGGCGCGGGCGGCCCGGCGCTCCGCCTTCAGCTCGCGGCGGCCTGTGCGACCCGAGCGGCGGCGGTCGCGCGCATGGGGGACCGGTTCGGCCTCCTCGTCCTCATGGTCCTCGTCGTCGTAGCGGTCGCCGTCGTCGACGGTTTCCGCCTCCTCGACGTGCTCGTACTCCACCTCCTCGGGCTCGTCGTCGTAGACGGGGTCCTTCCGGCGGCCGCGGCGGCCGCGCGGCGCGACGTCCTCCTCCGCCTCCTCCTCGAACATGCGCGCGTCGTCGGCCGGATGGGGATCGTCGTCGGGCACGACCACGGGCGGCGGGACGGCGCGCCGCGCGGCGCGCGGCTCCTCCCGCGGCGTGATCGTCGCTTCGGACACGGCGCTCTCGAGGATCTCGGCGGGGTCGGCGTCGGGATGGTCGGGCTCCGGCTCGCGCGGCGGCGGCGGTGCGAGCCTCGCAGGCGCCTCGGCCGTCGGACGGGAGGGCGCGGCAGGCTGTCGCGGCGCGGCACCCGGCATCGCGCCCTGGACGGCCCGGCGCGTGCGGATCTGTCGCGCGATCTCGTTCTCGATCTTGCGGATCGCATCCTCGAGCGCGAGGCGCTGGGCCGTCACGTCCGCGGACGGGAGCGGAGGATCGAAGCTCTGCAGCTGCTTGAGGAGCGCCTTGCGTGCCTTGTCGTAGACGGCCCGCCTCTGCGGCCCGCTCCCGTCGGGCAGCGACGCGACGGCGCGCTGCAGCACGGAATAAAAGTCGGTCATTTCGACCACACGCCCTTCCTGCCGTCCGCCATCGGCTTAACCGCGAAACGGGTCGTCAACAAGTATCGTATCGATTCGATCAGGGCTCGTCGACAGCATCGCGACCGGCGCCCCGACCAACTCTTCGACATGCCGTACATATTTCACCGCCTCGGCAGGTAGCTCGCCCCATGTGCGCGCGCCGCGCGTCGAACCGCTCCACCCCTTCACCGTCTCGTATATGGGGCGGACCCGCGCCTGCCGCGCCGCATCCGCAGGAAGACGATCAATGCGCTCGCCGTCCAGCTCATATGCGACGCAGACCTTCAGCTCGTCGAATCCGTCGAGCACGTCGAGCTTGGTGAGGGCGAGGCCGTCGATGCCGCCCGCCTCCACAGCCTGGCGGACCATCACGGCGTCGAACCAGCCGCAGCGCCGCTTGCGGCCCGTCACGGTGCCGAACTCGGCGCCGCGCTCGCCCATCCGCTCGCCGATCTCGTTGGCCTGCTCCGTCGGGAACGGGCCGTTGCCGACGCGCGTCGTGTAGGCCTTCGTTATCCCGAGGGTCCGGCCGAGGGAAGAGGGTCCGATGCCGGAACCCGCGGCAGCCTGCCCCGCCACCGTGTTCGAGGAGGTGACGAAGGGATAGGTCCCGTGGTCGATGTCGAGCATGGCTCCCTGCGCCCCCTCGAAGAGGATGTCGAGACCCTCCCGCCGCGCCTCCCTGAGCGTGCGCCACGTGGCGTCGGCGTAGGCGAGGACCGGACGCGCGGCCTCGAGCTCCTCGAGGATCGCCGCGTGCGAGACCGGCTCTGCGCCGAGGCCGAGCCGCAGCGCGTTGTGGTGCGCGAGGAGGCGGTCGATCCGCCCCGACAGCGTGTCGAGATCGTCGACGTCGGCGAGGCGGATGGCCCGGCGGCCCACCTTGTCCTCGTAGGCGGGGCCGATGCCGCGGCCGGTCGTTCCGATGGCCCCCGCAGCGCTCGCCGCCTCGCGCAGCCGGTCGAGGTCGCGGTGGACTGACAGGATCAGGGGCACCGTCTCGGAGACCTTGAGATTGTGCGGGCCGACGTCGACCCCCTTCTCCCGGATCGCGGCGATCTCGCCGAGGAGGGCCTTCGTGTCGAGGACGACGCCGTTGCCGATGACGGAGAGCTTGCCCGGCCGCACGACGCCTGAGGGCAGCAGGCTCAGCTTGTAGGTCTTGCCGTCGATCACGAGCGTGTGGCCCGCGTTGTGGCCGCCCTGGAAGCGGACGATGACGTCCGCCCGCTCGCTCAGCCAGTCGACGATCTTGCCCTTTCCCTCGTCGCCCCATTGCGAGCCGACAACGACAACGCTTCCCATCTGCCTCAACTTTGCCTGAATGGTTCGCCCGGCGGGAGCCGGGTGGGGCAGGCCGGTCAGGCCGCCCTCAGCGCACCGTTCTGGCCCAGAACCCCAACGTCGGCAACAATTGCGAGGCCTTCGCCGTCGATCGCCCTCCGACGCGCGCGGTGCGACGCAGCCACCGGGCCGACGGGACCTCCCGCCTGCCGCCGCCAACGCGCCCGCCCGCGTGCTGGCATGGCGAAATCGCTCGATGCCGCGGCGTCCCATCGAGCCGGACCGGCCGCATGTCACCGGCAACCCCGGGATCCTCCGCGGGCGAGCGTTCATCGACGGCCTCCAGAGCGCACAGCCCTTCGCGACGCTCCTGCGCAGGGTGGCACGGAGCAATCCTCGTGCCGTCGACGTCTCCCGCGGCGGGGCTGAGACGAAGACGCGCGACGTCGCGAGGGCGGCCCGGCGAGCGCGCACCGCCGACCTCATCCGGCGCCCGACGCTGCGGCGCCCGAAGCTGCGGCGCCCGCTGCGACGGCGCCGCGCCCGTGACGCCGCCGCGCAGGTGCGGAACAAGCGCGCGGGGTTGCGGCGGCACGACCGCGGGCGCACCAATGCGGCCCCCGGCGCAGTCCGCGGCGGGACGCGCAGAACGAGCCTCATGCCCTCACCCGAACCGGCCGGCCGCCCGGGCGGCCCCTTCGCCGTCGTCGCGAACCAGCCCTACGTCCTCCTCGTCGCCACCATGCTCATGTGGTCGGGCAACATCGTGACCGCGCGCGCCGTCGTCGGGATCGTCCCGCCGCTCGCCCTCGCGCAGATGCGCTGGACGATCGCCTTCCTCGTCATCCTCCCGTTCGCGTGGCGTCATCTGAAGGCCGACATGCCGGCGCTCCTCGCACGGAGGAAGACCATCGTCCTCCTCGGCGTCCTCGGGGTCGGCGCATACAACACGCTCGTCTACGTCGGCCTCCAGTCGACGACGGCCGTCAACGCCACCATCCTTTCCTCCATCTTCCCGCTCGTGATCGCGGCCTGCGGCTTCGCCCTCTACCGGGACATGCTGACACCCGCCCAGCTCCTCGGGATTCTCGTCGCGTGCGCGGGTGCCGCCGTGGTGCTCTCGGACGGGGACATTTCGGCGCTGACCTCGTTCGGCTTCACGCCGGGGGACCTTTGGATCCTCGCCGCGCAGGTCGCCTACGCGCTCTACACCGTGAAGCTGCGCGAGCGGCCGGTGGTGCATCCGCTGTCCTTCCTCGCGGCGGTCTTCTTCGTGGGGCAGCTCGCGCTCGTCCCGTTCAGCCTGGGCGAGTGGCTCTCCGGCACCAGGACGCCGCTCGTGACGGAGACGGTGCTCGCCGTGATCTACACGGCGATCTTCCCGTCGATCCTCGCCTACCTCTGCTTCAACCGCGGCGTCGCGATCCTCGGCTCGAACCGGGCGGGCGTCTTCTTCCACCTCATCCCGGTCCTCGGCGCGCTGATGGGCGTCGCCTTCCTCGGTGAGCGCGTCGGGCTCCACCACGTGGCGGGCTGGTTCCTCATCCTCGGCGGGATCGCGGCGGCGCAGATGGGCGGGCGCCTCGGCGCGACGCGCTGAGGCACCGTCAGAGGAAGGCGTCGCGCCAGGAAAGGCCGGCCTCCACGGTGGTGGCAGGCACGTACTCGCAGCCGATGGGGCCGTCGTAGCCCGCGTCCCTGAAGGCCGGGAGCAGGTAGGGATAGTTGAGCTCGCCCCTGTCCGGCTCGGCGCGGGTGAAGCCGCCGGCGATCTGGACGTGGCCGATCATGGCGGCGTGGGCGCGGAAGCGGGGAAGGACGTCGCCGCCCGAACGCTGCACGTGGAAGCAGTCGAACATGATCTTCACGTTGCGCCTGTCCACCCGCTCGATGATGGCTGCTGCCTGCTCCAGGGTGTGGAGGAAGTAGCCGGGCATCGCCGCATGGCTGATGGGCTCGATGAGGAAGGTGATGTCGGGCGCCCTGTCCGCCGCCTCGGTGAGGCGGGCGACGAGCCGGTCCCCGGCGCCCTCGTCGTCGGTCCTGCCGGACAGGACGTGGATCGCGCGCGCGCCGAGCGTCTCGGCCACCTCGACAGCGGCTTCGATGTCCGCCTTCGCCGTCTCCTCCTCGCCCGGAAGCGCGGCGGCGCCGGAGGTCTCGCCCATGCGCGTGTTGAGGCCCACCACGGGGGTTCCGCCGAGGGCCGCCTTCACGGCAGCGACGTCCTCGCGCTGCGCGTCGTCGTGGAACTCCACGAACGGGAAGTCGGCCGCGCGGGCGGCCGCGATCCGCTCGATGAACGGCCGGTCCTTCCAGAGGAAGCCGAGGTTGGCGGAAAACTCGAACATCATCGGCCCATCACCGTCATCGCCTTGTGAAAGAAGTCTGGAGCGCCGAAGTTGCCGGACTTCAGCGTGAGCACGAGGTCGCCCGAGCGCATGGCCGGCACGCCGGGGTCGATCTTCGGCCCGATCTGGAGGGCGTCCATCCCGAGCGCCGTCACCACCGCGCCCGACGTCTCCCCGCCCGCCACGATGAGCCGGCCGATGCCCCGTGCCACGAGCGCCTTCGCGACGTCGCCGAAGAGCGTCTCCAGCGCATGGGCGAGCCTCTCGCCGCCGTAGCGCGCCTGCGCGGCCGCCACCGCCTCGGGGTCGTCGGAGGAGTAGACGAGGGGCAGCCCGTCCTGCGCCATCGCCCAGTCGGCGAGGGCGTCGGCGGTGAGGGAGCCGTCCATCACAGCGTCCGTGTCGATCTTCATCTGCGGCCCGCCGGCGCGGGCGTGCTCGGCCACCTGCCCGCGCGTTGCCGCCGAGCAGGAGCCGGAGAGCGCGACGGCGCGCCCGTGCGATCCCGCCCACGCGCCGGGACTCTCCCCCACGAGCCCCGCCCTGCGGTAGAGCGCCGGGAGGCCGAGAGCGATGCCCGAGCCGCCGACGAGGAGGGGAAAGCCCTCCGCCGCGGCGGCGATCGTGGCGAGGTCGCCGTCGTCGATGGCGTCGACGACGGCGAGCTGGCGCCCCGCGTCCCTCTGCGAGAGGAGCGCCGCCCGGCACGCCGCGGCGCCGGCCCGCACCTTCGCGAGCGGCACGTGGCCGACGCCGCCCTTCGTCTGGAGGGCGAGCCAGCGGCGGATGTCGGGATCCGTCATGGGGTTGATCGGATGCTTCTCGAGGCCCGACTCGGAGAGGAGAGCGTCGTTCACGAAGAGGTGGCCGAGATAGAGCGTGCGCCCTGTCGCGGGAAAGACGGGGCAGACCACCACTGGCGCGTCCGTCCCGAGCCGCTCAACCAGCGCCTCGGCGACGGGGCCGATGTTGCCCCTCGGTGTGGAATCGAACGTCGAGCAGATCTTGAACAGGAACTGGCGGCAGCCGGCAGCGATCAGCCACTCGAGCGCCTCGAGCGACTGGCGGACCGCCTCCTCGGGCGCGATCGAGCGCGACTTGAGGGCGACGACACCCGCCTCCACCGAGGGGTCGGCCGGGCCTGCGGGGATGCCGACGTACTGGACGGTGCGCATCCCGCCGTCCGCGAGCATCAGCGCAAGGTCCGACGAGCCGGTGAAGTCGTCGCCGATGGCGCCGAGGATCACGCCTCCTCCCCCGGGAGCGTCAGCCCGGCGTTGCGGGCGTAGACCTTGGCGACGGCCGCGTCGTCCTCCCGCCCGAGGCCGGAGCCCGCGGCGGCGAGGAACTGGTGGAGCGCCACCGCCGCGAGGGGCGCGGAGAAGCGCGCCTGCCGCGCGATGTCGTCCACGAGGCCGAGGTCCTTCACGAAGATCTCGACGGCCGAGAGGGGGGTGTAGTCGCCGTCCCTGATGTGGGGTCCGCGGTTCTGGAGCATCCAGCTGTTGCCGGCCGACTCGCCGATGATGTCGACGATCTGCCCGGGCTCCAGCCCCTGCGACATGCCGAAGGTGATCGCCTCGGCAGCCGCCACGATGTGGACGCCGGCGAGGAGCTGGTTCACGGCCTTCATGGCCGAGCCCGGCCCCGGCGCCTCGCCGAGACGGTAGACCGTGCGGGCGAGCGCCTCCAGAACGTCGCGGCCGCGCTGGAAGGCGACCGGAGAGCCCGCGGCGAGGACGGAGAGATCCCCCTCCGCCGCCCGCGCCGTCCCGCCGGAGACCGGCGCGTCGAGGTAGCGGTCGATGCCGACGCGCTCGCCCATCGCGCGGGCGAACGCCGGCGGGACGGTGGCGCAGTTGACGACCACCGCCTCGGGCGGGAGGCGGCCCATGACGCCCTCGGGGCCGAAGCGGCCGTCCCCGAACAGCACCTCCTCCACCTGCGCGGCGTTGACCACGAGGAGCACCACGGCGGACACCTCGGCGAGGGCGGCGGGATCCGCCGGAACGCCGCTCTCCTTCGCGAAGTCCTGCTCACGCCCCCTGTCCACGTCGAAGCCGTGGACCGTGAAGCCGGCGCGCAGGAGCACCCGCGCCATGCCGCCGCCCATGGACCCGAGCCCGACGAGGGCCACTCTCTTGTCTGTCATCGAGGATCCTCCCGGTGCGGACCATAGGCTCCGCGGCCGGCCATGGCGAGGGGGCGGGGCCGGCCGTGCACCGCCCGGATCGCCGTGCCGCGAGCCGCGCGCAAAGACGGCTGACAGCGGCGGCGGCGACGGTTAAGTCTGTCGGCGAGAAGGCCCGACCGGCCCGAACGGAGCTCCCCATGCACGTCCTGCGACAACCGCTGTTCATCCTCGTGTCGGTGATCGCCATCATCGCGTTCGCCGCCGCAATCACCATCCAGATCCAGGGAAACAGGGAGACGGAAGCCCTCAGGGCCGAGCTCGCCGAGGCCGCGGACGCGCGCGCCGACGCCGAGCAGGAGATGGCCGCGCTGCGCGAGGCGAGCGGCACCCTCGAGACCCTCGAGGACGAGATCGCCACGGCCGAGGCGGACCTCGCCGAGCTGCAGGAGGCCGCGGAGGCCGCGCGCGCCGAGGAGACCACCGCCCGCGAGGCGCTGGAGACGCTCGGCGGTGAGGCCCGCACCGTCGAGGAGGCCCTCGCGTCGCTGCGCGCCGACCTCGAGGAGGCCGAGACCGCCCGCGCCACCGCCGACGAGGAGCTCGCCTCGGTGCGCGACGATCTCGCTGCGCTGACGAGCGAGCGCGAGACCCTGACCGGCGACATCGCGGGCCTCGACGAGGCGCTCGCCGAGGCGCAGGGCCTCATCGCGAGCCGGGACGAGATGACGGCCGCCCGCGACGCCCTCGCCGAGGAGGTGGCGGCGCTCGAGGCGCGGCAGGGCGAGCTCGCCGGCCTGCGCGACGAGGCGGAGGGCGAGATCGCCGCGCTGAACGAGACGCGCGACACCCTTGCCGCCGAGGTGGAGAGCCTCGAGGCCCGCAGCGACGAGCTCGCCGCCGGGATGCAGGAGACCGAGGAGCGGCAGCAGGCGCTCGCGTCCGAGGCGGAGCGCCTCGAGGCCTCGCGGGAGTCGCTGACGGCCGAGGTCGAGCGGCTGACCGCCCGCAACGATGAGGTCGCCGCCATCGTCGCCAGCGCCGAGGAGGAGCGCGAGCGGGTCGAGGCCGAGCTCGAGAGGGTGACGAACCGCCTCGAGGAGGAGGTCGCCGAGACCCGCGCCGCCATCGAGGCCGAGCTCGGTGACCTGATGGCCGAGCGCGACACCCTGAGCGAGACCGTCACCACGCTGAGGAGCGAGGCCGAGGCGCTGACCGAGACGACCGAGGCCGGCCGCGCCGAGCTCGCCGCCGCCCGCGAGGAGGTGACGGCGATCCGCGACGAGGTGGCGACCCTCACCGCAGCGCGCGAGGAGCTGGCCGCGGCCGTCTCCGCGCTCGAGGCGCGCGACGAGGCGCTGACGGAGGCCGTCTCCCGGATCGAGGCGAGCCGCAGCGCCCTCATGGAGGCGCTCGACGGGCTGCGCGAGCAGTTCGGGGACTCCACGCCGGCGGCGACCGAGGCCCCCGCCGAGGCGCCCGAGGACTCCGCCGAGGCGACCGAGGCCCCCGCCGAGGCGACCGAGGCCCCCGCCGAGGCGACCGAGGCCCCCGCCGAGGCGACCGAGGGCGAGGACGCGACGGCCGTCGATGCGCCGCAGGAGATCGACACTGCGGCCGCGCCTGCGCAGACCATCGAGGGCGTCTTCGAGGGGGGCCTGTTCGCCATCCGCTTCGAGGACGACGGCACGTTCACCCTCTCGGCAGGCGGCGTCGAGACGAGCGGTGCCTACGCCTTCGACGGCAGCGTCCTCAGCCTGTCGAGCGAGGAGGACGCGTCGGTCGCGACCTTCCCCGTCACATGCCGGGCGGACCTGTCGGACGAGGCGCTCGCCCTCTCCGCCCACGACGACGGCTGCGACGAGCTCGCAGGCCTCGTGCTCACCCGCCGCTGACGGCGGCTTACCGCCGGTCGCCCGCGGGGTGGCCGGCCAACCCACCAGAGCGGCGCGCGAAGACGCCGCCCCGAAGGAGACACCATGGCAGAGGGAACGCGGCTCGAGGGCAAGACAGCCCTCGTGACGGGCGCAGCGTCGGGCTTCGGCCGCGCCATCGCAGAACGCTACGCGGCGGAGGGCGCCCGCGTGTGCGTCCTCGACATCGACGAGGCCGGCGCGAGGGCCGTCGCCGGCGAGATCGGCAACGCGGCCGTCGCCGTCGTGGCCGACGTCGCGGACGGCGCCTCGGTGCGCGCCGCCGTCGAGGAGGCGGACGCGGCGCTCGGGCGGATCGACATCCTCGTCAACAACGCCGGCTGGTCGCACCCGAACAGGCCGATCATGGAGATCGACGAGGCCGCCTTCGACAAGGTGTTCGCCATCAACGTCAAGTCGATCTTCCATTTCACCCGCGAGATGGTCCCGCGTTGGCGGGCCGCGGGCACCGGCGGCGTCATGATCAACATCGGCTCCACCGCAGGCATCCGCCCGCGCCCGGGGCTCACCTGGTACAACGGCTCGAAGGGCGCGGTGAACCTCCTGACGAAATCGCTCGCCGTGGAGCTCGCGCCCGACCGCATCCGCGTGTGCGGCATCGCCCCGGTGATGGGCGAGACGGGCCTCCTCGAGACGTTCATGGGCATGCCCGACACGCCCGAGAACAGGGCACGCTTCGTCGCGACGATCCCGCTCGGCCGCATGTCGAGGCCGCAGGACATCGCGGGCGCCGCCCTCTATCTCGCGTCCGACGAGGCGTCCCTCGTGACGGGCGTCAACCTCGAGGTGGACGGCGGGCGCTGCGTCTGACGCCGGCCCGCCACGCCGTCGACCGCTGGAGCGCCGGTGTCGCTCGCGCGCCGGTGTCGCTCGTGCGCCGGTGTCGCTCGTGCGCCGGTGTCGCTCGTGCGCCGCTCTGGCCAGACCGGCGCGACGACCGATCCGGGAGGCGTACCGGTGTGACCCCGCCCGGCCGCCACTTTCCGCGCCCTCAGCGGCGCCAGAAGGGCTTGCGCGCCTCGCGCACCAGGTCCTCGCGCGCGACGCCGACGTCGTCGAGGAGCTCGTCCGGGTAGTGCTCGGCGAGCCAGGCGAGCTCGCACCGGTCGGCCCAGCGGCGATACCAGAGGGCGAGGAGACCGAGGGCGCTCCCGGCGAGATCGGGCGGCGCGGGGGCGACGTCGGGAGCGTGGCCGCTCGTCGCCCTGCGCCGCGATCGGACGGTCGCGAGCGCGTCGCCGTGCGGTGGATGCACGTTCGCCATGATGAAGACTCCTTCGGGTGCCGGAGATGCTGCCGCGTCGCGGCGCCGGAATGCCTGTCGATACGTGCCTTCGGGGCGCGCGCGCTTGCACGGTGTTGCGCGCGCCCGCCGTCCCGTCAGCGCCGGGCGGTCACGGCGCGGGCGTAGTGGCCGGGCGTCACCCCCACGATCCGCTTGAAGACGCGGGTCAGGTGGGACTGGTCGGAAAAGCCCGCCGCGACCGCCGCCTCAGCCGGCCGTGTGCCCGTCGCGAGGAGCTCACGGGCAAGGTTCACCCTGAGGTTCACGAGGTAGGCGTGCGGCGTCTGCCCGGTCGCCTTCGAGAAGACCCGGAGGAAGTGGAACTTCGAGAGCCCCGCCTCCGCGGCGAGCTCGTCGAGGGAGAACGGCCGCTCCGGCGCGGACGCCATCAGCTCCACGGTCCGCGCGATCCGCCGGCCCTCTGCCCCCGGCCGGGTGGCGCCGAGCCCCTGCCGGCCGTGGCGGGTGAGGAGCGCCGCGAGCGCGCCGGTGAACGCCTCCTCGCCGCAAAGCCTGTCCTCCCCCGCCTCGAGCGCGCGGTGCGCCGCGACGAGCCGGGCCGAAAGGGCGGGATCCGCGGTCACGAGCGGCTCGAACAGCGGTGCGGGCGCAGCGCCTCCGGGGTCTCCCCGTGCGTCGGAGAGGACGGCCGACAGGGTCTCCGCCTTCGGGTAGAAGGCGCGGTAGCGGTAGCCCTCGCCGTCCGCCTGCCCGTCGTGGAGCTCGTCGGGGTTGATGAGGAAGATGCCGCCCGGCCCGGCGCTCCAGCGGCGCCCGCGGGCCCATAGCGCCTCCCGCCCCCCCTCGATCACCGCGACGACGTAGGTCTCGTGACGGTGGAGCGGGTAGCGGTGGGTCGTGAAGCTCGCCCTGATGAGGTCGAGGTCGGGAAACGCCGCCGGCCGCCACATGTGGACGGACTCGCAGGCGACGGCGGGAGTGGCCGCGGCGGCCACGAGATCGGGCAATGGGTTCGTCACGAGCGTCTTCCCGCTGCGCGGACGCGCCGTCACGGCGCGAGGCCGCGACGTGACGCGCCCGGCGACACGCCGCCCCGTCACGTCGGACGGCTGGCGGTGGCCGCAGATGGCGTCGGGACGCCGCGAGGTCGGCGCGGCGCCGTTGGCTCGGGGGTGGACGGCGGGTCCTGCCGTCAGGCTGCGGTGCGGTCGAGGCCGGCCGGGGGCTCGCAGCGGCGATGATGCCTTACCGACGCGCGCCGGCGATTGGCCGGGCCGTCGTGGCGCATCGGCCATCGACCATGGGCTTGCGCAAAGCGCGCCTGCGCGCCCGCGAAGACGATGGTCGCGGCGGTGGCGGTGGCCTTGCACGTGGCGATGGTCGAGAACATGGCGGACGGCCCTTTCAGGTCTTCCATCGGATGCTGCGACGAGGCGCGGACCCTGGCGGCCGCACACTCGCAGAGGGCGGCGCCGCGGTCTTGGACGATATTGCGCAGCCTGCGGAAGGGAGGCAGGCGCACGGCGGTGGACACGGTCGGCCTCGTCGTCATCATCCGTCCTCCCCGCCTTCGGTGCTCGCCCGTCCGGGGACGATACGCCGGGCCGGCCGGCGCATCATCCTTCCCGCGCTCGTGGGTCCCGTGACGCGACGGAACGAATGGTGGAAGCGCGAAACGGCCCTGTTCAGCGGGAGTGGCGCGCGCGGATGCTCGCTGGATCGGCGGCGCCGACCGCCGGGCGGTCGAGGCGGACGTCCCTCTCGATGCCGCGGGGAAGGCGCTGGTGTCCCCCCTCCACAGCATCGCGCAGGACGGCGGCGAGCGGCGCGAGAAGCCGGCCGAGACGGACGGCTCCGCGCGAGGGCGCCGCGGGCGGCGTCACAAGCACGCCCCTCAAGGCCGTGGGCAAGGCCGCAGCGCGTGCGCCGCCTCCCTTCTCGTGACCCCTGCGTCCTCGAGGACAGGAACCGGCTCGCGGGCCGCCGGCGTGCCGATCCCGCGCCGCGCCCCGATCCGCCCGAGCCAGCCGGGAAGGGCGCAAGGGCGGATCGGGCCGGCGCTCATCGCCGCCTGCGCGCGGGGCGTGTGCGCTGGCGGCATGGCCGACGCGCGCGGGAACGCCACCCTGTCGACGCGACGGGCGGGGCCGGCGGTGCGGTCACCGACAGGGTCGCGCGCGAAGACGCCAGTCCACGCCCACGGCGGGACGGGCTCGAGAACGCCGGGGACGATCCGGCGCGGGTCGGAAAGCTCGATCATGGTGGTTCGCCTCGTGTCGCCGGCCCGCCGGGCGGCCCGGAGTCCGACCTGTGGTCCGGCCTGTCGTCCGGCGGCGACGGTGCGCGTGCGACCGCGACCGCGGGCGCACCGGGTTCCGCCGGGGATGGCGCCACACTGCCCCCGCGAGGCTTGCAGAGCTTGTCGGATCTTGCCCGCGAACCGTCGTGCTGCGCCGGCTCCGCGGAGCGCCGCAGAGGCCTCACGCTTCGGGGCGGCGGAACGAGAGAAGGCGCTGTGGAACGAAGCTGCGGCGCCCTTCGCGATGGGTGCGGCGGCGGACGCAGGGAAAAGACGGCCCGGGACCCCCAAGGGAACCCGGGCCAGTCCAGAGAGCGAGCTGACGGGCCGTGGCCGGTCGGGCCGTCCGCCGGGTGGGAGCGCCGGCGGGAGCCGGCCCGTCATCGCGACGGAAGCACGGAGGCCACCGCCGCCGATTGAACGAACTTGCCGGGCTCCGCCGTCAGGCGGCGACGGCCGCGGGAACCGCGAGGCGGCGGCCGTCGGCGTCGAAGAGGTGGGCGAGGCGCACCCCGAACGAGAGGCCGACGCGCTCGCCGACGCGGACCCCGATGTCCCCCTCGGCGCGGACGGTGACGGCCTCGGGCCCGCCGCAGTCGACGAAGGCCATGGAGTCGGCGCCGAGATACTCCACCACCTCGACCGTCCCCTCGAGGATGCCGTCCCCCGGCGCCACGAGGGCGAGATGCTCCGGACGGATGCCGAGGTGAGCTGCGCCGAGGGCGGGTAGGCCCGGCACGGGGCGGCCCGCGACGAGGAGGCGCCCGTCCGCCGCGCCCGCCGGCAGGACGTTCATGCGCGGGCTGCCGATGAAGCGGGCGACGAAGAGGTTGCCCGGCTTCTCGTAGAGCTCGCGGGGGCTGCCCACCTGCTCGATCCGGCCCGACTGGAGGACGACGATGCGGTCGGCGAGGGTCATCGCCTCGATCTGGTCGTGGGTGACGTAGAGCATCGTCGCGCCGAGCGCCTGGCGCAGCTTCGCGATCTCGTAGCGCATCTCGCCCCGCAGCGCGGCGTCGAGGTTGGAGAGCGGCTCGTCGAACAGGAAGGCGGCAGGCTCGCGCACGATGGCGCGACCGATGGCGACGCGCTGGCGCTGCCCGCCGGACAGCTGCTTCGGCAGGCGGTCGAGGAACGCGTCGAGCTTCAGGATCCCGGCCGCGTGCCCCACGCGCGCGTCGATCTCGCGGCGGGGAACCCCGGCGTTCTTCAGCGCGAAACCGAGGTTCTCGGCCACCGTGAGGTGGGGGTAGAGGGCGTAGGACTGGAAGACCATGGCGAGCCCGCGCCCCCCGGGAGGCTCGGCCGTCACGTCTCGCCCGTCGATCAGGATCGTCCCGCGCGAGACGTCCTCGAGGCCGGCGACGAGGCGCAGGAGCGTGGACTTCCCGCAGCCCGACGGGCCGACGAGGACGACGAACTCCCCGTCGGCGATGGAAAGGTCGACGCCCTCGATCACCTGAAGCGCGTCGAACCACTTCTCGACGCCGCGGATCTCGATCGCGCCCATCAGCCGCTCCCCCTTGCCCAGCAGAGCCAGATGGCGGCCGTCCAAGTGAAGGACGTGCCGCCGCAGGCCGTCCCCTCGAGGGGGTCGAAGTATTCCGCAAAGCCCGCGGTCTCGATCAGGCGCCGCGTGTCGCCGCGCACGCGGGCGGCGAGGTCGTCGCGCCCGCGCTCCTCGAGGCCGCGGCCGATCATGTAGTTGAGGATCGCCCAGACCGGGCCGCGCCAGTAGCGCCGCGGCTCGAAGGAGGGATGCGCCGGATCGAAGGTCGGCACGCCGTGGCGCACGCCGCCGAGGATGCGGGCGAGCGTCCCGGCGAGGACGTCCTCCCGTGCCGGCTCCGCAATGCCCGCCCAGAACGCGAGGAAGGCCGTGGAGGAGACGCCCGGCGCGACGCTTCCGCCGACGAGGTCCCGGGCGAGGAAGGCGCCCCTCTCGCCGTCCCACAGCCGCGCGGCGCCCTCCCTCGCGCGGTCGATCCAGCCGGCGATCTCGGGGAGCGCCGCATCTTCGCCGAGCGATTCGCCGACGGCGAGAAGATCCCTGTCGGCGCGGGCGAGGATGAAGAGGAGCCCCGGGTCGGCGACGCGGAAAGGCCCCTCGCTGGCGATCCGCGCGTGGTCCCACCCGGTGCCTCGGCCGTACTCCACGAGGCGGACGTAGCGCTCGTATTCGGCCTGCGTCGGCCTCATAGAGGCGTCGACGTGGCCTGTGTCGCGCCGCACGAAGGGCTCGACGCCGGAAGGATCGACTGCGGCGAGCGCACCGTCCCAGTCCGGCGAGTTGTCCCGCCCGCTCTCCCAGGGATGGGTCGCGACGACGAGGCCCGTCCCGTCAGGATCGCGGCAGCCGTGCCACCAGCGGTGATAGGCGAGGAGGCGCAGATAGAGCGCCCGCGCCCGCGCCTCGCCGGCCGCCGGGTCCTGATCGAGGAGGGCGCGCACCGCCGAGGCGACCACCGGCGGCTGCGAGTGGCCGGACGTCGGCGGCGTCGTCCCTGTCCGCCAGGTGGCCGGCCCCGGGAAGTAGTCCGGATCGTCGCGGCGGAAGACGATGTGCGGGACCATCCCGTTCGCCCACTGGCCCTCGAACAGCGTCTCGATCTCGCGCCAGGCCCGGTCGAGGTCGAACGCGGCGAAGCCGAGGGCTGCGAAGGCCGAGTCCCAGTTCCACTGGTACGGGTAGAGCCGCGCTGTGGGGACCGTGAAGCCGCCGCGGTCGTTGGCCTTCAGGATGGCGACGGCCTGTGCGTCGAGTTCGCGCATGGCTCAGCCCTTCACCGCGCCGGCCGCCAGGCCCTGCACGAGGTAGCGCTCGAGCCACAGGAAGAGCGCCATCACGGGCAGCGTCGACACGACCGCGCCCGCCATCATCAATTCGCGCGGAAGCTCCGACGAGTTGAGCGAGGCGACACCGCGCGGGAGGGTGAAGATGGCGGGGTCGTCGAGGAACATGAATGCGAAGAGGAACTCGTTCCAGGCGATCATGAACACGTAGAGTGACACCGATGCGAGTGCGGGAAGACTGAGAGGAAGCGTGATCCTGAGGATCACCCTGGCGCGGGAGAGGCCGTCCATCAGCCCCGCCTCCTCCATCTCCGCGGGGAGGCCGCGGAAGTAGCCCTGGAGCATGTAGAGGGCGACCGGAATGGTCGTGGCGGGATAGACGATGAGAAGGCCGAGGAGCGTGTTGCGCAGGCCGAGCTGGCTGAAGATCGCGTAGAGCGGCAGCACGAGGACGATCGCCGGCACCATGTAGATGAGGAGGATCGAGCGGGAGAAGAAGTCTCTCCCGCGAAAGCGCAGCCGCGACACGGCATAGGCGCCAGGCACCGCGAAGGCGAGCGTGATGATCACCGTCGCGACGGAGACGATGGCGGAGTTGAGGATGAACGTACCGAACGCGAAGTCGGTGAACAGGCGCTCGTAGCTCCGGAAGAGGTCCCACCCGCGGGAGAGGTCGATGGAGAAGTCGAGCGGGTTGGCGAGGAGCTCCGCGGAGCTCTTGAAGCTCGTCATCACCATCACGTAGAACGGCAGCGCGACGAAGACGCCGAAGAAGATCCAGCCGATCCCCTTGGCGAGGCGGACGAGGAGCCGCTCGAAGTCGTAGCGGCTGACGGCGCCCGCGGGCGCGTCGCCGACTGTCATGGCGAGCGCCTTGCCGAGCGCGAGGGAAAGTGCGGCGAGGCCGGCCATCTGCCAGAGGGATGCCTCCGCCGGAGGGAGGCCGAAGGGCCGGCCGAGCGTCGCCGCCACCATGACGAGCGCCGCGAGGAGCGCCGGAACGAGCGGGCCGCGCGCGCCGCGGACGGGCCGCGGCCGCGTCACGAGGACGAGCGCCGCCACGAGCCCCGCGAGCGCCCCCGCGCCGACGGCGGGCCGCGCAGGCGACCCCGAGAAGAGCGCCACGAGGACGCCCGCGAGGAGGGCGACGACGGCGCCGTAAAGCAGCCCCGACAGGACCGCGACCGTGGCGCCCGAGCGCGGCGCGATCCCTCCACGGGCGACGATGGCGGCCATCAGCGGTCCTCCTTCGGCGAGAAGCGGAAGAAGACGAGCGCGAACGCGAGGAGCACCACGAAGACGACGACCGCCACGGCGGCCCCCGCCCCGATGTTGGAGAGCCCGATCGCCTGCTCGTACACGTTGACGGTGAGTGTGCGTGTGCCGGCGGCACCGCCCGTCAGCAGGAAGATGTCGTCGAACTTGTTGAAGGTCCAGATGAAGCGCAGGAGGAACAGGATCGCGAGGATGACCGCGAGCTGCGGCAGCGACAGGCGGAAGAACTGTTGCAGGGGACTGACGCCGTCGACTTCGGCCGCCTCGTACATGTCCGCCCCGATGGACTGCATCCGCGCGAGGATGAACAGGAAGGACAGCGGGAAATAGCGCCAGGACTCGAAGACGATGACCGTGGTGAGCGCCATCGGGAAGGCGATCTCGAAGCCGAGGACGGAGAAGGTGAAGGCCGTGCGCTGGCCGAGGAAGTTCACGGGGGCCTCGGTCGCGCCGATCTGGAGGAGGATGGCGTTGAGGGCGCCCGAGTTGGGGTCGAGCAGTGTCACCCACGTGTAGGCGACCGCGATGACGGGCGCGACGTAGGGGAAGAGGAAGAGGCCGCGCAGGAGCGAGCGGCCGCGGAAGGCGTCCTTCAGGAGGAGCGCCGCGAACATGCCGAGGACGAGCGCTCCGGCGGTGGAGAACACCGTGTAGACGATGGTCGTCCACAGGACGTCGAGGAACTCCCGCGCGTCGAACACGCGGACGAAGTTCTCGAGCGTGAAGTCGAGCGTGGTGAGGGCGTTCTCGCCGCGGAAGGTGACGGTGGGCTCGCTCGCCTCGATGAGGGCCTCGACGTCGGCGATCTCCTCGAGCGCGACCGCCTCGATGTCGATGCGGATGCGCGCGCGCGGCTCGAGGTCGCCGACGGTGCAGACGAGCGTGTCCGCCTCGACGGCGCACGGCGCGTCGGCGGGCAGGACGAGCCGCACGCCCGGCGGGACCACGTCGCGCAGCTCCACCGCGCCGACGCCGAGGTTCGGCGACGTGTTGCGGACGACGAGGCGCACATTCGCGCTCTCGCCGGGCGCGAGCGCCTCCCCCCGGACGCGCTCGGCGACGCTCGCTGCGGAGGGGCGCAGGTCGGCGAGGGTGATCGGCTTCGCGCTGATCCAGAAGTTCGCGATGAGCGGAAAGGCGACCATGGCGAGGACGATGAGGAGCGTCGGCGCCATCATCAGGAGCGCGAGCCGCTGCTCCCGCTTCGCGAGCGGGCCGCGGGCGCGAACGGGTCCGGGCGCGGCGGCGGTCATGGCGGGCCCTCCGTCGGAGCCCGCGGGCGGCGCGCGCCCGCGGGCGGATCGCCTCACTCGATGGTGGCGATCTCGTCGTTGATGAGCGTGACGGCCTCGTCGACGGTGATCTCGTCGTCGATGTAGCGGCGCACGATGCGGTTCACGATCCGGCTGTTCACCACCAACGAGGCGGCTGCGAGCTCCCCTTCCGAGACGCCCCACCGCTCGGCGGTGTCGAGGCCGCGGGTGATGTCGGCGATGACCGACGCGGGGTAGATGTCGCCGAGCGGGGCCTTGCGGTCGACGCCGACGGGGAGCGTCTGCCACACCTTCACGAAGCGCTCGGGGTCCTGCGCGTCGCCGCGGCGGACGGGGAACTTGCCCTCGGGCGCCAGGGAGAGCGTCGCCTCGTAGCCCTCGTCCATGGAGTGCTTCACGAACTCGATGGCGGCGTCGGTGTTGGCGTCGGCGGTGATGCCGAGATAGAGGAGCTCGGCCCAGGCAGCGCCCTCGGGGTTCGACGGGCCGGACAGGGTCGTGACGACGCCCGTCTTCGATGCGAGCTCGGTGGATGTGGGATCGTCGTTGATGGTGGGCGGCGCCGAGTCGCGCAGGCCCGCGAGCTCGTCGAGGATGAAGGGCGACCAGATGATCATGGCGGCTCGGCCTGCGAAGTAGAGCTCGCGCGACTGCTGCCAGTAGAGCTCGCCCGGCGGCGACGCGTCGGCGATCGCCTTGTAGAACTCGAGCGCCTCCCTGAGCGGCCCGGGCTCGAAGCCGGAGATCCCGTCCTCGCCGACGGGTGTGGCGCCGTTCGCGAGCAGGACGTGCTCCAGCATCTGGCTCATGTAGGCCTCGTCCACCTTCGTGCCGGCGACGAAGCCGAACATCTCCGGCGGATTGTGGAGCGCTTCGACGGCGGCGAGCACGGCCTCGTAGGTGGCGGGCGGCGCGAGGCCGTTCTCCTCGAAGAGGTCGGCGCGGTAGAGGAGCATCTGCGTCCAGCCGTCCACGGGAACGGCCGCGAAGTCGCCGTCCACGTCCGCCATCCTGAGGGCGCCCGGGGCGAACGAGTCCTCGCCGATGTCCTCGATCACCTCGGTCGCGGCGTCGATGTCGAGGATGCCGGCCTCCGCCCAGGGCTGAACGTACTGGAGCGGGTGGTAGATGACGTCCGGCAGGTCGCCGGCGGCGAAGGCTGCCGTGACGCGCTGGCCGAGCTCGCTCTCGGTGACCGGGATGACCTCCACGGCGATGCCCGTCGCCTTCTCGAAGGAGGCGGCGATCCCGCGCTGGGTCTGGAGCCGGTCGAGCTGCTCTTCAGTGGTCCACATCTGCAATGTCTGCGCCGACGCTGCCGTGGTGCCGAGGCCGACCGCGAGCGCCGCGGCGGCCGAGAGGATCGTTCTCATCAGTCCCTCCCTTGTCGTGAATGGCTCGCCGCCGCGTCGATGCGGCGGCGAAGGTCTTGCGGCGTCGCGGCGGGCGGGCCGTCGGACGCGCGCCTGACGAGGCGGGCGCGGCGCAGGACGCGCAGCGCCGATGCGGGCTCCCCGGCGAGGAGGCGCACGAGGAGGCGCGCGGCGCACTCCCCCGCCTCGGCGCTCGCCTGGTCGAACGTGGTGAGCGGCGGGTCGACGACGGCGGCCATCGGCACGTCGTCGTAGCCGACGACCGAGACGTCGCGGCCCACCGTCAGGCCCGCGGCGCGGATCGCGCGGATCGCACCGAGGGCGAGCGCGTCCGTCGCCGCGACGATGGCGGTGGGCGGCTCGGCGCGCGCGAGGACCGTTCGCGCCCCCGCCTCTCCGGCGGCCGAGGAGATGGCGCACGCGCGGATCGTCCGTCTCGGTGCGGATGACGACGAAGCCGTCGGCCTTGCGCCCCTCCACGAGGCGCTCGTAGACCTCCTGCCAGCGGTCAGGCGCGGGCGCGGTGGCGACGAGAAGGTCGAGCCCGTTCCCCTCGAGGCCGCGCGCGACGCCCGCCAGGAAGGCCGACAGGTGCGGGCTCTCGAGGTGGTGGCCCGGCTCCGCGAGGACGATGCCGACAGTCTCCACCCGCCCCCGCTTGAGGCGGCGGGCGAGGGCCGATGCGTGGTAGCCGGCCCGGAGCGCCGCCTCCCGCACCCGCTCCTTCGTCTCGGCGGCGATGTCGGGATAGTCGTTGAGCGCGCGCGACACAGTGCTCTTCGCGAGGCCGAGCTCGCGGGCGAGACCGTCGATGCCGACCCGGCGGTCCACCATCAGCGCGCGCGCTCCCTTCTTCCGGCGTTCTTGCCCTTTTGCGCGCCATCCTACGGCTCGGCCGGCGCCGGGCAACGAAACAATGGCGAAACCGGTTTCGCAATCGCCTCATCGCCTCGGCCGCCCCCGCGAGGCCACACGAAGGCCCCTCGCGGCGCAGCATCGCGCCGCGCAACGGGAGGAGAAAGGGCGGCGCTGGCGGGGCGCTGCGAAATCCCGCTAAGGAAATCCCGCAGAGGAAATCCCGCAGAGGATGGGCGCCGCGCGCGCAGCCAGTCGTTTCCGACGGCCCGCGAGATGGCCTATCATGGCGTGGAGTTCGAGCAGGAGGCGAGACGATGAGCGTTGCGGAAAGCGGGCTGAGGCCGGGCGAGGAGGCCGTGGAGACGCCCCTCGACTTCCACGCCGGGCTCTGGTTCGTCGGCCGGATCGAGACGCCCTGGCAGAGCCGCGCGGAGTGTCCGCGCCGGGGCGATCCGGAAGCGGGGCCGGTCTGCCGTGTGAGCGTGTTCGAGCCCTGGGTCGCAGCGCTCGACGGGCTGGAGGACGGCGGCCGCTGGCTCCAGATCCTCTACTTCATGCACGAGGCGCGACGTGATCTCGTGCGGCAGAACCCGCGCCACGAGGGGCGCCTCCTCGGAACGTTCGCGCTGCGCTCGCCGGTGCGGCCGAACCCCATCGCCTCATCGCTGGTGATGCTCGTGGAGCGGGACGGGGCGACGCTCCACGTGCGCGGCCTAGACTGCGTGAACGGAACGCCCCTCATCGACATCAAGCCCGAGCGCTGCCCGAGGGCGTAAGCCCGCACGGCCGGCCGCCGTATCCTCCCGCGTCGCGAGGGGCGCGGGAGGGGCCGCTGCGTCTGCGGCGTCAGGCCGGCAGGACGTGGCCGATCTCTGCGAGCTCCGCCCTGAGGGCGTCCGTGTCCGCCTTCGACAGCTCGGTCAGCGGCGGGCGCAGGCGGCGCCAGCCCGGATCGCCCCGCTCCTCGGCGATCACGGCCTTCATCGCCGCGATCATCGGGTACTTTGCGAAGGCCGCACGCACACGGTTCACCGCCGCCTGGCGCTGGTCGGCGTCGGGAGCCTCGGCGTTGCGGTAGAGGTCGACGATCCCCGCGGAGTTGACGTTGCACGTGGCCGAGATCGTCCCGACGGCGCCGCCCCGCACGAAGGCGGCAAGGTTCGTCTCGTTGCCGGGGAAGACGCCCCAGCCGGGGAAATTGTCGAGGAGAAGCTGGGTGTGCGCGTTGTCGCCCGAGGAGTCCTTCGTGCCGACGATGGTCTCGGGATAGGCGTCGATCAGGCGGCGGTAGAGATCGAGCGAGAAGCCGATCCCGGCCACCGGCGGGATGTGGTAGAGATAGACCTTCAGCCGCGCATCGCCGACGCGCTGGACGAGCTCGGAGAAGAAGGCGAACAGCCCGTCGTCCGTTGCGGTCTTGTAGTAGAAGGGCGGCAGGACGAGGCAGCCGCCGCAGCCGCGCTTCGCCATGTGCGCCGACAGCGCCACGGCGTCGGTGAGCGCGCAGGCGCCCGTTCCCGGCATCATCCTCTCGGGCGGCAGGCCCATGTCGATGAGGGCGTCGACGATGTCGATCTTCTCGGCGACGCCGAGGGAGTTGCCTTCCGAGTTGGTGCCGAAGATGGCGAGCCCGCAGTCGTTCGCGACGAGGACGCGGCAGTGCGCCGCGAGGCGGTCGACGTCCGGCTTCAGGTCATCGTCGAACGGCGTCACCACCGGTGCCAGCACCCCGCTCATGTGTCCCGCCACGGTAATCCTCCAGCTTTTTTCGCTCTCTGTTCGCGCAGCCAGCGCGGGCCGGAGCGATCCTCCCGCGATGGCGCCGGGGCGCCGCGCCCCGGCCTTCCGTCTAGAGCAATGCCGGGCGGATTGTATACTGCCGGAGCGGATCGCGTTTCCCGTCGATCCGGTCTCCCCGGAACAGTTCCCGAGGGCGGACTGCGCGCGCGGCGACGTCGCCCCGCCGCTGCGCCTCGCCCGCCCGGCAGGACAGGCTGCGGCGGCGCGAGGCGTCGGCGGGTGAGTTCGCCCCCGCCACGGCGAAAGCTCAGTCCTTCAGCGGATCGTGGCCCCAGTTCATGAGGGAGTAGCGCCAGCGGGAGGTCGGCACCTTGTCGGCGTCGTTCGGTCCGCCCTGCTTCAGGTGGCGGTGAACGTAGCCGACCACCTTGTTCATGGCCGAGTAGTCGTCCTCCGACAGGTCGGCGCGGCGCGTGCGCTTGATCTCGACGATCCGCCGCCCCATTCGGTGACCGACGGCTTCACCGCCGTCGCTCTTCTGGCCGACCGACTGCGATTCCTGCGTCGCGAGCCAGTCCTCGAGCTCCTTCGGCGCCATGTTGACCGCGCCGCGGAAGTCGTCGCGGATCCTCCGCTTCTCGTCGTCGTCCATGAGATCCTCCATCAGCCGCTGCCGGCGGGCCGGCTCCCGATCCCGCCTCTCCACACGCGGCGACCTCGGCGCCGGGCGATGCGGCGCCGCTCCCGCAGGGGCTGCCGCAGACGCCGGGATGAATCGCCGAAAGCCGCGGCCGCAGCCTCAGGCGAGTGCCGAGCGGACCGCCTCGTGCAGGTCGCCCTTCGTCATGCGGCTCGTCCGCTCGACGCCGAAGGCGAGCGCCATGTCGCGAAGGTCGGACTTGCGCAGGTTCTCGGGATCGGTGTCCTTCAGCGCGCGCGCGACCGCCCGCTGGAGCTCGCGCTTCGACATGCGCGACCGGCCCGTCACGCCGAGCACCTTCGCCGCCTCGTCGAGATCGCGCTTCGGAGGCTCCGCGTCGCCCGAGCGGGACGGCGACGCTCCGGCCGAAGACTTCCCCCCGCCGGCGCCTGCCTTGCCGACGGCATCCATCAGCTCGCCCTTCGACATCGAGGAGCGACCCTCGATGTCCTCGCGGCGGGCCTCTTCCATCAGCTCCGCCCTGGTCGGCGCGTCATCGCCGCTGCCGTGGCGCGCCTTCGCCGTCTTCGCCTTCACGTCCTCGGGCTGGGAGGAGAACTGGCGCCCCTTCGCCTTGTCGGCGCGCTTCTTCGCGGTGGTCCTGTCGTACTCCTCCTTCGAGAGAGCCTTGCGGGCCTTCCTCGGCAGGTAGCGCTCGCCCGTCTCCGTGCTCTTGCGGCCGGAGCGGGTGCCCCAGTCCTCCTCGGTCCATTGCTTGAGGCTGTTGTCGCCGCCCTTGCCGCCGCGGTAGCCGCCGCCGCGCCGCTTGTACTCCTGGACGGCGAGCTGCGCCTTGCGGGCGGACCACTGGCCCTTCTCACCGCCCTTGCCGGACGCGGTGATCTCGTCCTTCACCGTCTCCCAGAGTCTCGGATCGGTGCGCTCTGCGGTCGTCCCCATGCCACGGTGTCCTCGCTCCTTGTCCGAGCGCGCAACGTGGCTGAGCCGGCGAGGTTCCGCAGGACGTCTTCCGTTGCCGCGCCTATGCGCTCGCAAGTCGCAGGCGGCGGGGCGGAACCAGCGCCTCGGCAGCGGCCACGATCCCCTCCGCGTCGATGCCGAAGTGCGCGTAGAGGTCCGCGATCCGCCCCGTCTGGCCGAACCGGTCGACGCCGAGTGCCGCAACGCGATGGCCGTGCACCGCGCCGAGCCAGGACAGTGTCGCCGGGTGGCCGTCGAGGACGGTGACGATGCCGCAATGACGCGGCAGCGGCGCGAGGAGGCGCTCGGCGACGCTGGTGGCGGGCCGTCCGCGCTGCCGCGCCTTCTGCGCGTTGACCCACCCCTGGTGCAGCCGGTCCGCCGAGGTGACGACGAGGACGCCGACGTCCCGCCGCCCCTCGGCGATGGCGGCGGCCGAGCGGATCGCCTCGTTCACCGACACGCCCTGCGCCGCCACGACGATCTCCGCGCTCGGCCCGGGCTCGCGCAGCCAGTAGGCGCCGTCGAGGATGGCGCCCGCGAGCGCCTCCGTCATCGGGCGCATCGGCTGCTCGAGCGGGCGCGTGGACAGGCGCAGATACGTCGCCCCGCCGGCAGCGTCCGGCAGCATCGTGCGCGGGTCCGGATCGTTCGGCCCGCGCCGCTGCATGTGATCGAAGCCGAAGCGCATCATCACGGCGAGCTCGTCCGCGAAGGCCGGCTCGAACGAGGCGAGCCCGTCCTGGCTCATGCCGATGAGGGTCGAGTTGATGGACTGGTGCGCCCCGCCCTCCGGCGCCAGCGTCACGCCGGACGGAGTCGCGACGACCATGAAGCGCGCGTCCTGGTAGCAGGCATAGATGAGGGCATCGAGCCCGCGGGCGATGAACGGGTCGTAGAGCGTGCCGACAGGGAAGAGCTGCTCGCCGAAGAGCTCGGCCGACAGGCCCGCTGCGCCCAGAAGCAGGAAGAGGTTCATCTCGGCGATGCCGAGCTCGATGTGCTGCCCCTGCGGGGAGAACTGCCAGCGCTGCGCCGACGGCACGCGCTGCTCGCGGAAGAGGTCAGCGATCGCCTCGCGCGAGAAGAGCCCCCGCCGGTTCACCCACGGCCCGAGGTTGGTGGAGACAGTCACGTCCGGCGAGGTGGTCACGATTCGCCGGGCGAGCTCGCAGTCCTGCCGCGCGATGTCGTCGAGGATCTTGCCGAAGGCGGCCTGGGTGGAGATCGTGCGGTCCTTCGGCGCGGTGAGGCCCGGCACCTTCACCTCGGCCGGGCGGCGCGGCGCGGGGCGCGGGGCGAAGTAGGGCGTCTTCGCGATCGCCTCGGACATCGCCTCGGCCGACACGTCGAGCCCCGCCGCCAGCGCCCACTCCTCGCCCTCCGGAACGCCCATCACGTCGCGGAAGGTCGCCATCTGCGCGGGCGTCATGAGGCCGGCGTGATTGTCCTTGTGGCCCGCGAGCGGCGTTCCCCAGCCCTTCACGGTGTAGGCGATGAAGACCACGGGGCGGTCGTGGTCGACGCTCTCGAAGGCGTCTATGAGGGTGGCGAGGCAGTGGCCGCCGAGGTTCTCCATCAGCGCCGCGAGCTCGGCGTCGGTGCGCCTCTCGAGGAGCGCCGTCACCTCGCCCTGGTCGCCGATGTCGTCCATCAGGCGCTTGCGCCAGGCGGCGCCCCCCTGGAATGTCAGCGCCGAGTAGAGGGGGTTGGGGCAGGCGTCGATCCAGCCGCGGAGCGCCTCGCCGCCCGGCTCCGCGAACGCCGCCCGCTGGAGGGCGCCGTACTTCAGCGTCACGATCTCCCACCCGAACGCGCGGAAGACGTGCTCGATGCGCTGGTAGAGCCCCTCGCGGACGACGCCGTCGAGGCTCTGGCGGTTGTAGTCGATGATCCACCAGGTGTTGCGAAGGCCGTGCTTCCAGCCCTCCTGGAGGCATTCGTAGACGTTGCCCTCGTCGAGCTCGGCGTCGCCGACGAGGGCGATCATCCGCCCCTCCCGCCGGTCGCCGCTCCATCCCTTCTCGGTGATGTAGTCCTGCACCATGGAGGCGAACGCCGTCATCGCGACGCCGAGGCCGACGGAGCCCGTGGAGAAGTCCACCATCGGCCCGTCCTTGGTGCGGGACGGGTAGGACTGGACGCCGCCCCATCCGCGGAACGCCTTCATCTTCTCGACGCTCTGCCGGCCGGCGAGGTACTGGATGGCGTGGAACACGGGCGAGGCGTGCGGCTTCACCGCGACGCGGTCCTCCCGCCGCAGGATGCGGAAGTAGAGCGCCGTCATGATCTGCACCATGGAGGCGGAGGACGCCTGGTGGCCGCCGACCTTGATCTCGTCGGGCTCGCGGACGTGGTTGGCGTTGTGGATCATCCAGCAGGAGAGCCACAGCACCTTCCGCTCGATCCTCGACAGCATCGAAAGATCCATGACGCCCTCCCCTCCTTCGTGCCGACGGGACGGTGATAGCACATCCGCGGCCGTGGAAGGGCCGCGGGCGACGCGCTGGCGCACCGGGTGCTAGACGCCGGGGAAAAGGCTCGCGACGAGGAAGGCGACCGCGATGAGGAGGATCGCGACGCCGGCGACGAGCTGAAGGATCGGGACGGCAATCCCGGCGTTGCGCACCCCCGCCGCGACCAGCGTCGCGCTGCGGGCTGTCGTGGCCGAGATCGCGACCATCGAGATGAAAGCCCCCGTGCCGACGGCCATCGCGACGGCCGAGGCCACGCCGACGGCGAGAAGGTCCATCCGCCAGGCCGCCACCAGCACGAAGACGGCCCCCGTGCATGGCCTGAGGCCGATGCCAGCGATCAGCATGAGAGCGTCCCGCCAGTTGCGGATGGCGTCCGCCTCCTCGGGCGTCGGCATGTGGCGGTGGGCGCAGCCGGCATGGCAGACGCCGCCGTGGTCATGGTCGTGGTCGTGGTCGTGGTCGTGCACCTCCGGCAGGCCGGCGCGGCGAAAGGCAGCGGCAAAGCCCTTCAGCGCGCGGCGCACGAGGATGACACCGATGACGAGGATCGCGACGTAGGAGAGCGGGATCAGCACCCTGTCCGTCGCGGTCATCGCCCAGCCCGCCGTGATGTCGAGGAGGGCGAAGCTGCCGTAGACGAGGACGATGGCGGTGACGGCCTGCGCCATGGCGGCGGCCGCGGAGATGCCGACGAGGCGGAGCGCCGAGATGCGGCTCGCGATCCCCGCCCCCGCGATCAGGAACTTGCCGTGTCCCGGAATCGCCGCGTGGACGAAGCCGTAGGCGAGGCAGGCGGCGATGAGCCCGGACGCCGCCATGATCCCGCCGCCCTCGAGGGCGAGGAGCTTCGAGACCATGGTGTGGAACGCGCGCTGCTGCTCGGCGGCCCATCGCGCCATGTCGACGAGGCCGAGGCCTGACGACAGGATGGCCGCGGTGGCCGTGAAGCCGATCACCGCGAGCACGATGGCGCCGATGGTGCGCCTCGGCCGCTGCGTGCGCTCGGCACGCGGGATCGTCGGAACCGAACTCATGCGCCCTCGCCTGCCTGTCCGCTGCGGCCGTGTCAACGCGCGAAGGAAAAAATGGGTGCGCCCGGCGGCGGGCGCACCCTTCAACTCGGGGATGATCCTCTCGGCAGCGCCCCGTTCAGGAGCCGAGGGCCGAGGTGAGCGTGCGGATGTTGTAGCGCATCAGCTCGATGTAGCTGGGCGCGGGGCCGTCCGGGCCGGAGAGCGAGCCCGAATAGAGCTTGCCGCCCACGACCGCGCCGGTCTCCTCGGCGATCCGCTCCACGAGGCGGTTGTCGGTGATGTTCTCGAGGAAGACCGCGTTGATCCCCTCGGCGCGGATCTGCTCGATGAGCCGCGCCACGTCGCGGGCCGAGGCCTCCGCCTCCGTGCTCACGCCCTGCGGCGAGAGGAAGCGGACGCCGTAGTCCTTCTCGAAGTAGCGGAAGGCCGCGTGGGGGACGACCACCGTGCGCTGCCCTTCGGGGAGGGCGGCGAGGTTGGCACGCAGCTTCTCGTCGACGGCGGCGAGCTCTGCCGTGTAGGCCGCGGCGTTGGCCGCGTAGAGTTCGGCGCCCTCGGGATCGGCCTCGGACAGCCCCTCGGCGATCGCCCGCACGTAGTCCTTGGCGGCAGTCAGGCTCATCCAGGCGTGAGGGTCGTACTCGCCGTGAGCTTGCGCATGGCCATGCCCGTGATCGTGGG
>Ga0076929_100365_pt1:0-2500 | contig 49218 bp, 41 predicted proteins | sample HotLakConUCCSL28_FD_87104 | JGI IMG/M metagenome (GOLD analysis project Ga0076929, IMG submission 87104) | Hypersaline microbial mat communities from Hot Lake, Washington, USA - Hot Lake Consortium UCC-SL28 (version 3) (version 3) | ecosystem: Environmental > Aquatic > Thermal springs >...
CTGTCGTCAGCTCGTGTCGTGAGATGTTGGGTTAAGTCCCGCAACGAGCGCAACCCTCGTCCTTAGTTGCCATCATTAAGTTGGGCACTTTGAGGAGACTGCCGGTGACAAACCGGAGGAAGGTGGGGATGACGTCAAGTCATCATGCCCCTTACATCCTGGGCTACACACGTACTACAATGCAACGGACAAAGGGCAGCCAACTAGCGATAGTGAGCTAATCCCATAAACCGTTGCTCAGTTCAGATTGCAGGCTGCAACTCGCCTGCATGAAGGCGGAATCGCTAGTAATCGCAGGTCAGCATACTGCGGTGAATACGTTCCCGGGCCTTGTACACACCGCCCGTCACACCATGGGAGTTGGCCACGCCCGAAGTCGTTACTCTAACCATTCGTGGAGGAGGGCGCCGAAGGCAGGGCTGATGACTGGGGTGAAGTCGTAACAAGGTAGCCGTACCGGAAGGTGTGGCTGGATCACCTCCTTAGAAGGAGACCTACTAAGTTATAGAATGAAAGCAAAAAGCGAATAGTTCATAGCTGTAGTCACCTAAGGTCGATGAGGGTTTCTTAAATCAGTGTCTAATGAGTGAATTGAGTGAGTTGAGAGACTCATTGAGCGAGCGAAGCTAGACCATCTTCAAATTATTCAGGTGTTATCCCTACGAGTGCTGCCAACAGAGCTAATTAAGTAGGCAAAGCAAAGAAGACTACGGGCTATTAGCTCAGGTGGTTAGAGCGCACCCCTGATAAGGGTGAGGTCCCTGGTTCGAGTCCAGGATGGCCCACTTCTGCGAAAGTATGAAGAGAGGGAAATAAAGAGTGAGCGAAGCAAGCTTTGTTCAGGACTTATTGACTGACTTTATAGCTGAAGGATTAGGGGGGTATAGCTCAGCTGGTAGAGCGCCTGCTTTGCAAGCAGGATGTCAGCGGTTCGAGTCCGCTTACCTCCACCACACTTTTTCAGTTACGTTTTGAGACACCAAATTAACGACATTAAAGCAATCAGCATCTATATCTGTTAGAGATTTTGCAATAGAAAGCGAGATTGAAACAAGATAGCGTGCTGGTCCCTTAAGACCGGTAAGAACCTTGACAACTGCATAGAAAAAATAGAAAGCAAAGGTAGTTCGAATGTCTGAGAAGGCGTTTGAAGAAAAGAAAGCCCAATGAGCTGAGAACGAGAAGAAAAGATTGAGCGAAAGCGAGATTTTGGAATCAAGTTTTCGGTTGCATGAGCAATCGACCTTCAATTATCCAATGAAGGTCAAGCTACAAAGGGCTCACGGTGGATACCTAGGCACACAGAGGCGAAGAAGGACGCGGTTACCAGCGATACGCTTTGGGGAGTCGGAAGCAGACATTGATCCAGAGATTTCCGAATGGGGCAACCCTAGAAACATACTACTGAATCCATAGGTAGTAATGAGCCAACCCAGTGAACTGAAACATCTAAGTAGCTGGAGGAAGAGAAAGAAAAATCGATTCCCTTAGTAGCGGCGAGCGAAGCGGGAAGAGCCTAAACCATTGGTTTTTACTAATGGGGTTGTGGGAAAGCGACATGGAATCGAGCGAGTAGACGAATCACTTGAGAGGTGAACCGCAGGGGGTGAGAGTCCCGTAGTCGAAACTTTAACGATACTAGCTTAATCCCGAGTAGGCCGGAACACGAGAAATTCCGGTTGAATCCACGAGGACCACCTCGTAAGGCTAAATACTCCTGTGTGACCGATAGAGAAGAGTACCGCGAGGGAAAGGTGAAAAGAACCCCGGGAGGGGAGTGAAATAGAACATGAAACCGTGAGCTTACAAGCAATTAGAGCACGATTAAACGTGTGATAGTGTGCCTGTTGAAGAATGAGCCGGCGACTTATAGGCACTGGCAGGTTAAGGGGTAATACCCGAAGCCAAAGGGAAACCGAGTCTTAAAAGGGCGTTAGTCAGTGTTTATAGACCCGAACCCAGGTGATCTAACCATGTCCAGGATGAAGCTTAGGTAACACTAAGTGGAGGTCCGAACCGACTTCTGTTGAAAAAGGAGCGGATGAGGTGTGGTTAGGGGTGAAATGCCAATCGAACCTGGAGCTAGCTGGTTCTCCTCGAAATGTGTTTAGGCGCAGCGGTATTGATTATATACGGGGGGTAAAGCACTGATTCGGTGCGGGCTGCGAGAGCGGTACCAAATCGAGTCAAACTCAGAATACCCGTAGAACACAATGCCAGTAAGACGGTGGGGGATAAGCTTCATCGTCAAGAGGGAAACAGCCCAGACCACCAGCTAAGGTCCCCAAGTCAATACTAAGTGGCAAAGGAGGTGGGAATGCAGAGACAACCAGGAGGTTTGCCTAGAAGCAGCCATCCTTAAAAGAGTGCGTAATAGCTCACTGGTCAAGCGTTCCTGCGCCGAAAATGAATGGGACTAAGTATTGCACCGAAGCTGTGGGTTTGTCTTTAATTAGACAAGCGGTAGAGGAGCGTTCTGTAGTAGTGCGAAGCATTAGCG
>Ga0076929_100365_pt1:5000-49218 | contig 49218 bp, 41 predicted proteins | sample HotLakConUCCSL28_FD_87104 | JGI IMG/M metagenome (GOLD analysis project Ga0076929, IMG submission 87104) | Hypersaline microbial mat communities from Hot Lake, Washington, USA - Hot Lake Consortium UCC-SL28 (version 3) (version 3) | ecosystem: Environmental > Aquatic > Thermal springs...
ATCACATCGTCTCTGGCTAAAACGGAAGCGGTGGAGTCGGGGTTCGACGAAGCAATCCTGATGAATTCCCAGGGGAAGGTAAGCGAAGCTTCTGGGATGAATGTGTTTGTTGTGCGGAATGGCAAGCTAATTACCCCCGGTTACGAACAGGATATTTTGGAAGGCATCACCCGCGACAGCATTCTGACCATTGCTCGAAGTATGGGTGTTGAAGTGGTTGAACGCCCGGTTGATAAGTCTGAACTGCTAATTGCTGATGAGGTGTTCCTGAGTGGAACGGCAGCTAAGATTACGCCGGTAAGGCAGGTGGAGACTTACAAATTGTCCTCTGATCGTCCTGTTACAACAAAGCTGCGAGAGAAGCTTACCGCGATTACTGAAGGACGGGATGATGAGTATCGGGAATGGGTTTTCCCGATTGATGTGTGAAAGCACTTTTCAATTTAGCTGACTTAAGACTGGTAGTTGGTGCCCACCCACCCCTGTCAAGTTAGTCCGCAAAGAACGATACTGGTTCTATTGAGCCTTCCAAAAGCTTGATTTTGTTGGGGTGTGTTCTCGGCCTTAGACCAACCCTGCGATAGTGCAGAAACTCTGCCTTGGTCGGAACGCACCGTTTGCTTAAAGCTAAAAGCCTGGTATCATGAGCGGTGCATTGCGGCCCAAAGACAGAGTCTGTACAGCTTATATCAATTTATGGGCCGCGAATGCACCCTACATCGGTCGCAGATTCAGGCTAAAGCCCACCTTGACAGGGTTGCCACCCTCTAGATGATTAAGGTCTCAGACCAACCATGAGAGCTAACGGCTACCGATTTTAGCGTCATTAGCTGGTTTACAGGTATTTCTTGATGAGCAGGTTTAGCTTTTCGAGAGTGGCTGGGGGAGCTTTGTCCAGGGGGGTAATAATGGCATACTTCAGGGCTTCGTGGGCTTCTGATGGGGGCGGATTTTTAGCTATGCGGTTAACGACTTCGCGGATGACTCGCTGAGCGTTGACAGCGTTTTTCTGGAGGTTGCCAATAACCATTTCGACGGTGACGCTGTCGTGGTCGGGGTGCCAGCAGTCGTAGTCGGTGACCAGGGCCAGGGTGGCGTAGGCGATTTCAGCTTCGCGGGCGAGTTTAGCTTCGGGCAAGTTGGTCATGCCGATGACGGTTGCGCCCCAACTGCGATACAGATTGGATTCTGCTTTTGTGGAAAAGGCCGGGCCTTCCATGCAAACGTAGGTGCCGTCCCGGTGAAGAGTCACCTCGGGCATCTCCAGACTTTCGGCGGCATCGGCCAGGATACCGGCAAGCTTGGTGCAAACTGGGTCGCCAAAGGTGATGTGGGCCACCAACCCCTCACCGAAGAAGGTTGAGACCCGATTGCGGGTGCGGTCGATGAATTGATCGGGCACTACCATATCCAGAGGCTTAGCTTTTTCCTTCAGGGAACCGACGGCGGAGGCCGAAATCAGATATTCCACGCCGAGGGACTTCATGGCGTAGATGTTGGCCCGAAAGGGAAGTTCGGTGGGCATCAGAGTGTGGTTGCGACCGTGGCGTGCCAGAAAGGCAACGCGAGTGCCGTCGAGGGTTCCTAAAATAATGGCGTCGGACGGATCGCCGTAAGGGGTATCTACCTTGACTTCTTCGATGTCGGTCAGGGCTTCCATTTTGTAGAGCCCGCTGCCGCCGATGATGCCGATTTTTGCCTGTGCTGTCATAGGTTAGCTGCCAATCTTAAATCAGGTAAGTATATTGTCCCAGGCTTTGCTCGTAATGGTTGAGGAGCAGTTGGGACTCCTGCAGGGTGATCTGATTTTCCTGGAGGGCCTGTTCTGAGCGACGGCGGATGTTTTCTACCATGTCTTCTGCATCATACTGAACATAGCCAAGGACTTCGGTCATGGTGTCGCCTTTAACTACATGCTCAACCTGATAGCCTTTAGGGGTCATGCGAATGTGGACGGCATTGGTGTCGCCGAAGAGGTTGTGCAGGTTCCCCATGATTTCCTGATAGGCTCCCCCCAGGAACATGCCCAGGTAATAAGACTGGTCGGGAACCAGAGGATGCAGCTCTAGCGTACTTTTAACATCCCGCAGATCGATGAACTGGTTAATTTTGCCGTCGCTGTCGCAGGTGAGGTCCGCCAGGGTGCCCCGGCAGGTCGGTTCTTCGTCGAGACGATGAATCGGCAGGATGGGAAAGAGCTGATCAATCGCCCAGGCATCGGGCATGGATTGAAAAACCGAAAGGTTGATGTAGTAAAGAGACGCCATGCTCTGGCTGAGTTCTTCGATATCTTCTGGCACAAAGTCAGTCTCGCGGGCTACGGTCATGACTTTGCGACAACAGGCCCAAAATAGCCGTTCGGCTTTAGCCCGTTCTGTCAGGCTGAGATAGCCGAAGTTGAACAAGCTGATGGCTTCTTCTTTGAACTGAATAGCATCGTTGTAGAGTTCCTGAACCGTTTTGGGGTTGAGGTTCTGGTAAATGTCGTACAGCTCCCGCAGGATGGCGTGTTCGTCTTCGGTGGGGATGTCGAAGTCAATGCCCTGGGCTTCGCTAGAGCCGAGAACATCAAACACCAGGACGGACTGGTGGGATGCGATCGCCCGGCCACTTTCGCTGACCAAAATCGGTACAGCAATTCCTTTAGAGCGACAGGCTTCCTGAACCTCAGCCACCACATCGTTGGCATAGTTTTGAATGCTGTAGTTTTTAGAGGCGTAGAAGGTGGTTTTAGACCCGTCGTAGTCGACGGCCAGGCCACCGCCAACATCCAGATACTGCATGTTGGCTCCCAGCTGAGCCAGCTCTACGTAGATGCGGCTAGCTTCCCGCAGGGCTTCTTTCACCACGCTGATGGCAGAAATTTGAGACCCAATGTGGAAATGCAGCAGCTGCAGACAATCGAGCATATCGTGCTGGCGCAGGCGCTCGACGACTTCTAAAATTTCGGGTACCGTGAGGCCAAACTTGGCTCGATCCCCGGCAGAAACCCCCCAGCGACCGCTACCTTTGGTGCTGAGTTTGGCCCGTACCCCAATATTGGGGCGAATATTTAAATGCTGGCTGGCGGCGATGGCCAGGTCAATCTCGTTCATCTGCTCGACGACGATGATGGGCTTTTGCCCCAGCCGTTGCCCCAGCATGGCGGTTTCGATATAGTCACGATCTTTGTAGCCGTTGCAGATGAGTAGTGCCCCGGGAGTATCTAGCGTGGCCAGGGCAATCAGGAGTTCGGGTTTAGAACCGGCTTCCAGGCCAAACTGAAACGGTTTACCAAAGCGGACGATATCTTCGAGCAATTGTCGCTGCTGGTTACATTTGACCGGGAACACGCCTCGATAGGTGCCGTTGTATTTGTAGCGGGCAATGGCTTTGGCGAAGCAAGCATTGAGGCGCTCAATGCGGTCTTCTAAAATGTCTGAAAAGCGAATCAGCAGGGGCAGGTTCAAGTTTCGCTGTTTGATCGCCTCTACCAGCTCTAAAAGATCTAAGGAGCCGCCGCGATCTCCCTTGGGCGATACGGTCAGGTGCCCGTCTGCATTGATGGAAAAGTAGGGCTCGCCCCAGCTGGGAATGCGGTACAGCTCTTCGCTATCTTCAATGGTCCACTGGGACTGTGCCTTTCCGGATGACTGCAGCATGACCTCGAGCGATGTGCGATCCAGGGTGTTTGAGGCGGGGAAAGATTGGTGCCGAATTACGTTCATCCGCGAAAAGCCCCCATTGTGGTGTTGGTAGATCAGCTCTAGTTCAAACCGGTAATTTTGCCTGGGGTAAAACTACGGATTGCAGGCTAGTTATCGGTTTCGGCGCATTGCGTCCTCAGCTCATTGAGCCCTGCAACGCAAGACACGCGCTCAAGATTGTAACAAAAGGTAATTCCCTATTTATCTATCAGTCACCCCATTTGCGTGGATGGGGGTATGACGATGGGGCGATCAACAGCCAAGAAAAAAGCGGCCCTGGCACTGCCGAGAACCGCTGGTGCGTAAGGACGATTGATTCCACACAAGGAGCACGCACCAAACTACTCTCTAAAGAATACCTCAAATCTTAGAATTGGCCAGGTCAGGGTAAACGGTTTTGGGCAAACTTCCATAACGTTGACACCTAAAATTTGGGGGAAGTTTGTTGCCAGAATTCTTTCAAAATTTCCAGGAACGCAAATACCGGCGGCGGCAATAACGCCTTGCGTAGAACAACAACTCCAATAATGCGTTCCAGGGGAATGGGGAGGTCTAACACCTGCAGGTTGGGGGGAATGGGCTCGGCGGCCAGTTGGGCCATGATCGTCACCCCAAGGCCCCGCTCTACCATGCTGAGAATAGTGGAATCTTCTCGGACGGCATAGGCGGGTGAAATGGTTTGGCCATGGGTGCGTAGATGGCGTTCGATGGTTTGCCGGTCGCCATCGTAGCTAGGCCCCAAAATCAACGGATAATGGGCTAAAGTTTCCCAGGTCAGCGCCTCTGGGGCGATGTCTTCTGCCTCGGGCAGCAAAACAATGTAGCGATCGCGCATCAGTTCCCAGGACTCAAAGTCATCGTGGGTAGGGAGATAGGTGAAGCCCACATCGGCTTTGCCTTGACGCAAATCTTCTTCAACCTGTTGATAGTGAAACTTTTCGTCGATGGAAATGCTAATGGCAGCATATTTTTCCCGAAACTGTCGAATCACCTCGGGCAGAACATGGGTGGCAACGCTACGGAAGGCGGCAATGCGCACCTCTCCCCCCTCCAGGCCCTTGGCCATTTCCGCTTTACGGCAGATATTGTCTAGGGCCTGAAGTACCTGACGGGCATCGTCGGTAATTTGTTGGCCGCTGGGAGTGAGAACAGCACCCTGCCGCCCCCGATTGAGCAGCACAACGCCAAGTTCCTCTTCCAGGGTGGCAATGGCATGGCTGACAGCGGATTGGGAAAGATCGATCCTCAGGGCGGCTTCGCTGAACGAGCCGGTGTCTGCGATCGCAACCAGCGCCCGCAGTTGGGACAGTTTCAGCCGTGACGGATTGATGCGGCCCATGGCGGAAGTCCTTTTTGCCGGGGAGAGTATCTTCCTATAGTAGAGGGCGACGGGGAGAGGGAACGAATAACGCTTTACCCCGGTCTACAGAATCCTCTATGCTCGCATAAGCATGTTTGTCATGGGTTACTGCGGTTTATGGCCAATTGGGGAAGGCGCTTAGTCAGACAATTGAGGGACGAGAACTTTCTCAAGCGCCTGGGGCAGTTTGAAGGCATTGTCTCCAAGGTGCTATCCCTGGCCATGGTCGTTGTTATCTTGGTGATTATTATTGACCTGATCATCGTGCTGGTGCGTTCTCTGCTCACGACGACCCCCTACGGCTTTTTGGGGGCGACCTTAACAGAAATTTTTGGCCTCTTTCTGAGCGTACTGATTGCCCTGGAAATTCTGGAGAATATCACCGCCTATATCAAAAAGCATGTGGTCCAGGTAGAGCTGGTGATTGCCACGGCACTGACGGCGGTGGGACGAAAAATCATTATTCTTGACCTGGAGAAAATTTCAGGAGTGAGTCTGATCGGATTGGCCATCGCCATTTTTTCCCTCGCCATCAGCTATTGGATCGTGCGGTTTAGCCACCGTTAGTTGGGCTTGTCTGAGTCGAACTCAGGCGATAGAACCTCAAAGTCCGGTAGGGGAGAAGGCTTGTGGGAGTCAATGTGGGCTGCCCGAGGCAGCAAAAAGCGGCTCAGGGTGCGACCATCATCCAAGACCGAAATGGTAATGTCTCCTCCCAACTGGCGAATCAAACTCTGGCAGATGGAAAGGCGTAGACCGGGGGAGACATCTAGCAGAGAAGGGGCCAGCAGATCTGAGGGTTGACCCAGCTTTAATTCTTCTAGCAGGTCGGAAGGGACCTGACCGTCATCGGTAATGGACAGTTCAAACCAGTCCTGGTTAACGGTGCGACACCAGATGTCAATGCGCCCCCGCACCGGAGATCGCTGGCAGGCTGCGGCCATGACATCGTAGATGATCATTTCTAATTTGGCCATATCGCCCCCCAGGATCAGGCTACTCTCGTTGTGGACCTTAGACCACAGCTGACGATCCTGTAAGAGGGGGTCCAACCTGTCCATCAAACGATTAATCAGACTGATCAAAGGCATGGTTTGATGACCAGGCTGGAGGTACCACTCTTCCTGGTTGAGTACCCCGTCGATGCTGTCGACCATAGCTTTGAGGCGACCCAATAGTTGCTGCTGTTGCTCTGGGGCGATCGCTTCTCCGGTCTGGTGTTTTTCGGCGATGCCCTTGGCCAACTTGAGCAGCCCACGAAAACAGTCTTCTAAACGATGGTGCTTGTACCAATTCAGTTGCTCAAGCTCCTGCCGCTGGCGGTGGAGTAAAGACACCAGGCTCAAATGCCGCCGAGACCAGGCTAGCTGGTTCGTCAACAGCTTCAAGATAGAAAGGTGATAGTCGCTCCAGGAGTGGTTGGTGGTAGACACTACTACAATGACGCTGCTAACGCAGTGTTCTGGAGCGGTGCGTAAAGCTGTAATTAAAATTCGACTGCTCGGGGGGGCGGCAAACCACTCTGCTGTATCTTCTGGCAATTCCTGGGTGGTCAGGGGTAGAATGCCATCGGTCTGCATGGCCCAGTTAATGATGGCGTCGGTGTTGACGGAGATGGCATAGTCTTCGTTGACCCAGACAGAGCTGTCTTGATGAGCCGTATGGGTAATCTGGGCCGTGGCCGCGCCTGGTTCCCAACTCAGCAACAGCACCGCTGACGCCTGCAGCAGTTGCATGACATGCTGTACCGTGGTGTGCTCTAGCTGATCAGCATGGAACCGCTTATGCAGCGCATGGAGCCCCCACTGAATTGAGTCATAAATGTGCTTCTGCTGGTCGAGCTTGCGCTGCAGCTGCCACTGGTGCAGAATCACCCCGATCTGTTGCCCCAGGGCCGCGAAGAGCTGTTGCTCAGGTGTGGTCCAGTGGCGGCTGGCGTGATCAGTAATCATTAAAATGCCCTCGGGGGCATTGCCGGGGGAAACATTGCACACTAGCACTGACTGGGCCCCCGCTTTGAGAAAATAGGGCCGCCATACCGTAAGTTTGAGGGTGTGGTGGATATTATCAATGGAAATGGGAGTCTGGCTACGTTCCAGCATTTGCCAGTCAACATCATCGAGGCAGGGCCAAAACAGCGGCACGGTGGCAGGATGCCCGGCCTGATGCTGAAAGCACAGGTCATAACCATTGCGGTCTGGGTTGAACAGCAGCACCAAAAACTGCCGGATGGATAACCGTTCTTCCAGCACTTTGCCACAGTCGGCCAGGGTTTGATTCCAGTCTCCATCGCCGTAGATGCCCTGAATCACGCCTGAGGTGAGGTGCTGTTCTAGTTCAACCCGATGGCTGGCTTCTTTACTGGCGGCTACGGGTAGGGCTAACCCCAGCAGCTGGGCGGCGGCGGTTACGAATTGCTTTTCCGATTCTTTCCAAATTCGGGGCGAGGCGCTCTCCACCGAAATAAAGCCCATGAGGTCTCCCTCGGCAAGAATAGGCGCCAGCATTAATGCCTGGGAGTTCAGGTGCTGCACCAGACGCTCGGAAATAACCGACTTGAGAGCCCCCCGGCTTTCTCCTAACACGACCAAATGCTCACTACAGAGGAGTTGATACAGGCCCCGAATTTCGTCTACAGAAATTTGGGAGTCGTGATTGGGGGACGCTTCGGCAGCGTCGGAACTATGACCCGGTTTCCCACGGGGAGCTTTAATCGGAATGCGCTGCCAGAAGTAGTTGCCCCGAGGTTCAAACCAGAATACCCGAATGCGATTAGGGGAAATAAACCGTTGGGCCTCTCGCACCACATCAAGCAGCTGGCTATCGATGGTAGTCCCGGTATTGAGTTTGCCCAGCAGGGTAAAAAAAGGTTGCTCAAAGCGTTTTGTTTGCAACCGCTGTTGTTCGGCTTCTTCGTGATCAATCCGGTCGGCTAAATTTCCCAGCAGGATGGAAAGATAGGCTCGGTCCCCTAGGGATGGAGTCATGCCCCACTGGGACGAGGCCAGCACAACCAGCCCAAAACAGGTATCTTGCCGCTTAATGGGAAAAATCAGAGCACTCTGCAAGGAGAGTTGTTTGGCGATGGCCCCCCATTCACCGGATCTGATCTCATTTTGCAGATCGGCAATAATCAGGGGGCGCTGTTGAATAATGACTTGTTCCATCACATCCCCTGGGGTCAGGGGTAACACCGTGCGGATGGAGCGCAGGTGCGGCGGGCTGTGGTACCCCCGGGTGAGAAGCTGATGATGAACGCGATCGTATACCCCTAACCAGGCCACCTCAAACTCAAAGGTTTGGTGGACATCATCAAGCACCAGGGTCATCGCTTCCTGGGCGGTTTGACATGCTCTCAGGGCCTTCAAAAGACGAGACAATGCAACCAATGTATCCTCTGGCATCATCTCAACCGAAGCGGCTTGGGGATTTTGGGCGGGCACCATGAGCGTTACATTTACGTGCGATTTTGGAACTCTGCTGCAGTTGCCAGAGCACTTTTCTAGCACCTTCAGCCTAATACCTGAATTGATCAAATCTGATCAATCTGTACATTGGCTCGGCGTACATTGGCTCGGCGTACATTAGCTCGGCGGCGGTAGCCTTGAAGGTGCTTGTCTTTGTGGAACGTCGTTGGTGTGCTCGTAATCAAAGGCTACCCTGCCCCTGATGTCTTTTCCTGTAGCCTAGATCCAGTGTACCCGTCCCTTCCATCCTTCGTTACAGCTTGTGAAAGATTTATATCGTCCGCTGGTTCGTCCCCTAATTTTTTCGGTGTTCAAGCTTGACCCTGAATGGGCCCATGGTCGGGCGATGAAAATTCTGGCCTGGTTAGGGCAACCCAACCCAGACGCAGGGGCTACTGAGGCCGACAAAGCCGCTAATCCCCGAGCTTGGCTGTACCAACAACTGAGCTGTGAGCATGACCGACTGCAGCAAACCCTCTGGGGGCTGACGTTCCCCAATCCCATGGGCCTGGCTGCCGGTTTTGATAAAGATGGAGAAGCGGTGCTGGCCTGGCCCCTGATGGGATTTGGCTTTGCAGAACTGGGTACGGTCACTCGATTTCCCCAACCTGGCAATCCCTCTCCCCGACTGTTTCGGTTGGTGGAAGATGAAGCAGTGCTGAACCGCATGGGATTTAACAACCGGGGGGCCGAGGCGTTGGCAGAACGGCTAACCCCGATCTGGCAGCATCAGCGCCCGGCCATTCCTGTGGGAATCAATTTAGGGAAATCAAAGGTAACCCCTTTAGAAGAGGCGGCGGCGGACTATTGCTTTAGTTTTCAGCAGCTTAAAGCCCTGGGGGACTACTTTGTGGTAAATGTGTCATCCCCGAATACGCCAGGGCTGCGCAACCTCCAGGCGACCAAGCAGCTGGCCCCGATCTTAGACGCTCTGCAGCAGCAGAATACGGAGGCTAAGCCGCTGTTGGTAAAAATTGCCCCTGACCTCGATTGGCCTGACATTGATGCGGTGGTGGAGCTGGCCCAGGCTTATCAACTGGCCGGTATTATTGCTACGAATACCACCATTTCTCGCCAGGGGCTCAAGACACAGATTTTACCTGAAACCCAACGCCCCGTCACTGAGGAGGCCGGTGGCATCAGCGGTGCTCCCCTGCGCCAGCGTTCTACCGACGTGATTCGCCACATCTACCACAGGACAGACGGTCAATTGCCTATTATTGGCGTCGGCGGCATTTTCTCTGCTGCCGATGCCTGGGACAAAATTACCGCCGGGGCCTGCCTGGTGCAGGTTTATACGGGATGGGTTTATGAAGGCCCCTGGATGGTGCGCCGAATTCTGGAAGGGCTGCTCAGTAAGCTGGATGAGCACGGGTTAGAGTCAATCGGCAGTGCGGTTGGTCTGGCCCATCGATCTCCGGTAGGATGATGGCTCATGTCTCCGGTGATCGCCATCTGCTATGACCTATCCTGCCCCGTCGCCCAGCCTGGAAGCAACTCCTGAGGGACCGCTACGAATACCGCTTCAGGGGGATGGCGCTGCTGTGGCATCGGCCAACCCCCAGGGGGGCGGGCAAACCTCTACCCTGGCGCTGTCTTTAGTGATTCCAACCTTTAATGAGGGGCAGAATTTGGCCCCCCTCGTTGCTCGGTTGACTCGGCTTTTAGATCCGATGCTTCCTAATGACTATGAGCTGATTGTGGTCGATGATGACAGCCCGGACCGCACCTGGGAACAAGCGTTAACCCTGGGCCAGACGCTGCCTCAATTGCGGGTATTGCGCCGCTGCCACGAGCGGGGGCTTTCGTCGGCGGTCATTCGAGGCTGGCAGGTGGCCAGGGGGAGGATACTGGGGGTTATTGATGCGGATCTACAACATCCCCCCGAGGTGATTTTACCGCTCTGGCAGGGAATGCAGGCTGGGGCTGACCTGGCGGTGGGTAGTCGTCATGTGGACGGCGGTGGCGTGAGCCAGTGGAGTTTAACCCGGCGGATGCTATCGCGGGGGGCCCAAACCCTTGGTCTGCTGGTGCTGCCCCAGGTGGTAGGGCGGGTGAGCGACCCCATGAGTGGATTTTTTATGGTGCGGCGGGATGCGATCGCTGGTCCTATCCTCAACCCCAAGGGCTACAAAATTCTGTTGGAAGTGATTGCTCGGGGCACCATTACCACCATCAGCGAAGTGGGCTATGTGTTTCAGGAGCGGGTCGAAGGTGCCAGCAAAGTCACCTGGCGGCAATACACCGACTACATTCATCACCTCCTCCGCCTGAGGCTGGGGGGGCGGCTTTCCCATATTCACCAGCGTTTTCCTGTGGGGCGGTTTGTGCGGTTCGGGGTCGTGGGCTTAAGCGGGGTATTTGTTGATATGGCGGTGCTCTACCTGCTGCATACCGGCTTTGATGTGCCGCTTACCCGCAGTAAACTCGTCGCCGCCGAGGTGGCGATTCTCAACAACTTTATCTGGAACGATGCCTGGACCTTTGCCGATGTGAGCTTACACCAGCGGGGTCGGTCGGCCCGGCTGAAGCGATTCTTGAAATTCAACCTGATTTGCCTGGCCGGACTGGTGCTGAATGTAATGGTGCTGAATCTTATTTACAACTTGGTATTTGGTCAGCGGTGGGCCTATCTGGCCAACCTTATCGCTATCGCCATCGTCACCCTATGGAACTTCTGGCTGAACCTGAAGCTGAGCTGGCGCGTCACCCAGGTTAAAGAATAGCCCCGTCGAGGAAGCGATTTACCGCACGGTCACGGCTTGGGTGGTTGCCGCAGACTGTTCGGCAGCGGCGGCAACCCTTAGGGAATATAAGCTCTCTTCTACGGAGCAGTAGAGGGGAACGTCATCGACCAGATAATCCAGCACCCGCTTGGTATCCTCGTGAAACAGCCCCCGGCGAGAGCCCAGGGGCACGGTTTGGCTGCCCTGGGGTGTTAGCCGCTCTCCCCTGTTGCCATCAAACACCAACCCGCCCAGGGTGCCGAGCACTTCTAAACGACGGGTGGGGAGCCAAACGGTGCTGCCCTTGCCATAGGTCACTTCGGCCACGACCCCAGCGGCGAAGCTCAACTGTGCGACACACATACATCCCTGATGGTAGGCCTCCTGACCATTTGGAGGGTGCAGATTAACGTAACGGTTCTGGCAGTAGACCTGCTCTACGGTTCCCCAGCAATTGACCAGTCGATGAATGCGTGACTGTGCGCCGATCAGAGGGAATCCAAAGAGCCCTGGTCGATAGCTCCAGTGGTCAGGTCGGCTTTGTTTGGGAGCCAGGGTGCTGTAACGGGCATAGTGGACGTTACCCAGGTGAGGCAAGACTTGTCGCAGGGCCAGGTGGCTGCCCGAGAGTAGTTCAACATGGGCCACATGGAGCATGAGCCCCTGAGTTTGGGCCAGGGCCATGAGTTGCTCGGCCTGTTCAACCTGCAGCGCCAGGGGATATTCCACCACCACCGGCTTACCGGCTTCTAAAGCCGCCTGGGTGACTGGGCCATGGCCCTGGTTGATGTGGCAGACCATGACCAGGTCCAGGTCTCCATCGCCGACCAGGTCAGACCAATGGTCTACGGGCTCGGCATCGTACTGCTGGGCAAAGGTCACCGTTTCGTCCCAGCGGTAACCGGCGACCGCCACCAACTGGGCGCGGGGGTCTGGGGCGATGGCATCGGCCCGTTTGCCGGCTACAAACCCGGTTCCCACAATCCCCACTTTCAACACAACGCACTCCCCCTTGAATCAGAAAATTCCCTCTCTAGATAGAAATGATAAGGTCAGAAAACTCTGCTGAAAGACCTCTTGCCAATACCCCAAAAGGTATAGAAATCTCGATCACCTATAAGCAAATTAATCATTAATTAATGAGTTTGATTACGAATCCCGTACATCCAGAGGGGAAAAACGCAAGACAGTCTTCAGGTTTTCCCGTAGTATCAGAAATGTGCTGGGTCTACTTTTGCGAATCCTGGAACCGTTGTTCCATGGGTATTCTGTAGATCAAGGGACGAAATGTATTTGATGAGAGGATAGCATCATGGCAACCTACAAAGTTAAGCTGATCGGCGAAGATGAAAGTAATGTAACCATCGAATGTTCGGATGATACTTACATTCTCGATGCTGCTGAAGAGCAGGGCATTGACCTTCCCTACTCCTGTCGTGCTGGCGCTTGCTCTACTTGTGCTGGGAAACTTGTAGATGGTTCTATTGACCAGTCTGATCAATCTTTCCTGGATGATGACCAGATCGAAGCGGGATACGTGCTCACCTGCGTTGCTTATCCCACTTCTGACTGCACAATCAAAACTCACCAAGAAGAAGAGCTTTACTAAGCTTAGAGTTTTCCAGCGAAAAAATTATCCAGCAGCTTAAGGGCTATTCAAGGCTGTAGACTCTCACGAGAAATGGTCAGCCCGCGATTTGGATCGTTTTTTCAATGGAATCTCTCAAAGGTTTCTCTGATTTTTAGATGAGCCTGCAAGTGTAGATCTACTAAACCCATCCAGGTTTGAGTTTTCCTTAGGGAAAATCCTCATATGGATGGGTTGAGTTTTTAAAGTGATGTTTTAGAGGTCGCTATCCCCTGGGCTTGCTGATAGCTTCGAGGATAAATTCCGCCATGGCAATATGCCCCAATCCAGCACGTCTGCGGCAGCTTCGATCGCTACCCAGGGTTGCTGAATTAGGGCGGGCCATTTAGGACTTAGCGGCGGCAATACATTGCTCAATTAAAGGATTGACCTTATCAAGATTTTGCCAACCTAAAATCTCGGTTACCTTTTTTTCAAGGTTTTTATAAGTACGGAAAAATTCGGCAATTTCATCGAGGCGATGGGGAGCGACGTCATCTAAAGTTTTGACGTTCGCATAGCGAGGATCTTCCACAGGCACGCAGAGAAGTTTTTCGTCCCGGTCGCCGCCGTCAATCATTTCCAGCATGCCAATGGGGCGAGCGGCAATCACACATCCCGGAAAGGTCGGTTGATCCATCATTACCATGCCGTCGAGGGGGTCACCATCATCGGCCAGGGTATTGGGGATAAAGCCGTAGTCGAAGGGGTACTGCACCGACGCAAACAACACCCGGTCAAGAATAAAAGCATTGAGATCTTTATCGAATTCATACTTATTCTTACTCCCCGCCGGAATTTCGATGAATACATTGATCAGTCCAGCTTCCGGTTGGGGTGGAATCTTAGATAGGTCCACAACAATACTCCAATACATACGACATAGTATTGTAAGGGCCTATGGGCCGGTTTCCACCGGAGCCTGCCATCCCTTTTGACAGGCTCATGCAAAACGAATAGTATGAGCGTTGGATAAGTTTCGTTTCTATTCTTCGCGACACTATTCCTCGCGACTCCATTCCTCGCGACAGCAGCATTAGGGCCAAGTCGCAGGGAACGCAAATTAGCGAATCAGCCTGGACTTGCTCAAGTCCGACTGTAGACCCAGAGGTCTAAAAGCATACGCGAACCTGACCTAACGCTGGGTTTCTGAAAATCGATAGGGTGGAGGTTCGACGGAAAGCCCTTTAACCGAAGAGAAGTGGTCGATGACGAACAACGGCAGGGTTAGCGTCAGAACAGCAATAAAAAAGCCAAACGCCTTAGAAAGCAGGTTTGGAGGTTCTCCCGGAGGGATTTCAGATTGACTGGCAGAATCCATACAAAATGTGGCAGAGAGCAATAAACGGACAGGCTTGAAACTCAAAGTCGGCAACAGGAGTTGTGCTCAGGTTACCCTATTGATTGGGCTTAAACAGCGTACCTCTCAGACAATCTTAAAGATCCTGAAAGCTTAAACTGTCTGACCGGCAACAAAGTAAAGAGTTCCCGCCATCGATTCATAACATCAGTCTGTCTTCATAGTGCTTCCACATTGAACCCTGTATATCACTCAATGGTAGCACCGTCAGCGGATGCGTCCATAGGGTATTCTCCCTACCTAAAGGTAGAGTTGCCGATGGATGGGTAAACCGCTAAGGTGCTTTACCTTGAGACTGGGTTTCAAGGAGCTGGTGAATGGCCTTAAGCTCCTGCAAAATATCTCGCATGAGAGCCTGGGTTACTGTATCGGCAGGGGTCTGGACTCGAATAGTAGGGTTTAGCCCGAGTACCTCTTCGGCAAATCGCTGCACTTCCTGGGGTCGAAATTTAAGCGGATCGTCTTTGTCGTTACGAAATTCGGGATTGAGCTTCTTGGGATTATAGGGAGGATTTAGAAGTTCAGAATCGGTGTTGGCGTAGCGGTAAACAGAAGCCCTGGAGCGATTGAGATGCTTCTGGACATCTTCAACCGAGAGCAGGCTGGACGCATCCAGGCTGCCTGTGAAGGCTTCTTGGGAGGCAGAGGAGAGGGGGGTAGAGTCCATTGAACCCAGGCGACACTAATCACTGGCTACTCTATCAGGTCTACGCCCGATCCTGAATAGCCGGGCAAATCCCCTGATCTTTCTGACTATAGTTGTGCTAAAACCTTGTCAAATCGGCCAGGTTTAAGCTGTGAGGCGCAATACAAAGCAAGCTAAGTTCAAAGTGCTGTCTGGGCTAGCCATCGGCATGTTCGGCATGGGTATGCTAACCGGGTTAACCGCTTCCCGCTGGTCTCCAGAAACGACAGCGGCAGCCTGGGAACAGGACATTGCTCAGTCTTTAGGGTATGTGAAGGTGCCACAACCGCTCGCGTTGAATGGGCGTCCTCAGCTTTCGCCCCTGCCTCAGATTGAAGAAGTTTGGGAATGTCAGGTGGCGGTAGTGGGTGGATCGCTGGGGGGAATTGCCGCGGCGGTTCATGCGATGCAAACCGGAGCCAAGACCTGTTTGATTGAGGTTGCCCCCTGGCTGGGGGGGCAGGTGAGTTCCCAGGGAGTGTCGGCCTTGGATGAATCGATGCGCATGCGTCAGAGCAACAATTTGTCTCAGAGTTGGCTCCAGTTTCGTCAGGTGTTGAAACAGCAACCCGTTAATCTCCCCGACTGGAGTCCCGGTGGTAAAAGCCGCCTGGTGAGCGACATTAATCGATGTTGGGTGGGAACGCTGTGTTTTCCTCCTCAGGCTGGGGCAACGGCATCTGAGGCGATGCTTGAGCAGGCTGTCGCCAGTGCCCCAGGTAGCCGCTGGGCAGCGATGACGGCATTCAAGGGGGCAGAATTTGACGCCAACGGACGCAACATTACGGCGGTGTATGGGGTGCGTCGCATCCCTCGTAATGCGGACTATGTGCCCAAGGGCAGGCTGTCGGGGGAACTGGCCCGGTGGTACAGCTGGTCACCCACGGAGGACTACGACCGGGTGCCTATTAAGCTGCAGCCGCCCCCAGGGAAATCGATGCTGGTGATTGACGCCACCGATACGGGGGAACTGATTGGCTGGGCTCAGGTGCCCTATCGGCTGGGTTCGGAGGCTAAGGCCACCATGGGAGAACCTAACGGCGCCGACTTTGATAATCCCCAATGTACCCAGGCATTTACCTATCCTTTTGCCATCGCCATCCACAACGACAATGGAGATAGCCTGGCGGCTCTGAAACGGCTGCAGCCCACCTATGGGGTCCATGAACACCAATCTGTATTTGATCTGGAGGGGTTCCCGTTTTTTAGCGGCAAAAGTGTGTTTCACTATCGCCGTATTGTCAGCCACACCCGTAATGACCCCTACTACGGCTCTCCTGCCCCTGGGGATATTTCCATGATCAACTGGAACCGGGGCAATGACTGGAACTGGATGGACCCGCCCCTAATCTTGCAGCATGAAGAACTGGAAGCCTCGGGGCAATATCAAAATTGGATGGGAGGGATTTCTCAATCGGCGCTGAAATTCGGGGAAGACCACGCTCTGATGTTTGCCCGCTGGCTGATGGAAACCCAGAGCAATGACCGCTTTCCCCTGGCCTATTTATACGGGGCTGAAAGCCCTATGGGAACTCTATCGGGCCTGAGTATGGTGCCCTATTTTCGAGAGGGACGACGCATTTTAGGGCGTCCTGCCTACGGACAGGAGGCGTTTATGATTCGGGAAAATGATCTGCGGTACAACTTTCCTGAGCAGCGTGATTTTGGGGCTACCTCCGTAGGCATGATTCACTATGCCATTGATATTCACGGCTGCCGGTACCGCAACTGGTTTCCCTCTGGGGATGCGGTTAGCGCTCCGGCCCAGGAACCAGCGGTGCGCCCCATACAGATTCCCCTCGAAAGTTTGATCCCCCAGGGGGTCGATAACCTGTTGATTGGGGGTAAGTCAATTGCAGTGACTCACATCGCCAATGCCTCAACTCGGGTACATTACGGCGAATGGCAAATTGGCGCAGCGGCGGGGACTACGGCAGGGTGGTTGTTGCAGCCCAATGCTCCGGTAGCGGCTCCGGCTGAAATTGTTCCGGCAGGCCACATGGCGACCCTGCAGCAGCTGATGTTGGAACAGGGACTGAGACTAAGTTGGTAAGCCATCTCCAAAATCCCTGGCAGTCCCCAAAAATATGCATGACTTTTACCAGTTCCTTACCTGAGGCTGGTACTTTTGTCATGTCAGGTTCCTATGAATTGGAAAAACTGCTTTTTGATCTGTAGGTGAACCAGATGAATAATTTTCCCAAAAGGAGATTGATCACATGGGTTTCTTAGGAAAACTCTTTGGCAAGAAAGAAGAAGAAAAAGCAAAAGCTAACCCCAGGGTAGATGTTAAACAGGCGGCTACCAAGGAGAAAATTGACCCCGCTAAGGTGGGCTTAGACGGCAAGTTCGACGAGAGTGGGCTGGCTAAACGGGTTGCTAAAGCCCTGGATGATGCTGGCATCTCCGATTCTGTAGGGCTCTGGGTAGCTCAGACCGGCAGCACCGTGGTTTTAAAATATAATCCGGATGCTGAAGGGGTGTTGGATCAGGCTAAAAAAGTGGCTCAGGGGGTGGATGGTGCCACTGCCGTGAAGGCTCAACCCAACTCCTAGTCCAAAGCAGTGCGTGGGTCATCCTATAGTTGACCCACGCACTGCCTATGCAACTGCAGATGTTCTTCACAGAGGCCGGCTGGGAGCACACCCATTTTGCAGTTGGAATGGGGTAACGTCGCCCTGCGAGTTACAACACCGTTGTTGCCTTTTGATTGTCTTTTTGAGCCAGGAACTTCTCCAGTTCGGTCAGGGCGTCGGCATCCACCTTGGTCTGCATGGGGCAGAACTTGGGACCGCACATGGAGCAGAACTCAGCGGTTTTGTAGATGTCGGCGGGCAGGGTTTCGTCGTGGTACTCCTTCGCCCGGTCAGGGTCGAGGGACAGCTCAAACTGCTTATTCCAGTCGAAGTTGTAGCGGGCGTGGGACATCTGGTCATCCCTATCCCGTGCTCCCGGACGATGACGGGCAATGTCTGCAGCATGGGCGGCAATTTTATAGGCGATCAGTCCCTGGCGCACGTCTTCGGCATTGGGCAGGCCCAGGTGCTCCTTAGGAGTGACATAACAGAGCATGGCGGCACCGCTCCATCCGGCCAGGGCCGCACCAATGGCGGAACTGATGTGGTCATATCCGGCGGCAATGTCCGTCACCAGGGGACCGAGGACGTAGAAGGGCGCTTCGGAGCATTCTTCCATCTGTTTTTTGACGTTGTAGTCGATCTGGTCCATGGGCACATGGCCGGGGCCTTCGACCATCACCTGCACATCCTGTTCCCAGGCTTTGCGGGTGAGTTCGCCCAGAGTTTTGAGTTCCGCCAGTTGGGCCTCATCCGTAGCGTCGTGCAGACAGCCAGGCCGCAGGGAATCTCCCAGGCTGAAGGAAACATCGTACTTTTTGAAAATTTCGATAATGTCGTCGAAGTGGGTGTAGAGGGGGTTTTGTTTGTGGTGGTGCAGCATCCACCGGGCCAGAATGCCGCCGCCGCGAGAAACGATGCCGGTGATGCGATCGCGCACCAGGGGCAAATGCTCAATCAAAATCCCGGCATGGATGGTCATATAGTCGACCCCCTGCTGGGCGTGCTTTTCGATGATGTGCAAAAAGTCGTCGGGGGTGAGCTTTTCGATGTTGCCATGGACGCTTTCCAGGGCCTGGTAGACGGGCACAGTGCCGATGGGGATGGGGGAGTTCTGGATGATGGCGGTGCGGATTTTATCCAGATCGCCGCCCCCGGTGGACAGGTCCATCAGCGTATCGGCTCCGTACTTCACCGCCAGGTTCAGTTTTTCTACCTCTTCGTTGATGTCGGAGGAATTGGGGGATGCGCCGATGTTGGCATTCACCTTGCACTTAGACGCAATGCCAATGCACATGGGCTCCAGGTTGGGGTGGTTGATGTTGGCGGGGATGATCATCCGCCCTCGGGCTACTTCGTCGCGAATCAGCTCGGCGGGCAGGTTTTCCCGCCTGGCGACGTAGTCCATCTCTTCGGTGATGATGCCCTGGCGGGCGTAGTGCATTTGGGACCGGTTGGTATGATCCTTACGCTTGGCAATCCATTCAGTTCTCATGGGGGGTACCTCTTAGAAAATGGGTTTCAGGTATTGGGTGTCGAGTTTTCAGGAAACTTTGGGGTCACTTCCCCTCCTGGGAGGGGTGCCCGCAGGGCGGGGTGGGTAGGCTCGGCATTGAAGCTGTTGGGTATTGACAGATTGCTTTGCTCTGGGGGACTAACCCACCCCTGCCCCTCCCAGGAGGGGATAGTGTTGCCGGTGGCCGATTAGGCGCACGCCGGGTGCCCCTACTTGGACAGGCTGACCGGTGGTGGCAGATCCGATTCGCCATAGGCTTTGATCTGCTGTAGCTTGCCGAAGTCAAAGGGTTCGGTTTTGCTCTGCTGGGCTTTGAGCTGAATCCACCCCAGAGACACCAGCACTGACACCAGGATGGGGGCGGCAAAGCTGATTAGCAGATCGCCAGCAAAGGGCAGGCTGTTCCAGGGGCTGAAGTCCGGGCGAGGGAAGAACAGTGCCCCCACCACAATACCGATCAGAGCGCTCCAGAAGGCCATGGCTCCCGTCAGGCGGCGAGAATATAGCCCAAACAGCACCGGAAACAGGGCTCCGGCACAGACCAGATCCGCCAGCAGGAACAGGTACAGCACGTTGAAGCCCTGGGAAGCGATCAGGATGACCGGAATGCCCACCACGACGGTGAGCATGCGGCTCATTCGCAAAATACCGGTGGATTGCATGTCTGGGAACAGCCTCAGCAAGTCCGTGGTGAACACGCTGGCAATGCCGTTCAGCAGGGTATCCAGGCTGCTCATGACCAGGGCCAGCACCAGTACCAGCACGGTCATACTCACCCATCCTGGCAGACCTAACTCCTGAATCAGGGAGAAGAAGGCCCGATCGTCGTTAAAGCCAAAGTGCATGGCCAGAATGCCCAGTAATCCCGCCAGGAACAGGATCGGCAGAATCACCAGAAACGACCCCAGGAAGGATCGACGCATCACCGTATCCGTCTTGCAGGCGTAGACCCGCTGCCAGTTGGCCTGGTTAAACATTTCGGCGGCAATGACCGCAATCACCAGGGTGGCTCCGAACTTAATGCCGGGACCATGGGCCAGGGTGAGCAATTCCGGGGCGGTTTCGGTAACCGGGGCAATCGCCGTTTCCCAACCGCCCAGGGCAAATACGGCGATGCCAAAGCTCAGCAGCAGCAGGGGCACAATCACCACAAACTGCACGGCATCGGTAAAGATGGTAGCCTCCAGCCCACCCACCAGGGTGTAGATGAAGACGGCGGTAATTACCAGCACAGCCGTGAACCAGAGGGGAACTCCGGCCATCAGTTCGACGGCTTTTGCGATCGCCGTCAGCTCTGCCGTCAGGTACACAAACATATAGAAGACGATAATTCCCAGGGTAAGCAGGTACATGGCATTGCCGAAGCGATGCAGCACATACTCATTGAGGGAATGGCCCCTGGGCATCAAAAACCTGACGCGGGTGCCCATAAAGGCAAATAGTGCCGCCGGGGTAGCCTGGCCAATGCAGTAACCGACAATGCCGGCAATGCCGCTGGTGGCCCCCACCTCGGGCGGACTGAACAAAATCCAGGCCCCCATGGCCGAGGCCACAATGGTAGCCAGGGCCATGCCAGTGCCTACCCGGTTACGGCTGACCATATAGTCTTCCAGGGAAATGGCCTGGCGACTGGCCTGCAGCAAGCCCAGCAGGGTAAATACGGCGACGGTAATCAACGTGACGGCTAATGCCGTTGCGCTAATGGTCATAGGCAACACACCTCTAATGCGAAGCAGGGGGAGCTAGAGGCGGTTGAATTGCAGGAAAGGTGGGATTTCAGTCTGGAACAACGAGCAAGAAAAGAATGGCTAAGTTCACGGAACCTATGGGAAAATCCCGGTTTCCATTTCCCCTGACTCAAGCATTCCCAGGGAATGCGGGTCGGCTTCTGAGAACGAGATCTAAACCATCAGCGGTGCCAAGCATGCGCTCAGCCTTTCGATGTAGGGTTCTCGTCCGGTAACCCCTTTCTTTATTGTCGCTCGTCGTTTCGGTTCCACAACCTCAATCAACGCTTCCCTCCGCTGGCATTAACCAGGTCAGGTTCTGAGGGTATAATCTCAGCCCGATTGCTCGGACACCCCTAGCTTGGGATGATTCTACCACTAGCGGATCTGGGCTTGTCAAAAAGGTTGTGAAATGTTTAGGCGGCAGGATGTTTGAAGCACCTGGCACATCAACCCACCCAATCCTTACACAGCGTCTCCGCCTGCTGTAGCACCGTCTGGGTCGCCTTCTCCTGCTTATCGGGCGGATAGCCATACTTCTTCAGCAGTCGCTTCACCATCACCCGCAGCCTGGCCCGCACCGCTTCCCGCTCGGTCCAGTCGATGGTGACGTTGCGGCGGATGGCTTTGACTAGCTCCTGGGCAATGGTCTTCAGGGTCTCGTCTCCCAGCACCTGGACGGCGCTGTCGTTGACTTCCAGGGCATCATAGAAAGCCAGCTCATCCTCGGTGAGGCCCAGGTCTACCCCTCGGCGGCTGGCCTCGCTCATCTCCTTGGCCAGGTTGATCAGCTCCTGGATCACTTCGGCGGAGGTGATGGCCCGGTTCTGGTAGCGACGGATGGAGGCTTCCAGCATTTCTGAGAAGTTGCGGGACTGGACCACGTTCTTGCGGGATCGGGCTTTGATTTCGTCGTTGAGCAGCTTGCGCAGCACTTCCAGGGCCAGGTTTTTCTGGGGCAGGTCGCGCACCTCTTCCAGGAACTGGTCGGAGAGGATGGAGAGTTCCGGCTTGTCGAGGCCAGCGGTCTCGAAGATGTCGATTACCTGGTCGGAGGCGACGGAGCGGGAGACGATCTGGCGCACAGCGGCGTCTAGCTCGGCCCGGCTCTTGCCCCCTTCGACGGTGTGTTTGCTAAGACCAGCTTTCACCGCCTGGAAGAAGCCCACATCTTCGCGGATGGCCAGAGCTTCTTCTTCAGCAGCGCAGAGGGCGAAGGCTTTGGAGAGTTCCGTCACCGCCTGAATGTAGCGCTCGGGGCCTTTCTCCGCCTGGAATTCAGGCCGCAGGAGCCAGTCCATAGCGTTGCGCAGGATGGTCAGCCGTTCGGGGGGTGGGGCGCTGTGGAAGGCGGTAGGGGGCGGTTTGAAACCGTCCCCTACCGCGCAACCATGAAACATGGTGGAGACAATTTCATATTTTTCCTGCATCAGGGCGATGGCCTGGTCCATGGGGATGCCCGCCTGGCCCCGGTCGCGCTCGGTGTAGTCTTTGAGGGCTTCTTTCAGGTCCTGGGCAATGCCGATGTAGTCCACCACCAGGCCCCCGGCTTTGCCGCCGAAGACGCGGTTGACGCGGGCGATGGCCTGCATCAGGTTGTGGCCCCGCATGGGTTTGTCCACATACATGGTGTGGAGGCAGGGGGCATCGAAGCCGGTGAGCCACATATCCCGCACGATCACCAGCTTGAGGGGATCATTGGGGTCGCGCAGGCGCTTGGCCAGGGCATCGCGGCCTTTTTTGCTGCGGATGTGGGGCTGAAAGTTTTCGGGATCGGAGGCACTGCCGGTCATCACTACTTTGATGGCTCCGGTGTCGTCGTCGTCGCTGTGCCAGTCGGGGCGCAGGGCCACAATCTGGTTGTAGAGGTCCACGCAGATGCGGCGGCTCATACACACGATCAGCCCTTTGCCGTCCATGGCGGCGAGGCGGTTCTCGAAGTGCTGCACCAGGTCGGCGGCCACCAGGGACAGCCGCTTGGGGGTGCCGACCATGGCTTCGAGCTGCGCCCACTTGCTCTTTAGCTTTTCGCGGGTGGACAGTTCTTCCCCTTCGGTGACGTCTTCAAAGTCGGGGTCGATGTGGGGGCGCTCGTCGGCGTCCAGGTCGATTTTGGCGAGGCGGGCTTCGTAGTAGATTTTAACGGTGGCTCCGTCTTCCACGGCCCGCTGGATGTCGTAGATGTCGATGTAGTCGCCGAAGATTTGCTTGGTGTTTTTGTCGGTGGCTTCGATGGGGGTGCCGGTAAAGCCAATGAAGGAGGCGTTGGGCAGGGCATCTCGCAGGTATTTGGCGAAGCCGTAGGCGGTGTAGGCCCCCTCCTCGCCGGTTTCTTTGTCAGTGGTTTTGACCACGCGGGCTTTGAGGCCGTACTGGGAGCGGTGGGCCTCATCGGCAATGAAGACGATGTTGCGGCGCTGGGAGAGGGTTTCGTACTCGCCGCCCCGTTCGTCGGGGGCGAACTTCTGGATAGTGGTGAAGACGATGCCGCCGGAGGCCACCTGCAGCTTGGCCTTGAGGTCGGCCCGGTCTGCCGCCTGTTGGGGGGTCTGCCGCAGTAGATCCTGACATTTGGAGAAGGTGGTGTAGAGCTGGTCGTCCAGGTCGTTGCGGTCGGTGAGCACCACCAGGGTGGGGTTAGCCAGGGCCGGATGCTGAATGATTTTACCGGCGTAGAAGGTCATGGAGAGGCTTTTGCCGGACCCCTGGGTATGCCAGATCACCCCCGCTCGCTTGTCGCCTTCGACGGAGGTGGCGCGGATGGTGGCTTCTACGGCTTTGTTGACGGCGTAGTACTGGTGGTAGCCCGCCATTTTTTTAGTAAGGGTTTCGCCGTCGCTTTCGAAGACGGTGAAGTAGCGGATCAGGTCGAGGTAGCGGTGGGGGTGGAAGATGCCGTTGAGGAGGGTTTCGAGGGGGGTGGTTGGGGCGGGTTTGAAACCCGCCCGTACGGTGGAGGGGTAGGTGCCGCCTGCGTCTGCGGCGATGGGTTGAGTGCGAGAGGGGAAGGGGATTGTACGGGCAGGTGTAGGGACAGGTTTCAAACCTGCCCGTACCTCATCGGCGGGGGGATTGCGCCAGGGCATGAAGCGGTCGCGTCCGGCGGTGAGGGTGCCGACCTGGGCGTTGAGGCCATCGGAGATGACGAGGCCCTGGTTGTAGGTGAAGAGGCTGGGGATGTCGTGTTTGTAGGTCTGGAGCTGGTTGAAGGCCTGGTCGATGTCGGCGTTTTCGTCTGCGGCGTTTTTGAGTTCGATGACGGCGATGGGTAGCCCGTTGAGGAAGAGGACGATGTCGGGGCGGCGGTTAGCGTTTTCGTGGACGGTGAACTGGTTAACGGCGAGCCAGTCGTTGTGGCTGGGCTGCTGGAAGTCGATGAGCCAGACCTGGTCATGGATGGTGCGGTCGCCTTCCTGGTAGGCGACGGGGACGCCATCGGTGAGGAAGCGGTGGAAGCGGCGGTTGTTTTCGACCAGGTTTTGGCTTTCGCTGCGGATGACCTGGCGCAGGGCTTCGTCGAGGGCGTCGGGGGGGATGTGGGGGTTGATGCGGGTGAGGGCGCTGCGGAGCCGTTGGGTGAGGACGACTTCGCTGTAGCTGTCACGTTCTGCCGAGGGTTCTTCGGGGGCGATGGTGGGGCCGTTGAGGATGGTGTAGCCCAGTTGTTCCAGGTAGTAAAGGGCCGCTTCTTCAACCTGGGATTCGGTCATGCCGTAGTGACTCATGGGTGGGGGTCCTTGAGTTTGGTGGAGCGGGTGGCAGATGGTCCTGGGTTAGTATGCCCACTACGTTAGCGAGGGTTTCGGAAGAAAGGGCTAGAGCTAACGATTTCTCAAGGGAATCTTGATAGGAAGTTGCAGTTGCTTTATGCCCAATTTTCCAAGGTCAGCTCTGGAATCAGGGAGAAGTCCTTTTGATTTCGAGTGACCATGATTGTTCCTTGGGCCAGCGCAATTGAAGCAATTTTCAAGTCCTTGTCAAGGCGTTTGCGAGAAAGCTGTGGGTATTGCTGCTTGAGATGCACGTAGCGGTTTTTGGCAGATTCATCAAAATTCAGAACTTGAACGGATTTGATAAATTGCACTGTTTGGGAGAGCTTGCTGTACAGCCTGACCAGGTTCTCTGGATTGGCTTGCTGGTTGATGCGCCCGACCCAGCCGTTGAATAACTCTTGCACTGTGACAATTGTGATTACAACGTTTGGATGATGCCTTGCGGCAGCTTCGATGACCTGCTGATTGCCTCGCAAGATCAATGAAACGTGATCGGTATCTAAAATCCAACAACTCACGATAATGGCCTAAAACCGCAATCAGAGAATTTCAGAAGGTTCTGAATCGTCGGGATTGTAGCCTTGAGCCGCAGCTTCTGCCGTACTTGGTGTGGTTACTTCTTGCCGCTCTTGCTCGATAGATTGGGCAATTGCTGCAAAGTCCGGGTCGTCTTTGAAAATGCCGCCAAACTTTAGCCAGGGGTTGCTGTCGTCTTCTGCTGTGGGAATAGAAACAGGCACCACTTCTGCATTGGCCAGTCGCTGCTTGAGTAACTGCTGTATTTGATCAAGAGCGGTTTGACGATCTCCAGCCGTTACCTGAAATGCTGGCAGTTCGAGAACGGTGGCAGTAGTTTGGCCATCAGTGGCGGATTCAAGCAAGATGTTCCAGTTCGTCATTGCCGGTTGCTCTTGAGAGGCAAGTTTCGTTCTTATCTAAACAGTAGCTCAACATCAGGGCTATGGAGACTTTGCTGCCCTAAGCTGCTACCAACTCCAACAATTCGTCAGGTCGTGACCAATAGACCACATCCGAAACGTCTTGAAGCTGAACGATATTGTCGTCTGTCCAAACGTTGAGGGTGTCGTCGAAAAGGGAAATGAAGCGGGTTGGCTGTTGTCCGACCTTAAAGTGGGAAAATTCGCTCCAGGTAGCAAAGACGGTATCTACTCGTTGATTGGCGGCAGATTTGTTGCCGGTGCTCAGAACTTCAATAAAGGAGGTTCTACGAGGGTGGAAGGTCTGAAAGTCTACCCGGCGTGGACGACCTGAACGACCGATGATCTTCTCATTTTGGGTAAAGCGAATATTTTTGTCGGTAAGGAAGTCGGCTATATCGTCGGTAATGGAGCTGGTGAGGCGTGATCTAGACAAAAACCATAGATCAGCAGTGCCTAAAGCCGCCTGGGCCAGACGAGTGATAGCTGCTCCTAAGGATTCTTGGGGGCTGAGTCGCAACAGCAAGGTGCCGCGATAGACTTCGACCCCATGGGTCAGCCGAATGTCTTGCAGGAGCAATTCTTGTTTTTTGGAAAGCTGCTTGCTGGGTGACTGAGTTTCTAGCCAGCGCAGGGTTTCGCCTAAATCGGAGAGGATCTGCTGACCGTTTTGCTCTTTCCAGTACAAATCGATGATATCGCCGTCAGGGTAGAGGTAAGGGGTACGAATACGGACGAACCCATTCACCTCGGCGCAGTCAAAGAGCTGCCCGGCGGTGTCTGCGATGTGTTGGCAGAGGGCAGTGCTCATAGGAACAGGTCTAACTGCTGATCTGGCGGTGCTTGCATGGTGCCATTATGAATGATTCCAGCTTCTCGGCAAGCTTACCAGGTTCAATACTGCTTCTCGGCTATTGATGAGTTGTCTTGATCTTTTGACCAGTTGACAGGATTTTGGGCGATATACTGTCGGATTCTATTCAAAGACAATTCATCACGAACGATAATTTCGCTGCCAGACGGGTGTCCCTGGGGATTGTCGCATTTCATTGATGTGGCGGGATGAAAATGTTTTGAATGCACGAACAATTTCGGGCAATCCATGCCGTTTTTGGTTTGAATTGGCATGGTTTTTGTCACCATTTGCAGGATGTTGGTCATCGGCGATAACCCCCGTAGGGGCGGGTTTCAAACCCGCCCCTACCGTTGCGACGGTGGATCGGTTGGTTAACAAAATGATGCCGTGGACATGGTTGGGCATGACCACCCACGCATCCAATTCAATGTGGGGGTAATAGTTGGGTAATCCGTGCCAAACGGTGTTGACGATTTCACCGTAGGAATTTAGCTGCACAGTACCGTCAGCAATATTGCCAAGCAGGCATTCCCGATTTTTTACGCAGATGGTGACAAAATAAGCCCCTGCAGAGGTGTAATCGTAATTTTTTAGCCGGATGGATCGCCTATTGTGCCGTTCTGGATCGTATTTCATGGTGGTGGTGAATGGGAAATTGTAGGGGTGCCGTAGGGGTGCCGTAAGGGGCAGGTTTCAAACCTGCCCGTACGCGATTGGCCCATACGCGATTGGCCCGTACGCGATTGGCCCGTACGCGATTGGCCCGTACGCGATTGGCCCGTACGCGATTGGCCTGTACGCGATTGGCCTGTACGCAATTGGTCCCTATCGTTACATTTCCCATCTGCATGGAAAAATTATGGAATTTTAGCCAGTTCAGTAAATTGTGGCAAAGGTTGTTCCGTCACTAGGGAATACAACACATCAGGATCAAGGTCAGCACCGTTAGGCCAGTAAATGGTACCAAGGTCGGAGTTAACGGTTACCTGGGCAAAGAATGCCGCATCAGCGAGGGGTTCAAATATTCCCGTAAATTCAACCAATTGAGCAACATCGACAATGCCTTCTGCCTCATCCTCAAAGGTAAGGTGTAGTTTATAACCGTCTAAGGGTTTTACTGCAACAACATCTTTCAACATAGGGTTATTCCAGGGGTTCGATGTCTTCTAGAGGGGCGTTTTGGCGCGCCAGTTCCCAATCGCGCATGAGTTCGGCTTGATGTTGAGAAGCCCATTCAATGACCAGCCCCAGAGTGCGAGGTTTGAGGCTGCCTTCAAGAACAGAGAGAGTCTCTATCGAGATAAGGGCTTTCTGTTGACCATAACGAACATGAAAGTGGGGCGGCGGATGATCGTTGTAGTACATGGTGATGATGATGCCGAAGAAACGACTAATTTCAGGCATTAGGCCACTGTCTCCAATACCTGCTCGGTATCTTTTACGTGGATTTCGCCAGAGAGTAGTTTTGGCAGTAGAGCATCCCGAACAGCAATAAGTCCCTGATTTTGCTTTTGGTTGTTATGTATCAGCCGCCAATGCTTACCTGCTAAATCTTCGAAGGTCGCAATCAAAGCATCCCCAGGCCATAAAACAGGATAGGAGGGAAATTCTGTGAGTAAAATTCGGTCTACTGTTGAGCCGTGGTTGATACGAGAGTTCAGGAATTCCTGAAAGAAACTGCCGCTAAAGGTGTGAAACAGAAAATGAGCATTACTGTCAGAAGCTTTTGGCCGAATCAGGGCGATTCTTCGACCTAAGCAGCAACGTAACCAATCTGGAATTAGTGCGAAGTATCCCAGTGTCGCTTCATAGGTAAAGACGATGTCGTTTGTTTGAGGCGTGACGCGCTTTGTCCATCTCGGCCAGTCCTCCTCGTTGATATGGCGAATGTTGGCTAAGTCCAGTGAAGTCCCAGTAAAATTCTTGATTCCCAAGAATACAGGCCCAGTCTCAGAAGGCTTCGGTGTTGCGTGTGGGCCATCATAGACCCCTTCGACTAGCTCCTCAACAGGCTTAAATTTCCACCCCTTTGGAATTTTCCCAAATGGTGAGTCCTCAAAGGAGTCGGGGAAGAGGGCAGCGGTTTCGGCATCCATTCCTGCGGGTTGGCGACCGTCGAGCTTGGCGCGAACAGGGTCGAAGTCGATAAACCAGGACTTGAAGAGGGTGCGGGCAATGCCTTCTAACGTCCGGTTCATCTGCTGGTTGAGTTCAATCTTATCGTCGAGCGTGCCGAGGATATTGACAATATCTTGTTGCATTGAAAGGGGAGGAATATGAACCGGAAAATTTCGAAAATCCTTTAACAATAGATTTTTTTGAGTCGTCCCTTCAGCAAAATTAGATAGTCGGGCCTTATCAAAACTTAGTAAGTAGTAGAGAAAGCGGGGAATGATGAGATCACGATTTGGCTTGAGAATAGCTACACTCTTTTGGAACGTTGTCCGATAGGTTTTAGAATCCTCGGGAGCAATAGCCATACGACCAATTGTCCCTGTGTTTGTAAACAAGACATCTCCAGGTTCAAGCTTGGTTCGTTTATGAGTTTCTAAAAAATCGCTTTCTGTGATTTGACGAGCCTTTTCATAATTAAGCTGATTGCCAAAAACGTCCTTAACACTTAAGAAATAAAAACCAGAATTTTCCTGGTTCTCGCAATCACCGTGCTTACCATCTGTGATTAAATGGCACAGTTCACTGAGGGTGAACTCTTCCCATTTACAGTCCATACCCTAACCCCTGCAAATTTTCCCGAATCGCCTTCTCCAACCGCGCCGACTCCTCAAACTGGGCTTCCAGGGTCTTCGTCAGCTTTTCTCTTCGTTTATCGATGAATGATAATGGCATCTCGTCCCAGCTCGATATAACTATGAGTATCTAGAAACTCTATAATTTGACTCAAATTTCGGCGGAATAAATCTTCAAGATCAGTGTTTTTGATATTGCCAGTAGCTACTAAAAGTAGCTTATAGGGTTTCTCCTGAAGCAAAAAAGATTGAACAAAATCATCATCTTTAGTAATTACGACTCTCTGCTCTCGCAAGGAGATTTCATTGATGACAGTGTCAGCGGTTGAATTCCCCTCTGGTAAATCCCTCGTGTGTAGCACATCATGCCCCGATTGGTTCAAAAAGTTGGCCAGCCGCCGAGGCAGTTGAGCATCCACCAAAAACTTCATGACGCTAGCTTATAAATGCTTTTAACCTGGCTCAGGCGAGTGGCATAGAGTAGCGCCGATAAGATATCCGCTTCCTCCAGATCATCATAATCTTCCAGAATTTCGGCATGGGTCATCCCTGAACTCAACAGCTCTAGCAAAAACTCCACCGGATAACGCAAACCCCGAATGCAGGGTTTACCATGACAAATTTCCGGGTCGATGGTGATGCGTTCTAAGAGTAACGTTGTCATTGTTTCCCTCTAGCGTGATCGAATAAAGTCTTTAAAACCCCAGTCCCTTTAAATTCTCGCGAATCGCTGCTTCTAGTTTGGCACTTTCGGCAAACTGCGCTTCCAGGGTCTTCGTCAGCCGCGCCATCTTCTCCTCAAAGGGCTCATCGTCCTCCTCCAGTTCTTCGGCCCCCACGTAGCGTCCCGGTGTCAGCACATAACTATGGGAAGCAATCTCCTCCAGGGTGGCGCTCTTACAAAACCCCGGCACATCCGCGTAGGGAGACGGTTTCAAACCGTCCCCTACGGCCCCCGGTTCTCCCCGCCAGGCCTGGTAGGTTCCCGTAATGCGGGCAATCTCCTCATCCGTCAGCTCCCGGTGGGTGCGGTCTATCAGCACCCCCAGCTTGCGGGCATCGATAAACAGCGTCTCCCCCTCCCGGTTGCGACAGGGCTGGTGCCCCGCCGTGGGCTTGCCCGACTTATCCCGCGCCAAAAACCACAAACAGGCTGGAATTTGCGTGGTATAAAACAACTGCCCCGGCAGGGCAATCATGCAATCCACCAGGTCAGCAGCAATCAGCGCCTTGCGAATTTCCCCTTCCCCCGACTGGTTCGAACTCATCGACCCATTAGCTAACACAAATCCAGCAATGCCATTGGGAGCCAGGTGGTGAACCATGTGCTGCACCCAACCGTAGTTGGCGTTGCCCTTCGGTGGGGTGCCATACTGCCAGCGCACATCCTCCGCCAGCTTGTTGTTCCACCAGTCGCTGATGTTAAACGGCGGATTCGCCAGAATGTAGTCGGCCTTCAGGTCTTTGTGCAGGTCGCTGGTAAAACTGTCGGCGTTTCTATCGCCAATGTTGCCGTCAATGCCGCGAATGGCCAGGTTCATCAGGCACAGCCGCCGGGTGGTGGGGTTCGACTCCTGCCCGTAAATGGAAATGTCGCTCTTCACCCCGCCGTGGGCTTCCACAAATTTCTCGGACTGCACAAACATGCCGCCCGAACCGCAGCAGGGGTCATACACCCGCCCCTTGTAGGGCTGAATCATTGCCACCAGCAGCTTCACTACCGACTGGGGCGTGTAGAACTCGCCGCCGCCCTTGCCTTCCTTCTCGGCAAACTGGCCCAGAAAATACTCATACACCCGGCCCAGAATATCTTTAGAGCGGCTGGCCTCATCCCCCAGGCCGATGGTGCTGATCAGGTCGATCAGTTCCCCCAGGCGAGTCTTATCCAGGTCTGGTCGGGCATAGCCGGTGGGCAGCACCCCCTTCAGCCGCTTGGGGTTCTCCTTCTCGATGGCCAGCATAGCCTCATCAATAATTTTGCCGATGGTAGGCTGCTTGGCGCTGGCCTGAATGTGGCTCCACCGGGCTTCCTTCGGCACCCAGAAGACATTCTCGGCCATATACTCGTCCCGGTCTTCCGGGTCGGTGTAGTCGGTGTCGGCCCGAGCGGCCAGGTCGTCGTAGAGTTCCTGAAACGCATCGGAAATGTACTTGAGGAAGATCAGCCCCAGGGCCACATGCTTGTATTCGGCGGCATCCATGTGGCCGCGCATTTTGTCGGCGGCAGCCCAGAGGGTCTGCTCAAAGCCGAGGTTGGCTCCGTTGCCGTTGTTTGGTTTGCCGTTGGTTCCGTTCTTTTTGCCGCGCGGCATTGAGTCGATCCTTGGTGTTGTCGATTACCCACCATACCCTGATCGCGAGGCAGGTATTTCCACGGGTATAGTTCCCACTTAATTCTGTTTACTGCGCAGGTTGAAGGATTCTTTGTTTTTTGTAGGAAACTTAACTACTGTCGGTTTGCTCATTTTGAAACGAGATTTTGAAATTGCTACCAGGTCCAGTTCGAAAATCGTAGCTCTCCCTCAGTCAAAATTCCACTGCTGGCCTTGGACAAGATTTAAATTCTGGCGATGGTATTAAGTTTCGTTCTGTTTTGCGAAAAGTTTCCGGATTCTTCTGAGCCAGAAGTTCTTTTGGAGCTTCTGAAATAAGTCTTAATATTCCACGGAGATTGTGATAAATATGGTCTGATCAATCAGCTTCAGCTATTTGTCGAAGTTCTTCAAAGGATTGAGAAAATCGTCAAATCAGGTGGGCATACTCTGAATAGGTTTCGGGATAAGTCGTTTCTATGCCAGTCCAAAACCATCAAGAGGTTCGCCAGGCGCTCAGTCGTGAAGAGATTTTGCGCGGTCAGGGCAGTGCTCTATACGCTGCTGGGCGCTATGTAGAAGCGCTATCTCGGTTTAATGAGGTCCTCGCCTTGAACCCTGAAGATTACGAAGTGTGGGCACTGCACGGGTTTTCTCTGGCTGCCGAAAATCAGTTTGAAGCATCTATTACCAGCTTTAACAAAGCACTGGCCATTAGCCCCCAGTATGCGCTGGCCTGGCACGGCAAGGGCCACGCCCTGGCCAAAATGGGGCATTTCGAAGAGGCGGCGATCCATTTAAAACGGGCTGTAAGCTATGACCCTAAAGACAGCAAAGCCTGGTATAACCTGGGCACAGCCCAAAACCACTTAGGGCATTACAAAGACTCTATTACCAGCTTTGAGCGGGGCATTGCCATTAACCATAAGGACTATCACGCCTATTACAACAAGGCGGTTGCCCTCTGTGGTTTGCAACGTTATGAAGCTGCTCTGACTGTGTTGCATCAGGCGCTTCGTCTCAAACCTAATGCTTACTATGTTTGGAACCAGCGGGGAACCACCCTGATTCAGCTAGGACGATTTAATGAAGCTATCGACAGCTTCGATAAGTCTCTGGAATACCAGGCCCAAAACCCCAATGCCTGGTACGGTAAAGCCCGCGCCTACGCCGTTCAGCATGATTTAGAAAACACTCTAAAGTCTCTCTACCGTACCTTTGTGCTCAGCCCCTACATCTACCGGGTGATGGTGCAAATGGATGCCCACTTCGACGGGTTAAGGCAGAATCCTGAGTTTCAGCGCATGATTAACACCTCTGCCCTGTAAGCATCACCGTTGGATCAACCCGCAAACAAGTTGATGCAACTGCTGCGGCGAGGGTTTTTCCTGAATTTTTGTGGACCGCAGAGTGCGGCGGCAGTCGTATCGCTCTTTGGCTCCAGGCTGACCATCAACCCTGAGCTGTACCGACAAGGGTTTTGTCCGGCATCAACCTAAATGTCATAACCAAACAGGTTGGGGTCTACATCTGTCAGATTAATATCTGCTAAACCATATTCCTCCCAGCGTTTATCTACCAGAGCGGCAGTGTCGGGGTCAGGCTTAAGTTCATCGCTCCAGGGGCGGTCGGTTTCGGGATACACCTTGGTAGTAGCATCAATGCCCATGCGGCTACCCAGACCGGGCTTTTCGGTGGCAAAGTCCAGTCGGTCGAAGGGGTTGTTAGGCAGAATAAACACATCCCTGGCGGGGTCAACCTTTGAGGTCACCGCCCACATGACCTGGCGGGGGTCGCGAATGTTGATGGACTTATCCACCACAATCACAAACTTGGTGTAGCTGAACTGGGGCAGGGCCGACCAGAAGGCGAAGGCGGCTCGCTTGGCCTGGCCGGGATAGGCCTTGTCGATGGAGAGGATAGCCGCCTTATAGCTCAGCCCTTCCATGGGTAAAAAGAAGTCCTGAATTTCGGGCACCTGCTGCCGCAGAATCGGGTTGTAAATGCGGTTGAGGGCAATGGCCATCATGGCGTCTTCTTTGGGGGGGCGACCGCTAAAGGTGGTCATGTAAACGGGGTTTTTGCGGTGGGTCATGCAGTGGAACCGCAGCAGGGGAGCCTGCTCATTCACCCCGCCGTAGTAGCCGATGTGATCTCCGGCGGGGCCATCCACCGCCGTGTCCCCAGGGGTGATGGTGCCCTCCAGCACAATTTCGGCATCGGCGGGGACTTCTAAATCCACGGTTTTGCATTTGGCCAAGTGAATGCCTTTACCGGCATACAGCCCCGCAAACAGCCATTCAGACAGATCGATGGGGAGGGGGGTGGCGGCAGCCATAATCAGCAGCGGATCAACGCCAATGGCGATCGCAACCTCCAGCTTTTGCCCCCGCTCTGCCGCCTTCCGCAGGTGGCGACTGCAGCCCCGCACCGACAGCCACTGCACCGTCGCCGTATTTTTCGACTGAAACTGCAGGCGATAAACCCCCACATTAGGAATCCCGTTTTCAGGGTCCTTGGTAATCATGATCCCCAAGGTGATGACCCTGTCCGCATCGTCGGGATACACCCGCAGCAGGGGTATCTGCGTCAGGTCAACCTGGTCATCTTTCAGCACCACCTGCTGGCAGGGGGGCAGCAGATCCCGCATGGGCTTGGCCTTAACCACATCAAACAGTGCCTTGCCCAGATTGATCGCCTGGGAAAACTTTTTGGGGGGCCGGGGTTGATACAGCAGGGCCAGCTTTTCCCCCAGGGTTTCTAGCTCTGCGACGTGGTCCATATTCATGGCCCAGCACACCCTTTCAACGGTACCCATGACGTTGATAGCCAGAGGCATAGAGGCTCCCTTCACGTTCTCAAACAGTAGCGCTGGCCCCCCGGCCAGCAGCAGACGATTGGCAATTTCGGCCACCTCCAGGTCGGGATCTACAGCGGTTGTAATGCGCCTGAGCTGGCCCCGTTGTTCCAGAAGGGTCAAAAATTGTCGTAAATCTCTTGCCATTGTGAACGAGTGTTAAGGGTATGTCTTTTATTATGGAGGACGGTGAGGGTACCGGGCAGAAATTGACCGGTAATCCAATCTTGAAAAGCTGTCATCAAAACAATAGGGCGCAAGCACAAGGTAGAGGGTTGGGGCCATGGTGAGATGCGATCGCACATTACGAAAGGTAGCCTTGACGGGCGGTTTGCTCGTGGGAACTCTGGGACTGGTCGGCTGTGGATCTGCTATGAACATTGCCGCCGTTGAAAACGAGATTAAAGCTGACATCGAACGCCAGGGCCGACGCCTGACCCTGCGGGAGGTGCGCTGCCCCGACAATGTCACTCCCCATGCAGGAGCCTTTATGCGCTGCGTGGGGGAACTGGAGCCCGAAGGCACCTTCACCATCAACGTCACTCAAGAAGACAACCAGGGCAACTTCACCTGGGAGGTGCCCAATTCCACCGTCATACTTAACCTGGCTAAAGTGGAAGCCAATATTCAGGAAGGGTTGACCAAAGCCTTCAGTAGACGGGCGCTGGTAGACTGTGGCAGCGAGCTTTACCGCATCAACCAGCCCGGAGACCGGTTTGAATGTTCCCTCGTAGGTGGCCTTGAGGCTGGCTCAGATGCCTACAACTCCGTTCTGGTCAGGGTTGACCCTGACGGTAACCTGAACTGGCAGGAGATTCGTGCCAACAACCCGACCGCCGCTCTAACCAGGACACCTGCCCAGCAGTCCCAGGCATCATCCCGGGCAGCCTCGCCTACCGGTGCGTCTGCCCCCGCTGCGCCTGGCTCAAATCCAGCGAACGGACAACAATCAACTGCCCCCGTTAAAACCACCACCGTAACCGGCCCCAGTGGACGCAAAATTGAGCGTCCTTACATCCCCGGCGATGACGACTAGGGTGAATTAAATTTTTCTTAAACGCTAAATTTCCATCTCTTAATCTGACAACTTCATCCTTTCGCTAGTCTTATGGTGACTGATTTTGTCAATCTGTCTGGTGTTCCTGACTTCTTTGCAGGTAATTCGTAGCTTATGTCAACTGTATTTGATTTCTTGGCAAGAGGTGGGCCGGTTATGGTTCCCATTCTGGGATGCTCAGTACTAACCATAGCTACGGCGCTAGAGCGCTCACTCTTTTGGACTCGACTGCTGCAACGGGAAGGACAGGTGGTCAACGAAGTGCTGGATGCGGCCCGGCGAGACTTGAACCAGGCGGCAGCCATTGCTAGTCAGGCCCAGGATTTACCCATTGGGCGCTTTTTGCTAGCTCCCCTGCGGTTAACCCATCCTTCCCCCGAAACTTTTCGGTTGGCCATGGAAACCGCTGGCGATAAAGAGTTCGTCAGAATGCGTAAAGGCGACAAAATTCTCGAAACCATCGTGGCGGTTTCTCCCCTGCTGGGGCTGCTGGGAACCGTTACAGGTCTGATTGCCACCTTCAGTAACCTCAACATTGGCGGTGGCGGTACCGGCGAGCAGGCCAGTGCCGCCGCCGCCGGTATTGGCGAAGCCCTGATTACTACGGCAGCAGGCATGGTGGTTGCGATCATCGCCTTGCTGGTGTTTCGGGTGCTGGTCACCCTGCAGGCCCAGCAGATTGACTACTTTTCTGACGCGGGTAACGAGCTAGAACTGATTTACCGGCAGTACTGGTACGAACCGACCCAACTATCTGCCGAACCCGCCCGTCGTGAAGAATTGCCCAGCGGTGCCATGCCCGCCGAGCGATTTTAGTACCGCCCCCTGCTTACTACCCCGGTCTCCCCCTGCCTCCTCTCCCCTACCATAATCAGTGACACCAGCCAGGAGAAACCACTTATCCCTTATGCGCTTCAAGCAAGAGCAAAACTCAAAACTCCCCCAGGTCGACCTGATTCCCATGCTCAACGTCATGATGGGGATTCTGGCCTTTTTTGTGATGATCACCATGACCCTGGGCAGCGAGCAGTTTATCGAAGTGCAGCTCCCCGCCGAGCAGGAGGCTGAGGCCGAGCCGCCCCCCCTGCCAGCAGACCCGTTTATTGTTGAACTGGTGGAAGAAAACGCAGTGCAGCTCAACGGCCAACCCACCGATATGGACTCCCTCAAAGTCCAGATGGAAGCCTATTTGGGGCGCAACCCTGACAACATTGTGTTCTTACTCCCTAACCAGGATTTGCCCTACGAGCAGGTGATGCAGCTTTTGGGAGAAATGCGGGATATCGGGGGAGATAGAGTCTCCCTGGCCATCGAAGACCTATAACTTCTGAGGCTTTACATCCACCCCAAAAGGGGGGATAACGAAAGGGTAGCCCCATGCCAAACCCATGACCTGGAACCCCGTTCGTTTTGTTGAAACGCTGATCCACTTTCGGGTAGCAGGACCTATCAAGTCCTTACTCGAGAATGTGCCGTTTGTTTCCCATGCCGTGGCTGCTCCCGCTCTGCATACTATGCTGACCCCTGCTGCTCCCCCCCAGAATCTGCTCATCAGTTCCTTAGCAAACGGTCAGCGAGAGCAGTTGACCGCCGTTAGCACGGCCCTGGGCTATCGGGTCGAGGACATGGCTAACGTTCTGCAGGCTCACAATACCGTAGACGGCACTTCCCTGGTCAACGTGCCGGTGGTGGTGTGGTCATCGTCTGGCACTTCCCATGGGGGGCCTTCCACTCTGGCGGAGTTGGTCTCATCCATCACCCAGGCTACCCCCCTCACCGAAGCGACCCTCATTGATCTGCGTCACCCGACCCCGGCCATTAAAGAACTGTGGGGTTCGTTGGATGACGTTGTCATGGGCGGCGTCAGCGCCAGTCAGGTGGTCTGGAATGATGGCCTGATGTTTACCGGCAATGTGTCTACCGCCAACTCTGGTGGGTTTGCCTCCATTCGCACCCGCAATGTAGACCCGCCCATGAACCTGGCCCAGTGGCAGGGCACGGTACTGCACGTCAATGGAGACGGACAACGCTACAAGTGGATTCTACGAGACAACTCTGGTTGGGATAGCCTGGCCTACAGCCGCTCCTTCGATACTAAAGCCGACAGCCCGCTAGCCATACGCACCCCATTTCAGGATATGGTGGCCACCTTTCGCGCCAAGACCAAACCCGATGCTTCGCCCCTGAATCCATCCCAAATTTGCTCCCTGCAGCTCATGCTCAGCAAGTTTGAATACGATGGAGAACTCAACCCCACCTTTCAAGTCGGGGAATTCAAGCTGGAAGTGAGTCGCATTGGCGTTTTTCGAGAAGCGCCAAAACCTGTGGTGCTGCTGCCCGGCCTGGCAGGAGATAGCCTGGAGGAAGCTCGCTCTTTACTCGGCCAGGCCAACCTGATGGGGCTGGTGCCCCAGGCTAACGGTTTTGACGTCATTGGGGCTGGAGAACAGTTACCGGGTTGGCTTTCCCACGCAACCGCCAGCCAGCTCTGCCAGGTTTTTTCCATGCAGTCATAAAGATCTGCCCCTGGACAAATCATCAAAAAAGATACCCGGAATAGACCTCGACGGCTCTGCCTTTGAAGGGAAGCGGCAGAGTCACAGTACTGAGGTATCCAGGCAGAGCAAGTCACCCGATGAAACGGAAATTTGACATTACCTCTAGGATTTTTCCGGATTTATCTACAGCTGCTGAGAATAATGAATTTATTGCCCATAGGATGAAATAGACTGTTGAGTTCAATAAATGCACCCTATTAGTTGATGAGCTTTAGTCTCAACAGACCTCTTGGTAGGTTTAAGCTCAATATGGGTACTATCACTATGGGTTCATACTTGATTTTGAGGTTCAGCTTGCACCGGGAAAATTGATAATTCTTCATGAATTCATTACTGACATAGCCGAGCGTATAACGTTTCGAAGTAGTTCCTGGTGCGACTAGGAAATTTGTTAGTTCGAATCCTACTTTATAGCTAAATCAAAAATATATTGGTACGGAGTCATTGATTCAAAATGACGGCTTTTCTTACACGTTTTTGGAATTTGCGCCAGGGAGAATTAAGCCTGGTTTTAATTTTGGGTTTTGCCCTTCTAGGAAATTCGGTAGCGCAAAAAATCGCTGAAATTGAGTCTATTAGTAGTTTCATTACTGATGTCGGAGCAACAAAGTTTTTACTGCTCATGCTAATCAATAGCCTGATCAGCATTGCAATGACGGGAACTCACACTTTGTTGGTCGACCGTTTTAACCGTATTAAACTAATCAGCGGTACCTGCTTTGTCCTGGGAGTAGCCTTTGTATTCCTCAGATGTTTGTATGTTCTGAATGCTCCTGCCTGGCTAAATAATTCACTTTTTTACTTACTTTCTGAGCAGCAGTTCATCTTCTTCCCGCTTGTCTTTTGGGTGCTGGCGAGTGATATGTTTGACCCCCGCCAGACCCAGAGGCTATTTCCGATCATTTCAGCCCTGGGATTATTAGGAAACTTAATCGGTATTACCATTGCTGCTTTTTCCCATGACTTGCTAGCTCGATTTGGTTCAGACAGTTCTGAACTGCTGGTTTTTAATGCACTGATTTATCTGGCATTATATTTAGTCTTCATTCTAGGATTACAAAACATTAAAATCAGGGAGACCCAGGTCAAGGTTCAGCCTTTTAAGGAGACCCTGCTGGAAGGATGGGATTTTGTGAAAAGTGTGCCCGCATTCCGCTACCTGACAATGTCAATTCTGGCTGTAGTCATTTGCGAGAACATTTTTGACTTTCATCTGCTCTTCACGTCAGCTTCTGTGTTTACCAATCAAAACAGCTATCAAAAATTTTTCAGCGCTTTCGTGCTGGTCAGGGTGATTGGTTATCTTGTTTTTGAATCTATTTTTACCCGGCATTTAATCGATAAATTAGACCTCAAAAATTCCTTCCTGTTCAGTCCGCTAGCGGCTACCGGGGCCGCTATTATGGCCCTTGCCAACCCTGGGCTATGGGGCAGTGTGGGGGCAGTTCTCTTGCACAACGTGCCGCTCTATACAATTGATAAAACTTCCAGGCGGTCGTTCCAGGCCTTCGTTCCAGAAGAACGGCGAGGACGGGTAAGTTTGTTCATCGATTCTTATCTCGTTGCCATTGGAGCAGTGATTACGGCCTTAGCGGTTGGAGCGATTATTCTGGTCAGTCAAGCCGTTGGTTTTGAAGATTATCTTTACATTTATTTGGGGCTTGCGTTAGTTGTCGGCTCATGGGGAGTATTCGCCATTCTCAAAATGCGCTCAGTTTACAATACAAGCTTGTTCAACTGGCGCTTAAAGAGACGTCAGCGCAGCAAGGATATCTTTGATAAACTGGACTTCTAGATAAAAGCAACCCCAGGTTGCCGCTGACGGAGTATTTTATGGACTCACCCCCCCTGTTCGCTAAGTCAAAACTGCTGAGTCTTCGAGCAAAAGTCTTGATTGCCTTTACACTTCTCTTTAGCAGTGTTTTTGGCTTTTCCTTCTACTGGTTTTACACCTTCACCTTGAATAAAACGACGGAGCGCTTATATACCGATATGCGCCAAACGGTCGAAGGTGCGGCCCAAGACATCGAACCGGAGGAAGTAATTGAATTATATGAAAGTGGAACGACTGATCAAGACTTAGCAGAAGCAGGTTGGGTAATAGACAATTCTATTTTTCAGAAACATCTAACTACGTTTCAGAATGTCAATGACATCGAACCACGAGCCTGGCTTTACACCTATGTCATGGTCGATCAGTCTCCTGAAGAGTTTGCCGCAAATATTGATCTCGCATCTGCTGAAAACCGTCCCCCAATTATCACTCAAGACTCATTAGCAGATCTAGATGAGGAAGATAGTCTTTCTACGGTATTTCTGACAGACCTTTGGGTTAACCACAATCCTGATAAGGCGGCTAAGTTTTTGGAGCCCATTCCGTCTAATGAGTTCCATATTGAAGCCATGGGAGGGGATGACTTCGTTGATCGCTCCCTCTATGATGACGGGTTTTTCGGGAGTTGGATTACAACTTACTACCCCCTCAAGAATGCTGAAGGAGTAACCGTCGCTGTGCTGGGGGTCGACTTTGAGGCTAACTATGTGCGGCAAATTGAAAAAACCATTCGCCGTCGCCTGCTGATCAGCTTTCTGGTCATTTATGCTGCTCTGTTCTTGCTGGTTTCGGTCCTTTCTAAACTCTTAACTAAGCCAATCATTGACCTGACTAATGCTGCCGCAAAAATAGGGGAAGGCGACTACAGTCACGATCTAGAACCATTTCGCAGTCGGCAGTGGCGCGACGAAGTTAGCACTCTGGCTGATGTTTTCGCTTTAATGGTGAATAAGGTTAGGCAGAGAGAAGAATCTCTGAAAATGCAGGTTAAAGAGTTGAAGATTGAAATTGATGATGTGAAGCGAAAGCACCAGGTTCAAGAAATTGTGGATAGTGACTTTTTTCAAAATTTGCAATTAAAATCTAAAAAAATTCGCGCTGCTATGGGTCGTAATACTGAAGATATTGAGAGTCAAGATAGTTAGCTGGGTACATGATGCAAAACGCAGCTTCTTTTAGTGTAGTGCTGGTTGGTTTATGCCTTTTAGTGGTTGCCATTTTGTGGTTGCCCGATGTTTTAGGCAAAGATTAAACCTGGAACAGTTTGTTATTAATCTATACCATTACAGAATGGGGATCAGTATTTTTATTCCCTAGATCGTAGAAGTACCTCATTGAATAGAGAACCGCTATATCCCATTCATCAAGATAAAAGCCAGACTAAACCATGAAGTTTATTCAAAGGTACTGTCCGCAAGGTCTTCGCTTAGCGTTAACTAAACCTGACGATTACGCCCTTTATCCAGTTGCCCACCTAAAATTGAGCTGAAACCCCTTTCTGCTTGTGTTTTTGCATGGTTAGCAAACTCTGGCGCTGGCTGCGGCACCTGTGGCAACGGCGGTTCGGTCGGCCCCAGCCGCAACCCCAACCTCCAGCGCCCCCTCCGCTGGATGACACCGCCTACGAGTTTCTATGAGTGCATCCCAGTTTTGCAGCCCTCACCCTAAATCCCTCTCCCAGAGCGGGAGAGGGACTTTGACTCCGGCTCCCCTTCTCCCATTTTGGGAGTAGGCCGAAGGACGCGCGAAGCAGGGGTTGGGGGATGAGGGCAGACTTGCAAAACTGGGATGCACCCGTTTCTATTCATGCAGGTAATAGATGGCCTTGCCGCCGGGTGGACTAAATCTCGGTTTCGTAAACCTGGGTGTCATCGGTCTACCGTCTTACTGCTTAAGATACAAGGGTGAGGGCCAACCCCAGCAGCCCCACCTCATCCCCGGTTCACTTCACCGGCCATGGCTTTTACCACGACCGTCAACCTCGCCAATCGGCTCTGGCTCTGGCGGGCGAAGATCAGCTCACCGTAGACGATATTCGCGCCCTATCGCTGCCTGACTGTGCCCTGGTCAGCCTGGCTGCCTGCGAGACCGCTGTTACCGTTACCGGACTCGGGTAAACTCAGAGCTTTGCTAATGCTTCTATCTAGCCCTCATGGCTAATTCACGGCTTAACCTTTAGTGATTTAGGTTCTAAGCCGCAGAAAATGCATTCTAAAATAAGCTTGACAAGCCCAGGACAAAAGTAGAATGTCTAACCTGCCCCTTGACGAAGCCCAAAACAACCTACCGAAACTCATAGACGAGGTGGCCCAGTCTCATAAACCGATTTTAATTACAAGTACCAAAGGGAACGCCGTTCTCTTGTCAGAAGAAGATTGGTCAAGTATTCAAGAAACGTTGTATCTCCTTTCGGTACCGGGCATGAGAGAGTCCATCAAGGCAGGCTTGGCCACTCCTATCGAAGCTTGTGACGGAGAACTTGACTGGTGAGTTGGCGGTTAGTCTATACCACGCAAGCTCAGAAAGATGCTAAAAAGCTTGCGGCTAGCAACCTGAAGAAAAAAGCTCAAGCACTCCTTGATATCCTTCGGGAAGATCCATATCAGACCCCACCACCCTATGAAAAACTCGTTGGAGATTTAGTAGGAATCTATTCCAGGCGGATCAATATCCAGCATCGTCTTGTGTACGAAATCATTGAGGCAGAGCGTACTGTTAAAGTGATTCGAATGTGGACTCATTATGAGTAAAAATAGTAAACCGAGCCTGGAAGAGTTGATCATCCTGATTTCTTTTAGTTCTCTGGGCCAGCATCGATACAATGGAGTCAACCAGGACCACAAGGGTTTTCCTACCACCAAGAGGCCTTTGTCCACACCGGACTTGTCTAAACATTATGAAAGCTGCTGACGCCCTCACCTTAGAAGCCTGCTTAATTGCCCTGGCTAAATTAGAAACCGAGCTGCCGCCGGAGCTGCATCAGGCGGTGCAGCAAACCGGGCATGCCCTCCAGGGCAACGATTCTCAGGCGGTTACCCAACTCCGGGATCTGGTCATGCAGCACGAAGGGCTACGGCAGCACTACGAAATGGCTCGCATGGCTCTACAAGAGCAGTACCGCACTCAGGAACGGGCCAAAAGTGGACGCCCCGATGCCAACGGTTCAGCGGGTACAGCGACATTGACCCTGCAGGATTTTGCCAGTCCCATCCTTTCTTCTGAAGATTTCCGCAGTGCGACTCAACGACTCTTTAAGCGGGAAGACGTGCGCCATGCCTGCCATCAGGCTAATTCAGAAATGCAGTTCTTCCTGCGAATCCTGAAACATACGGTGGCCCACCTCGACCCCGTTTCCATCAAGCTGATGAAAGAACTGGAGCGCAAACCTGCCACCGTTGAAAATTTGGCCTATGGTCTCAACCTGGGGATTCATCAGGTCAGGCTTCTGGCTCAACGGCTTCAGAGCAGGGGTTATATCAGCCCTTTGAGCGGCAACTTTTTCCATATGGTGCTGCCCCTGGTGGGAATTTATCCGCAAAAATCCCACCAACTGGATGAACAAACCTTTCTTTCCCTCACCGCGCCATTCCCCCGCTGCCGCTGATAGACTCGAATTGCCCTTAAGCCAAGTTGATTTTTATACGAGCCTGGGCAGACAGTTGCTCACCATCTAGCGCCGCCAGGGCATCTAAAAAGTGGGGTACAAAGGTGCCCGGTCCCTGGGCCTGGGTGTCGGCCAGTTCCCCCGCAATTCCCATTGCCAGCATGGTGGCCACTGCGGCATCGCCAGGGTCTGCCACTGCGGCCAGAGCCCCCAGCAGGGCAGAGGCCGCGCAACCGGTGCCGGTGATCTGGGCCATGAGCGCACTGCCGTTGTGGACTTCCACATGGCTTTGCTCGGTGATGATGTGGTCCACTTTGCCGCTAATCACTACCGTGGCATTGTGCTGGTCAGCTAAGAGTTGCGCTGCCTCAATGGCTTGATCAGAGGCCAGGGTGCTGTCTACTCCCTTTGTTTTCACGGTTTCATTTGCCAGGGCGCAAATTTCGGAGGCATTGCCCCGCACCAGCATGGGGGTGCCCAGTTCCAGCAGTTCCCGAGCGGTACGGGTGCGTAGGGGGGTGGCTCCGGCTCCCACCGGGTCGAGCACGATGGGAATTTGCTGCCGCCGGGCGGTGGCAATCGCGAGTTTCATCGCTTCAATCCAGGGGCGGCTGAGGGTGCCAATGTTGACCACCAGGGCACTGGCCAGACTGACCATGTCTTCCATTTCTTCCAGGGCGTGGGCCATAATCGGCGACGCCCCCATCGCCAGCAGGGCATTGGCGGTGAAGTTCATCACCACATAGTTGGTGATGTTATGCACCAGGGGCTGATGCGATCGCACCCGGTCAACCAGCAAGGCATAGTCAGCGGTCATCCTAGTCATCGCCCCTACATACATAACAGGGGCATTTTAGGTCAACACAGGATTACTCCTAGTTCCAACTTATTTTGTGTCGGCCTCCTTGGGCAACGGTCTTCTGCCCTTCAACGATGAGGCAATCAGCAGATT